>WNGO01000629.1_pt1 | contig 22072 bp, 17 predicted proteins | sample 5400511 | NCBI WGS metagenome assembly WNGO01 (sample SAMN13153380, study PRJNA577476) | soil metagenome | isolation source: 20 cm soil or saprolite under Garry oak tree replicate 2 | place: USA:California | collected 2016-06-15 | reverse complement strand
GCGGAGCTGATCGCGCGCGAGTACCTCGAGCCGCTCAAGCGCGCGAACGTCGACGTGCTCGTGCTGGGCTGCACGCATTATCCGTTGATCAAACCGCTGTTGGCGCGCGTCATGGGCGCCGAAGTAAAACTGGTCGACTCTGCGGAAGAAACGGCCACCGCTGTCGCGCGCGAGCTCGAGCGGTTGGATTTACTGGCGAACGGCTCCAGTCACGACCATCGCTTCGTCGTCTCCGACGACGAGCCGCATTTTCGGAAGGTCGGCGCGCTGTTTTTGGGGGAGAAGCTCAAGCGGGTTGAAGTCGTCCCGCTGTGAACTGTTTCAGCTCCACGTGGTCCCGCGTGATCACGGCGTAGCGACCGCCGTCGAGGAACGCACCAGGATTCAAATAGGTCCGTCCATCAGGCAAGCGGTTCACGACGGGCCGATGCGTGTGCGCCATGATGACGAGATCGACGTCCGGGTGCTTGGCGAGGAATTCGCCCGCCCATTCCCGCTGCGCGACCGCGGCTCGGTCGAGCACCGCCCGGTCCTTGGTGTTGTCGGCGAGGTGGCGGGAGAACAGATCGGCGATCCAGAAACCGATCGTGGGATGGAGCACGCGAAATACCGCGACCGTGACCGGGTGGCGGGTGAAGCGATGCATCAGCTTGCCGCTCCAATGCTGCTCGGTGAGACCGTCGCCGTGCGTGATGAAGGCGCGACGCCCGCCCAGCTCCAGCTCCGCCTCACCGCCGTAGAACGCGATGCCCAGGTCCTCGGTGAAGAACGTCCCGCCCCAGCGGTCATGGTTGCCCCCCACGAACGTGATCGGGATGCCGCGGGCGCGGACCTCCTGCAGCTTCGCGACGGTGGCAAAGTGTTTGCGGGGGATGACGCTGGGGTACTCGAACCAGAAGTCGAAGAGATCGCCGGTCAGCACGAGGTGGTCCCCGGGTCGCGGCACCTCGTCCAGAAAGGCGTGGAAGGCGGCGCCCACCGCGGCCGGCACCTGACCAAGGTGCGCGTCCGCGACGACAATGACCCGCGACGTGCCCGCTGGGGGGGGGGCTGACACCGCCCAAGCTTAGGAACCTGGAAGCACGCACGCAAGCACATTAGAGTTCTCACCATGCGTTCAACCAAACCGATCGCGATCGCCGTTGCCGCCCTGGTCGTCGTGGCGGGAGGATTCGCCGTGACGAAGCTGATCGGACGACCATCCGGATCGGGGGCCGCCGCTTGCCGTGCGGTCTCGGGCGAGGCACGCCGCACCTGCTATGCGCGGCTCCTCTCGGATCGGCTGACGCAGCACGGCCTGGCCGACGCGGTGGCGACGCTCGACGCGATCACCCGCGCCGATCCCGACGCAGCGGAGCATGCGCACGAGTACGCGCACGGCATGGGGATCGAGGCGTACGGCTTATCGCCCGACATCACCGCGACGTTCGCGGCCTGCGGTGACGGCTATTCGTCCGGCTGCCGCCACGGCGTGATTCAGGCCTACTTCGAGTCGCGGCAAGAGGTGACGCAGCCGCAAGTCGAAGCGCTGTGCCAGCCGTTCAAGAGCGCCACCGCGAGTCGCTGGGTGCTGTTCCAGTGCGTCCACGGGATGGGCCACGGCTTGACGATGTTCCGCGGTCATGATCTGCCGCGCGCGCTCGGCGACTGCGACCTGCTCAGCGACGGCTGGGATCGCGAGTCATGTTATGGCGGCGCGTTCATGGAAAGCGTGATCAACGCCACGACTCCGCATCACCCCGCAACGATGCTCGCCGCGCACAGCCACCACATGGCCGCCACGACGTTCAAGGCGATGGATGCCGCGGACCCGCTCTATCCCTGCTCGATCATGGCGGAGCGCTACCTGCACGCCTGCTACCAGATGCAAACGTCCGTGATGCTGAATCTGAATCACGGCGACATGGGCGATGCCGCGCGGTCGTGCGAGCGCGCCCCCGCGCACGTGCGGCCCGTCTGCTTCCAGAGCCTGGGGCGCGACATCACGTCGTACACGGCGCGCGATCCGCAGAAGACCGCCGACATGTGCGACAAGGCCCGCGAGGCCTATCGTCCCGCCTGTTACTTCGGGGCGGCCAAAGCCCTCGTCGATTGGACGGCGACGACGGAATCGGCATTCACGTTCTGTGGCATCGTCGCCGCGCAGCCCGGCGGGCCGACGTGCTACCAGGCATTGGGGGAGGAGATCGCCACATTGCTGGCGACGACGCCGGAGCGCGAGGAGCAGTGCATCCGCGCCCAGGAACCGCAGGCCGTGGACGCCTGCCGTCGCGGCGCAGGAATTCCCGCTTCGCGTTGACTTTTCGAGTGGCGGTTCGCATTCTCCCGCCATGACAGCGACGTCGGAACGGCTGCGCAGTGTGGGGGCGGCGGCGGTCCGTCCTGTGCTCAAGGACGACCGCAATCCCGGCATGCCGCTCGATCTCGACGTCGTCCGGGCCCTGCGCGTGAATCGCAGCGCCGTCGAGCGCCGAGCCGCCACGATCCCCACGCGCCGTACCGTGAAGAAGGAATGGCAGGCGGCATGGCTGCTGCGCGCGATCACCTGCATGGACCTCACCACCCTGCAGGGCGACGACACTCCCGGGAACGTGCTGCGGCTGTGCGCGAAGGCGCGCCGCCCGCTGCGTCCCGACCTCGTCGACGCCCTCGGCGTCGGCCACCTCGCCATCAAGGTCGGCGCGGTGTGCGTCTATCACGCCCTCGTTCCCACCGCGGTCGCCGCGCTCGAGGGCTCGGGCATTCCGGTCGCGGCGGTGTCGACCGGCTTCCCCGCCGGGCTCAACCCTTTTGCGCAGCGGCTCGAGGAAGTGCAGGCCTCCGTCGCCGCCGGTGCGCAGGAGATCGACATCGTCATCACGCGCGCGCACGTGCTCACGGGCGATTGGCCGGCGCTGTACGCCGAGGTGCGCGCGTTCCGCGACGCGTGCGGGCGGGCGCACATGAAGGCGATCCTGGGCACGGGGGAGCTGGCCACGCTCACCAACGTCGCCCGGGCGAGCATGGTCGCGATGATGGCCGGCGCCGACTTCATCAAGACGTCCACCGGCAAGGAGCCGGTCAACGCGGTGCTCCCGGTCGGCGTCGTCATGGCGCGCATGATCCGGGAGTATGAGACGCGCACCGGAGCAGCCATCGGCTTCAAGCCGGCCGGCGGCATCCGCGCCGCCAAGCAGGCACTCGACTGGATGATCCTTATGAAGGAAGAGCTCGGCGATCGCTGGCTGAAGCCTGCGTTGTTCAGGTTAGGGGCCAGCTCGTTGCTGACGGACATCGAGCGCCAGCTCGAGCACTTCGTGACGGGGCGCTACGCGGCGGCGCACCGCCACCCGATGGTTTGATGGCGACCGTCGCGAAGCTGTTCGAGACGATGGAGTATGGGCCGGCGCCCGAAAGCGACGCGCCCGCGCTCGAGTGGATCAAGCAACACGACAACGGCCGCTTCGGCCATTATATCGACGGCCGCTGGGTCGCCCCCTCCGAAGCGCAGTACTTCGAGACGATCAACCCCGCGACGAAAGCGGTGCTGGCGCGCGTGGCGCAGGGAAGCAAGGCGGACGTGGATGCCGCCGTCGCCGCCGCCAACGCCGCCGCACCCCTCTGGGCGGGCCTCCCGGCGCACGCGCGCGCCCGCTACCTGTACGCCCTCGCGCGCGAAGTGCAACGCCAGTCGCGTCTCCTCGCCGTGCTCGAGAGTCTCGACAACGGCAAACCGATCCGCGAGACGCGCGATCTCGACATCCCGCTCGCCGCCCGGCACTTCTATCACCACGCCGGCTGGGCGCAGCTGCGCGACAGCGAATTCCCCGGCTACGTGCCGGTGGGCGTGGTGGGGCAGATCATTCCCTGGAACTTCCCGCTGTTGATGGTGGCGTGGAAAGTCGCGCCTGCCCTTGCAGCGGGGAACACCGTCATCCTCAAGCCCGCCGAATTCACGCCGTTGACCGCACTGTGCTTCGCGGAGATCGCGCAAGCCGCCGCGCTGCCACCCGGCGTGTTCAACGTGGTGACGGGCGATGGGGCGACCGGGAAGTATCTCGTCGAGCATCCCGACGTGCAGAAGATCGCCTTCACGGGCTCCACGGAAGTTGGGCGCATCATTCGCAAGGCGACGGCGGGCAGTGGCAAGAAGCTCACCCTCGAGCTGGGCGGCAAGAGCCCGTTCATCGTGTTCGAGGATGCCGATCTCGACAGCGTGGTCGAAGGCGTCGTCGACGCGATCTGGTTCAATCAGGGCCAGGTGTGCTGCGCCGGCTCGCGGCTGCTCGTGCAGGAAGGCGTCGCCGATCGGCTGACGCAGAAGCTGCGCGCGCGCATGGAGAAGCTGCGTGTCGGCTCGCCGCTCGACAAAGCCGTGGACATGGGTGCGATCGTCGCGCCGGTGCAGCTCGAGCGCATCCGCGGCCTCGTGGAGAAGGGAGTAGAGGAAGGGGCGAAGATGTGGCAGCCCTCCTGGGCGTGCCCCACGGAAGGCTACTTCTATCCGCCCACGCTGTTCACCGACGTCTCACCCGCCGCCACGATCGCGCAGGTTGAGATCTTCGGCCCCGTGCTCGTCAGCATGACCTTCCGTACGCCGAAAGAAGCGGTCGAGCTGGCGAACAACACTCCTTACGGTCTCGCGGCGAGCGTGTGGTCGGAGAACATCAATCTCGCGCTCGACGTCGCGCCGAAGCTCAAGGCCGGCGTCGTCTGGATCAATTGCACGAATCTGTTCGATGCCGCGTCGGGATTCGGCGGCTATCGAGAATCTGGGTTTGGCCGAGAGGGCGGGCGTGAGGGGATGTATGAGTACCTGAAATCGGAATGGGACGGGGGACGGGGGACGGGGGAGGGGGTCGCGACTTCCGCGCCCAAAGCCGCTCCGGCAGCCGAGTCTACCCGTCCCTCGTCCCCCGTCCCCCTTCCCCCGATTGATCGCACCTACAAGCTCTTCATCGGTGGCAAGCAGGTTCGCCCCGACCAGGGCTACGCGCGCAAGATCGTCGCTCCCGATGGCCGGGTGCTGGGCGAAGTCGCCGAAGGCAATCGCAAAGACGTGCGCAATGCCGTCGAGGCGGCGCACGCCGCCGAGGCCTGGGGACGGGGCAGCGGGCACATGCGCGCCCAGATTCTCTACTTCATCGCCGAGAACCTGGCGACGCGCGCCGCGGAATTCGCCGCGCGGGTGGGACGCGAGGAGGTCGACGCGAGCATCGCGCGGCTGTTCACGTACGCCGCGTGGGCCGACAAGTGGGACGGCGCCGTGCATCACACGCCGATTCGCGGCGTCACGCTCGCGATGAACGAGCCGGTGGGCGTGCTCGGCATCGCCGCTCCCGACGAGTATCCGCTGCTCGGCTTCGTCTCGCTGGTCGCGCCCGCGGTCGCGGTCGGCAATACCGTCATCGTTGTGCCCTCGGAGCCGCAGCCGCTGGCGGTGACGGAGTTCTACACCGTGCTGGAGACCTCCGACGTGCCGGACGGCGTGATCAACGTGATCACCGGCGCCAAGGATGTGCTCGCCAAAGTGCTCGCCGAGCATGACGACGTGGACGGCATGTGGTACCGCGGCACGGCGGCGGGCGTGAAGGCGGTGGAGCTGGCGTCGGCGGCGAACATGAAGCGGACCTGGGCGAGCGCGCGCGCCCGCGACTGGCTGGATGCGCGTCAGGGCGAAGGGCGCGAGTTCTTGCGGCGCGCGTCGGAAGTGAAGAACATCTGGATCCCCTACGGGGAATAGTCCCTCCGTGATCAGCGCGGTGCTGCACCGCGTGAATTACTCCGAAACCGATCAGATGGGATTCGTTTATCACGCGAATTATCTCATCTGGATGGACATGGCCCGCACGGAGCACCTCCGCGAGCGGGGGGTGTCCTACAGAGAGCTCGAGGAACAGGGGACGTACCTCACCGTTACGGATGTGCACGTCCGCTACCGCCAGCCGGCGCGCTATGATGATATGATTCGCGTCCGCTGCTGGGTGCGGGAGCTGGCTTCGCGGCGGGTGATTTTCGGCTATGCGGTGGAACGGGCGGCGACCGACGAGCTGCTCGCCACGGCGGAAACGTCGCTGATCGCGCTGAACCCGCAACAGACCTTATCGCGCCTTCCGGAGCACGTGCGTGAGCTGCTCGAAACCACGGCAGACCCGGTTCGTCTCTAGCCTTCTCCTCCCGCTCGCGCTGCTCGTGGCGCGGCCGCTGCCTGCGCAGCAGCCGAATGAAACGACGGTGGGCGTGCTCGCGGGGCTGCTGGCCGCGGCCGATGCGCGCCACTTCGATCCGGCGGTGCTGCGGGAAGCGCTGAGTCACGGCGATCCCTCCATGCGGCGTCAGGGGGCGCTCGCCGCCGGCCGCATCGGCGACCCCGCGACGCTCGATCTGCTGTTTCCCATCCTCAACGATTCGGTGCCCGGCGTGCAGGCCGCGGCCGCATTCGCGCTGGGGTTGCTCAAGGATGCCCGGGCCGTCGCGCCGCTGCTGCAGCTGATTCGCTCGGTGCCTTCAACCGATCAACGCGCGCCGCAGCGCGAAGCGGTGACGGCGATCGCCAAGATCGGCGGCGACGCGGGCGCGCGCGCGCTGAGCGACATCATCGCCGGCGGCTCGCCCGACGCGGCGACGCCCGTGATCAACGCCGCGCTGCTCGAGGCGTGGCGCCTCGGCCCGCGTGCACCGGTCGCCTCACTCGTCCGGTTCGCCGACGCGACCGATCCGTCCACTCGGTGGCCCGCGCTCTACTCGCTCGCGCGCCTCCGCGCCGCTCCCGGCGCCGCCTCGCTCATCCGGGCCCTGCGCGACGGCGATCAGCAGATCCGGATGGTCGCGGCGCGCGGCATCAGCAAGGCGCTGCTGGACAGCGCCCGGATCGATGCGCGCGGCGCGATCGACGGGTTGCGCCCGTTGCTCGACGACCGCGACGCGCACATCCGCATCAACGCACTCCGCGCGCTGGCATCGTTCCGCGATTCCGGGCTCGCGGGCGCCGTCGTTCCGCTCGCCGCCGATCGCGACATCGGCGTCGCCGTCCAGGCCGAAACGACGCTGGGCGTGCTGCGCGGCAGCGCGGCGATTGACGCGTTGCGCGCGCGCCTCACGAGCAGCGTATTTGCCATCAAGCGGCAGGCCCTGATCGCCCTGGCCCAGGCGGACAGCGCCGCAGGCGTGACCGCCGCCGCGGCCGTCACCGGCGATGCCGACTGGCGGTGGCGCAGCGTGGCCGCGGAGGCGTTCGGCGCCGCCCGTGCGCGCGACCGTCTGGAAGCACAGCTGGCCGATCCCGATGGCCGCGTCGTTGCCCAGGCGCTCCAGGCGTTGCAGCGCACCGTGCCGGCGACCGATTCCGCGCTGCTCGCGCGGGCGCGCACCTTGATCACGCATGCCGACCCCGCCGTGCGCAGCGTCGCGGCCGACCTCCTGGCCCGCCATCCCAGCAGCGACGACGTGGATCTGCTCGTCGCGGCATACATGCGGGCGGACGACGATCCGTTCAATGACGCCCGCTTGTCCGCCGTGTCGGCGCTCGGGGCGATTGCCGCTGCGTCTCCTACCGGCCGTTTGCGAGTCGCGACAAAGTTCATCTCAGTGGTGCCCCCCCCCGCCCGGCCTGACGACTATCTCGTGCGACGCCTCGCCGCCGACACGCTGCCCGACACGCGCGACGTCTGGGGATCGGTCACGCCGATCGCGACCGGCCGCACCCTCGCCGACTATCGGGACGTGGCCCGCCGCTGGCTCGCGCCGGCCCTCGCGGGGACAAATCCGCGCATCTTTCTCGAGACCGACCGCGGCACACTGGAGATCGAGCTGCTCCCCGCGGAGGCTCCGCTCACCGTTGCGGCGTTCCTCACCCTCGTCGACCGGCGATATTTCGACGGGACGCGCTGGCACCGGGTGGTGCCGAACTTTGTCGTGCAGGATGGCGATCCCCGAGGGGACGGCTGGGGCGGACCGGGGGCAGGATTCGTGCTGCGCGACGAGATCAATCCAGTGCGGTACGAGACGGGGACCGTCGGGATGGCGCTTTCGGGGCCCGATACCGGCGGCAGCCAGTACTTCATCACGCATTCGGCGCAGCCCCACCTCGATGGCACCTACACGGTCTTCGGCCGGGTGGCCGGGGGAGGCAGCCCGGTGCTGGACGCGATCGGTCAGGGCGATCGGATACGGAGCATTCATCGATGAGGGGAATGCCGTTTACGGCAGTGCTTCGTTGGGCGCAGGCTTTAGCCTGTGTCACGGTCCTCTGCGCTTCCTCCCTGTTCGCGCAGTACGGCTACTTCGGTCAGAACAAGATCCAGTACCGCCGCTTTGACTGGCGCGTGCTGCGCGGCGAGCACGTCGATCTCTACTACTATCCGGAAGAAGAAGAGCTGGGCCGCGTCGCACTGGCCTATGCCGAGGAGAGCTACGACGCGCTCGAGCGGCGCTTCAACCATGCCGTCACGCGCCGCATCCCCCTGATCGTATATGCATCGCATACGGATTTCGAGCAGACGAACATTCTGCCGTTCATTCCACCCGAAGGCCTGCTCGGCGTCACCGAGTTTCTGAAGCGCCGGGTCGCACTCCCGTTCCGCGGCAGCTACGCCGAGTTCCGGCACACCATCCGTCACGAGCTGGTGCACGTCTTTCAGCTGAGCCTCGCCGTGCAGACGTTCACGCGGTACCCGCGTTTCCGGCAGGCGGGAATTCCGCTGTGGTGGACGGAAGGACTCGCCGAATTCTTTTCCGCGGGCGAGGACAGCCGCGACGAAATGGTGCTGCGCGATATGACGATCACGGGCAGCCTGCCGACGCTGCCACAGCTGACGTATGCCTACGGCGGGCTCATCTACCCGGTCGGCGGCTGCATCCACCGCTTTCTCGCCGAGCGCTACGGCGAGTGGCGCATTCTGGAGTTCTACGGCGACATCTGGAAGTACAGCAGCTTCGATGCCGCGCTCGTCGGCGTGTACGGGCGGACCATCGAGCAGCTCTCGGAGGAATGGCAATACTGGATGCGGCAACATTACTATCCCGCAGTCGCCACGCAGCCGCCGCTCGCGATCACGGCGCGCAAGCTCACGGAGCTGGCGATCAAGCCGACCGCCTATCAGCTGCCGGGTGATACCGTCCCGTCGTTCCTGTTCTTTTCGCCGTCCAGCGGCTACGCGACGATCTATGCGCAGAGCCTGGCGCACCGCGGCGGGGGGGGGGCGGGAGGGGGCCGGGGCAAGCGATCGGTGGTGCAGGGTGAGCGCAGCGAGCAATTCGAGTCGTTCCATTTCTTCGAATCGCGTATCGACGTGAATGCCGCGGGCATCGCGGCGTTCAGCAGCAGGTATGCCGAGCGCGACGCGCTGTTTTTCTGGGACCTGCAGCGCGCGAAGGTCGTGGGGCGCTATCAATTTCCGGAGCTCGTCTCGATTCTGTCGCCCACCTGGGCGCCCGACGCCAAGAGCGTGGTGTTCAGCGGGCTGTCGGTCTCTGGTTATTCCGATCTCTACCGACTCTGGATCACCGATGCGGCGGGCTCTGGTCGCCTGGAGCGGCTGACCTCCGATCGCTATGAAGACATCGATCCCACATTCAGCCCCGATGGGCGGACCATCGTGTTCTCATCGGATCGCACGCCGTTCGGGCGTGGCGGCGCGCACAACCTGTTCGCGCTCGATCTCGCGTCCGGCGCGGTCCGGTACCTGACGTACGGTGACTGGCGCGACGAGACGCCGCGCTGGGGCGGGGAGCGCATTTACTTCGCCAGCGATCGCGACGGCACCTTCCAGGTGTATTCGGTCGACCCGACGGGGAAGGGGCGCCGCGAGACGAGAACACTGAACGGCGCGTTCGATCCGCAATGGGTGCCGGGGGAGCACGGCGGCCTGCTGTTCGGAGGGTTCGCCGATCTGAGCTTCAACATCTACGTCGCGCCGCCGCTGCAAGACTCCACGAGCGGGTTCACGCTCGCGCGGGGCGACAGCCTGCCGGCAGCGGCGTGGACCTGGGGCGAGCTGTCGCACCCGCAATACGCGCGTACGGACGGCGCACCGTACGAGCGGAAGTTCAGTCTCGACTTCGCCGCAGGCGACGCCGCCGTCGCGCCGGGGCTGGGATCGGTACAGGGTGCGGTGTTCGTGTTCAGCGACCTGCTGTCCGATCACCTCGTCTTTCTCACGCTCTCCTCGTTCCAGAGCGCCGGGTACGGCAGTCTGCTCGACAACTTCAGCGGCTCCGCCTTCTATCTGAATCAGTCGCGTCGCATCAACTGGGGCGTGGGGGCGTTTCGCCAGCGCGGCCTCTACTATGAAGGGGATTTCAGCACGCTGTTCGAGGAGCGGTCGTACGGCGCATTCGCCCAGGTGCGCTATCCGTTCACGCGCTTCCGCCGCATCGTCGGCGAGTACCGCCTCGAGCACTCGGATCGGTTCGACCTCGAGTCGGAAGACGTCGATGAGCCGCGCCGCATCGGTTGGCTGGCGTCGAACTATCTGACGTATGTGAAGGACAACACGCTGTGGTTGCCCACGGGACCGATCGACGGGGAGCGCTATAACCTCACCACCGGTTTGGTGAACGACCTGACGCATGGCCGGTTCGACTCGTGGCTCGTGTCGGCGGACGTGCGCAAGTATCTGCGGATGTCGCTGCACAGCGCCGTGGCGCTGCGCGTCCAGGGCTACGCGTCCGGCGGCGAGCGCCCGCGCCATCTCAGCATCGGCGGCTCGTGGGGGCTGCGCGGCTATCCGCGGTATGGCTACGTGTCCGGCACCCGGGCCTGGCTCGTCAACGCGGAGTACCGTTTTCCGATCACCGACTTTCTCACGATCGGCTTTCCGTTCGGAGCCGCACGCTTTCCCGGCGTGCAGGGCGCGTTCTTCCTCGACTACGGCCGGGCGTGGTCCAAGACGACGACGCGCCGCGGCGTGCTCGGCTCGAGCGGACTGGGATTGCGGATGCCGATCGGGCCGCCGCTGGTGCTGCGGCTCGATGTCGGGTACCGGCTTGCGACGTCCGATGTCAATCTGTACGGGTTGCCGCAGAGCGCGCGCGGTCGCCGCTTTGTAGACTTCTTCTTCGGGTTTAACTATTGAGGGGACAACGTGTTTCGCTTGACCCGCTGCGTGCCCTTTCCTACATTGGCGCCGGTGCGTTGCTCGCGGCCTGTCCGGGGCACCACGTACCGCCGCCGCTCGTCCCGATGGCTGTGGCGCCCGCCAACCGCGATAGCGCGACGCTGTGGACCCGGAGGACTCTGCCTCGCGCAGCTGCGCTGATTCGATTTCGCTGGCGCTATCAGGACGAGCAGGTGAAGTATGCGGGGCGGGGCACCGCGCGGATTGTACCGCCCGACTCGCTGCGCTTCGATTACGCGGGGCCGTTGGGCTTCGGCAGCGGCGCGGCGGTCGTCATCGGCGACTCGGTGCTGTGGGCGGACCCGGCGAAGAATTTCCGGTCGCTCGTCCCCGCGATTCCGATGTTGTGGGCGGCGTTCGGTATGGTGCGGCCGCCCGCGGACGATGCTGCGGTGTTCGGCGCGCAGCTCGAGGACTCGCTGCGGCAGCAGCGGCGCGTCGTGTGGCGGTTCGTGCAACGCGACGACACGCTCGACTATGTCGTGACGGACAGCGCGGGCCGCGGGTCCCTGCTGGAAGCCGAGTGGCGGCAGCGTGGTACAGTAGTGGCGCGGAGCCGGTCTCAACTCGACGCATCGGCGCTTTTCCCCCGCCCAGTGAGCGCCCGCGTCGACTTTCCGGAGGCTTCGGGTCGCTTTGAGCTTACCGTGGTGGCGCTGGATACCGCGGCGATCATTCCGCCGGCTATGTGGCGCAGTCGCCGTTAGCGCGACGGCCGGCCTGTTGCTCGCCGGCTGTCCGTACGGCTTTCAGGGTGGCACGCTCCCGAACGTCAAAACGGTCGCGATCATCCCCTTCGACAACGACACGCCCGAGCCTGCGCTCACGCAGCAGGTCAACGACGCCGTGCAACAGGCGTTCGAAGGACGCCTGGGCTTGCGCGTCGCGCCGGAACCAAAGGCCGATGCGATCGTGCGGGGCCGCATCGTGCGCTACGATCCCGACGTCCCGGTGTCGCTGCAGCCCGGGACCGGCCAGGTCGTGGTGACCAAGCGCAAGGTCCAGCTCACCGTCGAAGTGGAGATCACCAACCAGCGTGAGGGCACCACCATCTGGAAGAGCTCGGTGCTGGTGGACGGCGACTACGATCCCGGCCAGGAGCTCGAGGGACGGCGGCTGGCGCTGCAAAAGCTCGTCACCAACATCGTGGACGGAGCGCAGTCGCAATGGTGAGCGCTTCGCGACGCGGCGCGAGCTCGAGCGGCTGTCTCTTCTCGTTGCTCATCTTCGTCGCCGTGCTCTATTACGGCGTCAACATCGGCGAGGTCTACTTCCGCTATTACCGGCTGCTCGATGAGATGCAGACGGAGACGCGCCTCGCCGCCGGACTCGACGATGGGACGATCGGACGCCGCATCCGGGCGGCCGTCGAAGAGATCGGTCTGCCCGGGGCGGCAGGATCCAATCTGGTCATCCGGCGCACCGCCTTCCCGCGCGAGATCGTCATCGAGACGCGCTATGGCGAATCGGTGTCGCTGCCCTTCTTCAATCACACGTTCTCGTTGCATCCCAGGGCCTCGCAGCCGCTCTGAACACCGCCCTGAAGGTCCGGACGCCCGAGGCTGCCGCGATTTGGCGCGCCACCCAGGGCCGGGTCGTTTTCACCAACGGCGTCTTTGATCTGCTCCACACCGGACACGTCGCGCTGCTCGAGGCGGCACGTGCCGAGGGCGATGCGTTGATCGTCGGCGTGAATCGCGACGCCTCCGCCCGGCGCCTCGGGAAGGGGCCCGATCGCCCCGTCGTCCCCGAGGCCGAGCGCGCGCGGCTGGTGGCGGCGCTGGCGGCGGTGGACTGCGTCGTGCTCTTTGACGAAGACACGCCGCTCGAGCTGATCCGCCGGCTCAAGCCCGATGTGCTCGTGAAGGGCGCCGACTATGCGCCCGAGGCTATCGTGGGAGCGCAAGAGGTGCAGGGGTGGGGTGGGCGCGTGGTGCGCGTGCCGCTCGTCACGGACCGATCGACGACCGGATTGCTGACGAAGCTGCGTCGCGGCGGATGAAGCTGCTGGTCGGCACGCGCAGCCCGGGTAAAACGCGGGAGATCCGGCAGCTGTTCGCGGGGCTGCCGTTCGAGATCGCGTTCCCCACCGATCGGCTGCTGGAGCCCTTGCCCGAGGAAGCCGATCTCGAACGCGGTCTGAGCTACGCCGAGAACGCCGTCGCCAAGGCCCGCTACTACGCTATGCGCGGCGGGCTCCCTGCCGTCGCCGATGACTCAGGGATAGAAGTGGATGCCCTGGGTGGGGCCCCGGGCCCGCGCTCGGCGCGGTGGTCCGCCACCGGCGGCGATGCCGAAAACAACACGCTGTTGCTCGAGCAGCTGGCGGGTGTGCCGGAGGAACGCCGTGGCGCGCGCTACCGCTGCGTGGTCGCGTTTCTCGCGACGCCAAGCAACGTGCCCGAGATCGTGGAAGCGACCTGTGATGGGTTTATCCTGACCGAGCCGCGGGGCAGCGGCGGCTTTGGCTACGATCCGCTGTTCTACTCGCCCGAGCTCCAGATGAGCTTCGGCGAGGCACCGCCCGCCGCGAAGCACCGTGTCTCGCATCGCGGCCGGGCATTCCGGGCCTTGATCGAAGTACTGCTTCGCAGAATGTCCAGTGATCAATGATCATTGATTATTGATCATGCATCATTGATCATTGATTGTTGCCGGGGTGTGGCGCAGTCCGGTAGCGCGCCTGGTTTGGGACCAGGAGGTCGCGGGTTCGAATCCCGCCGCCCCGATTCAGCCGTCGACTTGCGGTTTCAGGTACTTCTCGTAGCAATCCTCGCACACACCGTGACTGAAGCGCGCCGCGGAGCGCGCTTCCACGTAGCGCTCGAGCGGGGTCCAGACGCCGTCGGTGTCGCGGATGCGCTTGCAGTAACTGCACATCGCGAGCAGGCCTTCCAGCGTCATCAGCTCTTCACGCAGGCCGAGGATGCGCTCGGCGACCTCGAGCCGGGCCACCAGCTCTTCGGGAATGATCGGCTTCGTGATGAAATCGTCGACGCCCGCTTTCATCGCCTCGAGAAAGTTGCCGAGGCCGGTGCGAATCGTCTGCATCATGAAGTACGTGTAGGGGCCGGGCGGGCGCGACCGGATTTTGCGGCACAGCTCGATCCCGTCCATCGCCGGCATCAGCCAGTCGGAGACGATCACGCGATGGCGGGAGACCTGCCACAGCCCCCAGGCGTCGACGCCGTTGTCGACCGCCGTTACCTCGTGGCCCTGCGCGGTCAGAATCGCGGTGAGCGTCCGGCCGGCGACCGCATCGTCCTCGGCGAGCAGAATCCGCATTATTCCTCCGGCAGCAAGGTCCGCTGCTGGCGCAGATACTCGGTCACTTCGTGAGCGACGGGCATGACGCTTTCGAACGCCTCCCGCGCCGCGGCGATGTCCCCGGCCCGCGCGGTATTCTCCACCCGTTCCAGCAGCTCGGCGAGCCCCCGGGCCCCGATCGTGGCGGCCGCGCCGCGGTACACGTGGGCCGCCTTCGCGATCTCCACGCCGTTGCCGCCGGCGACGGCGCCGGCAAGTGCGGCCAGCCGATCGGGTGCCTGGCGCACGAATGTGTCGACGATCGAGTACAACGCCTGCTCGGCGCCCGCTTCGCGCAGCGTCGTGCGGAATCCTTCCAGGTCGACGGGTGGCGCGAGGTCGGGCGGCGGCGCGACCGGCGCGGACGCCGGGCGCTCCACCGTCCGTTCGACCATTCCGAACAGCTCGTGGGCCTTGAACGGCTTGGCGAGATACTCCGTCATGCCGTGTGACAGGCAGCGCTCTCGTTCTCCAGACAGCGCGTGCGCGGTCAGGCCGATGATGGGGAGATCCTTGCCTTTCGCCGTCGCGCGGATCGCCTGGGTTGCTTCGAAGCCGTCCATCTCCGGCATCTGGATGTCCATCAGCACGACATCGTAATCGCGCTCCCGCACCGCGTCGACCGCCTCGCGGCCGTTGCTGGAGACGTGCACCTGGTGCCCCCGTTTCACGAGCATGGCGACCGCGACCTGCTGGTTTACGGGATTGTCCTCTGCCAGGAGCACCCGCAGCGTGCGCCGCGACTCCGCGATCGTGTGCCGCGTAACCACTTCGGGCGTGCCGGCATCCTCGGATGGTCCTGCGAGGACCGTGCCGAGTGCTTCCAGCAGATCGGCGCGCGAGAGCGGCTTGGTGAGATAGCCGCGGATGCCGAGCTCGCGGCACCGCTCACCGTCGCCGCGCTGCCCGGCCGACGTGAGCATCAACAGGCGCGTGCCATTGAGCGCGCGCTCGCCCCGCACGGCGGTGGCGAGCTGGAACCCGTCCATGTCCGGCATCTGCACATCGAGGATGGCGAGGTGGTAGGGCGTACGCTTGTGTACCGAGCGTCGCAGTGCCTCCAACCCTTCGGCGGCGGTCGAGGCTTCGTCCACCTGGACGCCTTCCGCGCCGAGCATTTCCCGGAGAATACGTCGATTGGTCTCGTTGTCGTCGACCAGCAACATGCGTCGGCCGCCGAGCGCGGCCACACCGGCCGCAGGCCGTGGGATTCCCATCTCGGGGAGGAATGTCAGCGTGAATGAGAATTCGCTGCCCCGGCCCACCTCGCTCGTAACCTCGATGTTCCCGCCCATCAGTCGCACCAGCCGTTGCGAAATCGCGAGCCCGAGGCCGGTGCCGCCATAGCGTCGGGTCATCGTCGAGTCGGCTTGCGTGAATTCCCTGAAAACGGTCGCCAGGTGTTCGGGCGCGATGCCGATCCCGGTATCGCGGACGCCGAACCGCAGCTGGACGGCGTCGTCGGACACGAGTGCGGTCGTCACCGAAACGACGACCTCGCCCTGCTCGGTGAACTTGATCGCGTTCCCGATCAGATTCATCAACACCTGGCGCAGGCGGGTGGGATCGCCGCGCACCCCCCGTGGGACCTCCGGAGTCACCTCAGCGAGCAGCTCGAGATGCTTTTCCCGCGCGCGAACCGCCAGCAGGCTCGCTGTGGCGTGGACGACCTTTGAGACATCGAAGGGAATCGCCTCGAGCTCCAGATGGTCGGCCTCGATCTTCGAGTAATCCAGGATGTCGTTCAGAATCATGAGCAGCGCCTCGGACGAGGACCGCACCAGCTCCAGCGCGCGGCGCTGCTCCGTCGACAGCTCGGTATCGAGGATCAGCTCCACGAACCCGAGCACGGCATTCATCGGGGTCCGGATCTCGTGGCTCATGTTCGCGAGGAATGCGGAACGCGCGCGAGCAAGGCGCTCGGCGAGGTCGCGGGCCTCCCGCATCACCCCCTCGGCGCGCTTGGCCGCCTCTTCGCTGACCGCGAGGCGCGCCGTCACGCGGAGGTGATCCACCAATGTGAGGTGCGCGCGCCGGGCCACGATCGCCATTCCCAAGGTGAACAGGCCCACGACGATCGCGGCCGCGAGATGCTGGCTCTGCTCGCTCATCGCCAACGAGACGAAGACGGGGAGGGCGATGCCCGCGAGGAAGCCGCGGACGCTCAACGGATCCGCCGCGAGCGTCGTCAGCGAACTGGCGATCAGGCCGGCGAGGACGACGAGGAGGAGCGCGGTGGTCTCGAAGGGTACGATCGGCAGCACCAGCGCGCCGCCCACCCCCCAGGTGATGGCAAGCAGGGTGACCGTAGCGCGCACGCCGGTACGAACCACGCGCTCGGTCAGCCGACGGCGTGAGGAGATAAACAGCCACGCGCCCCGCACCAGCGCGGTGAACACGACGGCGCCGGCCCAGCCGAGCAGGAGCTCGTGCGGCGCATCGGGCCAGGCTAGGGCCACGATGACGATAATGAGGAGGGGATGTACCCAGACGCCGAGGCGGCTCTCGCTGAGCAGCCGCGCCTGCAGCAGCCGGGCGAGATCGGACCGGACGCGCTCGTCGGTCGCGACGGCGTCTTCCGGACGCGCTTCGTTCACGAGGGCGGTAGCCATGACCGCCTACATGGTACGATATGACGGGAAAACGGACTAGGGCGTTTTTGCTGCATTTTCGCATATTGTGACGCCATGATCCGCCTGGCCCTCCTGGCCTTGACCGCCACGTTCGTGGCGTGTGCGAGCGACACGCCCTCCGTCCCCCAGCTCGCCCCGGGCCTCCCGGCGATCGACGTCACCGATCCTGCGCCCCGATCTATTCTCGAGGTGCCCGCGGCGCAGATGCCCGCCGCGCTGAAGCAGTTCTATGTCCTGACGCCTGACGCCCGCTTCCTCTACGCGGTGGCTGAAGTACATCGACTCGCCACCGGCGCGCCGGCCGACACGGTGAAGGTGAGCTGGAAGGGCGATCGCTGGGCGATCGCCTATCGTGGTGAGCAGGTCGGCGAGTTGCCCGACTTGCCGGGATTCGACGATGGCAGCGCGCTGCTGAACAGCTGGGCGGCGCGCCTGGTCGCGCGCTTCGCGTTCGCCACCACCGGCCCATCGGTTCCGGAACGCGATTCGGTGCGCGCCTTACTCGAGCGACTGGATCCGCCGCAGGTGAGCGCGGCGCTGCGCCTGGTGGACGCCGGATGGCGCCGCGGTTCCCATGCCGCCTGGCTCCCGCTCGCCGCAACCGGTCTGACGCTGCTCGCGATTCAGTTGCCCAAGGTCGACGTCGTAGGCGACCCCCTCGTGGGACGGGCGCTCGCCGCCACGGCGCTGGCAGGTGCCGCGGGGTACGCGGACTCGATCACTCGAATCCGCGTGTTGCTCGCAGAACACATGGGCTACACGCGGGACGCCGTGCGGCTGGCGGCACGGCTGCCGGCTGACGATCCCGCCCGTCTCCTTGCGCTGCGCGACCGCGCCGACCTGCGCGCGGCAGCCACCGGTACGGAAGCGACGGCGCTCAGCCGCTATCTGTACGTCAGCGCCGTCGCCGATCTGGGTGAGAGTAGCGACTTCCAGGAGGCTCTGGAGGCGGTGGGAACCGAAACGTCGACGTCCGGCACGCTCGGCGCGGCCGTCACCGCGAACGAATTCGAAACGGACGCCCTCGTGGCCTCGCTGATGCCGACGACGCTGGCCGGAGAGCTGGCACCGTTCACGCGACGCGCCGGCTACTTCGAGCGCCTGGGCCGTGCGCTGGCGCGTCTGGTCGCGGGCCGTGCGCCGCGCGGCGCCGTGGCGTGGGCCGATCTGTTCAGCACACGCGCCGATGGCGGGAAAGCGCTCGCCGACTTCGAAGGCGACCTCGGAGCGTTGGCCCCGCAGTTCGGCGGGCCGTTTTTGAACGGCGATCTCTACGGTCTGTATTTCCGCGCGCAGCTCCATGCGGCATTCGAGCGCACCTGCATTCATTACGTTGATGGATTGTCCACCGTGAGCGGCTCGACGCGGCTCCTGAACGCCTTTGACGAACCGCCCCCGCCCCCCGGACTGTGGGCCGGCGTCACCCGCTGGTGCAGCGGCAGGGCCGCCGTGATTGCCGGACGCGGCTCCGCCGCCCGGCTGCTCGACGATCTGAGCACCGTGAGCGGCATGAGCGAGCCCGCCCTGAGCCGTTCGCTCGACGACATCGACGACCTGCTGCGCTACCTGGACAAGGAGCACATCGCGGCGGCGCGCACCGTGTTCGTGCGCCTAGATAGCCGGCCGCACGAGCTGCGGCGGGCCTCGCAGGTCGCAACCGATGAGCTGGGTGATGTGCCGCTCGCCGAGCGGCTCGATGGCCGCCTACTGGATCTCGCGGGTGTCGATTATCCCGACCTTGCGGTGTGGAATGCGCAGTACCGCGGCGACGCCCGCGCCCTCACCGCTCAGGCGCGCGATCGCAGCCTGACGCTCGAGGCCCGCTTCAAAGCCCTGGATTATCTGCTCGATGTCAGCGCCGATACCGTGGCGACGTTCGCGGCATTCGAACGGCTGCTCGCCGAGGCTCCGGACAACTGGGACGAACGGCGGCGCTACATCGAGATCCTCGAGCGCACGCGTCGTTTCAGCGATGCCGCGCGCGTCAGTCGCGCCTGGCTCGCGGGCCATGGTCCCGATCGCGGCTTCGATTATCTCTTTGCCAGCACGGCGCTGGCGCGGCAATACCAGTACATGGGCCGGCTCAACGAAGCGTACGCGCTGCTCCAGCCGCTGCAGGGGAGCTATCAAGCGGGTGTGCTGCAACGCTCGGCGCTGGTCGCGCTCGCGACGGGCCGGACGGACCTCGCCGAGGAATTGGCGCAGCGCGCCGTGGATCGCTATCCCGGGTCGGCCAATGCGCGCGGGACGCTCGCCGAGGTGCTTTGGGCGCAGCGCGACTACGTGGAAGGTCCCGCCGCGCTCCACGATCCGCGGCACGTTCTTTCGTATGACGACTGGCGGCACACGATCGCGCCGGTGTTTGCGCGGATCTTTGGGCGCCGGCCGGTGGGGGAAGGGGAGAGCGCGTTCGACGCGCTGGCCCAGGCCGCCATTCCCAACCGGTTGCTCGATGCGTTGCCCGCGGCGGTCGCTGACTCGGGCTACTACGCCCTTGCCCTGTCGTTGAAGCAACGTCTGTTGCCGCCCGTGGGCGGCGATGATCGCGGTGACGACGCGGCGGCGGTGGAGTTCTATCGCTACGTCGTCGCCGCACGCGGGGTCGGCGCCGGCCGCGACTGGCTGGCGACGCGGTGGTCACCCATGCAAGCGCGGCGCCAGGCGTTGTCGATCTACCGGAACGGCCAGTACGACTTGCTGTGGGATTTACAGGCGGTGCCGGACGACGGCGCGGACGGCTCATACTACTGGTTAGTGCGGACGCTCGCCTGGTTGCAGGATCCCCATCGTGATGCGGCGCGCGGTGCTCAGCTCACCGCATTCTACCGGCGCGCCGACGCGCGCTTCTATCATATCGCGGGTCGCTGTCTGCTGGGGATGGAGCCGGACGAGACGCTGCTGCTGTGGGCGACCACGCCCCACCGCCGCGCCGAGGTCAGCTATTACCTGGGCATCAAGGCATTGAGCCAGCGGCGCTATGCCGCGGCGTCCGACTGGCTGCGCGTCACCGTAGAGACCCAGTCGGAGCGTGACTGGGAGATCCTGTGGGCCAAGGACCTGCTCACGCGCTGGTCCAGCACGGGCCGTGTGCTTGCGGTCGCGGTGCCCCGGGTGGCGGCGAAGGCGCCGACGTGGTAAGGGTTGATTAATTTGTACCCGGCGTGCGACGCGCCCGTAGCTCAGGTGGATAGAGCAGCAGCCTTCTAAGCTGTTGGTCGGAGGTTCGAATCCTCCCGGGCGCACTCGATGAATCTGCTCCTCGCCGAAGACGACGCCGTCGCGCGCATGACGTTGACCGCCGTGCTCAAGGGCCTCGGCTACGAGGTCACTGAAGCCGAGCACGGTGGCGAGGCGTGGGCCAACCTGCAGCTCGGGCATTTCCCGATCGTCATCTCCGATTGGTCGATGCCCGAAATCGACGGGCCCGAGCTGTGTCGCCGAATGCGGGCGCGCGCCACCGACAAGTATTCCTACTTCCTCTTGGTCACGGCGACGGGCGGGAAGAAGCGCTACCTCGAAGGCATGGAAGCGGGCGCGGACGATTTCATCACCAAGCCGATCGACATGGACGAGCTGCGCGCACGGCTCAAGGCCGCCGAGCGGATCCTCGGGCTGCGCCAGCATGTGCAACATCTCGAAGGCTTATTGCCGATCTGCGCCTACTGCAAACGCATTCGCGATGCGTCCGAAAAGTGGGAATCGATCGAACGCTATGTCGAAGAGCGATCAGAAGCGCAGTTCAGTCACGGCTATTGTCCGGACTGTTACGAGAAATACGTCCGTCCCCAGATTGAAAAACGTTAGTCTTCTTGTCGTCGCGGTTTTGACCGTCCCGCCGTCGGGCCGTCCGGCCTTCGCGCAGTCTCGCCCCATCGCCGACAACAGCTTCCTCATGGAAGAGGCGTATAACCAGGAGCAGGGCGTCGTCCAGCATATCAGCGCCTGGCAGCGCGACCTGCGCTCGCGCGCGTGGGCGTTCACGTTTACCCAGGAGTGGCCGCTCGCCTCGCAGACGCATCAGCTCAGCTACACGATTCCCCTGCAGCGCACCGCTCGTCCCTCGAGCACGGGGCTCGGCGATGCGGCGCTGAACTATCGGTATCAGCTGCGGCGGGCGGCGGCGCGCGTCGCGATCGCCCCGCGGCTCTCGCTGATCGTGCCGACGGGCAGCGCCGCGCGCGGGCTGGGGACGGGTCACCTCGGTGCGCAGCTGAATCTGCCCGTCAGCGTGACGCTCGGACCGGCATTCGTAAGTCACTGGAACGCCGGCCTCACCGCGGTGTCGCGGGTGACGACGTACAATCTCGGCGCCAGCATGATTTGGCTGGTGGATCCGGCATTCAACGTGATGTTGGAGGTGGTGTGGACGGATCAGACGGCGGCGACGCACGACGTCGTCGTGAATCCGGGGATTCGCTGGGCGCACAACTTCGCCAGTGGCTTGCAGATCGTCCCGGGGATCGCGTTTCCGAAGGGCAGGGCCGCCTTTTTATACCTGAGTTTTGAACATCGTTTTCGGTCCGAAATGGGGTCGAATTAGACCATCCCCGAAGGGCCGTATCTTCAAATAAATGACCCCCTTGACTCACCTCGACACGCGAGGGGTTTCATTCTGATTGTGATTCGGACGACAGATGTACCAGTCGTTCGGTGAGCTGTTCGAATTTTCCAATCATTGGAGAGTTTGATCCTGGCTCAGGACGAACGCTGGCGGCGTGCCTAACACATGTAAGTCGCACGGGACCGGGGGCAACTCCGGTTCAGTGGCAGACGGGTGCGTAACACGTGAGAAACTTGTCCAACGGCGGGGGATAGCCGGCCCAACGGCCGGGTAATACCGCGTACGATCATTCGGGGGCATCCCTGAATGAAGAAAGCAGCCGCAAGGTTGCGCCGGTGGAGAGTCTCGCGGCCTATCAGCTAGTTGGCGGGGTAACGGCCCACCAAGGCGACGACGGGTAGCTGGTCTGAGAGGATGGCCAGCCACATTGGGACTGAGACACGGCCCAGACTCCTACGGGAGGCAGCAGTGGGGAA
>WNGO01000708.1_pt1 | contig 22089 bp, 30 predicted proteins | sample 5400511 | NCBI WGS metagenome assembly WNGO01 (sample SAMN13153380, study PRJNA577476) | soil metagenome | isolation source: 20 cm soil or saprolite under Garry oak tree replicate 2 | place: USA:California | collected 2016-06-15 | reverse complement strand
ATAAACAGCCAACGTTCGATACAGGCCTCTAGCATCTCCTCAGCGTATTTAAAATCTTTGACTTCGTACTCGCTAAAGAATGCGTCTTTCACTTGCCATGTCATAAATCCTCCGGTGTACATCGTGAGCGAGTAACTTGACGTTACCCGCTCGCGTCGAACATCGAATACCGATACTGGGCACTGAGACGACACCCTACGCGCGCCCTACGCTAGGCGTAGGCAATTTGTGTTCTTAGGCTCGGGTAGGCCAAACTGCGCGATACCTTCGCCGTCTCACAATACGGGGCTCATAGGCCCGACGTGGCGTTGCCTCTCTGCTATCACCGCTTGAACTGCCCGGGCGATAGTGAGCTTAGGGCTTGGCGTATTGGTGGGCTTGTCTCCTGCTTCGGGCCGACTCCGAATTCAGAGCAGAGCATCTAAGGCGCGACCAATTCCCGCTGTTCTCTGGGCTCTTCCGGCTGACTGCTTGCCGGTCTTTCATGCCGTCGAACGGAAATTACATATGCAAGCGCCGCGCCAATGTGTTAACTCATTTATTTTCAGTTGTTTGTAAATTTTACACAAGCAGAAAACGACATTTTTTGGCTATGATTTTTGTGTCAGGGCTGACACAATTTCGGACAAGTGCGTTTGTTTGCATGCGTTTATCGACGCCGTTTTTTGTCTGGTAGAATTGACAAATTTTGCGAGGTTTAACGCCAGTAACCCGCGCGCGTGGCGCGCGCGAATCGTTTCAGTTCGTGCGCGTATCTCGGGTTCTGCGCGTGCGTGTAAGAGTTTGAAGTATGCGCGGGCGCGTGTCAATGGTACGCGGGCGTGTGTTGATCGGTGTGCGCGTGAGATGCTGTTGTGTGTTGGGGACGTTGACCTGTGTGTTGCTGCCCACATTTGGGCAGGTTGATGGTGTGTGCCGGGTGCGCGCGGGCCTGTCTCATTGCGAGACGGTTTAGGCGGGCGGGTGTTGTCTGACTCACGCAATGTGTCGGATTTTTCCGACACTTTGCGCGAAAATTCTTGCAAGTTTCTGCATGCGCGGGAGTTTTCCGGCCCGCATGCGGATGTGTTTCTTTTTGTTACACGATGTGATGTGATGATAGTATACTCCTATCATCATCGCGTGCGTATTGTCGGGAGCGCGTATCTTCTTTGTTGTTATTCATTTACGATAGGGGACCCTGTCGGTATAGGGGGCCAGGGGCTTCAACAATCTGACGCGCGGGTAGTGGTTACCTGACCTTTTAATAAAACCGTACCTTAATGTGTACTTCATGAAAGGGGTCCCAAAAGAGACCCTGAGGCCCACCCGGGGGTATTTCTGAAATTTGGGTCCCCGAACCGGTGCAATCCGGATGCACTTACAAGTCTCACACAACGCTTGACGAGCGCTTAGCGTTTGTGCTAACTTTAAATAATGAAAACTGAACAACTAACGTGCGCGCGTTGCGGAACGCCTTTTGAGAAGCGCGCAGGAAATCAAATACAAAAATACTGCTCCAAGGCCTGTAAAACCCGAGCCACCTCGGACGCCTACAGAAAAAGACACCCAGAAAAAATAACTGCTGCCGCCAAACACAGAACTGAAAAACTAAAAACACTCACAAAGCTGCGACCACCTCGGGAGCGCTCATGCCGCTGCGGAAAAACTTTTATGACAAAAAACAACATTCAAAAATACTGTACCCCTGAATGCGCACCTTACCTCTACACGCCGAAGCCGATGCCTTCTGTGGAACTACAATACAAAAGAGATGTGCTGCCGGCCGGCTTTCGTGTAAGGGTTGGACAAATTGTATCAGAAAGAGAAGTCACCAAAAAACTAGAAAAATACTTGCAGATGCGCTGTTTACGGTGCGGCTTAGAGCGCTTAATAAAATCCGCCAACGTGCGGGCTGGCGACGGTTGCCAGTGCAGAGTCAAGCCGTGGTCGGGAAGGAAAGGCGGATCTATCGTAGACCAGAAGGCCCTAGCAAAAAGACACCGAAGCGTGGCCGCCATAACATACACCTTAAAAAACGGAAAAGGCTGGTGCGGGGCCGCGAAAAGAATAAACAACGGCGCAGAGAAAAGACCTACGTATTCGCCTTTAGACAGAGTTACGTGGGAGGGCCCGAAATTAGCTTGGGAGACCTCCAACGGAAAATGTGCCTTTTGTGCACTCCCTTTAACCAGAAACTCTAAGTGTTTCAACACAGTCCACTGGGACCACAACGTTCCGATGGCTCGTGGCGGACCAAACATAAATACAAACATAACAGCAACTTGCAGAAGCTGTAACCGTCTTAAAGACGTCCTTACCGGAGAAGAATTCCGCCTAGCTTTAGATGGAAAGTTTGACACGATCTACGGAGCTTTTAGAGTTCTCGGATCATTTCGCGAATCGTTGCACAAATCTTTTCATGAAATCCAATCACCTGTCCTGAAAAACGTTCGCCTCGTACGCCTCAACGCTACACCTGCCCTGCTCAATACACCTCGAATGTTTATTGAGCAGGTCTAGGTTTAGGTTTACCGTTTCACAAATCATTTCAGATGCGCTAACGCAAGCGTTTGATGCTGGGCCGAAACAAGCATTTGCTGCTGCTCGGGGATCCGCCTTTAAGAAATCGTGCTACTCTATTTCTTATCTCGGCCCCGGACCACCTAGGAAAGTTTTCCTTTGGACTTCGTTTTCCCGATTGAGAAAATGACCACCACCCAGTTTGTCCGAAGTTTGTGTAGTCTTTCGGACAACGCTGTCCCGACGCTGCCGCGACACCCCTGCGACAGGACGGCGACAGGAAGGCGACACCGCCGCGCGCGAGGCGCGCCTTATTCCCGCTCGGGCACCTTTACGTCCATATACGGATATATGCCACAAAATGTTACCGCTCGGGAATGTGAGTCGCCGATCGACGACATCCCGGGAAGTCTGCGATCGCTGACATGCTTCTTTATATCGACCGGCCGGTTTGATGTAAAAAAGCACATCAACATTCTGTACGACGAAACCCCCTGAGCGAGGGGGTTTTGTGAAACTAAAGGGCGCAGGGTGCCCCCTGAATTCTTACCTAAAAACCGTTCAGGTAAGAATTCAGGTAAGAATTCAAAGGCCCTCAGTTCGAGAGCCCGCTGGACGTCTTAGGTAATTTAGGTAAGAATTCAGTTTCTTGCTAAGTAGTTGAAAACAAACAAAAGAGGTGGTAAGCCTCAAGCCAATTATGACTTCTTCCCTTATGTGTTATCAAAATGAAGAGATAGTAAAATTTCTATCTCTTCAAAAAACACCCGACCACATAAGGCTAGAATTCAAAATCAACCCTTGACACAGACCAAACGCAGGGGTAAACTTCTTGGGTGGGAGGCTTCGCCGCCGTGAAAAAGAGAGAGTCAAATCTAGAAGATTTCAAACAGCAGATCGCCGCAGAGACGGTCTGTACGCAATGCTTCCGACCGCTGCTGCCGATCGTGGGTGGGGTATGGCGAAGTTCTTTCCCTCGCCCAATGGAGTGCCAGGGGGGCTGCAAAGCCGTCCGTTGCGTAACGTGCAAAGAACCGCTGTCCGTCAAAAACGCCCCTCCTAGTGTTTTGGCGGCCGGCCGCGGGAGATGCCGCAAATGTGATGGAGTGTATCAAAAGACTTCAGGCAGACGTGTGTATATTAGGGCCTATCAGCGCGATCGGTACCTGATGCGCAAGGATCGCGCCACACGCGGCCTAGATCCACAGAGCCTGACTAGGACAAGAGCGAGTACCGAACACTCGGATCAGGCCAGCAGCGGGGCCCCCTGCGCCGCCAATAGCCCAACGTCCGCCTCCCCCGACCCATCCTTGTAGGCCATCCGGTCTACGCGCGTGTCAAAAATGACACACAAATCCACGACGTAACCCGCAAGTTTAACGGAAAGGAAACAAAAATGTCTGAAGCATATTTTAGCGTAGGCGACGTCGTGGTTTTGAAGTCCGGTGGTCCCCGGATGACGATCCAAAGGATTTATGGGGTCGGAACTGTAGACTATAACTGGGACGAGATCGACGTTGTTTGGTTCTTCGGCGCGATGTTTAACTCCGCGCGTGTTGCTGAGAAGACTCTCAAACATTGGCGGTTGAACGAACAGGAGTAAGGAGGCAGCAATGCACAAGCAAACCGCACCGGATCTTCTGGACATTCATTCGTTTCTTAGGTCGTTTCCGCACTGCGACCAGCGCATCCTGCACGCCCCGCACGAGTGTGGTGTCTGTGACCTGCATCCTCAATGGCAGGCTTTGCGGCAGGCCTGGGGAATCGCCTTCACTGGATACACGCCAGACGGCAAGGAACTACCGGATCCCGCCACTCACGCGCGTGGAGAAGTCGTAAACGCTTGGCCAGGAAACAGAGTGACTCCACCGGATGGGGGCTGGGTGAGTGCCAGTATTAACGGTAAATCTTTGTCTAAAAAAGAATTGGACAAAGTGAACGCCAAGAATCTAGAGGATATTGATCCGAAATGAACCGCAGAAACTTTCTTCGAAGACTGGGGGTAGGACTCGGCGTGGCCGCTGTCGGCGCAACGCCAGCCATCCTTAAGCACCTGCTTCCCGGCGAAGAACGCTGGCCCACTATTAAAGTAGAAAGCGACTCCGATCGCTATCGGCGCGAGCGCAAGGAGAACAAAGGCGGGTGGGTCTCGTACAAGTTCAAGTACACGGTCACGCTTCCGCCCGACCGATGCGGTATACTGAAGAAATTTAAGTTTGTAGACTAAAACCCAAACCGTAAAAACCCAAACCCCGAAACCTTAAACCCCAGGGTGGCTCCCTATACCAATCGCACGGCGGCGGCCTGTTAAAAGCGCAAAGAAGTTTAGGAGAAGAAATGAAATATGAAGCTCTACCAGTGATCGTCGACGCCTTTGTCATCGTCGAAACGAACATGGCAAAATATTTGATGGGCGCGGATCTTGTGCTCGACAACGGCGAAACCGTTTACGCGGATCGCAACATGTGCGCGCGCATGGTTCCGAAGCCAGGAGACTACTACGTAACCCAATCAGACGGCTATGTATACCTGAACCCGAAGGAAGTCTTCGAGCGCAAGTACAAGAAAACAGAAACAGAGGAGCAGAAATGAAACCGTGGGGACCTCTTTGCTTTTTGCTGATCGCGTGGGCGATCGGGATGATCGTTTGGTTTGCAGTTCCTGACCCGCTACCGCCGATCATTCCAGATGCACCCGCTGTTGAGATAGGTGGCATATGGGCAAACGGGAGAGTTACCCAAGTAATCGTCTGGGTTCCTTACCTGAACCAGAATCGTTGGGTGAACGCCAAGACCGAAAGGCTCGTCTAATGCACTACGTCTGCGAGTGCGGAGAGAAGTTCAATCAACAGGCCGACGGTGCGCGCGAGCATATGCTCGAACAGCACCTGGACCTGGTCGAGACGCGATTCGATGATTTATTGGACTGTGCCCTTGCCAACGAGGAGGAATTTATCTCTGACGACGATCTATACGACGACGCTGTTGATGAGATTACTGACGAATTGCTGGACGAATTCGATGATCAATAACAAATGGTTGTCAAAAGAGTTTCACAATCTCAATAAGATGTTCTTTGACAGTAAGATCATCGGCGTCACAGTCAAGTTCGGAAATCTGACACCAACGGGAGCGTCAGGTGTTTGGAGGCGAAATTCTAGACACATAGTGATTTGCAACAAAGCCCGCGCGACCGGCGACGGATCTTACGTTTCTATTATTTTGTTGCACGAGATGGTTCACGCGTATTTGGAGAACGATTACAAAGGCTACCCAAAGGACGGAGGCCACGGCACCATGTTTCAAGGCGAGATATGTCGGCTGATTAAGGCCGGTGCCTACGACGGTCTGTTGTGAGCACCGCGGACGCATTCTCGTTGGTTGAGGTCGCCCTACTTATCTGGATCATTGTCCAGGGCGAGTACATCCGCTATTACGAGCGGGAAGTCCACAGGATCCAATCACAGCGCGAGAAGGAGAGATCAACATGGCGGGAACAGAAGAGAAAGCAGCAGACAAAGAAGATGGAGCCGCTGAGCCCATCACCGCAACCATAAGTCAGTGGCACAACTTCTACCACGAGGCTGATCCCGAGATCGAGAAAGCCATTCGTGAATACAGCGAGTTTCTTAAAAAAGGCGATCACGACAGAAACGTATCATTGGATACGACGATAGACTTTATTTATTCTAAGATTGAGAGCGATCGTGCGCTTTAACATTTGCACCAACCTGGATAACGGCGTCGGCCTAGAGCGCGACTACTGGGTGTTACGTCGCCTTCTGGAGTCCTGGGGCCATCAGGTCACAGGTGTGCACTACAAGAAGCAGAACCAGATCGAGGAAGCCCCGCGCGCAGACGTCAACATCTTTCTTGAGGTCATCCAGTACGGGCTTGTGGGAAAAGCCCCAAAGAACTGGCTGGTGCCGAATCCCGAGTGGTTCTGTAAAGAAGATCACCAGAACGACCTACGGCCGATCACCAAGATTTTGTGCAAGACCAAGGATTCCGTCAGGATCTTCTCTGAACTATACAGCACGCTTCCTGTGGAGTACATGGGCTTTGAATCTGAGGATCTATATGACGAAACCATCCCGCGGCTCCGCAAGTTCATCCACGTCGCAGGCCAATCGCGGTACAAAAACTCGAAAGGAGTCGCCTACGCCTTTGCTAAGTTTTTTGACGATCCCGGAGATAAGGCAAATCATAAAGAGCTCGTTTTCGTCGGGGCCTATCCTGTGGAAGTCGAATTTGCCAGAGACCACAAAAACGTCCAGTACATCCAGCGCGCCACGCCGGCGGAAATGAAGAAGCTGCTGAACGAATGCCTGTTCCACATTATGCCTTCCGGATACGAGGGGTGGGGCCACGCCCTTCACGAGGGCTTCGGTGTTGGCAACGTCGTGATCACGACGAATTTCCCGCCCATGAATGAATTCGGTGCGGATCAGGATCTCCTGATTGAGCCGCAGAACCACAAGCCAGAACTCACAGCTCAGATGGCATTTGTAGGGGCCTACCAAATCAAGTCGATGATCGACAAAGTTTGGTCCTTGACACCAGAGAGAATTGCTGGTATACAATTAAGAGCCCGAGAATACTTCCTTCGGCAGCGAGCCGACTTTCGAGCAAAATTTAAATCCATAGTGGAGGCATCATGAACGCTAGTGACTACAAACTATCTTTCTATAACCCGGATCCAGAGAACAACGTAAAAATTACAGACATCCCTCTCGATCAGGCCTTCGTTGAATCCTTTCGGCTGTTGCAGGATGTGGCAGGCAGGTGCGAAGATGCCCACGGCTTTCGTGATTACACTTTCAACTTCGGCGAGAAGGTTGCTTTGATGCACGCGGAACTCTCTGAGGCTTTGGAATACTTCCGCAAAGGCAACGGCACTAGCGACCACATCCAGACGTTCAGCGGCGTCGAGGAAGAGTTTGCGGACGTCATCATCCGCATCATGGGAACGGCGGAGATGCTCGGGCTTAAAGTTGCCGAAGCCGTCATCGCCAAGATGGCCTTCAACGAAACGCGGCCGTACAAGCACGGCGGAAAGAAATTCTAAAAAGCAGTTGACAAACGGTTTTGTGAGTGTTAAGTTTATAAACAGCGCAGAGGTAGTTTAAGGAAAATACTGGTTCCAACCAGAGATGGCGGCTCGTACCCGCCCCTCCGCTCCAACTTTAAAAGCGAGGACAAAATGCACCTAGAAACAGGCGCCACGGCGACACACGCAGAGTTAGGGCTATGCAGTGTTGTTAAGAGATATGAAGACAGCGACGTCCTCGTGGTTACCGAAAACGGGGATGAGTACGTCAAGCCTTTAGAAGAATTTGTTTTTACAAAAACAGAAGCGGTCCAGGTCCCGCCGGTCCAAGCAAAATTTGGTAAACAGCGTCGGCGCAACTATCCGCTCTTGCTGGACGTTTACAGAGTGATGAAAGATGTTAATGCCCCTCTTCGCCACGATCAGATTTCAGATTTGCTCGATCCAACTCACAACAATCATAAATTGCACTATCATATTTCTGCGGTGTTGTCCGGCAACCCCGACGTGTTTTTTAACAAAAAGGAATCCGAAACGTGGATTTTACTACCGGACGCAGATAGGTGGCTTAAAAACAAGAAGCCTGTGGAACTAAGTGAAAATCAAAAGAAAGCGAAGGCTATGCGTAAAGAACTTCGCGCGGTTGAGAAGAGCGACGTTGAGCCTCCTTCTTGGTTTGATGGGATCAAACTTTGAAACAGCGTGTAGTAGTCGATAGTCAGTTTTTTCTGCCGTTCGTAGAAAACTTCGTAAAAGAGCCAAAGCAAGAAAAACCGGAGTACGAGACGCCGCCAGAGCATTGGAAAGCCGTGTTTAAGATTAGGGAGCGGCTGAAGTCGGAAACCCCGGTTTCTTGTAAAAGGGTTTGCGTAAAGCCGTGCGGGTTTGGGTACGGCGCCGGGCTCGGCGGAAAGAATAACGAAAACGTAGATCCGGAACTTCGTAAAGAAGCGTTTGATTTGGAACTTCGTAACGTAACAGCAGAAGAAGTGCGGGCCGTGAGTCTATGCTTAGAAGGGCGAAGCAAAAAGTGATAGACCTAAAAAACTATCCAATTACAACGTCGCTGATGTCGCTGGATCCGAAACAGATACGAATTGTTCCGGTTTCCGCGGGCGTCATAAAACACTATCAGCCGCAAATGTCTAAAGCCATTTGGAGGCCGGCCTTCGGAAGAAAACTAGGATTCTTGGTGGTTCACGGCGAGAGTCTTTTGGGGTTGTTGTTTTTAGCGACCCCGGTTATCCGCCTTACCGCCCGCGATGCATACCTTTTTCCTGGTGCAGATAAAAATTTCAACTACGGTTTCGCTACCAAATCCTTTATGGATATGAGCGTGTGTGTAGCGGCCCAGCCACTTGCTTGGCACTGGAATCTAGGTAAATTGATGGCAATGCTCGCGCCAACCCTAGGGGATTACGTAGAAACGCGTTATCCAGAAAACACGTTTAAAGGGGTTACAACAACATCTTACTACGGGCAAGGAAAAAACGGCACTCAGTATACGCGTGTTTACAAATTTCTAGGTTACTCCGAGGGATCCGGGCACGAAAACGTAGACGACCCAATGTACAATAAAATGCTAGAATTTCTTCGTCAGCATTGTCCTAATTGTACCCCTAGATGTAAGTCGCCGCTGAAGTTGACCCCCACGAGAACACAAAAATGCGGGAAATGTTCACTATGCACTATTGGAGGAACATCTGACATCCAGTGCGACAATGCGCCTATGGATGAATGGTGTACAGTTCCTGGTTGCCGGTGGCGCAAAGGTCTTGGTGACGGCGCTAATCCTCGCATGAGGCGCATCGCGGCTTTTTTCAAAGCGCTGGATTATTTGAAAATAGCCAACGCCAAAGACGCTATTGGAGTAGATATTACAAAAGAAAAATCAAGGCACCACGGCCATAAACGCGCTGTTTGGTATCACCCCGCAATTCCGTCGGAGCAGAGAGCCGCTGTTATCGAAGCGTGGTACAAACGTTGGGGTCTACCTCGATACGAGAAAACAAAAAACATGACACCGCCATATCAAAACGGAAAAGACGGGGTCGGATACGAGCGGAGCGAATAAATGAGCCTTTATGGATCGGCCGCAGAGACCAGGGCCAGAGAGAAAGCATACGACTTTGTGGAAGACTGCCTGAACGCTGGTTTAATGTTTGAGCAGATGATCAAAGCCGTAAAAGCGGCTTGGGTAGGCGTCCACGATGAGCGCGCATATCATGCCAGAAAAGACGCGCAAAGGACCATAAACCAATGAGCACTATCGCCGTCCTAGGCAACCACGAAGTTTCTTTCTGCACCGAACGCGAGCTCGACTGGACGCTTGAGGAGAAACTCGGCCACAGCGTGATCAGACTCCAGGAGAACAAGGTCAGCGCGCTTGAGGTGCTGCAGACGTGCCGCGAGCGCGGCGCGAAGTTGTTGATCTGGGTCCACACGCACGGCTGGGACGTCATGGGCGATTTGTACCAGATGCTGGCTCAACTGCGCCAGTCCGGAATCAAAACATGCAGTTTCCACTTGGACAGATTTTTCGGCCTCAATCAGTTGGACGGCCGGCAAGACAGAATCGGAACGCATGCCTTTTGGAAGACCGACAAAGTTTTTACCGCGGACGGAGGAAACGATGTTGGGTTCAAAGAAAAAGGAGTCAACCATGTCTGGATGCCCCCAGCCGTCGTCGAGCGTGGCTGTTACTTCGGCTCACCTAATCTCAGGTTTAATTCACCTATCGCTTTCGCTGGCGCTGACGGATACCACCCTGAATATCCGTTTCGTACCAGGATGGTTAATCGTCTCCGAGAAACGTACGGGACGAATTTTAGGGTTTATCAAGGCGTTCGCGAAAAGGATCTCAACGATCTTTACGCGTCGGTCCGCGTCGTTGTTGGCGACTCTTGCTTTGCCGGATCAGACCGTTATTGGTCCGATCGAGTTCCAGAAACCCTCGGCCGCGGCGGTTTCCTCGTCTTTCCCAAGACTCCCGGCTTGGACATACCTGGACTCGTTAGCTATGATCCAGGCAATATCGACGATCTCATATCCAAGATCAACTATTGGATTGACGACGACCGGACCCAGGAGCGACTCCGTAGACGAAACGAAGCCCACAACCACGTCAAGCAGTTCGACACCTACACCAACCGAATGCAAACGTTGCTGCAAATGATGGAGATAAAATGAGCTACAAACAGTTCTCAACCAGTGAATTTGACCACGCGCCGGTTCGGGTCCGCGGCGGCAAAGTCCATTACTCTATCTCCGTAATGGATCCTATGGGTGTCTATCACGTCGAGTGTGAAAAGCATCCAGGAAAACAGATGCGAATAGTTTGGTCGATGCTTGACGCCGACGGCCTCGCCAACGCCGCCGCTCTCACGCTAGGAGAGTGCGAAGGCTGCGCACACGAACTCGAACACAGGTTGACGCGTTTTCCTGAGGGAGCGGAACTGTGAAGGACGTCGTTATAATCCCGACGTATTTGCGGCCAGAGTATCTGTACCTCTGTCTGGAGTACCTTGGAAACGCCCAGGGTACGGATGTGCAGAAAGAGTTCTGGATCTGCGCGGACTGGCGCCCGGAGGATGAGGCGCGCCACAAGATGCTTTTGGAGTGGCAGGCGGACGTGTTCGCGGCGTGGCACGGCAGGCTGCAGTTGCGGATCTTCAAAGGTCGTGAGCACAACTACAACGGGAACAGCTTCAACGTTCTAGAGTCGTACAGGAAGGCCTTTAATGAACCGGACGTTCGCTACATCTACTTGGTCGAAGACGATGTCTTGGTTACGCCGGACTTTTTCAAGTGGCACGAAGCCGTCGCAGAAGTTGAACCAAACGCTATGTGCTCCATTGCCTACCGTTGCTCTAGAAACGGGGAGGCACGCAGAGATGTTTGCAGCCCTGGATCTTACTTCACCACTGCGCGCGATTACGCGTCTATCGGAGTCCGATGGACTCGTGCAGCGCTGGAACCAGTTCTTGCCCATGCGATCCCTGCCTATTACAGCAACCAAGATGAATACATGCGAACGCGATTTCGAGGAAATCGCTTTGAGGCGGATTTTTCCGAGCAAGACGGTCTCATTATGCGCGTCATGTGGGAGGCGCGTGGATACACGGTTTGGCCGTATGTCCCGAGGTGTTACCACATGGGATGGTACGGGTACCATAGGCCCAACGGAATCAGACCCGGCGGCTTCTTAAATCAGAAGATCGACGCGTTGCGCGGGATCATCTCGAACGCAGAGACGCTGAAAAAAGTAGCACCGGATTATGGGGACATCGAGCCGTACCCAACGGAGTCGATGTCGCCGTACGACAAGCTTGAGAAGTTGCAGCATTTCGAATAGGAGAAGACATGAGAATTCTTATCACAGGCAGCGAAGGCGTTCTAGGCAGCAATCTTAAAGCAGAGTTGGACGACCGCGGCCACGATGTTTATGGTTGCGACCTGGTTCATTCATCTGATTCCCACGTGATGCGCGCCGACATAGTAGAACGTCGACAGGTTGATCGCGTGTTCGAGTGGAGCCGTCCAGACGTGGTCTATCACTTCGCCGCGGAGTTCGGCCGCATGAACGGGCAGGACTACTACGAGCAGTTGTGGAAGACAAACTGCATCGGCACCCGCAACGTGATCGAGGCCTGCATCAAGAGCAAAGCCAAGATGGTCTTCGCATCTTCATCCGAGGCCTACGGTATGGCGGACGACTACGCCCCCAAAGGCGAAGATTTCCAGGAATCGTGGCTGGACAAGTATGCCCCTCAGTTCCATAACGAGTACGCCCTCACCAAATACACGAACGAACGCCAGATCACGATGGCCGCGCGCAACGAACGTCTGGACGCTATCATCCTGCGCTTCTTCAACGCTTACGGCCCCGGCGAGCACTATAGCCCGTATCGCAGCGTCGTGTGTTTGTTCACGTACCGTTTGCTCAAGGGGTTGCCTATCACGGTGTACAAGAATTACTACCGCACCCACATGTACATTAACGACTGGTGCCAGGGAGTTGCCAACATAACAGACTTCCATACATTGAACACGCTGGCGTTCAATCGGTACTGGCAAGGCGGCGGTGGAACTGAATGGGTGCCGGTGTTTAACATCGGCGGCGAAGAATACGAATCCGTCGAAGCCCTCAAGGACAAGATCGTCAACCTGATTGGCGGCACCAATTCCCAGATCACCTATCTGGAGGCCGAGAAGGCCAACGTGATCTCAAAGAAGCCCGACAACAGTTTGGCCAAGCTGTGGCTCGGCCACAATCCGACCACGAAGTTGGACCAGGGACTCCCGCCTACGATTGAATGGATACGCGAGGAGTACGGCCTGTGAATCCGCACGAAGACATAATCGGCAAGCACGTGCATCTGTTCGCGAGGCCAGAGAACTTCACGCCGCCGACCAAGAATCCTGACGATTGCGAGTGCGGCGCGAAAGGTGACCCCAAGGCCGGACGGCTCTTGATTGCGAACTGTCCGTGCTGCGACGGGATACAGACTTTGGTTGAGGAATTGTGCGATTGTCCTGATCCGAGCTACATAAAATTGCGTGTAGTGCTGCCGCCGGACAGTACGATGCGGATTCGTAGAATTCAAGTAGCGGAGCCGAGCGAATGAAGCCAACCATCAGCATCGTAATGACGGCGTACAAACGCCACCTGCTTCTCCAGAACACGCTGCGCTCGATCAAGAATCAAACGCGCCCGCCGATGGAGATCATCGTGGTCGAAGACGGCTTCGATTACGGACTGACGCAGAAGGTGTGCATGGACGCCATTAATGATGACAAGCTGCCAGTCAAATATCTGTGCCGCAGGAACAGGCCGAACCTGGGATACTCGAACCCCGCGATCCCTAAGAACATCGGGATCAAACGCGCCACCGGGGACATTCTGATCATTCAGTGCGCCGAGGTCATGTACACAAAACCCGACGATATCGCTAACTTAGTTCGCCAATTGGAGGAGACTACAAACGTTTCTTCGATCGCTACCGTATCCGCGCGCGATGCGAATGGCGACTTCCAGGAGTGGTACGCGGGCCCCAAGCGTGCGCCTCTGTGGTTCCTGGACTTTTGTCAGGCTGTCCGCCGCCGAGACGTCCTGGCTATCGGCGGATTCGACGAGCAGTACGAGGGCTACGGTTTCGACGATGATGACTTTGCACTGCGACTACAGGCCAGCGGCGTTCAGTACCGTTGGGCCCTGGACGTAGAGTGCCACCACCAGTGGCACACGATTTACGACAAGGATACGACACTCAGCGTATTCGGTCGGCGCAGATATGATAAGATGAAGGAAGAAGTGGACGCAGGCAAGCGGTCTCCGGTCGTAAATGTCGGACGGCCGTGGGGAGAACTAGACTCATGAATGTTTCCGTCATCCAAAAACTGTGCGCGCAATGCCAGCAGCCGTTTATTGGTGGCCTACAAAAATTGTACTGTTCTAGAGCGTGTAGAGACAGAAGATACAAACAGTCGGGTAAACGTCATGCAGTCAATTTACGGTTCTGGCGTTCAAGCAAGGGGCGGGCCACCTCGGCTAGAACCATTTCTAGAATTCGTGCCAGAAATTGTGATTTTGTGTATAAAGACAAAATTGCTAAAGGTTGCAGCCGTTGCAGCGAACGCCGACCAAATACTCTGGATTATCACCATCTAGACCCTAAGACCAAAGATCGTGCTATAAGCCAAATAGCACACACCACGGTATCTTTGAATAGTCTTAAAATTGAGATGGATAAATGCTGTTTGTTGTGCGCGAACTGTCACAGAGTTGAAGAGTATGGCGCAGGCTATAGGTCGGGGGCAAACTTATGATTCCTGATGTTAGCATTATTTTATCATGCTATCGCCGTGGCAAACAGCTGCGCAAGACCCTTGAGAGCATCGAGTCGCAAGATATGAAGCCAGAGATCATCGTCGTAGAAGACGGCGACGACGGGATCACGCAGACGATCGCGCGGGAGTTCGGGGCCAAGTTCTTTCGCAAGAAGCGTGCGGACCTGCCTGCGTTCCAGAACCCGTCGCGCGTCCACAACATTGGGATTAGACAAGCCACAGGAAATGTGGTAATCTTACAGGGTGGGGAAGTCAAATATGAAACGAAGACTAAAGCAGTTTCAAGACTGGTGGAGATGGCTGCTTCCGGGCCATATTACGTTTCCCCGTTGGTGGCTTCCAGGGACCGCGATGGAAAGTTTCTAGAGTGGTATTCGCACCCGTCTGACGGGTCGCGCGCAGGCTGGATCATAAATTTTTGTCTTGCCGTGCAGCGAAAGTATCTGATGGCAATTGGTGGATTCGAGGAGTCGTACACCGGCTACGGGTTTGAAGACAGTCAACTTATGTTTTGTCTTGAGCAGTCCAAGCTCAAAGCCAAGTATGACGAGACCATCGTGGCTACGCACCAGTGGCACAGCCGAGACAACTACAACTTCACGTATCCGGAAGGCCAGCAGCAATATGATGCTTTCGTTGCTAACGTAATCGCCGGCGCAATTCCGCCGCAGTCTAATCTCGGGAAAGAGTGGGGGAGGTTGTAATGGGAATGAAACACGATCCAAAAGCATACGAACCGCAGGTCTTCGAGCATCTGGCCAAGATTCTGAAGCCCGGGGACCTGACATACGACGTCGGTGCCTACGACGGCATAACGTCGGTGCGGCTCGCGCAAATAGTGGGCGGCGAGAACGTTGTGCTCATCGAGTCCGGTGAAATGAACTGGGCCACGATCCGGGCCTACTGGCACTCATTTGGGCTCCATACACCACGCCTGACGTATTCTGGGTTTGTTAGCGACGAAGATCGCTTGGGTGCGTTCCCGGCCGGTTTGATGAACCTTGGCGGATGGCCGCACGAGGCTGATGAGTTTCCGATCGCGCAGTACGAGGAAGGCCTCAATTTCAGGAACTTGGATATGCGTCACCTGGCTGCCGAGATCATGGCGCGCCCATGGTTAACCTTGGACACCATAGCGCGGTTCGCTGGCGACCCCAAGGGAATCATTATGGATATCGAGGGCGCAGAACTTCTGGCCCTCCGCGGCGCGGAACAGCTGCTTCGTCGGTGCCACCCATTCGTCTGGGTCAGTATCCACGCGCAACTACTGAAAAATTTCAGTCACCATGAGGACATGGTTCGCAAATACATGCAATGGGTCGGGTACGAGGGAACGCTGCTGTACGAAGACCAAGAGCAGCATTGGTTCTTTTCGCCGGCGGGGAAGCCATAATGCTCATAGACCTAGTCGTCGGCTGCCGCCCCAATTTCGTAAAAGCCGCCGCCATCCTCGAGGCTGCCAAGGAGTTTCCACGCATACGGGTGCGTCTTCTACATACCTCACAGCATAACGCCAAAATTGCGGATCCGCTATTCGAGGATCTAGGGCTACCTGCACCTAACCGCGCGTTTGAGGACTACAACCTATACGGGCCACATGTTCGCCTAGGACGAATGATTGCGGATCTGTCTCTGCACTTCGGAACCTCCGAGAAGCCCGACTACGTGATGGTGGTCGGCGACACAGATTCCACGCTGGCCGGTGCGATCGCCGCGAAGAAGAACGGCCTCAAGTTGGTCCACGTCGAGGCCGGCCTACGGTGCGGCGACGACAACATGCAGGAAGAGATCAACCGTAAAGCCGTGGACTCGATCTCCGACATCATGTACGCAACCACGCAGGGAGCCAAAGACATTCTCATTCGGGAAGGCCACACGCCTTGGTTAGTGAAAGTTGTCGGCAATGTTATGGCTGACACCTTGCTTCTGAATCTGCCCAAGGCCGTTAAGAAATATCCAGAAAAGAAGTTCGCATCCTACGGAATGCTGACGCTGCACCGCGCCGAGAACGTGAACAACAAAGCGCGAATGGATGAGCTCAACGACGCCCTCACCGAAGTCTGCAAAGAGCATCAGGTGATCTTTCCTATACATCCCAGATACTACTCTTGGGAAAACCAAATTCCTGGTCTTTGGATCGTCCCGCCGATGGGATATCTGGAGTTCATCGCGACCATGGCGCGCGCCAAGTTTGTGATCACCGATTCTGGCGGCGTGCAGGAAGAAACTACGATCTTAGGGGTTCCGTGCTTCACGATTCGAGACAACACCGAACGTCCGGAGACGTGCCACCAGGGAACGAACACGATCGTTGGCACCGACGGTGGCGCGATACTGGCTGGCATCCAGAAGCTGGAGCCATGGGCCCCAACGTCAGCCATCCCGCCGCTCTGGGAAGGCAAAGCCGCTGTACGCATCCTGAAAGATTTATCTTCTCGTTTCGTGGTAGCAAGCGCGGAACTAGCGTTTTGAAATGGAGAGAGCAATGAACGACATTGTCATAATTCCGACTTTCGACAGGCCTGAGTACCTCTGGGTATGCCTAGATAACATGCATAAAGTATCAGGAATCGATACCAAGTGCATTTGGATCTGCGAAGACGTGCACGCCGACAAGCCGAAGCCCTTTCAGATTGAGATGGAGATGCTTGCTACTATCAGGGAAGCCGAACGTGTTTTTCGTGGTCAGATTCGGTACATCGGCCGCGCCCCCCACACCACATACGGGAATAGTTACAACGTTCTGTCGGCGTTGGCCGAAGCCGCAGCGACGTACGCCAAGCGCGTATACCTGATCGAAGACGACGTTTTAGTTACGCCAGATTTCTTCGACTGGAACGAGGCAGCTGCCGCGTTTAATCCTTGGGTCTCCTGCGCCGGACGCTTCAATCGGAGTTTGAATTTCGCTATGAACGGCCCCGAGGCGATCGATGAGGCCATCAAAGACGTTGATGCATGTGTGGCTTCGAATACCGCGTACAATTCCTGGGCCACTTGTTTCTCCCGCGGAGCACTCGATAGGATAGCGAAGGACTACTCCCTTCACTTTGATCAGTTTGGTCCAGGGTTTGAGCAAGACATGTTTATTCAGAGCATCATACGGCGCGAGAATAAAATCTCGCTTTGGCCGTACGTCCCGCGTGCGTACCACATGGGCTGGTACAGTTACCATCGATCTGGTATGCAATTCTACGGCACCTTAGAAGAGAAGGTGAAGACGCTGCAGGCCGCGGTTCACGATCCAGAGAAGATCAAAGCAATGGCGTCCATCCAGCAGATAGATCCGTTCCCGCGTCGTCATCATGAGTTCGCCACAAAACTATATCTAAAACAGGTGCCCCGATGAGCCTAGCCGCCCGCGCGAAATATCTGATGGACAATTTCAAGTTAACCCCCGAGAAGTGGCAAAGGATGTGGGACTTTCAAGAAGGTCTATGCGCCATATGCGCAGCCCCCCTCAAGAAAGCCAACACCGACCACAATCACCAGTCTGGCGAGGTTCGTGGGCTCTTGTGTTCACGCTGCAACAGGGCCCTTGGCCGGTTCATGGACAGCCTGAAGTTGCTGATGGCAGCGGTCCACTATCTGCAGTACCCTCCAGCCCGCGCGGCACTAGGGGATGTGCATTTAGGCTATCCCGGCCGTATAGGTACAAAAAAGCATAGGAAGATGCTGGCCAAGCTCCGAAAGTCCACGACGTAACCCGTTGGTTTAACGAAGGGGTACCATGGTCACACTCAATGATGCAGTGCCGGCTCCGATCAAGAAAGATGTGGCTTTTCTTACACATCACCTCATCTTGACTGGTGTAATCCTGGGTGCCATAACTCTTGGTGCTTGGGGTGTCCAAGCGATGATGGCCAAAGCTCACAAAGAGCAGGCCGACGAGTCCAGGTTAGAACTGGCCGTCGTTGTGGACCAGGTAAAACGACTTGAGGAGAAGCAGGCTTCGGACGACGCCGCCACTCAGCAGCGCGAAGCCGCCGCCAATGCTTTGATCCAGTCGCTGATTGCCGCCGTGAACGCGCGCGACAAGGCCCTGGACGACCAGATAAAGAAGAACGGATCCTTGAGCGCGCAGGAAGCCGCCGCGCGGTTGTCTCAGCAGTACAACGCGCAGCCCGGGGAGATTGTGGCGAGTGGCAACACCGTCATCGCTAATCTGCCGATGTCCAGAAATTTCGTGTCGACGTTCGATACCTTGGTGGTTTGCAAGGCAGACCTGGGCGACACCCAGAAGCAGCTGAGTGCTGAGCAGGGCAAAGAAACGGATCTCAAGACTCAGATTTCCGATCGTGACAATACGATCAAGGGGAAGGATGTAGAATTAGAGAAGCAAAAGAAGGCGGACGGAGACGACAAGAAAGTGGCTGTTGACAACGAGAAGAAGAAACATAAGTGGTATGCGATCGGCGGGGTTGTGCTCATCGAAGCGGTGAAGTTCTATCTTACGGGTAAGCCGTAACAGGAGTGTTTATGAGCGCAGTATCAAAAGATGATCGGATAGCCACAGAAGTAGTTGCTGAGGCTTACGACAGACATAACGGAAGCATCAGGGCTACGGCGGAAGAGTTAGGTATCTCCAGGTCGTCCGTCAAGCGCAAGCTGAGTGTCATCGGCAAGGTCGAGAAGCCGATAGCCGCCGGAACCGCGCAGGGCACTGTCACGGGCAATAGAGAACTGCCAGCGGAAGGCGAAATCAAGCGGTACATAATCACGTCGGCGCAGAACAACACGTTCATCAATAAGCCGCTATGGGCCAACCTACAAGCGTTGGCGGCGCACTACAGCGCAGAGATTCTTGTCGGGACGTTCACGTACAATCAGAATCATTTCGGGCACCTAAGTGTCAAGCGCCATAAAGCCAAGGGCTATCAGTACTCCATGTGGTATGATCCCACCGTTACGCCGTTCATCAAAGATGAGCGTATTGAGATCGCCAAAGGTCTCGTATGGTGTGGCGAGTACAACGCTCTGCCGACCAATCATAACCCCCTAGCCAGCCTTGAGAGTTACACTGGCCGGAAGTCATCCATCTTTCCGCACGCTAAGCTGGCGATGCGCTCTGTCCCAACGTTCCAGGGTGAGGGCGTGAAGTTGAACTACACCACAGGCGCGGTTACTCTGCGCAACTACATTCAGAAGCGTGAAGGCAATATCGCCGAGTTCCATCACGTTTATGGCGCGCTGCTTGTGGAAGTGAACAGCGCGGGCAACTGGTGGGTTCGTCAGTTGAATCAGGACGAGGGCACAGGCACATTGCAGGACCTACGTATCCTTGTGAAAGACGGCGTGGTCGTCAGCACCGAAGCCCCGATTGAAGCGATCACTTGGGGAGACCTACACGGCACCATGGCTGACGAGAAGGTGGTTGACATCTCACTGGAGATGCTCGACGCGCTACAGCCGAAGTACCAATTCCTCCACGACGTTATGGAAGGCGCATCGTTCAATCGCCACACAGTAAAGAACGGCGCCAAGAATGATCCGCACTACACGTTCCACCGATGGCTTCGTGGGCTACACCGCGTTGACGAAGAATTCAAGCGTACCGCTGAAGTGCTCAAGAAGTTCTTCCGACCCGGGACCAAAGCTGCCGCCCCTGAGGCCAACCACGACGCTTACTGGCTGAACTCTTGGTTGAGTCGCTATGAATATCGCGTTGACCCCGCGAACGCCGAGTTCTACTTGGATTTGCAAAGTTACATGTACAAGCAGCTGCGCGACGGCCAGTCGTCTGGGTCGATGCCGCGCGACGTCAACATTATGCAGTACGCGTTCAGCAAGTTCGGCATCACCGAGGCCGACCTTGACTTCCTGGCGGATGACGAGTCGTTCAAGACGTGCGACGGCAAGATTGAAAATGCCATGCACGGCCACCTGGGCCCAGCCGGTAAGTTCGGGTCGCCAGAAGTTCTGTCCAAGATGGGCCGTAAAGCCAACACCGCCCATACGCATTGCGCCGGCATCTACAATGGCCTACAACCACGGACCGGATTCTTGGACACACAGCCACATCGTTACATATCCGAACGGCAAGAGATCGATCGTCACAATCTATGCAGAAAAGTGGAGGGCTTAGGTGGCCGACTTTAACCGAGAACGCGTATTCGAATCCGGTGCCGACCGCAGTTCTGACGCCGGTAAGTCTCACCCAGACCGCGCTCTATCACCTCTGGTGCTCGAGCGATTCGCGCAGTACATGCTAGTTCATAACGGCACAGGCAATCCGCCTCGTCGGGAGGATCAGTGGCAACTCGGTTTCCCGATGGATTCGTTTATGGAGTCCGGCTTTCGCCACTTCATGGCATGGTGGAAAATGCACAAAGGCATGCCAGTCAAGAACGAGAAGGGGCAGCTACTTGCACGAGGTCTTGATGTCCGAGATGGAGTACAGCGACGTAGAGCATGTGAAGAATTTGCTCAAGATGAGGAACCAGAAATGAGTGACACCAATCACAAAGGGCTAACACCGAAAGGCACAGGCCGCGAGATCGCGCCGTTGTACCGAAACTATCTCGAGTATCCGTATCTCGCGCTTAACAGGCCGTTCTCGGCCGCGGACTGCCGCGACATGATTACGCAATGCCTCATCTTCACCATCCGGAGTGCGTCTCCGGTCGGCCTCACATACGACGAGGCGTTCAAGAAGGCGTCAGAGTTGATTGCGGAGCGAAACGCGTTCGGTACCAAGAAGTATGGCGAAGGTCTCAAAGCAAACAACGGCTACGACCCGAACCTGCTTCTGCTAGAAGAACTGGCCGACGCAGGGATGTACGCAACTATGGGCCTCGAAGAGAGTGGCTACATCGCGAAAGATGCGGCCATAAGGAGTTCGAAATATGTCAAATGACCGAAACGATTATTCCGTGCCGCTGCGATTGGCGCCTGGTCAGTTCCTTGAATTTGACACTGTGGCGGATTTATCAGCTTTCAAAAAGCCGATGACCAGCTTGTACGTTGGTGGATCTCTGCGCAACCCGCTCATTTCGGAGTTCGCGGCCAAGATCACCGCCCTGGGCATTGAGGCGTTCTGTGACTGGTTCGGTACAGGTCCAAACGCCGACGACCATTGGCGCGACTACGCGAAGATCCGAGGATGGTCGTATAGACAAGCGCTCGAGTCCGCCGGTGCCAGAAATGTTTTCGAGTTTGATCGGTCGCACCTGGATCGGACAGACGGCATGGTGCTGTTGATGCCTGCCGGCAAGTCCGCCCACCTGGAACTAGGATACACGATTGGCCGAGGGAAGCCTGGGTACATCGTGTTTCCTGAGGAACCGCCGACTGATCGATGGGAAGTGATGGTGCAGTTCGCAACACAAATTTTCTTTTCGCAGGATGAGTTTTTTAAATTCTTACAGGAGAACAAACAATGATCGAGGATAAGACAGCCCGTACGATTTCGTGTGACAACAAGACGTGTGACAAGACCGTGACCTTCAATCCTGCCGTTCAGGAAGAGATCGCGGCCCTGCCCGACTGGTTGCGCACGTTCCGTTCCGTCAATCTCGGCAACGGCGCGAAGTTCACGTACTGCTCGGACGTGTGCGAAGTTGAAGGCACCACGACTGGCCAGCACAACGTGCCCGAGCCGCCCAAGGTCGCTGGAGCCAACGCCGCGGACATGCAACGCGCGATCGCTGAGAAGAAGATCGCCGATGCCATGAAGACGCCGCCGGCCGAGCA
>WNGO01000785.1_pt1 | contig 22110 bp, 17 predicted proteins | sample 5400511 | NCBI WGS metagenome assembly WNGO01 (sample SAMN13153380, study PRJNA577476) | soil metagenome | isolation source: 20 cm soil or saprolite under Garry oak tree replicate 2 | place: USA:California | collected 2016-06-15 | reverse complement strand
CTGGGGTGTACCTTCGGGCCGACGGTCGGGTCCCCTACGCGGAGGTGGTGCAGGTGCTGGCGGCGATCCGCGCGGCGGGCGTGAACGACGTTGGCCTCGTCGCGGAGCCGGAGGTGGTCGAGCGGTGAGACGGAGGCCTGGGGGTTCCGAGAGCGTCAGCGTCGGCCTCGTCGGAACGGTCGCCGTGCACGCGTTCGCCGGGCTGTTCCTCGTGGTAGGGGCGGCCGCGGCGCGCAAACCCGTGCCGCCGATGTATAAGGTGCACCTCGTGGCGGCACCAGAGCCGAACGAGGAGGCGCGCAAAGCGCCTGAGGCGGTGGATCGGCCGGCGGAGGAGCAGCCGGCACCGGCACCGAAGGCCAAGTCGCCCAAGAGCACGGTGTCGCCGGCGCCACCGCCGCCCGTCGCCGACAACACCAAGCGCGAGGCTGCGCCGCGGACGACACCCAATGCGACACCGCTTCCGGGCGAAAAACCGTCGACGGGTACGGACGTCGCCACGGTCAGCACCGAAGGCGTCGCGTTTCCGTTCCCGGAGTACCTGCAGAACATCGTGGCCCAGGTGCTGCGGCGCTGGCAACGCCCGGTCCAGAGCACGCCCCTCGAGTCGGAGGTCTCGTTCTTCGTGCATCGTGACGGATCGGTGAGCGGCCTCCAGTTCATTCGGCGCTCCGGCAACTTCGGGTTCGACCTCGAGGCTCAGGGGGCGATCGAGGAGGCAGGAAGCTTCAAGGCGTTCGGCGCACTCCCGGACGGGTGGGCCGCGGATGTGCTGTTCGTCCGGTTCTATTTCTCCGGCAGGCGACAGTGAAGCCGGGTAGCCGATTTGGCGGGTGGGCGGGTAGTCTCACGGCGGTCTTGCTAACCGCCTACCCGGCTAACCGGCTATCCGCCCAGGACACCTCCGCGATCGATCGCGGCGTCCGCATCGGCATCGTGTACCGCCCCGGCGTGCGGCCGGGGATGGTGGTGTTGCCGGTTCCGAAGGCGGCGCTCGACTCGGTTCGCGCCCTTGTCGTGCGCGATGTCGACTACAGCGACCGCTTCGAGCCGATCACCCTGCCCGGCGGTGACTCGATTCGCGCCGCGAGCCCCCCCTCGTCCCCGTCGGCCGGCCGTACCGCGACCGGGGGAGGGGGGGCCCGGGGGACCGGCGGCGCAGCCGTCGCGACCGGTCTCAACTATCCGCTGTACCAGGCCCTCGGGGCGGACTTCGTCGTCGGCATCACGCCCGCGGCCGGCGACAGCACCGTCGTCACGGTGTACGATGTGGCGGCCGGGGGCGTGCGCCGCGAGCTGCGGGCCCGCCTGCCGGCCCTCGGCGACGCGGGATTCCGGCTCGCCGTGCACCGCCTCGCGGATCGCGTGCTCGAAGCGAGCCTCGGTGTCGGCGGGACCGCCGCGACCCGCATCCTGTTCGTGATGAACGGCAAGGTGTACACGATCGACCAGGACGGCGCCGACCAGCGGCTCGTGTCGTCGAGCGATCACCAGGCGATGTCGCCGGCGTGGGCCGGGGACGGGCGCCGGTTCGCGTACATGGAGTTTTGGGAAGGACACGGGCGGTTGTTCGTCCAGGACGTCGCGAGCGGCAAGCGCGCCCCGGTGGCGACGACGGGGCAGGCGCTCGATTTCACCCCGGCGTTCTCACCCGACGGCAAGACGCTCGCCTTCAGCCGCGCGATCGAGGAAGGCACCGACGTTTACACGGTCAACGTCAAGGACGGCTGTTGTTTACAGCGCTTGACCGTAGGGCGCTTTTACGACAACTTGTCACCGACCTACAGTCCCGATGGTCGGCGGATCGCATTTGTGTCGACCAGACCCGGGCTGCCGCAGATCTATGTGATGTCGGCCGACGGGACGGATCAACAACTGTTCGCGCCGTTCGATTACGGTGCCACCGGTTCGTCGAACGCGCCGGAGTGGTCACCCGACGGGCAGACAGTGGCCTTCCACCGCGACGTGGGCGGCACCCTGCAGGTGTTCGTCCTCGATGTGCGGACGCGCGCGGTGCGACAGCTCACCTCGGTCGGGCGGAACGAAGATCCAACCTGGGCACCCGACAGCCGCCATATGGCCTTTGTGTCGGATCGGTCCGGGTATCGGCAGCTCTGGATCATCGATGTCGAAACCGGCCGCATCCGTCCGTTGCTGCAGCAGAGCGGCGCGCGGCTGCCGGCCTGGTCTCCGCGCTTGCCGGAGACCGCCTCGTCGGCCCCTTGAAATCGGAGAGGACTTCACCGATGAAACGGCTACCTTTGCTGCTCCTGACCGGTCTCGCGGTGGCGCTCATCGCCGCGTGCGGCGGCAGAGGCGGCCGAGCGGGCGCGCGCAGATTCGATCGCGCGGGCCGAGAAGGAAGCCCGTGACCGTGAAGCGGCAGAACGGGAGGCGCAGCAACGCCGTGCGGATTCGCTTGCCGCCCTCGGACGCTCGACGGAGGCGGTGAGGACGCTGCTCGCCACGATGATCCACTTCGACTACGACAAGGCGCTCATCCGCGGTGGCGACGCCTCCGTCCTGGATCAGAAAATGGCGATCCTCCAGGCCAACCCGGCCCTGCACATTCGCATCAGCGGACACTGCGACGAGCGCGGCTCGGACGAGTACAACCTCGCGCTGGGCAATCGTCGCGCCACGGCGGCCAAACAGTACCTCGTCAGTCACGGCATCGACGCGAGTCGCATCGAGACCGTGTCCTACGGCGAGGAGCGGCCGATCGCCCAGGCGCACGACGAGGAGGCATGGGCGCAGAATCGCCGCGATGAGTTCGAGATCCTCGCGGGTGGCGAGAACCTCAAACAGCCCTGAGCTCGATCGACGTTGAAACACGGCGGGCGATTCACCCTGGTCCTGGGGCTGACCGCCGGATGCGCGCTCAAAGGCGACGTCCGGCGCGTCGAGCTCCAGGTCCAGGCCCTACGGGTCGAGCGGGCGCGGGCGGATAGCCAGCACGTCGCCACGGTCGATTCCGTGCGTGCGCTGCTCGCCGTCGTGCAGGATCGCCTCGTGGCGCAGCAGGCGTACCTGATCCAGCTACGCGGCGACGTGAAGACCGACCTGCTCGCGGTCCAGCAGCAGCTCGTGACCGTGCAGGAGCTGACGGGGCAGAGCCAGCAGCGGCTGACCGAGCTGCGCGGGCGCCTCGAGGACCAGGCGCGGCAACCGGTGCCCACGATCGACACGAGCGTTGGGGCGCCCGCGGTGCCCGTCGGCCGCTCGGGGAATCCGGCCGGCCCGGGTCCCGAGCAGACGTACGACCTCGCCTATCAGCAGTACCGGGCGAGCCGGTACGCGACCGCGCGACTGGGCTTTCGGGAGTTCCTGCGCCTGTTCCCCACCCACCAGCGCGCGCCCGACGCGCTTTACTTCATTGGCGAATCGTTCGGCGGGGAGAACGCGGATTCGGCCGCCGCGGTGTATCAGCAGGTCGTGAAGACCTACCCGACCTCGCCGCGGGCTCCATCGGCCCTCTATAAGCTGGGCCTCCTCGCCGAGCAGCGGGGCGACAAGGCGGCCGCCCGGCAGCACTACTCCCGGGTCGTCGGCAGCTACTCCCGCTCTCCAGAAGCCAACCTCGCGCGCGACAAGCTCCAACGCCTGGGGCGGTAGCCTCCGGAACCGGCGTGCCGGAGACGACCGACCACCGGGGCGAGATGCCGTTCCTCGACCACGTCGAGGAGCTCCGGTGGCGTATTCTGTACAGCCTGCTGGCGCTCGTGGTGGGCACGCTCATCGGCTGGGTCGTGGTCGAGCGTGTCGACATCATCGGCCTCCTCACCCGGCCGATCGCACCATTGATCCCGGGCGGCAAGCTCCGCGTCACGAGTCCGACGGAACCGTTCTTCATCACGTTGAAGTTCGCCTTCGTACTCGGGCTGCTGATCGCCTCGCCGTTCGTCGGGTACCATGCCTGGGCGTTCCTGGTGCCGGCGCTGTACCCGCGCGAACGCCGGCTCATCGTGCCCGCGCTGTCGGCGGGCGTCGTGCTGTTCCTCGCAGGCGCCACGGCAGCGTACTTGTGGCTGCTGCCGCGCGCTCTGGCGCTGCTGCTCGGCATCCAGCGCGGTGTGTTCGATCCCTTGATCACGGCGGACAAGTACTTCGGGTTCGCGGCGCAGCTGATCATCGCAGTCGGGGTCGTTGCCGAACTGCCGCTCGTCATCGTGATCCTCGCCGCGCTCGGGCTCGTGTCGCGACAGTTCCTGGTGCGCAACCGGCGCTACGCGCTGGTGGTGGCGACCGGCGCCGCGGCGCTGCTCGCGCCGCCCGACGCCGTGTCCATGCTCCTCATGATGGGGCTCCTGTTTGTCCTGTACGAGGTCGGCATCTGGTGCGCCTGGGTGGTGGAGCGGCGGCGCGCGCGCCGGGCTCAGGCGACGGCGGGGGCCGGAGGAGCGGAGGGCGGTGGCGGCGCGGCGAGCGCGGCGCTCCTTGCGGCGTTGCTGCTCGCCGCAGCCGGCCCACTCGGCGCTCAGACGCCCCCGGTGCGGCCGCCCGTCCGCCCGGACACCACGCTGCGCACGCCGGCGGAGTCAGCCGGCGCGACTCGCGGCCTCGACACCGCGGCCGCGCGCCGGCTCGGGCTGCCCACCGGGCCCCGACGCAGCTTCCCGCCAGGCGACGCCGTGATCGACTCGCTTCTCAAGATCAAGGGCTACCGCGTTACCCAGTACCTGGCCGACACGCTCATCGTGCAGGGCGGGGACACCGAGATGATCCACCTGCGGGGCGAAGCCTACGTGGAGCGGGAGGGCACGAAGCTCGAGTCGGACTCGATCCGCTACCGCCAGCGCAGTTGCCGGCTCGACGCCATCGGGGATCCGCGCTTGTTCGAGGAGGCGACGGTAATGGTGGGCGAGGCCATGCGGTACGACACGTGCGTCAAGCGCGGGACCGTACGCAAGGCGTTGACGAACGTCGCGCAGGGGTCAGCGAGGTGGTACGTGCGCGGAGATCTGGCGGTGGATTCCGGCTCGACGCGGCTGTATGGCGCGAAGAGCGAGATCACGTCGGATGAGAACCCCGTTCCTGACTATCACTTCGCGACGGGCGAGATGAAATGGCTCAACCAGGACGTGATGGTGGCGCGCCCGGCCGTGCTCTACATCCACGACGTTCCGATCCTGTGGCTGCCGTTCATACCGATGGACGTGCGCAAAGGACGTCGCAGCGGCGTGCTGGTCCCGCGCCTCGGGATAAACGACATCGTGCGGCCCGTCCGCTCCTACGAGCGTCACATCGCAAACTTCGGATACTATGTCGCCCTGAACGACTACCTCGACGCGCTTCTCGAAATGGATTGGTATGCCGAACGCTACTTCGCGGTCAAGAGCCGGGTGTCGTACAAGTGGCTGGACCGGTTCATCGACGGCAGCGTCTCGTTCGATCGCCTCAACCAGCTCGACCAGCCCGGCACCTCGCTCCGAGTCGGCTGGCAACACCTGCAACGCTTCTCGTCCCGCACGAGCTTCAACGCGAGCATCGACTACTCGACCAACACGAGCCTGATCGAGAAGAATACCGTCAACCCGTTTCTGGCAACGGCCAGCCTCGGGTCGCAGGTGAGTTTCACCAAGCAGTTCGCGTGGGGGACGCTCAACGCCGGTGGCAACCTCCACCAGGAAGTCGGGAGCGGACTGGTCTCGCAGACCATCCCGACCGTGACCCTGTCGCCATTACCGATCGACATCACGTCGTGGATGACCTGGTCGCCCAGCTTCTCGTTCACCAATCAGCAGACGTTCCACCAGCTCTCCACCCCGGTCCTGCTTCCCAACGGGGCGCTGGATACGGTGTTTGCGGACTCGCGCGCCTCGATGCTCAGCTTCGGTACCCCGCTCCGCCTCGGCCGCTGGAACTGGACGAACAGCTTCGCGATGGCGGACAATATCAGCAACGCGCGCGCCGAGTTCGATATTCTCGACTCGACCGTGGCCGGCGGGCTCCGGCGCGTGCTGTTCAACCAGACGTTCAGCACCACCGTCGACTGGCAGACCGCGATAAATCTGCCGTTGGTGTTCGGCGGCACCTGGAAGGTGCAGCCGGGCATCGGGATCGTGAACAAAACGTCGGCCGGCCCATTCATGATCCGGAATCAGTTCACCAACGGCGAATTCGTGGAGCAAGGGAAACGGCTCCAGTTCAGCCTCGGCATGGCCCCCACGTTCTTCGGGTTTTTTCCGGGCTTCGGGCCGATCGCGCGGATCCGCCACTCGTTCTCGCCGCTGATCTCGTATGCGTACGCTCCGGGCGCGACCGTCGACTCCGTATACCGGCACGCGATCGATCCCCAACAGCGGTTACTGAACTCCGGCAGCGATCCCCAGCAGACCATCAGCGTGGGCCTCTCGCAGAACTTTGAGGCAAAACTGAAGGCACACGGGAGCGATAGCACCCGCGCGCCGCGGAAGATCAGGCTGCTGAGCATTAACACGAGCGCGATATCGTATAACTTCGAGCAGGCCAAGCAGCAACACCGCACCGGATGGCAGACTGCGTCGATCAGCAACACCTTCGCCTCGGATCTCCTGCCGTTCTCCCTGACCACGACGCACGACCTGTGGCTTGGACAGGTCGGCACTGACAGCGCCCGATTCGACCCGTTCCTCACCAGCATGTCGACGAACTTCACCATCACCCCGGCGACGATCCATGGAATCGCCGCCCTGTTAGGCCTCGCGCGGAAGGGGGGCCCCGCCCCCGGAGCCCCGCCTGCGGCCGCGGACACGCAGCCGGGGCAAGGGGCGCCCCCGACCGGCTCGTACGGTCAGAAGGGTCTGGTCGGGGCCGGCGGAATCCCGTTGAGCAGCGTTGGCAAGGGGTTCAACTTGAGCGTCGCGTACAACCTGTCACGGACCCGCCCGGTCGTGGACACGACGGTGATCAGCGGCACTGGCGGGGGGGTGGGGGCGGGGGGAGGAGGCCATCGAACGGCGACCTTCGACCTGTCGTTTCAACCCACGCGTCATTGGTCGGCCAGGTGGTCGTCGAATTACGATTTCGATCTGCAGCAGTTCGGTGCGCACTCGATCAGCCTGGAGCGCGACCTGCACCGCTGGCATGCGAGCTTTTCGTTCCTGAAGGCGCCGAACGGCAACCTCGCATTCAGCGTCTACGTTGCCCTGCTCGACCAGCCCGACATCAAGTTCGACTACGAACAGCGATCGTTCGCGCAGTAGTCCGTCCCCTCCAGATGACACCGGAGGCGTCGCGCCGTCATTCAAGTGCGGTTCCTGCAGCCGGTTGCGTGTCGGCACGCGCCGTGCTTTCTGCCCAGCCGACCCACTGCTCGTCGAGGAAGCCATGCGCGTCACACTCCGATATGTGTTGGCCTTCACGGGCCTAGCCGCCCTGGGGTGCCACGAGAATACCACGGCGCCGCCGCCGCCCCCCCTGGAAGCACCCGCGAGCCTCAGCTCGATCTCGCTCGACAGCGCGATCTACCTCGATTGGGCGGACAACGCGTATCAAACCGACCCGGCCCGGTTTTCGAACTATACGGTCTACAGCGCGAGCTACGATCTCGACCTCGTTCGCTGCGGGACCGACTGGGTTATCGAGGGAACGACGGTGGCTCACGTATTCCTCGCAGGGCAGCTTCGCAACGGGGTCCCACGCTGCTTCGCGACGTCGGCTACCAGCGTCGAAGGTGTGGAAAGCGATTGGTCGCCGTACTGGCAGGACACCCCACGGCCCGACGCGCGCAATGTGCTGGTGTGGGCGTACGGGGAGAACACGCCGCAGTCGGGGTTCCGCTTCTGGCAAGACGGAAACGCCAACGGGTACGGCGATCCCGGTGAGTTGGGCCTGGTTCAGGACGGCAACAGCACCACGATCGACTTCTGGGTCTACGTACAACCGAGCGACTCAACGCTGTGGCTCGCGCCCGAGTTCGCGGGCGACTCCATGCGGTTGTATCAGAACACCCCCGTGGCCGATCTGACGTCGATTGACTTCGCGCCGGCGAGCGGGTACGACCGCGCCATGATTCAGGCAGTCCCCGGCTACGGCTACGTGTTCCAGCGTCTGGAGTCGGGGCAGTACCACTATATGGCGCTCCGCGTCACGGCCGTGAGCAGGCAGTACGTGATCTTCGATTGGAGCGTGCAGACCGATCCGGGGAACCCGGAGCTCGTAGTCCCGAAACGACCGGCGACCAGCGGACGGGCGGTAGCCTCGAGGTAGAAGCCGAGGGGCCGAGTCGCCGAGCGGACGGAGAGGGGCGAGGGGTCAGGAAGCCATCCTGACCCCTCGGCTCTTACATCCACTCGGCGACTTGGCATCTCCGCGTCTCTCTTGGCGTCCGTGATCTCCGAGCAGTAGCTTCCTTTCCGCATGCCCGCCACTATCACGCTGGACGGCCACTCCCTCTCCATCGCGGATGTCGTTGCGGTTGCCCGCCACGGCGCGCCAGTCGCGATCGCGCCGCAAGGGCTGGCGGCGCTGGCCGCGTCTCGCCGCGCGGTCGAGACTGCGGCGGCGCGTGGCGACGTGATCTACGGCGTGAACACCGGGTTCGGGAAGCTCGCCCACGTGCGCATCAAGCCGGAACAGACCCGCGACCTGCAGCGCAATTTGATCCGCAGCCATGCGTCGGGCGTGGGCGATCCCCTTCCGGTAGACGTGGTGCGGGCCATGATGGTGCTGCGCGCCAACGTGCTGATCCGCGGAACGAGCGGTGTGCGACCGGCCTTGCCGCAGCTCATCGTCGAGATGTTGAACGCACAGGTGCATCCGCGGGTCCCGTCCCAGGGGAGCGTAGGGGCGTCGGGCGATCTCGCGCCCCTGGCCCACCTGGCGCTGGCGATGATTGGGGAAGGCGATGATGGCGCGGTGCTCCGATCCCGGCGGCTGCAGCCCATCACGCTCGAGGCGAAAGAGGGCCTCGCGTTCGTGAATGGGACGCAGGCCCAGACGGGGCTGGCCGCGTTACTGGTGCGCGACGCCTGGGTACTGTGGCGGACGGCGCACGCGGCCGCCGCCATGAGTCTCGAAGCCGTCCGGGGGACGCCGGTGCCGTTCGACCCACGGATTCACGACGCGCGTCCGCATCCGTCGCAACAGCGCTCCGCGGCGTTGCTACGCCAGCTCCTCGCCGACTCCGAAATCCGCGAGTCGCACCGCGAGAACGATCCACGGGTGCAGGACGCGTACTCGTTGCGATGCACGCCACAGGTGCTGGGTGCCGTTGGAGAAGCCCTCGCGTTCGCCGAGCGGCTCGTGGCCACCGAGCTGAATGCCGCCACGGACAACCCGCTCGTGTTCGGCGACGACGTGTTGTCGGGCGGCAATTTTCACGGGCAGCCGATCGCCCTCGCCCTGGACGTGATCGGGATCGCGCTGGCGACGCTCGCCGGACTCGCCGAGCGACGGATCGACCGCCTCGTCAACCCCGACCTCTCGTCCGGACTGCCGGCTTTCCTCGCCCGAGATCCGGGGATCGAATCCGGGTTCATGACGCCGCAGATTGCCGCGGCAGCGCTCGTGGCGGAGTGCCGGGTGCTCGCGACCCCGGCCAGCGTCCAATCCGTTCCCACGGAGGGCAACCAGGAGGACATCGTGCCGATGGGCATGACGGCGGCCTGGAAGGGCGGTCGGATTCTCGCGAATGCCGAGCGGATCGTGGCAGTGGAGCTCCTCGCGGGGGCTCAGGGCCTGGAATTCCTGAAGCCACTCGCGCCCGGGCGCGGGGTCGCGCGGACCTTCGAGGCGGTGCGCGCCGTCGTGCCCGCCCTGGACGGCGACCGACCGTTCACCGCCGACATCGAGCGCGTCGCGGCGGGGATCCGGGAGGGGCAGTTCGATCCGGAGGGCGCATGACAGCTCCCCGAACCGTTCGTGCGCCGCGGGGTCCTCAACGGTCCTGCAAAGGTTGGGTGCAGGAAGCCGCGCTCCGCATGCTCATGAACAATCTCGATCCGGACGTTGCAGAGCGTCCCCAGGACCTAGTGGTCTACGGCGGCACGGGCAAAGCGGCGCGCGACTGGCCCGCCTTCGATGCCATCTGCCGCACGCTGCTCACGCTCGGCGACGACGAGACGCTGCTCGTGCAGTCGGGGAAGCCCGTGGGAGTGTTCACGACGCACCCCGAGGCCCCTCGGGTGCTGATCGCCAACGCCAACCTCGTGGGGCGCTGGGCCACGTGGGAGGTGTTCCGGACGCTCGAGCGGCAAGGCTTGACGATGTACGGACAGATGACCGCCGGGTCGTGGATCTACATCGGGACTCAGGGCATTCTGCAGGGTACGTACGAGACGTTCGGCGCCGTGGCGCGCCGGCACTTCGGCGGGTCGCTGCGCGGACGTCTCGTGCTGACGGGTGGCCTCGGCGGTATGGGAGGCGCTCAACCGCTCGCCGCGACCATGAACGACGGCGTGTGTCTGGCCGTCGAAGTGGATCCCGCGCGAGTGCATCGGCGAATCGAGACGCGCTACCTGGATCGTGCGACGGCGTCCCTGGATGAAGCGCTTCGCTGGTGCGAGGAGGCCAAGCGCACGGGACGCGCGCTGTCCGTCGGCCTGATTGGCAACTGCGCCGACGTGTTGCCCGAGCTGGCACGGCGAGGGGTCGTCCCGGACGTGCTCACCGACCAGACGTCGGCGCACGACTCCCTCAACGGGTACATCCCGCTCGGGCTCACCGTCGAACAGGCTGCCGCGCTGCGAGCGGGGGCGCCCGCGGAGTATGTACAGCGGTCCGTGGCGAGTATCGTGGCCCATGTGCAGGCGATGCTCGCGCTCAAGCGTCGCGGAGCGGTCACCTTCGACTACGGCAACAACATCCGTACCCAGGCCCGTGACGCCGGCGTCGCCGACGCATTCGAGATTCCGGGATTCGTGCCCGAGTACATACGCCCGCTGTTCTGCGAAGGCCAGGGACCGTTCCGGTGGGTGGTGCTCTCGGGTGACGCGGACGACCTGCATCGGACGGATCGCCTCGTCCTCGAGCTCTTCCCGGAGCACGAGCATTTGCGGCGGTGGATCACGCTGGCAGCCGAGCGCGTCGCGTTTCAGGGGCTGCCAGCGCGCATCTGCTGGCTCGGGCAGGGGGAGCGGGCGCGGTTCGGCTGCGCGCTGAACGACCTCGTGAAGCGAGGCGAACTCAAGGCGCCGGTCGTGATCGGACGCGACCACCTGGACACCGGCTCCGTCGCCTCGCCGTTTCGGGAGACGGAAGCGATGAAGGACGGCTCCGACGCGATCGCCGACTGGGCGATCCTCAACGCGCTGCTCAACACGGCGTCGGGGGCGGCGTGGGTGTCGTTCCATCACGGGGGCGGCGTGGGGATCGGCAACTCGCTGCACGCGGGACAGGTGAGCGTGGCCGACGGCTCGGCGTCCGCCGCTCGACGGCTCGAGCGGGTGCTCACGAACGACCCGGGGATCGGCGTGGCCCGGCACGCGGATGCGGGATACCCCGAGGCGCTCGCTGCGGCCCGGCGGCACGGCATCCGCCTCCCCATGCGGGAGACGGGAGAGGTCGACTGAGCACGCTGCTCGTCGGGGCGCGGCAAGTCGTCACCTGTCGCGGCCCGGCCCGCGCGCGCCGGGGACGGGAGATGGCGGAGGTCGAGGTCCTCTCGAACGCCGCGGTACTGCTCGACGGCGGGCGGATTGAAGCCGTGGGGCCCTACGCCGAGCTGCGGGACGCGAACGCCGGAGCGGCGGTGGAAGCAGTGCACGGCGTACTATTCCCGGGCTTCGTGGATTGTCACACGCACGCCGTGTTCGGCGCGCCGCGGCTCGACGACCACGAGCGCCGCGCGCTCGGCGAGGACTACAAGACCATCGCCGCCCGCGGCGGTGGCATTCTCCAATCCGTGAGGGACGTGCGAGCGCGATCGGAGAGCGACCTCCTGGACCTCACGCGCCACCGCATCCGCGTGCTGCTCGCCCATGGCAGCACGACCATCGAGGTCAAATCCGGCTACGGGCTCGACCTGGCATCGGAGCTCAAACAGCTGCGCGTGATCCGTGCTGCCGCCGCGTCGGAGCGCGCCGCGCTCGTCCCTACGTTTCTCGGGGCGCACGAAGTCCCACCCGAGTACCGGGCACGGCGCGCGGAGTACGTCCGGGTGCTGTGCGAGGACATGATCCCCGCCGTGGCGCGAGAACGACTGGCGACCGCGTGCGACGTGTTCTGCGAGCCGGGCGTGTTCGAGGTCTCTGAGGCACGCTCCATCCTGACCGCCGCCCGGCAGCAGGGGCTGGCCCTCAAGCTGCATGCGGACGAGCTCGAAGGATCGGGCGGTGCCGAGCTCGCCGCGGCGCTCGGGGCGCTGTCGGCCGATCACCTCGCCGCCCTATCCGAAAGTGGCGTCCGGGCATTGGCGGCCAGCAACACCGTGGCCGTCCTGCTGCCCGCCACAATGGTGTTCCTCGGCAAACGCGGTCAGGCTCCAGCACGACAGCTCCTGGACGCCGGGGCGGCGGTCGCGTTGGCGACGGACTTCAATCCGGGGTCATCGCCCACCGTGGGCCTCCCGCTCGTGATGGCACTCGCCGTGTCGCAGCTGGGCATGCGCTACGCCGAGGTCGTGAGCGCGGTCACCGTCAACGCGGCGGCGGCCCTGGGGCTCGCGGCCGAGCGCGGACAGATCGCTCCGGGGTTTCGCGCTGACCTGGTCTCGTGGGGGGTGTCGGACTGGCGCGAAGTCGCCTACTGGATGGGGGGGCAGCTCGTAACCGCCGTCTGGACAGGAGGTTCCGCTTGTCCGCTCACCCCGGGCCCGATATCTTTAGGGCCCCATGTCCAAGCTTGAGAAGCTGAAGGAGCGGGCCCGCAGCCTCGAGGCCAAAGACCCCAAAGGGGCCCTCGACGCATGGCGGGAGGCTCTGAAGGGGCAACAGGAAGAAGGCGAAGCCAACCCCGACTTGTCCATCTACAACCGCATCGGGGATCTGTACACCAAGCTGAGAGATCCGGCGCAGGCGGCCGACTTCTACGATCAGGCCGTGGACAAGTACGCTGAGCTGGGCTTCCACAACAACGCCATCGCGATGTGCAACAAGGTGCTGCGCAACGCGCCGGGGCGGCAAACGACCTATCTCAAGCTCGCCAAGTTGTATGCCTCCAAGGGATTCATGGCGGAGGCCAAGCAGAACTTCGTGGCGTACGCAGAGCGCATGCACAAGATGGGCAGAATCCAGCACGCGTTCGCCGCGTTGAAGGAGCTCGCCGACATTTCCGCGGAGAGCGCACACCTGCGGGATGCCCTGGCAGAGCACCTCCGGATGTACGGTGACCCCGATCGGCGCTCCGGCGCGGAGTCTGGAGGAGCGGGAGCGGACCGGGCCGAAGGGGAGGGGAACGCGCCTGTCGCAGCGGCACCGCCGAAGGCGAAGCCCGGGGCAGACCTGACGAAATCGGGAAGGTGGAAGAGCTCCAACCTGGTGTTTCTGGACGTTGATGCCCCTCCCGCCCGGAAGGGGCAGCCCGGCGCGGGAGGCCCGCGTGTCACGCCTCCGTTGAGATCAGCGGCGGCACCGGCGCCCCCCGCGCCCACACCGCCTCCGCCCCCGCCAGAGCCGGAGCCGCTCGCAGAAAGCCTGGTTGAACCCGCGGTGGCGGAGCCGGATTCCTCGTTGGAGATCGAGTCTACTAGCCTGGTGGAAGGACTCGATCCGACTGGCGCTGGAGGCGCACTCGAGGGGTTCGAGACGACGACGGTGGAGTTCGGTGACGTGCGGCTCGCCGCTGACGAAGTCCCACCCCTGCGAGACGAGGTCTCCGCAGTCGAGATTCCACCGCCGGCGGAATTCGAGCCGACGGTCGTCGAGGAGGGCGCGGGCGACGCGGCAGACGAGCTCGCATCGCTTCCGGAGACCGACCTTGAAAGGCAGCCGCCAACGGCGGGGAGCTCGAAGGCGTCGGAGCTGCCGAAGGTCAAGCCGTTCGTCCCGAAACGACCGGCGGCGTCTCCGCCGAGTAAGCCTACGGTCGAAGTCCCGCCGCTCGAGCTCGAGCCGGACTTCGAAAGCGGCGCCGTGGGTGAAGCGGACGAAGGCGACGAGCAGCCCGTCGTGATCGAGCAAGGTCACACGACGGAAGGCAAGTTTCCCAGCGCGCCCGGACGCCGCTCGGTCGCGATCGACCTGAACCTCGACGGCGTCGTGATCGCGTCGGACGACGCGGAATCACTCGCCTACGGTGACGTCGGGAGTACCTCTGCCAAGCCCACGATCGAGGAGCTCGAAGTGCGGGTTGCCGACGACCCCGACGACCCCGAACGGCACCGGGTGCTCGGTGAGGCGCTGGTCGAGGCGGGCGAGCGGGAACGCGGTATTCAGGAGCTCGATCTCGCGACGACGGGGTTCGAGGGTCGGGGGAACCTGTCGGAGGCGCAGACGTTGGTGGCCGAGATTCTGCGGCTCGATCCCAACAGCGTGCGGCACCGCCAGAAACAGGTCGAGTTCGCCTTCAAGTCCGGGGACAAGGCGAAACTGATCGATGCCTATCTCGGGCTCGCCGACACGCTGCTGCGCGGCGATCTGCCAGACAAGGCGCGGGCGGTGTACAAGCGCGTGGGCGAGCACGATCCGACCAACGAGCGAGCCCAGGCCGCGCTCGCGATGCTGGCCCCGGCGGCCACCCCGGCTCCCGGGCCGCACGCGGCGCCAAAGAAGAAGGCTCGGGCCGATGAGGAGCGAACGGCCCCGCGCGACGCGAAGCTGAAGGTGCGGGACGAGGCGGTGGACGGCGGGGACTTTGTGGACCTGGGGGCGATGATCCTCGACGACGCGCGCCCCGAGCGCGACACCCGCATGAAGATCGCCGACGAAGAGCCGACCGGCGACGAAGAGCGCGATTTCCAGGAGATGCTCGCCCGGTTCAAGCAGGGGATCGACGAGAACATCGACGAGGGCGACTTCCAGTCGCACTACGACCTCGGTGTCGCGTTCAAGGAGATGGGACTGCTGGACGAGGCCATCGCCGAGCTGCAGAAAGCGCTGCAGGCGCCGGAGGGCAAACTGCGCAGCTCCGAGGCGCTGGGCGTCTGCTTCATCGAAAAAGAGGCCTACACGGTCGCGGAATCGATTCTGCGACGCGCGCTGGAGCTGCCGGCATCGAGTGATCAGGACCGCCTGGGCGTGCTGTACTGGCTGGCCCGCGCGCTTGAGGAGCTGGGGAAGCGGGCCGAGGCGCGGGAGCTGTACGGGCGGGTGTTCGCGGTGGACATTCGGTTCCGGGACGTGGGCGAGCGGTCCAAGGCGCTCGCCAAGGCGAAGTGACGTGAGCCAGCAAGTCGCCCCGATCGCCTTACGCGATCTCCAGCGCCCGGTCGCGGGTGAGCTCGAGCGGGTGCGCGAGGAGCTGAGGCGGATTGTCGCGGGGGATTTCCCGATCATCGCCGAGGTGAACGAGCACCTTTTGCACATGAAAGGGAAGCTGTTTCGGCCCACCCTGCTGCTGCTCTCGAGCCGGGCCGCGGGCGCCGAGGATCCGCGGGCGATGATCCTCGCCGCGGTCGTCGAGCTCATTCATCTCGCCACCCTGGTCCATGACGACTCCGTGGATCACTCCGTGCTGCGGCGCGGCATGCCCACGGTCAACGCGCTGTTCTCGCATCAGGTCGCGGTGATCATGGGTGACTATCTGTACTCCCGCGCGATCATCGAGCTCATCCGGCTCGACGATCTCGAGCCGTTGCGAGTGCTCGCGCGGGTCACGAACGAGATGACGATCGGCGAAATGCGCCAGCTCGAAGCGCACGACCGACTTGCATACGGCGAGGCGGAGTACGACCAGCTGATCCGCGCCAAGACGGCGTCGCTGCTGTCCGGCGCCTGCGAGGTCGGCGCGCTGCGGGGACGAGCCGAGTATCGCGCCGCGCTCGCCCGCTTCGGCATGCGGCTGGGCATGGCGTTCCAGATCACCGACGACCTGCTGGACTACACGGAGGGGGAGGCGGTGACGGGGAAACCCTGGGGGCTGGACCTCCGAGAGCACAAGGTGACCCTGCCGCTCATCGCCGCCCTGGGCGAGATGACGCCCGGCGACCGGCGCCTGGTGGCGGAGCTGATGGCGGCGCCGGAGCCGGGCGACGCGCTCGTCGCCGACGTGGTCCGGTGCGTGACGGCGGCGGGCGGGCTGGAGTATGCGCGGCGGCGCGCCCTGGGGCTGGCCCAGCAAGCGGAGGCGGAGCTCGAGATCCTGGCGCCGTCGGCCGCGCGCGACGCGCTGCGCGACAGTATCGCGTATGCCGTGGAGAGGCGCAGCTAGCCCGTGGCGCAGGGCCCGCGCAGGCCGCTATTTTACATAGGCGTGTTGGCCACCGGCTTCGTGCTGGGCGGGTTCGTGCACTCGTTGCTGCGGCGCTTCCTGCCGCAGGGCCCGGCGAAGGAGATCTTCACCTGGTCGGTGACCCCCACGCTGGGGCCGGTCCACATGGACCTGTTGGTGGTGTCGATCACCCTCGGGCCGATCGGAATCGACGTTTCGTTGCTCGCGCTCGTGGGGGTGGCGATCGCTTACTACGTCGCCCGATCGATCTTTTGAAGCGAGGCGCGTCATGTTCGGGGACCTGTCGTTCAGCCACATCCTGATCCTGCTGCTGGTGCTGGTGCTGGTGTTTGGGGCGAAGCGGATTCCGGAGATCGGATCTTCTTTGGGGCAGGGGATCAAGGAGTTCAAGCGCAGCCTCAAGGACGCCACGAGCGACGACCCGCCGTCCACGCCGCCGCGCAGCGTTCAGCCGCCTGCGTCGAGCCCCGTCTCCTCGAGCGGCGACCCGAAGCGCCTGAGCGACTAGCTCTCGCTGGCCACCGGCCGGAACAGCTCCTTCCGGCGGTCCACGATCTTCGCGTCGGCGCGCAGCGCGGCGAGGAACTGCTGCACGCGGGCCTGCGCGATGGGCCGGAGCAGTGCCTCCCGCTGCTGGTCACGCTGCTTCAGCCACGCCGCCGAGTCGGCGCGGGCACGCGCCACTTCCTGCACCACGAACCAGCCCGTTTCGTCGGCGATCACGCCACTCCGTTCTCCGGGCTTGAGCCCGAACGCCGCTCCGAGCACCACCGGGTTGCGCGCGAACTGCGCCGGCGCCGTGAGGCGCGTGAAGGGACCGAGTCGCGTGACGTCGTACCCGCGGGCGCGCCCCGCCGTGACGAGATCCGTCGCGCCGCGCAGCTCTGTGGCGACCTGCTCGGCTTGCTCCCGCGCTACGACCTTCTTCTTCTCGGAGCGCGCGGCCGCGAGCACGCGGGCGCGGATCTGTTGCAGGGGCGGCACCCCGGCCGCTTCCAGCGAATCGAGGCGGAACACGTAGCTCGCCCGGGGCCCGTCAATCACCGGACCCGTCTCGCCGGCCGGGCGGCCTTCGAACGCCCAGACACCTACATCCGGGATCGTTGACCGGCCGAGCGTCAGCCGGTCGCCCTCGACGAGCTTCGGCGCATGGCGCAGGGGCAGCGCGAGCCGCCGCGCCGCGCTGTCGAGCCGTGTGCCGTCCACCTGATCCGCCGCCAGGCGGTCGAGCGTGTCCGTCCGCGCGTCCACGAGATCGAGATGCGCTCCCTGCAGTGTGATGGCCACGAGGATGTGACGGACATGCACCGAGTCGCCCTTCGGGGCCTCGATACGGATGAGATGGTAACCGAACTCGCTGAGCACCGGCTCGCTCAACTGACCAGGCTGCAGACGTCGCAGGGCCGCCGCGAACGGCGGGACGAACCCGGAGCCGTCACGCTTCGCCCACCCGAGGTCGCCACCATGGGCGCCGCTCACCGAGTCGGCGGACTCCTTCTTCGCCACGTCCTCGAACTTGACCTTTCCACCGCCGCCGGCGATCTCTGCGCGAAGTGCGCGGGCGTGCTTGAGCGCCGCGGCGCTATCGGCCGAGTCGGGAATGCGGGGCAACTCCACGTAGCTCAACCAGGCGGCGGCCGGCCGCTTGAAGTCGGCCGTATGGGCATCGTAGTAGCGCTGAAGCTCCGCGTCCGTGACCGGCGCGAGCGAATCGGGCACCCCTTCCGGCCGCATGGCGAGGAGCACAACCGTCACCGACTCGCGCTGGTCGCGCCAGATCCGCCACAGCTTCGCGTCCGATACGTACAGGTCGGCGGTGAGGTACGCTTCGAGCTTTTGCTGGGGCAGATAGTCGCGATACAGCTCCTCGACCTGCGTGGCAAACTCCGGTCCCGCGCTGGAGATATACCGCTGCCACTTGGAAATGTCGAACTGCCCGTTCGTCTGGAACGTCGGGTCCCCGAGCACCTGCTGCAGAATCTGGGGCGGCGGCGAGCTGCGCGCTGCCTGAATGACCTCGTCGTCGGTGACGCTGATCCCGAGGCGCTTGTACGCTTTCTCGAGCAGGATGCTCTGGACGAATTGGTCGGCGACCCGATCCTGAACCTGGAGCTCGTCCTCGCGCGAAAGTCTGGCGCCACCCGCTTGCCGCCGGTACTGCTCGAGGGCCACCTGGTACCGCGCCTGGAACGGTTGCGACCGCACGATCGTGCCGTCCACTTTCAGGACGACGTCGCGGCCGCCCCCCAGAATGTCCTGCACCTGCCCGTAGGCCATCCATCCAATGAATGAGATGGCCACAACCCAGAACACCGGCTTTGTGATTTCGCGCATCGCGCGCATCATGGCGGAGCAAACTCCGAGCGAAGCAGACGGAAGGGCGCTAAGTCTAAAGGCGACAAGGCGAAAACTCAAGCGATCGCGCTCGTTTCGATTGACAGCGCGGCTGGCCGAACACTATCTTTGTCCAATCCTCCCAACCACTTAGGCCGTGGTCTACACGAGCGAAATCGAGAAGCTGGAGCGCCGCTGGGCGGAGAACCCCAAGGGCCGGAACTTCGCTCCTCTGGCGGACGCCTATCGTAAAGCGGGTGAACTAGATAGAGCCCTCGAGCTGTGTAAGGCCGGCCTCGATTTACACCCCGATTATGTCAGCGCGCACATCGTTCACGGGCGTTGCCTGATCGACCAGAAGAACGATCCCGGCGCCTCCGACGTGTTTCGCAAGGTGCTGACCCTCGACCCAGAAAACGTGTTGGCGCTCAGGATCCTCGCAGAAATCGCCCAGCGCGGCGGACGGTTCGGCGAGGAGGTGGACTGGCTCGGCCGCCTGCTGGCGGCCGATCCCATGAACGGCGACGCGGCGGAGGCGCTCACGCGGGCGAAGGCAAGGGCGGCGGCGTCGAGCGCCCCGAAGGCCCCGGAGCCGGTCGTGCGCCTCGTGCCCGACGCCGCGCCGCGACCGCGCCCGGACCTCCTGATCGAGCATCACTCGGAAGAGCGGACCTCCACTACGCTCGACGCCAGGGGCACGCCCAAGGACCTCGAGACGTTCGACGGCACGATGGACCTCAACGCCGTGGGCCGGGACAAGGCGCGCGCCGATGGAATCGAAGTTCAGGAGGAGGTCGAACTGACGCCTCAGGACCTCGTGGTCGAGGGGCTGGCGCACACGCAGTTCGAGACCCTGTTCGCGACACCGCCGGAACCAACCGGGTCGCAGGACGACCTGCCGACGATCGATCTGCCGCTCATCATGCCCGACGAGGAGCCCGCGGCGCCGGCGCCAGCGGCTGGCTCCGTCGGCGCGACGGTCCCACCGCCACCGCCGGCGGCGGTCTCGCTGTCGGACGACGATGGTGCCGCGGATGTCGCAGCCCTGTCGCGTGCGGAGCCGGTTCTCACGGAGACGATGGCCGACTTGTACCTCCGACAGGGGCACGAGGAGGACGCGCTACGCGTGTATCAGGCGCTGCTGGCGCAGCGACCGGGGGATCCACGGCTGCGCGCACGTATCGACGCGCTGCGGCGTGGCGAGCGGCCCGAAGGAGGGAGGGGAGGGGGAGGGGGTACACCAGCGGGCGAAACGGTGCCGGCATTCCTCAAGCGGATACTCGCGGGGCGCCCCGTACCTGCTGCGCCTTACGCTCCTCCTCCGCCTCCTCCCGCGACTGGCCCATCGCTGGAGGACGCGCTTCGGGGTGCTTTGGTCGGGCGAGGGTGGGGAAGCGGGACGCACGGGGAGGACGAGAGCGGGGAGGACACCGTCATTTCCGCGCCGGGTGAGGCTACGCGCCCCGCCGCCGACGGCATCTCGCTGGACCAGGTCTTCGGCGACGAGGGGCCGCGGAGTTCGCTGCCGCCGGCGGGCCCTGCATCGATGGATGCGTCGAGCTCCCAGCCCACTCTCCGCTCGTCACCACCCGCCGCGCAGCAAGGCGGCGGCTTCTCGTTCGACCAATTCTTCAACGCGGCCGAGTCGGGGCCGGACAGTGCGGGAAGCGCCGGTGCCGGTAGTACCGACGTGCCGCTGCCGCCGCCCCGTACGTCCGGGGACGCGTCCCGACCCCCGGTTGAAGACGAGACCGACCTCGATCAATTCCAGGCCTGGCTCCGGGGCCTCAAGTCCTAGTGGCGTTCCAACGGGTCGCGCCACGGTACCCGGTCCCGTCGTGGGACGCCCGCACGTTGGAACGGCACTAGTGCATATCGCCGTGCTGAACGGCCCCAACCTGAATCTGCTGGGGGAGCGCGAGCCTGAAGTGTACGGGCGCACCACCCTCGCGGAGATCGAGGCGCGCACCCGGGAGCGGGCACGCACGCTCGGCGTGGACATGTCGTGGACGCAGACCAACCATGAAGGCGACCTCGTCGACGCGATCCAGCGGCTGAAGGGCAAGGCCGATGGCCTGGTGATCAACGCGGCCGCGTTCACGCACACGAGTCTTGCGGTGCGCGACGCCCTGCTCGCGGTGCGCGTCCCGTTCGTGGAAGTCCATCTGTCCAACATTTTCGGGCGCGAGCCCGAGCGTCATCGCTCGGTGCTGGCCGACGCCGCGGTGGGACTCGTGACGGGGTTCGGCGCCGAGAGCTATCGCCTGGGACTCGAGGGTCTGGTCGGACATCTCCAGGCCCGTCATGGCGCCTGATCGACGGCGCGCGCGGCAGGAAGCGCTCGTGCGGGCACTGGAAACGGACGCGTTAGACGGGCTGCTCGTCACGTCACGCGCCAACATCCGCTACCTGACGGGGTTCTCGGGCTCGGCGGCCGTGGTGGCGGTCACGCGAGCCGACGTGCTGCTGGTGACCGACTTCCGGTATGACGAGCAGGCACGGGCCGAAGCCGGGCCGGTGGCGCGGGTCGAAGTCGAGAGCACCAGCGTGTGGGATCGCTTCTTCAAGGAGCTCGCCACGCTGGGGCCACTCGACGCGATGGGGTACGAGGCCCACAGCGTGTCGGTGCACGACGCGGGGCGGTTCGCGGAGGCGGGCAAGGCCTGGCGCTGGACCCCCACCACGGAACTGGTGGAGCGACTGCGTGCGGCCAAGGACGACGTCGAGGTCGTGGCGATCCGGAACGCGGCGCTGCTGGCGGGCGAGGCGTTCCACCAAACGCTCGGGGAGGTGCGTGCCGGCATGACGGAACTGGCGATCGCCGGCCTGCTCGAAGGCGCGTTGCGGCGGCTGGGGAGCGAAGGTCATCCGTTTCCCACGATCGTGGCCTCCGGGCCGCGCAGCGCGTTGCCGCACGCCCGATCGAGCACGCGGACGGTGGCAGCGGGAGAATGGCTGCTGCTAGACTTCGGGGCTCAGGTGGACGGCTATTGCGCCGACCTCACGCGCACCGTGGTGGTGGGGGCGCGCGCGACGGAACGGCAGCGGGTGCTGTACGAGCTGGTGCGCGACGCGCAGCAGCGGGCACGGACCGCGGTGCGAGCCGGGATGACGGGCCGCGACGCGGACGCACTCGCGCGCGAACCGATCGCGGCGCGCGGCTTCGGCGCGGCGTTCGGTCACTCGCTCGGCCACGGACTCGGGCTCGAGGTTCACGAGGCGCCACGACTGTCCAAGACCAACACGGATCCGTTGCCAGCGGGGGCCGTGGTCACAATCGAGCCGGGCGTGTATCTGGCGGGCGACGGCGGCGTGCGCATCGAGGACGACGTGCATTTGCCGGCGGGCGAGCGCGGGGCCGAGCTCCTGTCCGACGGGCTGACGGACCTCCTAGAGCTCGTGTAACTTTGGGAGCCATGAACCTCGACATCATCGCGCAGCTGGTGCAGATCCTGAAGGAGGCTCCCGAGCTCGGCGCGATCGAGGTCCACCGGGGTTTGTTCGGGCGGTGGTCGGCGATCCGAGTCA
>WNGO01001082.1_pt1 | contig 22133 bp, 23 predicted proteins | sample 5400511 | NCBI WGS metagenome assembly WNGO01 (sample SAMN13153380, study PRJNA577476) | soil metagenome | isolation source: 20 cm soil or saprolite under Garry oak tree replicate 2 | place: USA:California | collected 2016-06-15 | reverse complement strand
CCGCGAGCGGGGGAGGGAGAAACCGGAGACAGCCTGAGGCCAAGACTGCGCAGGCAGGCGACGGTGGCCCTGACATCCTCGCCCGGCGGCAGTCCAGTGATCACGCTCTCACCGTCGGCGAGGGCGCCCAGGATCAGCGCTCGATGCGCGATCGACTTGTCGCCTGGCACGCGCAGCGTTCCAGCCAGGCGCGCGGCCGGTTCCACCAGTTCGACGACACCGAGCTCAGCGCGTCGCATGCACACCTCGGCGAAAGAGGTCTCCCACCCGATCGCCGCGGTCGATGCGCTCCCGGTAATCGCGCAGGACGTCCGCGAAGGAGTCGATCGCCTCAACCAGCGGCCCGCGGTTCGTTGCAGCGATGTCCTCGTAAAGCGAGGCGTCACCTTCCGCAAGCCGAACCATGCCGCGATAGCCGGGACCGCCAAGCTCCGAATCGGCAACCGGCCGAACGGTCTGCGCGTAGGCGGTGCTGATGGTAAAGGCCAGGTGGCTGAGAAATGCCATCTGCCGGTCGTGAGCCTCGGCGGACAGGATTTTGGGCCGGGCGCCTATGCCCCGCACCAGGCGAAACCATTCGTCGAACGGGGTCAGCTCCTGCCCATCGACAGGCGTGAAAATCCAGGTCTCCCCCCGGAACAGCGTGGCGTCGCTCTCGCTCAGCCCGCTCCGCTCCTTACCGGCGACCGGATGGCCGCCGAGGAATTGGGACGGCTCAGGCAAACAGCGAGCCCATTCCAGCACGGGGCGCTTGACACTGGCGACATCGGTCACGATGGTGGCGCGACGGACAACCCCGGCCAGGCCCTCGAAGACGGGCCCGATCTGGTTGATCGGCGTGGCCACCACCACGAGGTCGCAATCGGCCAGATCGCGAAGATCGGTCGATGCCCGGTCGACCGCCCCTCGTTGCTGCGCCGCGACGACGCCATTCGGGTGGTGGGCCACACCGCGCACCTCGACGGACTCGCCCAGCCGGCGCAGCGCAAGGCCGAGCGAGCCACCGATCAGACCGAGCCCGACAATGCCGACCCGCATCACGCCACTCCGGCCGTTCGCCTCAGCGCCGACGCGACCGCGTCCACCTGCTCGACCAGGTGGGCGAAGGCTTGCGGGGTCAGCGATTGGGCCCCGTCCGAGAGCGCAACCTCCGGCTGCGCGTGGACCTCGACCATCAGGCCGTGAGCGCCTGCCGCGATCCCCGCCAGCGCCATCGAGGTGACAAGCGAGCGCCGGCCGGTACCGTGGCTGGGATCGACGATCACCGGGAGATGGCTCAACTCTTTGATCAGGGGCACCGCGTTGAGGTCCAGCGTATTTCGGGTGTAGGTCTCAAACGTACGAATGCCCCGCTCGCAAAGGATGACCTGGTAGTTGCCCTGGCTCAGGACGTACTCGGCCGAGAGCAGCCACTCCTCGATCGTGGCGGACATGCCGCGCTTCAGCAAGACCGGCTTGCGCAATCGACCGACTTCCGACAGCAGCGGGAAATTCTGCATGTTGCGCGCGCCGATCTGCAACACGTCGACGATGTCGGCGAGCGTCGCGATGTCGGCCGGCTCCAGCACCTCGCAGACCAGTGGCAGGCCGGTCTGGCGTTTCGCCTCGCGCAGGATCGCGATCCCGTCACCGCGCAAGCCCTGGAAGCTATACGGCGAGGTGCGCGGCTTGAAGATGCCGCCCCGCAGCGCGTGGGCGCCCGCCGTCCGAACCTGCCGGCAGGTCTCGTAAAACAGGTCCTCGCCGTCGACCGAGCACGGCCCGGCCACGATCCACGGCCGGTCCCCGCCCACCTCCTGGGCGCCGACCCGGATCCGGGTATCGCGCGATCGGAACTCGCGGTTGGAGAGCTTGAATGGCTTCGTAATGGGGACCACCTCGGCAACGCCCGGGGCCTCGACAAAGAGATCCCGCAAGGCGAAAGGATTCGTTCCGATCACACCGATCACGGTTCGCTCGTCCCCGTCGCTCAGATGGGTCCGGCAACCGTGGGCCTGGACTTGCGAGACGACGGCCGCCACCTGCGCCGGGGTCGCGTCATGCCGCATCACGATGATCATGCGGTCACCCTCAACTGCTGCGCGCCCCGCAGGTAGACGAAGCGGATCGCGGCCGACGGAACGTCAGTGTTGACGAGCAGCAGCACGCGGATACAGCGCGGGAGGCTGCGAGGATTGGAGCTCGGCACCGCCATCTCATGGGCACAGAGCAGCGGGACATCGCCCCAGCCGAGCTGTCGAGCGGCGGCCGCCGGAAACTCCGACGTCAGGTCAGGGGTGGTAGTGAACCAGGCGGCGGCGATGTCACCGGGTTCCAGCGCATTCTCACGCGCGATCTGTCCCAGCAACTCGGTGGTCGCGTCGACGATCGCCGTCTCGCTGTCTTCGTCTGTGGTCGTCGCGCCGCGTATACCTCGAACCGCCATCCTCGAATACCTCCTGGGCGCGCAAAGTTGAATCGTCTGATGGGAGGAGGCCGGTGAACGGGTGGCGGCGGGAGGAGCGGCGCTAGCCCATCCCGAGCCGGTCCCGTGCCGGCCCGAGGTAGGCGTAAAAGTAAAAGCTCGCGAAGCGAACCCGCCCCGTCATGTGCCGGACATCGTACAAGAAGTCTCGGTGCGTGACAAGGGCCAATCGTAACCTCGCCCGGTATCCCTCATCGGCGCAACCCTTACGCTCGAGGAGGCATCATGAAGTCGATTCGCACTCGGTTGGGCGTCGTTCCGGCGATGGCCGCCGCCCTGGCCCTGGCCGCCTGCGGCGGCACGACCGCCGCCAGCCCGGGGACATCGGGCGGCGCCGCCCATCGCGTGTAGCGGTGGCTGCGCCACCACCTGGCCGCCGCTGCTTGCGGACACCGGCGCGCCCACCAGTGCTGCCACGCTCCCCGGCCGGCTGTCGGTGACCGACGGCGCGAACGGGAAGCAGGTGCTCTACAACGGCCATCCGCTGTACACGTATTCGAAGGATGCTGACGCGGGCGATGCCTACGGGCAGGGGATCGGTGGGAAATGGTTCGCCGCCACCGCGGACCTTGCTGCGGCGTCGGCGTCGGCGAGCGGATACCGCTACTGACCCGGGAGCATTTGCATCGGGTCGACGGGACTGTTGTCGATCCGGACCTCGAAATGCGTGTGCGGGCCGGTCGAGTTCCCCGTTGAACCTACCAGCCCGATCAGCTGGCCCCGCTTGACCACGTCGCCTTCCTTGACCCCGATCGCCAGCAGGTGACCGTAGAGCGTCTTCAGGCCGGTGTCGTGCATGACGACGATGTAATTGCCATAGCCGACCAGATTCCCCGCCCCGTCGGTCATCGGCCGCGCCAGGGCGACGACCCCGTCGGCCGCCGCAAACACCGGTGTCCCGAGCGGGACCGCAAGATCGATGCCCGTATGGAAATGCGGGAACCCCGCATAGGCCGCTTCGAACGAAAACGACGTTGGCCCAAAGCCCTGGCTGATGGTGGCGTGCGGGATGGGCATCAAGAGTTTGCCGGTCGCGGTCAGTACCGGATCTTGCGCAATCAGCTGGGCGGTCACCTGGAAGTTCTGCTGGGCGAAGACCGCCTGCTCGATCTGGCTCAGCACGCTGTCGGTCTTCATCTTCAGCAGCTTTGCCCGTTTGGCAGCCATCTCAGGAGAGTCCGTCTGCATCGCGTCGAGCGCCGCCAGGGCCTCGTCGATCGTTCCTTGCAGCTGGGTCTGCAGCGACTGCTCGGTCGCGATCTGCTGGGCCAGCGTCGACTGGAACAGCACGAGGCGCGATAGCACATCCTTCTTGCTCGCCCGGCTCCGCTCCAACGTCGCCTGCGCATGGGCCAGTGCGACGTCGTCGGCCTGCACCGCACGAACGAGGTCGCGCTCCCGGTCGACGATGACGCTGCTATAGCCCAGGGTCTCGAGCAGACCGCCGAAGCCGCCCGCCCGAACGAGGCTGACAAAGAAGCTGTCCTGGTGCTTGTAGAGCCGGCGGACGATGGCCGCAAGCTGGGTCCGGTCGGACTGGAGTTGGGCCGAGACCTGGGCGTGCTGCGCGGTGACCCCGGCAACGCGCGTCTCGAGCTGGGAGACTTGCTTCTCGCTATCGAGGATCTGCTGGCCGAGCGCGACCAGGCTCAGCTCGGATTGGTTGAGGGATTTCTCCAGCAGCAGGGCATGGGCTTCCGACGCGGTCAGGTCCCCGATCAACTCCCCCTGCGCATGACTATTTCGGAGCGCCTGGGTCGCCGGGGCGGGCGCGACCGCGGGGGCCGGAGTGCTGACCGGAGGTGCGCTGGCCGCCGCTGTCGGGCTGGCCGCGGCGGTCGGAACCGAACCCACACTCGGGCTGGGCGCCGCAGCGGGGGCGGGCCATGCCCGGGGCACCGTGTCGGCCAGGGCGCCTGCCGGAAGCAGCAGCAGACCAACGAGGCCCACCAGGCTCACGGCGAGGATAGCCACCCTCCGGCCTCGATTAGGCGACCAGACCACAGGGGGTGGAGAGTTCACAGGCCTACTAAAATCTTTACAACTGTTAAGGCCTGAGCGCCTCTTGCCTGCCCGATCGAACCCCAAAAAACTGCCTCCGCGGGCCCCTTCCTGCCCGATTCGTATTCGACGACTGCTCAGCCCGCTTGCCTGAGCGGCGATTGCTTACTGTCCCCTATTTTCACATTTTTGTCACTCCTTGCCCGCTTGCAGCTTTCGTGGAAGCGCCAGGCGGCATTTGCCGAGACCTAACCTGTGCTACCATCCTGAAAAACCAACTCGAGCTATCACGGGGGAAGTGATCTGGCACAGAGCCGGTTTTTAACGCACACGCTTGTTCTGTTAGCGGCGGCGCTGATCCCGGTACTGACAGCCTTCGACCGACTCCACACCGATACTGCCTACGGCGCAAATCCGGCCCCTTCGGTCTCACTGCGAACCACCCATGTCGACGACGTGGTGGTCAGCCAGGGCGGGTTCATCATGAAGATGAGCGCCTCCAGCGTGGACACCCCGGTGCGGCGCGACGTTGCTTACTACACCATGAAGCCGGGCGACACGGTGCAGAACGTTGCCGGCCGTTTCGGGCTCACCGTGGATACGCTGCGCTGGGCCAACAACATCACCGACGTCACCAGCGTCATCCAGGGCCAGCGGCTCGTGGTCCCCCCGGTGAACGGCATCCTGGTCAAGGTCCAGCAAAACACCCAGCTGAGCGCCCTGGCCATCCAGTATCACGTGAACGTTCAGGACATCATCGACTTCAACCTGATCCGAGATCCCGGTCACCTGAAGGCCGGAACCATGCTGATGCTGCCGGATGGCGTCGGCCCGTCCCTGGATTCCGGTGGCGTCGGCAAGAAGACGGTGCGGACCGTGACCTGGAACCGATTCGGCCGGCAGGTGACGAATTACACCATCACCTACAGCAGCGCACCGGTCTACGGCGCCGGCGGCAAGTTCCCCTACGGTTACTGCACCTGGTGGGTCGCGCATAAGCGCTACATCCCCTGGTCCGGCAATGCCTGGCAATGGTGGTACGCCGCCCAACAGTTCGGCTTTGCCGAAGGCCAGGTGCCCATGGTAGGCGCCATCATGGTGCAGGGCATCAGCTGGACCTCGCCCGTTGGCCACGTCGCATATGTCGAGTCCGTGAATGCCGACGGGTCCTTCACCGTTTCCGAGATGAACTATGCCGGCTGGGGCCGCGTCGACTACCGGACCATCAAGTCCACTGCTGGACTGGACTTGTTGGGGTTCATCTACTAGTCCAGTTCCGTTAAGGACAGAAATTTAGCGCTAAAGACACTGGGCCTGCGGCCCCGCGACGCCCAATCTTCCTAAGATAGCTTGCAGTGCCGACACCTGAAGAATTCCTGGAACAAACACGCGAGCAAGGCCTAAAAGAACTCGAGGACTTTCTCCGCATCCCGAGCATCTCGAGCCAGCCCGAGCACGCGAACGACGTCCGCCGGGCGGCCGGCCATCTCGCCGAGCAGTACGAGAGGGTCGGGCTCGAGAACGCTCAGGTCATCGAGACCGGTGGGCATCCGGTCGTCTATGCCGACTGGCTGAAGGCGCCGAACAAGCCCACGGTTCTCCTCTACGGCCACTACGACGTCCAGCCGGTCGATCCCCTCGACCTCTGGACGTCACCGCCGTTCGAACCGATTCGGCAGGATGGTCAGTTGCTGGGCCGCGGCTCATCCGACGACAAGGGCCAGATCGCCCTGCACTGGCAGGCGATTCAGGCGCGGCTCAACAGCACCGGCGAGCTGCCCTTGAACCTGAAGGTGATCGCCGAGGGCGAGGAAGAGATCGCCAGCCCTCACTTCGAGGCGTTCGTGGACGCCAATGCCGAGCGGTTGAAGACGACCTACTGCGTCGTGAGTGACACGTCCATGGTGGCCAAAGGTTTCCCGGCCATCACCTACGCTCTGCGCGGCCTGATCTACGTCGAGCTCCGAGTCGAGGTGGCCAGCACCGACATGCACTCCGGATTGCTGGGTGGGGTGGCGCCAAATCCGGCCCAGGCCCTGGCCGAGATCCTGGTGCGACTCAAGGACGCGGCCGGGCACGTCCTGGTGCCCGGCTTCTACGACGGCGTCCGTCCGTTGAGCGAGGAGGAGCGCCGTCAGTTCGCTCGGGTGCCATTCGATGAGGCCGCCCTGAAAAAGACCTACGGCCTGACCGCCCTGCACGGTGAATCGGGTTTCACGCCGACCGAACGAAACTGGGCTCGACCGACGCTCGAGGTCAACGGGATCTGGGGCGGGTACCAGGGACCGGGCGCCAAGACCATCATCCCGGCCTGGACGGCCGCCAAAATCAGCTGCCGGCTCGTGCCCGACCAGGATCCGAACTCCGTAACACAGGCGCTGCGCGATTACATCGACGAGGTCGCGCCGAAAACGGTACGGGTCAGCCTCGCCGAGCTGAGCGGCCACGGTGATCCCTGGATCACGCCCATCGACCACCCCCTGATCAAGGCCGCACGGACCGCCCTGCACCGCGTCTACGGGACGGAGCCTGCTCTGATCCGCTCGGGCGGCTCGATTGGCGCCGTCGAGGTGATGGCGCGCCGGCTCGGTGCGCCCTGCCTGCTGGTCGGCTTTGTGCTCCCCGACTCACTGGCCCACGCCCCCAATGAACGGCTGGACCTCGACAGCTTCTACCTGGGCCGAAAAGCGGCCCTGCAGCTCTGGGAGGAGATCGCCGGGATCGGCGATTAGCTCTTAGCGGGAACCGGCAGGTAGTGCTCGAGAAGCCGCCCGGCATAGAAACGCTCCCAGGGTTCGTTCGGCTTCGAGCTGTTGTACTCCCGATCCAGCTTGACGAGCAGATAGACGAGCTCGCTGCGAACCGGGGTCGTCTTCAGCAAGTGGGGCAACTCTGACAGGCGGATCAGCCAGTCCGCGTACCACGATGCCCAATCGGGGTCTTCTCCGTCGGAGATCCGGTACACGATGTGATGCGTCTCCGCAACCTCGTGCAGGAGCGCGGCCACCCCTTCGATGTCGTCGGCCACGATGCCTCCGTTATGGAGGGGGCGCGGCGGGATCTCGAGCTACCCCCGCACGGTCGTGATTGAGACTGGCGCGCAGCTCGACGAAGCGGGCACGCAATTCAGCCTGGCGTGATGCCGCCGCCGCCCGCGGCAGGCGGTCGGACTTTCGGAACCCGAACAGCGCGTCCCAGCCGACCTGCAGGAGCGCGCCCGCATACTCATCGATCGGAACACGCTCCGCCCGAGCGGCCGCTTCGATGTAGTCCTCTAGCGTCGGGTCGATGCTGGCAATAAGCTTCGCCATCTGCTCTCCTGCCGATGCGGAAATCCCTCTTGAGTCGACCATCATCGACCATACCCGATTGCTCAGGCGGGCGCTATATGCCCGGACCAAACAAAATATTGCGTCGTCGATGAGCCCGAATCCGGACTATGGCGTGAGCGGGGGTGCGATGCCGGGCGGGATCAGCGCGGCGGCCCGGGCGGCGGCCAGCTGGCGGCTGGCGCGAAAGCCGTTGAAGAGAAAGAAGAGCGCCAGGCCGTGAAACGCCACGCTCAGCCAGTCGGTCGCCCAGGCCAGCAGCAGGGCGTCCAGGCCATAGATTGACATGCCAACGATAAAGGCCCAGCTGGCACCATTGCGCGCCGCAAGCCCGAGCCCCGCGAAGCCGGCGGCCACCACGGCATCGAAGAGCAGGGCGATGACGGTCCCGGTGGTGCCGGTGATCACCACCGAGCCAAAGGCATCCGCCGCCTGCAGAGCCGCCTTGATTAATCGAGTAAGCGAGGGCTGGCGGAGGACCGACGCGAGACGCAACCGAGCGTTAGAGGCGTTAAGCTGCTCGGTTCCGAGTTACTCGGCGACGAAGCGATAGCCGATCCCGGGAACGGAGTGGATGTAGTGCGGCTTCTCGGAGTCGCGCTCGATCTTCTTGCGCAGCCGGTAGACGTGGGCATCGACGGTGCGGGTCTCGATCTCGACCTCGTAACCCCAGACCTTGCGCAACAGCTCACCGCGACTGACCACCTGGCCGGCCTGCGAGGCCAACAGGGAGAGGAGATTGAACTCGGTCAGGGTGAGGGCGACTTCCTGGTTCTCGCGCCAGACCTGCCGGCTATTCATATCGATGATGAGGCCGGGGAACTCGAAGCGCGTCTTGGGCTGCGCCTGCGTCACCGCCTGCTCGCTCCGGCGCAGGTGCGCGCCCACCCGGGCTAAGAGTTCCCGGACCTCGAAGGGCTTGGTCAGATAGTCGTCGGCCCCCACCTCCAGCCCCACGACCACGTCGATGGTGTCGCTCTTGGCGGTCAGCATGATGACCGGCACCTGGGTGCCGTCGGCCCGCAGCTGGCGACAGACATCCATGCCCGAGACGCCGGGCAGGTTCAGGTCCAGGATGACGAGGTCCGGCTCGGACTTCTCGATCATCTCCATGCCCTTCTCCCCGGTCTCCGCCTCGATCAGGTTGAGGTTTTGACCCACGCATGCCATCCGGACGACCTCCCGGGTCGGGGCGTCGTCCTCGATCATCAGAATCGTCTTGGGGAACGGCATCTCGTCGGGTCTACTCCTTCTCCAGGAAATTCGTCACTTGGAGCATGAATTTCTTGAGTTCGATCGGTTTCGCGATGTAGCCGGAGCATCCCGCGGCCAGCGCCTGCTCTTCGCTCCCTTTCAGCGCGTTGGCTGTCAGAGCGACCACCTTGATGTTTGCCGTGGTCGGGTCGGCTTTGAGCTGGCGAGTCACCGCTAATCCATCAACGCCGGGAAGCTGCATATCCATCAGTATTAGGTCCGGTCGGAGGTGGCGAGCCTTCTCCAGCCCCTCCTGGCCGTTCGAAGCGGTGTCCACGGCGAAGCCGTTCCCCTCCAGGACCATCCGGGCCAGATCGAGGTTGGAGGGATTGTCCTCCACCACCAGCACCCGGTTCCGCTTGCTGGGGCCCGGCCGGAGTGGCAGCTGGACGGTGAAGGTGGTCCCCTGCTCGGCGGCGCTCTCGAAGTCGATGGACCCGCCGTGGAGTTCGACCAGTTTCTTGGTCAAGGCCAGGCCGAGGCCGGTGCCCGGGTACTCCCGGTTGCTGGCGCTTTGCACCTGGTAGAAGGCCCCGAAGATCTTGTGCTGCAGCTCCTTGGCGATCCCGATCCCACTGTCCTGGACGGCGATCTTGAGGTGCTGGTCCTGGACCCGCGCCTGGACCGTGACGCGTCCGGATGGCGGGGTGAACTTGATCGCATTGGAAAGCAGGTTGTAGAGCACCTGCTTGAACTTGTTCTTGTCGGCGATCAGGAGCGTGTCCGAGGGCTCGATGGTCGAGGCGATCTCGATGTCCTTCTTGATCGCGAGCGAGCGCAGGACGTTGAGCACCTCGCGAACCGCCGATTCCACGCCGAATTCCTCGTAGACCAGGTCCATCCGGCCGGCCTCGATCTTGGTCAGGTCGAGCACGTCGTTGATCAGCGACAACAGGTGGCGCCCGCTGTTATAGATGTTGTCGAGGCAGTCTTTGCGCTGCTTCTCGGTGATCTTGCCGGCCAGGTCGTCGCGGAGCAGCTCGCTAAAACCCAGGATGGCATTCAGCGGGGTGCGCAGTTCGTGCGACATGTTGGCCAGGAACTCAGACTTGAGCCGGCTCACCTCGGCGATCTGGGCGTTCGCCGTCTCGAGCTCGCCCAGGTGTGCCTGCAGCTGCTCGTAAAGCCGGCCATTGTCGATGGCGATGGCCGCCTGATTGGTGATGACCCTGAGGATGGCCACGTCCAGCTCGGTGAAGGGATCGACGCGTTGGCGGGAAATCGTCATGGCGCCGACGACCCGCTGCGGCGTGGCCAGCGGCTGCACCATGAGGGACCGCGGTGAACGGCTCTGGTCGAGGATCTTGAACCGGGGATCGACGGTGGCGTCGGCGATATTCAGGGTCTCGAGTTGCTCGACGGCGTAGCCCAGGATGCCCTCGCCCAGCACGAAATGGGCGATGTGCGGCACCATGTCCTGGTGCGGGTAGGTGGCGCAGGCCGTCAGCTCGCGGCTGCCCTCGTTGAGCAAGAAGACGGTGGCCGCGTCGAATTGCATCATCTGGGAAGTCGCCTGCAGCATCGCCTCGATGTTCTCGTTCAGCGAGAGCGACGAGGTGAATAGACCGCCGAGCCGGTTCAGCAATTGAATCTCGGGGTCGGCAGTCACGTGGGCCACATTATAGGTCATGATTTTTGACACCACCGCGTTCGCGGTTGGGGGTTTCGATACTGCAACGTCACGCTCCGTGACTTCCTTTCATCGCAATCGTTGAGCCTGCTTTCCGGCCGGCGTCGCGTGATGCGACGGCATTCGATTCGGCAAAAGTGGGGGCGCCGTTAAGCTGATTGGGCCGATGAAAGCCATCCGATTCCACCAGCATGGGGGGCCAGAGGTCTTGCGCTACGAGGACGCGCCGACCCCGGAACCGGGGCCCGGTGAGGTGCTGATCGCGCTTCGGGCCGCGGCGCTCAACCACCTGGATTTATTCGCCCGCGATGGCGCCATCCCCAGGGTCCCGCTCCCGCATATCGGCGGGGCGGATGGCGCGGGCGTGGTGGCCGCCACCGGCCCGGGCGCGGGCCGCTTCCCGGTGGGCACCCGCGTCTTCTTCGACCCCGGGCTCAGCGACGGGACCTGCGACTACTGCGCCCGCGGCGAGCACAGCCTCTGCGACCGGTGGGAAATTCTCGGAGAGCACCGGGACGGCAGTTTCGCCCAGGCCCTGACGATGCCGGAGGTCAACCTGCGGTCGATTCCTGAAGGCATCAGCTTCGAGGAGGCGGCCGCCTTCCCGCTGGTCTTTCTGACGGCCTGGCGGATGGTGGTCGGCAAGGCCCGCGTGGTGCCGGGGGAGACGGTGTTGATCCTCGGCATCGGCGGCGGGGTCTCCATCGCCGCGCTGCAGATCGCCAAGCATGCCGGCGCGTCGGTGTTCGTGACGTCGAGAAGCGACGAGAAGCTGCAGCGCGCGCGCGAGCTTGGTGCCGACGTCCTGATCAACCACCAGAACACCGACTTTTCGAAAGAGGCCTGGACGATCACCAACAAGCGCGGCGTCGATGTTGTGATCGACAACGTCGGCGCGGCCACCTGGCCGGGGAGCATCCGCGCGCTGGCGAGAGGCGGGCGGTTGGTCACCTGCGGCGCGACCAGCGGCCCCAAGCCGGAGGAGGATATCCGCCGCATCTTCCAGAAGCAGATCACGATCTACGGATCCACCATGGGCACCCGACACGATTGGGAACAGCTGAATGCGCTGCTGGCGGCGAGGGCGCTCCGTCCGGTGGTCGACCGAACGTTTCCCCTGGAGCAAGCCGCTCAGGCGCAAGAACGGATGGCGCGTGGCGAGCAATTCGGCAAGCTCGTCCTCACGATTCCCGCGCTGTCTTGAACCGTCGGGCGCCTGCCCTGCTGATAGGGGTGCTGCTGGTTGCCTGTGGTCAGCCGACCGCGCAGCCGGCGCCGACCTTGTCACCGCGACACACGCCGACCGCCAGTCCGAGCCCGACGCCCGCGCCGACGCCGACGCCGCTCCCTCCCCCTCCCAACCTGCCCCCCGCCGGCGGCATTCACCTGGTTGCCGGGTTCTCAGGGTACGTCTATGCCCAGGGGCTGGGGCCGATCACGGCCATGGCGTACGGTCCCGATGGACGGCTCTACGTCCTGACCGCCGGGGGGTCGATCGAGGTCGTACCCTCGCCGGGTGCCAGGCCTGTGGTGCTGGTCTCGGGACTGCCGGTCGCGCTCGGCCTGGCATGGAGGGACACCGACCTTTTTGTCTCGGTCCGGGGCACCATTCGCGGCTATCGCCTGAACAACGGTCGGCTCTCCGGCGGCGGCGTGATCGGGGGATTGCCGGTCGGCCGCCATCAGAACGACTGGATCCTGGGCATGCCCAATGGCGACTTCTTCGTCGGGGTTGGCTCGACCTGTGATGTCTGCAACGAGCGGGATGCCCGAAGCGCGGCGGTGCTGCGCTTTCGCGGCGATTGGAGTTATGCCGGCGTCGTGGTGCGCGGCGCCCGGAATCCCTATGGCCTGGCGCTGCGGCCCTCGACGGGTGATGCCTACGTCACCATCAATGGCCAGGACAACCTGGGCAGCCAGCCGGCGGATCACCTGTTACGCGTGGCCGACGGCGAGGACGCCGGATGGCCGCGGTGCTGGCCGGCCTATCCGGACGGAAGCCTGCACGGGAACTGCGGCGGGGTGGCGCGGCCGATCGCGGTGTTCACGCCGCACACGTCGGCGGACGGCATCGTGTTCTACGACGGCCAGGAGTTTGGGGCGGACTATGCCGACAACGCGTTCGTGACCGAGTGGGGAGCCAACGCCGGTGGTCCGGCGGGGCGCCGCCTGCTACGGGTCGTGCTCTCAGGGTCGGGCGGGACCGAGCACGGCCAGGTCAGCGATTTCGCCACCGGCTTCTCTCACCCGCTGGGCATCGCCGTCGCTTCCGACGGCGGCCTGCTGATCGGCGATTACGGCACCGGCCAGATCACCGAGATCTTCCGGACGGGTTGAAAACAGAAAACCGACCATCGCTCAGTGGTCGGTTTTCCTGCCCCGTCTGGGCCGCCGCTCGCCGGCAGGCGAGCCCCCATATTCTCTCACTGCCGAGGCCGTTGTGGCGCCCCCTAGAGACTTCCGGCCTCTCGGAGGCTCCGGAAGCGCTCCGCGCAGACCACCAGGTGATCAAGGACTTCCACTCCGAGTAACCGACCGGCCTCCTGCAGGTGGCGGGTCACCGCCAGGTCCTCCGGGCTGGGGGTGGGGTCGCCGGATGGGTGATTGTGGGCCAGGATGACCGCCGCCGCCCCCAGCGTCAGCGCGGGGCCGAACACCTCGCGGGGCTGGAGGGCGGCAACGTTGAGACCGCCCACCGCCACCGTCTCGCAGGCGAGCGGCTGGTTGCGGGTATTCAAATAGAGCACGCTAAAGCACTCTCGCGGGCTGGTGCGCAGGTCCTGGAGCTGCAGTAACGCCTCTCTGGGCGAGGTCACGGTGGGGGCGGCGGTGTCGGCCGGCACGTGCCATCGCCGGGCGAGCTCCCGCACCGCCAGCAGACGCCGCACCTGGGCCGGACGGAAGCCGTGGCGGCGGGCGGCTCGCCTCAGGTCGCCAGCCGGCCGCTCGACGATGCCGCCTTCGGCCAGCAGGGCTCGCAGCCCCGAAAGATCACCCCGCTGCCCGACCAGAGCGGCCAGCAGCCCGGGCTCGTCGGCTCCGGACACCACCCGTCATCCTAACACTAATCTGTGTATCTGTCTAGACTAGTCTTCGCAGCTAAGCCGCGTCGGCGAGGGCGGATCGCAGCATGATCGGCACACCGCGCCGAGCGATCGACTGGTTGATGGCGACGACCACCTCGACGACCCGCAACCCGTCGTTGCCATCGCTGAGGACCGGCTGGCGGGTGAGCACCGACCGAAGAAAGTGCTGACACTGGTTCTTGAGGGGTTCGCTGGCCGGGATTGCCGGGCTGACCACATCACCCGTCCGCGTCACCAGCTTGAATTCCCCGAAGCTTTCGTAGGACGGCTCCCGCATCGCCCCCTTGTCGAAGATGCGGACCGGTTCCTGGGTCTCGAGGTCGTTGAAAAACGCCATCTTGCCGCTGCCGACCACCGTGATCTCGCGCACCTTTCGCGGATCCAGCCAGCTGGCGCGGATGTTGGCGACCACGCCGTCGCCGAAGCCAAGCGTGGCGAATGCCACGTCCTCGCAGCGCGACGAGAGGATCGAGGCGCCCTGGGCCGAAACCCACGCCGGCGCCTGATTGAGAAAGTGCAAGAGGATGGACACGTCGTGGGTCATCAGATCCCAGACGACGTTCACGTCGGAGCGGATGGGACCAAGGTTCGTCCTGGTGAAGGTCAGATACTCGAGCTGTCCGAGGGCGCCGGAGCCGATCACCTTCTGCAGATGATTGATCCCCGGGTTGTAGCGAAAGACGTGTCCAACCATGAGCAGGCGCTGCATCCGGCCGGCGAGGTCCCGCAGCTCGCGTGCCTGGTCGACGTCGGTCGTGAGCGGCTTCTCGACCAGGCAGTCCTTGCCGGCCTCGAGCGCGGCGCGGGCCACCTCGTAGTGGCGGCTGGCATCGGTGGCGACGACGATCGCATCGACGTCACGGGCCGCGAGTAATTCGCCAACGTCTGTGCCGGTGCGCAGCCCCGCTAATCTTCGCTGGGCCTCGTTGAGGCGATCGGCGCTCAGGTCACAGGCCGCCACGATCCGGCAGCCGTCGATCTCGGAAAAGGCGCGCAGATAATTGAGACCCCAGCGGCCGCAGCCAACCAGGCCGATGCCGACCGTCACGATCTGATGACGCGGCCGCTCCTGCGTTTATTGCTTGGGCACGGCCTGGCGCACCGGTGGGCCTGTCGGGGATCAAAGGTTGGCCCGTTGTACGCCCATGCGCCGGCTAATGAGCGAACGCGGGCAGCGCCTCGCCCGGGTGGCCGCACTCGTCGGGGTGGGGCTGATCGCCCTCCACAACCTGGTTGGCTGGATCACGTTCGCCCTCAACCGGGCCTTCGAGGGAGATTTCGCCGCCTATTACGCCTTCACGCGGATCGGGCTGCATGCCGGCTTCGGCCGTCTGTACGACGTCGCCGCCCAGCGCCAGGAATGGCACGCCCTGGGGCCTCTCCTCTGGTATCCGGCCGTCTACCCGCCACCGCTCGCCTTTGTGGTCGCACCGTTCGCCCTCCTGCCGTTTCCCGTCGCCTACGCGATCTGGAACGTGCTGCTCGGCATCGCGGTGCTGGTCACCTGGCGGCTGCTCGCTCCCGGCTCGCGGTGGCAGCGGAGCATGCAGCTCGGGATCGCACTGGCGCTCCCTCTGGTCGCCTTCTCCCTGCTGCTCGGCCAGGTGGTGATGCTGTTGGGCGCCGCGCTCGCGCTGGTCTGGTGGTGCTTGCGGCGTGGCTCTCCGATTCTCGCCGGCATTGTCCTCACCCTGATCGCGGTCAAGCCGCAGCTCGCGTTCCTGGTGCCGCTCGGGCTTCTGGCCGGGTTACACGTTCGCGCCGCCATCGCCTGGGCCTCAGCCACAGCCGCGCTGGCGCTCGTCACCCTGGCCACCGTGGGGACTGACGGGATCGCCGCGTACGTCAGCCGGTTACAGCATGCAACCGGCGGCCTGGCCGCCTACCAGGTTCCGGACGATCTGACGCTGCCCGGCCTGCTTGGACACGGCGTGGCCGCCGCGGCCGCGCAGCTGATGGTGGTGATCGGCGTCGCCGTGGCGGTTTTCCTGGGGCGGGCGCGCGGACCGCAGTGGGCGATCGCCCTCGGCGTGATCGGTTCGCTGCTGATCACCCCCTTCTACCATCCCGACGATATGGCCATCCTCGTCCCCGCCGCCTGGCTGTGGATGCACACCGCGCCCGCCGCGCTCGAACGCACCTTGATGGCGGCCGGGCTTGGTGGAGCGCTGCTGCTCGGCACGCCGCTGCCGCTCGTCCTCTGTCTTGCGGCCGCCCTGATTCCGGCCGGTGATCTGCTGTCCGCGATCCGGGCGCCAATGACGGCCTGGAAGTATGCCCCTCGACCGCCGTTGATCTGAGGTGGTGGCCATCACGCGCCAGGCATGGCGCTCGATCTGGCTGCCCGCCTCGCTCCTGGCGGTCTTCTGCGTGACGACGATGCTGATCACGCAGCAGATGTTCATCGAGACCGGCCGGTTTCCCGCGGCGCTGCCGCCGGCGCTCACGGTGCTCGGCGGAGTGGCCATGGCGCTGGCGCTGGCATGCCTACCGTTTTCGAACCGGCTTCGCTTCGGGTCCCTCGCGCTGCTCACTCTGGCGACGGTGGCATTGCCGATTTCGGTGCTGGTGGTTTTCCGCTGGCACACCGGGATTCCGCTCAACGTTCATGACGGGATGTTCCAGACCGAGATCGTCACCAACGGCATGCTTCACGGCAAGGATCCATATGGCACGGACTTCACCCGAACCGCGCTCATGCAGTGGTTCCACTACACGCCGGACGGCGCGGCGGTCGCGCATCACTACATCTATTACCCGCTCGTGGTGCTGGCCTCGATGCCGGTGGTCGTGATCGAGCGCGGGCTCGGACTCGCAACCGACCTGCGTCCGATGCTGCTGTTGGTCGGGGTCTTGGCGTTTGTGTTGATCGTGCGGCTGCCCTGGTCGTGGCAGGCGCGCTATACGGTGGCCGTCATCCTGTTCCTCAATCCATTCTTCGCCTGGCTGGAAGGGCGCAACGACATCCTCTGGTTGACGCCGATCCTGCTGGCCGTGCTTCTCGCATCTCGGGGTCAATGGACCTGGGCGTCATGGGCGCTTGGCGTGGCCGCCGCGTTCAAGGTGTTCGCCTTTCCCTTCGTCCTCTTTATGGCCATTGCCCTCTGGCTGCGCTGGCGGCGGGGCTCGCTCGATCGGAGGGCCACCGTGCTCTCACTGGCCGGGCTGGCGCTGCCGCTGGCCGTGACGGTCGCGCCCTTCATCCTCTGGAACGCCGGCGCTTTCTGGCGGGACACGGCCGGCTGGTTGCTCGACAATCCGCCCGGGTTCCCGATCTATGGCTTTGGGCTGGGGGAGCTGCTCCTGCTGACCCACGTCGTGAGCTCGCGGCAGTCGCCGTTTCCCTTCGTACTTCTTCAGGCGGTCCTGGTCCTGCCGCTGTGTGTGATTGGCGCTCGGCAGCTCTGGCGCGACGCCGGCGTGGCCAACGTCCTGGGGCCGGCCGCGACGGTGCTGTCGGTCATCATCCTGTGCGGGCGATTCACCAACGACAGCTATCTGGCGGCGCTGATCTTTACCTTCGGGCTCGCGATCGCAACGGGCCGGCATGTGGCTCGGGCACGGCTCGTGTCCCTGGAGGAGGCCGCCTGATCAGCGAGGCGGCGGAGACTTGGCTCCGGAGCCCGGATTCGAACCGGGAACCGTCGCGTTAACAGCGCGCTGCTCTACCGTTGAGCTACTCCGGAACGCCAGGCGCGATCCAGTATAGGATTCGTTCAGCTCGCGATCCGCTGCGGCACCTGCCGGCCTGCCGCCGCGCCACCGGCACCACCCGCCTCATCGGCCCGCTCCTCTTCGTGATACTCCGCGTCGGTGTTCACGAGCCACGGGTCGAAGTGCGCGCCGGTCGCGATATTCCGCGCGACCAGGATCCCGGTCATCATCGAATGGTCCTGGTTGTTGTAGTGATGCATCCCGTTCCGCCCCACCAGCCACAGGTTCGGCAGGGCCCGGGCCAGCCATTCGCGGACTACCGCCAGGTGCCCGACATACTCGCCGTCATACACCGGATAGGCTTTCGGCTGCCGGTAGACCATGCCGGCCTTCACCTCGTCCGCGCGGCAGATCCCCAGCGTGACCAGTTCGCGCCGGCCCAGGTCGAGCAGCTCGGCATCGGGCCAGCCCCACATGCCGTCCGTCTCAAAGCAGAAGTACTCCATCCCCAGCCCGGTCAGTCCACTATCCGCCACCATCGTGCTGCTGAAATTCTTGAAGTTCGCGATCCGACCCACCTTGACGCCCGGATCGTGCACGTAGATCCACTGGTCCGGGAAGACGTCGGCCCGGTCAAGCACGAGATTGACCGTAATGAAGTCGCGATAGGCGAGCGCGTCAGCGGCCTTCCGCACGATCGAGGGCGCCGCCGGCTGCAACTTCGCGATCAGCTCGCGGATCGGCATCGTGCTGATGAACTCCGATCCCAGCACGTCGAGGGTCGCACCGCGACCATCGCGCACGACGACCGAGAGCACGCGACCCGAGGCGTGTCGCACCGCGACCACCTCTTCGCCCAGTCGCACCGGATGGCCGGCCTTTGCCAGCCGGGCCGCCACCGACTCCCACATCTGCCCGGCTCCGCGTCGCGGGTAGCGAAAGGCGTCGACCAGCGTCTTGACGATGGCGCGCTCGCCGCCCCGCAGCGACGCCGGCAGGACCGCATTGCGAATCACTTCCACCAGGTTCAGGCCGCGGATCCGCTGCCCGGCCCAGTCGGCGGACAGCTCGCTGGTCGAGATCCCCCAGACCTTCTCGGTATAGGTCTTGAAAAAGATCTCGAATAGCCGATGGCCGAACTGGTTGGACACCCAGTCTTCGAATGACTTTGGGTCGGCCACCGGCCGCAGCCGCGCCTGGGCGTAGCTGGCCACGCAACGCGCCGTCTCAACCGGGCCCAGACCCAAAAAGGCGTTCGACGCCCGGATCGGGTAATCGAAGAACTTCCCCCGGTACAGGATCCGGGTCAGCCGCGACACGGGCCGGATCTCATCACCCAGAACCTCGGTCCAGAGCGCCTCGATCTCGGCACTCTTGGAGAAAAACCGGTGGGGGCCGACGTCGAAGCGGCAGCCCATGAACTCGAGGGTGCGCGCAATCCCACCCACGGTATCGGCGTCCTTTTCGATCACGGTGACGGGGGTGCCGTGCCGGGTCAGCTCGTAGGCGGCCGACAGGCCGGCGGGCCCGGCGCCCATAACCACCACATGCTGGGTCGACGCGGGCGAAGTCGAGTCAGTCATGCCGGAGCAACTCCCGGGCCGCGACGCCTCTTGCGGCGGCCACCCCCACCCTGACCCTCCCCCTGAGGGGGAGGGAACCGGTTCGGGGCGCGCTACCTTACTATTGCGGTCCATGGCAGCTGACAAAAAACGATCGAATCCCTTCCTCGAGCGGCTTCGCCGGGGGCCGCTGCTGGGCGACGGGGCCATGGGTACCCAGCTCCACGCGCGCGGCGTCAGCTTCCAGCGTTCCTTCGACGAGCTCAATCTCACGGAGCCCAAAATCGTCGAGGAAATCCACCGCGCGTACATTTCTGCCGGCGCCGAGCTGATCGAGACCAACACCTTCGGTGCCAACCGCATCAAGCTCGCCCGCCATGGCCTCGACGGCCGGGTTCGTGACATCAACGTTCGGGCGGTCAAGCTGGCTCGCGAGGCCCGCGAGATCGCCGGCGAGCCGGTCTTCCTGGCCGGCTCGGTCGGCCCGATCGGCCAGCAGCTCGAGCCGATCGGGCGCATCAGCATCGCCCAGGCGACGGCGGCCTTCGAAGAACAGATCGCAGCCCTCCTCGAAGGCGGGGCCGACCTCCTGGTGCTGGAGACCTTCACCAACCTGCCTGAACTCTTGGCCGCGGTCGCCGCCGCGCGACGCACGGCCGACCTGCCGATCGTGGCCCAGATGACGTTCGCCGAAGACGGCCTCACCCTGAGCGCGGAGGAACCCAGCCAGGTGGTCCAGGCGCTGGAGCGGGCGGGCGTCGACGTCATCGGCGTCAACTGCGGGGTCGGGCCCCAGGTCGCCCTTCAGGTGCTGGAGGCCATGCGCCAGCAAACCCGGCTGCCGCTGTCGGGCCAGCCCAACGCCGGCCTTCCGGCGCGGGTTGAGGGTCGGTTCTTCTACTTCGCCACCCCGGAATACTTCGCGACCTTCGCCCGCCAGGCCGCCGACCTCGGGGTGGCCTACATCGGCGGCTGTTGCGGCACCACCACCGCCCGGATCCAGCGCCCCAGCCCCTCGACCGCGATCCCGATCGACCTCAACCCAGCGGAGCAGCTCCCGCCCACACCATTTGCGCAGCGGCTCGCAGCCAAGGCGTTCGTCGTCAGCCCGGCGCCGACGCCATCAACATCGGGGACAGCCCCATGGCGCGGGTGCGGATGAGCGCGCTCTCGCTGGCGCTCATGATCCAGCAGCAGGTCGGCATCGACACCCTGATTCACTTCACCTCACGCGACAAGAACCTGATGGCGCTCCAGGCGGAGTTGATCGGCGCTCACGCGCTCGGGATTCGCAACATCATCGCGCTCACGGGGGATCCGCCCCGCATCGGCGACTACCCGTCGGCCACCGGCGTCTGGGACGTCGACTCGATCGGCCTGATCAAGATCCTGCAGCGTCTCAACGAGGGCTACGACTGGCTCGGCACGTCGATTGGGAAGCCGGCGAACTTCACCATCGCCTGCGCCGTCAACCCGTCGGCGGATGACCTCGACCACGAGATCGACCGCTTCCGGCAAAAGATCGAAGCCGGCGCGCACGTGGCCATGTCGCAGCCGCTCTATGACCATCAAACCCTCGAGCGGTTCTTCGAGAAGACCGGGCCGCTGCCGATTCCATTCCTGCTGGGTGTTCTGCCGCTCCAATCGTCCCGGCATGCCGAATTCATGCACAACGAGGTGCCCGGCATCGTGGTCCCCGACCAGCTTCGGGAGCGGATGCGGCGGGCCGGCGAAAACGGCATCGCCGAGGGCCTGGCGCAATCGCGCGAACTGCTCGGCGACTTAAAAGATCTGGTCCAGGGCGTCTACCTGATGCCGTCCTTCGGCCGCTACGAAGTCGTTGCCGAACTCGTTCGCTTGCTGCGTCAGGCTTCGATTAGCCGGGTTCGCTGACGCTGACCGTCGCCGGCTCCGGACGGGCGCTGCGCCGGTGTTCCGCCTCGATCAACGCTTCGAAAACGGCCAGCAAGGCCAGGTCCACGGCGAGGTCGGCAACCGCGCCCAGCTGCTGGTAATAGAAGGTGAACAGGTCGGTCAGGAAGATGGACGCCAGGATCGATCGCTTGAACCATCGGAGGGCGCGGATTCTCGAGCGGAGCAGCAGATAGACCAGCCCGACGAGGGTCAGGCCGGCGGCGATGGCGGCGGCGAGCAGCAGCGGTAGATCGACCGCTTCGCCGGGCTCGCCTGTCCCCTGGCCGAGAACGAACGCCAGGCTCCCCACCACGGCGCCCAGCGACCTCAGCAGCAGGACCGCGATCGCCACTCGCCCCGTCCAGCGAGCGCGAAGCACACGGTCGATCCGCTGGCGAGCCCAACGCAGGCGCACTCCGATCGGGCCCAGGTCCGCAAGATCCGGCGGTCGCTCGGCCACCGTCCGGGCGGCATCGCCCAGCAGCGTGGTCCCGAGCTGGCCGCTGCCCCGCAGCCATTGCAGCAGCCGGTACTTCTCGGATGGATCGAGGTCATGCAGGGCGGTGTCCTGGAGCAGCATCAACGCATTCGCCAGGTAGGTCTCCTCGGACCAGGTCCGGCGACGCTCGAGCGCGCGCCACCAGAGGAACAGGAGAACGAAAATCACGTAAATCAGCGCGATCGCCGGGCGGAAGAAGTAGTTGTTGTCGCTGGTGATGAATTTCCCTAACTCATCGATGAACAGTCCGAAGCCAATCCCGCCCACCACGGCGGCGGTGCGGCGGACTCGCTGCCCGAGATACCCGAGCAAGACCAGCAGGGCGGCGACCATCAGCCCTCCACCCCAGAGCATGTGGGCGATGTGCAGGCCGCCCCCGCCCAGCCGTGGGAACCCGGTCAAGCCGAGGAAGAAGCGGACCGCCAGCAAGGCAGCAACCGCCGAGACCAGGAACCGTTCGAGCAGCTCCCCGGCACGAAGGTTGCGGATGAAAAACGGACGAACGGGATGGTTGTCCATGCGCTTCGAAGCCGACCGCAATCGACCCTAGCTGTGAGCCGCCGCGGTTGGTCTGGGCGACGGCTTTCCGATCAGCAGCCGAACACTGAGGATCAGGATCAGCGCGATAAAGGCGAGCGGCGCCACCAGGTCGAGGGCCGTGATCGCGAACGGGCTGGCGGCAGCCCGGATCACGGAAAGGGCGGCCACGACCAGGCCTAATACCTGGATCCAGCCGACCT
>WNGO01002379.1_pt1 | contig 22150 bp, 19 predicted proteins | sample 5400511 | NCBI WGS metagenome assembly WNGO01 (sample SAMN13153380, study PRJNA577476) | soil metagenome | isolation source: 20 cm soil or saprolite under Garry oak tree replicate 2 | place: USA:California | collected 2016-06-15 | reverse complement strand
AGAAATGATGGGTCGCTTAGTCGATTCCGTGAGCCGAGAAATATTTGATGAGTCGATCAGGACGCGATTTCGCCAAAAAATGTCCGAGGAGATAAGCGCTCTACAGAGGACCTGAAACATTTGTTTTCAGAATTTGTCCCGCACAGTTTTACTCGGAATCGCATCAAGCAAAAAAGAATTATCGACTACTCGCAGATTAACATTCGAACGACACACTAGGAGATCACCGCATGAGCAGAGTGTTTGAGGCATTAACCAAGGCGACCCAAGAGAAAGGGCGTGAGCCGGATAGCGAACTGACCGCAATTTATTCACGCGCTAATGAAGGCGTGGCTTTGGAAAGCGTGTCGTCCAATGTAGAGAGGTTGATCAGTGCCAACGGCCACAGCTTCGAGATTCCTGCGCTTTCACCAAGATCAACGAACGGTTCGAAATCTTGGCGTGAAAAGATAGAGGAGCTGGTCTTTGGATGGGATCTGCGGCGTTATGCGACTCACCCTATCGTCGCTCTAGAAGAGGAATCGCCGGCTTCTGAGCAATACAAGATTCTCCGTGAGCAGCTCAAAAGACTGCGCAGGGAAGCAGGTATCCGGACGATTGTGATTACTAGCCCTGTTAAAAGAGATGGAAAAACGACGGTCGCTGTGAACCTCGCCGCGTCGATCGCTTTAGATTACGAAGAGAAAGTGCTTCTGATTGATGCCGATTTGAGGGCGCCAAGCGTTCATCGCTATTTTAATGCTGACCCCTCACCCGGTCTCACGGATTATCTTAGTTCCAATTCTACTGCTGCGCTGAAAGGCTTAATTAGAGACACCCATCTGAGCGGCCTGCGGATTGTTCCCGCAGGGAAGCCGTCGCGTTTTGCTTCAGAGTTGCTCGCGAAAGACAGAATGCAACGATTGATTGACGACATTCACACGATGCTTCCCGGGCATATGATCATTATCGATTCGCCGCCGGTTCTGGCGACTCCTGATCCATTGGTTCTGAGCAGGCAAGTGGACGGTGTGATCATGGTCATCCGCGCCGGCAAAACGCCGAAGGATTATCTTGCCAAGGCCCTTAGTTCTTTCAGTGTTAATAAAGTTTTGGGTGTCGTGTTGAATGGGGCCGACCTCGGCCTTGGATCAAAATACTATTACTACTATTCGAGCAATGCTCACGGATAACATTGAGGCTCTTTAATAGATACTTTTCCGGTTTCGATTCTCTTTTGGTACTGGGCGACCTCGCCTGTGTGCTTGGTGTTAGTGTTATGGTTCGCTTTGTTCTGCCGTCGACAGAGTTACCTGATAACAATCCGTGGCCAGGCTCCGTGCTGCACGGGACGGCGATGGCCTTAGTCGTGGTGGTCGCGTTTTATTATTCGGACCTGTACGCGATCGATCAAACTCTTTCAGTTGAGGAACTCGTGCATCGATTCGTTGCCGGCTTGGGCGCTTCGTGCATCGTCATTGGTGTTATCAGTTACCCAATCCCGAACTTCGGTAAGTCGATTTACGTGAGCGAAATGCTTGTGCTGGGAATCTCGCTGGGATTATGGCGTCTCGGTTTTATGACCGTCATCAAGCAAGCAGGAATACGGGCGAATGTCTTGATTATCGGAACTCACTCCATAGGTAGGGTGGTCGCTGAAGCGCTCTATCTGAAGAAAACGCTGGGCATGGAAGTAGTAGGTTTCGTGGGTGAAAAGGCCGGCCGGATGACACTGTCTTATGGTAATCCGAGGAAAGTTGAAATCCCTATCTTCGCTCCTTGCTCGCTCATGGGGCTAGTTGCGAGCAGCCGAGTGAATAGAATTTTGTTGGCCGGCGCCGACCACTGTCCGCAATCCTACTTCCAGGAACTCGTGACGGTGCGAGCGATGGGAGTGCCGATCGAAGATTGTCATTCTTTCTATGAACGCTTATCGAGCAAGATCGCGGTCGTGGATTTGCCGCCTGAATGGATCGCGTTGTCCCGAGGATTTCGGCGAGACCGCTTTATCTTGGCGGCGAAGAGAATTATTGACGTGATCGTCTCACTTATCGGTTTGATTCTCGCTACTCCGCTTGCGTTGATAACCGCCTTGGCCATCAGATTGGAAAGTCCGGGCCCGATTTTCTATCGACAAGAGCGGGTCGGGCAAAATGAACGGCATTTCACGCTTATTAAGTTTCGCTCGATGGCCGATAATGCGGAGGCGCAGGTGGGACCGGTTTGGGCAGTGGAAAACGATCCCCGACTGACACGCGTCGGAGCAGTTATCCGAAAACTCAGGATCGATGAAATTCCCCAAATGATCGCCGTACTAAAGGGTGAAATGAGTTTCGTCGGGCCACGCCCCGAACGCCCTTTTTTCGTTGAAAGGCTAAAACAAAATATTCCGTATTATGATTTGCGTCATTCGGTGAAGCCGGGAATCACGGGATGGGCGCAAATCAGCTATCGATACGGAGACAACGAACAGGATGCGGTCGAAAAATTGCAATACGATTTATACTACATCAAACATATGTCCCCCATATTCGATCTGCAGATTATTTTCGAGAGCTTCAAAGTCATACTGTTCAGTTCGGGTGCGCGCTGAGATCCAGGGTGGTTAATGCGCTCACCATCGACGTCGAGGATTACTTTCAGGTTCAAGCCTTTGCGGACGTTATCTCGCCCGCCGATTGGGGGCAGTATCCGATGCGGGTTGAGCGAAACACCTATCGACTGTTGGAGCTTTTGGAACGGCGCCACATCCATGCCACGTTTTTCGTTCTGGGTTGGGTGGCAGAACGTTGTCCGGCGCTGGTACGCGACATTTTCAACGCGGGGCATGAGATCGGGAGCCATGGATACGGGCATCAGATGATCACGCGGGGCGATCAAAAAACTTTTCGGACTGACCTCGGTCGCGCAAAATCTATCATCGAAAATCAAACCGGCGCCAGGATTAGCTGTTTTCGCGCACCGAGTTATTCCATCACATCCAAGACGCTATGGGCATTGGAGATTCTTGGAGAGCTCGGATTCGAATACGATTCGAGCATCTTTCCCGTGCGACACGATTATTACGGCATTCCGGATGCGCCGCGCTTTCCTCATTATCGATTGCTCCGTGGTGGCACGCGTCTGCTTGAATTTCCGCCGTCGACTTTACGAGTCTACGCAACGAACTTCCCCGTTGCGGGAGGCGGATATCTTAGGCTGTTTCCTTATCGGCTGACTGCGTGGGCGATTCGCCGCATCAACCAAGAAGAAAATCAGCCGGCCATGATTTATCTCCATCCCTGGGAGATTGATCCCGATCAACCGAGAATCGCTGCGTCTTGGCGCTCACGATTTCGTCACTACCAAAACTTGCGAACAACGGAGACAAAATTCTCGCGGCTCCTAGAGGAATTTTCATGGGCGCCTATGTCAGAGGTGCTGTCACGATGCGGGAGCGCGATCAAATCAGCATGCGGGGTGGACAATGGCCTTTAAAATGCTCTCGGTGGTCGGCGCCAGACCCAATTTCATGAAAGTTGCTGCTATCTGCGAAGCCATCAAAGAATACAACGGAAACGGCAAACCGCCGCTAATCGATCACGTCCTAGTGCACACCGGCCAGCATTACGATGCCAATATGTCCGACACGTTTTTTAACGACCTAGAGCTTCCGAAGCCCAATTTGTTTTTGGGCGTCGGTTCCGGTTCTCACTCTACGCAGACTGCCAAGGTGATGGAAGGCTTCGAGAGGGTTCTTGAGGAACAAAATCCCCAGATCGTTATCGTCGTCGGTGATGTAAATTCGACGGTGGCTTGCGCACTGGTGACCAAGAAAACATGGTGTGCCGGCGAGGATGGCCGAAATTTTATTCCTAAGTTAGCCCATGTGGAAGCTGGTTTGCGGAGTTTTGACAGAACGATGCCCGAGGAAGTCAATCGGGTCGTGACCGACGCTCTTTCGGACTATCTTTTCACAACTGAAGATAGCGCCAATCAGAATCTCGAGCGCGAAGGAATTTCTCCCGATAAAATTCATTTTGTCGGAAATGTCATGATCGACACCCTGTTGCGGTATCGCCCGAAAGCAATGGAGTCGACAATTCTCAATGATTTGCAACTCTCCAAACAAGGTCGGATTAAGCCGTATGCGATTTTGACACTTCACCGTCCCGCGAACGTTGACGACGCCCAATCATTTTCAAAGATGCTCGATTCGTTTTTGGATCTTTCACGCCATATGCCACTTATTTTTCCCGCGCACCCGCGTACTGTAAAACAAATTCAAGAGGCGAATCTGGGCGATTACTTCGTCGACCACTTTTTAGAGGGTCCGGAACCGTGGGATTCGCGAGTGAGAATTCGACTCGTGCCGCCGTTGGGGTATCTCGATTTTCTCCATCTAATGTCTAGTGCCAAAGTCGTTCTCACGGACTCTGGCGGCATCCAGGAAGAAACCACAATATTGGGAGTTCCTTGTATTACCCTGCGCGAGAATACCGAAAGACCAGTGACTTTGACCCATGGCACAAACGTACTGGTCGGGTCCGATTCAGAAAGAATTACGCATGAATTTGCGTGCGTCTTAAAAGGCATGCGGGGGACTCCACCGCCACCCCAATTATGGGACGGCAACGCCGCTAAACGAATTATTCAAATTCTTGTCGAAAAGCAGACAGTAGCGCGCGGAATACGGCCGTCCCCGTGGGCCGAAGCCACCCTGGGTGACGATCTGCAACACACCTGATTTGGATACCAAGATCTATGGAATGTACCGTTTTCCGAAACGACGATCCTTCTTGGGATGAATTCGTAACGAGTCATCCGACCGGTACGTTTTTTCATTTGTTGAAGTGGCGCAACATTCTGCACAAGAGTTTTGGTTACGAGTCCATGTATCTTTGCGTCAGAGAGGCGGGCCAGATCCGTGGAGTACTGCCATTATTTCTGGTCAAGAGCCTGCTGTTTGGCCGGAGTTTGGTGGCCATGCCTGTCGGCGTCTATGGTGGACCGATTGGTACCGATGAACGATCGATCGAAACACTTCTGCAAGAAGCGAGTATCCTCGCAAAGGAATGCCATGTCCGTTATCTGGAAATCCGCGGCAATCCGTACGCTGGATCAGCGATTCTGCCAGACCTTAACGGAGACTGGTCACGCTGGTCTCGCAAGGACCTTTACGTCACGTTCATGAGCGAAATTGAGTCAACGGACGAGGGAAACCTCGCGCGCATTCCCCGCAAACAGCGGCGCATGGTTCGCCAGGGAGATAAGCACGGTCTCAGAGCGATTTTTGACAATGGCCGTTTGCGCGAGTTTTACGGCGTGTATGCAGAGAGCGTGCGGAATCTGGGGACTCCCGTTTATGGCTATTCCTATTTCGAGAATCTCATGGCGTCGTTCGGCGATCAATGTAAAATTCTCCTCGTAAAACATCATGAAAAGATTGTCGCGGGCGTATTGTCATTTTTTTACCGGGACCAGGTTCTCCCATACTATGGGGGTGCGCTCAAAGAGTATTTTCAACTTGCGCCGAATGATTTCATGTACTGGGAGCTCATGCGTTATGCCGGTGCCCAGGGCTTTAAGATTTTCGATTTTGGTCGCAGCAAAGAGGGCACAGGCTCTTACAATTTTAAACGGCATTGGGGTTTCGAGCCGAGGCCGCTTCCCTATTGGTATTATGCGCCTAATGGTCAAGCGTTGCCCGATACGAGCCCGCTCAATCCTAAACTCCAGTGGGCGATCCGTATCTGGCGCGGCTTGCCGTTAAAGATCACCAATTCGCTTGGACCGCATATTGTCCGGCATATTCCATGACAGGGGGTCATTTAGCTCGGCGTTTCCAGAATGGGAGCTCGTGAAATTGGGAGCCATTCGACTAAACGACCAAAGCTCCGAATAAATGTCTCACCTTATACAGGTGATGATTGCGAGGATCGAAGTTTGATTAACACTCTTAGGAAATCTGTTGCGGTAAAACCTGTCGATGACATCGAGACTGGCATTCTTCCTTGGAGCTGGAAGGGCTGGAAGGAAGCGTACAAAGACGATTCCATTCATTTATTTCTGGAAGGATTTGCGACTCCGGACTCCGCCGATGGGCACGGGAACAGCACACAAGAATATTTCGCAACTCAAATTATCGATTTGTACAGGCGCAAAGGAGCTGAGTTCGTCGGCTCTCTGCGTGGATCGTTTGCGGTCGCGTTATGGGATGCTCATGAGAGAAAGCTCATTGTCGCAACCGACCATTTCGGCACCCGCCCAATTTATTATACGAACCTTGATTCTCGATTCGGTTTTGCGCCACGGATCGGTTGGTTTGCCACCGCTTCGGAGATAACGACGATTGTTGACCCCAATAGCCTCTATTTTTATCTGAATCATTCGTTCATTCCCGCGCCTCTCACGATTTATAAAAATATTCGAAGATTGGAACCTGGCCACGTGCTGATAAGGGAAAAAGGGCGCATAGCAGTGCAACGCTACTGGGACATGGCCTATGACGAGGATGAGAGTCTTGATGAATCAGCGGCTGCGGCCAGTTTGCGATCGTCCCTGGAAGATTCCGTTCGTTTTGCCTTGCAAGTCGGCCGTAATCAGATCGCGGAAGTGGGAGCATTTTTAAGCGGCGGTACGGACAGTAGCACGATTGTTGGTTTGCTCGGGAAGGCTGCATCCCAGCAGGTCAAATCCTTCTCTGTCGGCTTCGAAGAATCAGCGTACAATGAAATTCATTATGCCCGGGTGGCGGCGCGACATTTCAATAGTGACGCCCACGAATATTTTGTTCGACCGGACGAAGCGCTAGACGCGATGTCGACTTTGGCATCGGCGTACGACGAGCCTTTTGGCAATAGCTCGGCGATTCCTACGTTCTTCTGCTTGAAAATGGCGCGCGAGGCCGGTGTAAAAATCATGTTCGCGGGTGACGGCGGGGATGAGCTTTATGGCGGCAATGAGCGTTACATCACAGAAAAGTTTTTCGCACTCTACCATAAAATTCCACACCCGATACGAATCGCCATCGATCACAGCGCTGAAATGATACCCGGCTTCTATCCTTGGCGGAAAGTCAAAAATTACGTTCGCAAAGCGAACCAACCTGCCATCGACCGGTTTTTTTCTTATCACTTGTTTTTTCGCGATCACGCTGAGGAAATTCTATCGGATCAGTTTATAGACTCGATCGATCGCGAATTTCCACTCGAGGTCCCGAGGCTTCATTACGCGCGAGCGGGGAATTGCGCGCCACTGAATCGTCTTTTGTACGTGGATTTGAAGCTCGCCGTTGCCGATAACGATCTATTCAAGGTCAACCGCATGGCGGAAGCTCATGGCATTCAGGTTCGCTACCCTTTTCTGGATCCTTACGTCGGGATCGCTTCCGGAAAGATTCGCGCGGATTTAAAAATCAAAGGATGGTCGAAGCGGTACATATTCAAAAAGGCCTTTGAGAACCTTTTGCCCGGCGAGATTCTGCGCAAGAAAAAACACGGATTCGGTCTGCCCACCGGTGAGTGGTTGAGACATCACGGCGGGTTTCGGGATCTGGCGCGTTCGTTGCTCTTAGAACCCAGGTCTATTCAGCGCGGCTATTTTAAGCGGCCGGCACTTGAGCGCTTGCTTAAGATGCATGATGAGGAGAGCAGCAGCTATTATGGTTCCTATATTTGGTACCTGATGACGCTGGAGCTCTGGCATCGCCATCACGCGGATGGGAAGCGTGCTGGAAGCATAAAAGTCGATTGAAAATTGCCAAGTTGGAATGCTTTTTGCCCATCATCTCAAAGCCTGATTTCGGTTGGTTTAGGTAAAGTAGTTTTGCCCAGTTTTGTGTTGAAATAGTAGCGCTAAGGATCATTGTCCTTTCGTGACTTGGCAAATCCTGTCACGAAAAAGTGGGGAAAGTGGCGCGCACGTACATTTTAAGCCAAGTCGTTCCGATCGGAACGCTTGGCAGGCAAGAGCCGCCCATGCGGCAATGGCGGAAGCTTACCCGCGGCATTTTCTTGGCGAAGAGCTGGGGCGCTGTGCATTGAGGAGAGAGTGCGGTTAGCAGCGTCCGTCTTTAGTAGTCAGTGGTCAAAGTCACAGTCCGTACTCAAATGCATAGTTAGACAGCTGAGGGCTGACGGCTGAAAACAATTAAAAATGTCCACTAAGTTAAAAGGGCTAGTGCTAAGCGGCGGGCGGGGAACGAGGCTGCGGCCGCTTACGCATACTGCCGCGAAACAACTTGTGCCCGTCGGCAACCGACCGATTCTGTTTCATGTCCTGGATAATTTGAAAAAGGCAGCGATTGAAGAAGTCGGCATCGTGATCTCGCCGGAGACCGGCAATGCAGTCCGAGAAGCCGTTGGTAACGGTCAATCGTGGGGAATGAAGATTGAATATATCTTGCAAAGCGAACCGTTAGGACTTGCTCACGCCGTCAAAGTAGCGCAACCGTTCTTGGGCTCTGATTCTTTCGTGATGTATCTCGGCGATAACTTGATCGGATCGGGAATCAAAACCTACAGCGACCGATTTGAAAAATCGGGGGCCGAAGCGTCGATCTTGCTGAAAGAAGTCGATAACCCTTCCGACTTCGGCATCGGTGAGGTTGACAGCTCCGGCCGGGTCATTCGCTTGGTCGAAAAACCGAAGGAGCCACGATCTAATCTTGCGCTGGTCGGTATTTATTTTTTTACATCCGCGATTCACCGGGCAATCGAGAAAATCTCGCCGTCTTGGCGAGGCGAACTCGAGATCACGGATGCAATTCAGGCGTTGCTGGAAAGCGGCGGCAAAGTATCGAGCGATCGAATTGAGACGTGGTGGCTCGATACCGGAAAGAAAGACGACCTGCTCACGGCGAATACCGTTGTACTCGACGAATGGGTCAAGCGCCGTATCGAGGGGGAAGTCGACCCGCAAAGTCAAGTCGCCGGGCGCGTGCAACTCGGCGGCGGCAGCCGCGTTCTCAACAGCACGGTCCGAGGTCCGGTGGTTATCGGCGAAAACGTTCTCATTGAAAATTCGTTTGTCGGGCCGTTCACGTCGATTGGCCAGGGTTGCCAAATCGTCTCCTCTGTGTTGGAACATTGTGTGTTGCTCGAAAATGCGCGGATAGTCCAAGTCGATCGCCTAGAAGACAGCCTGATTGGCAAGAATTCCGTCGTCCTCAAGGACCCCAAAACTCATCAGGCCTATCGGCTGATGATCGGCGACGACTCCGAAGTCTTGCTCTGATGCCGTTTAAGTTTACGCGAACCGCTATTCCCGAAGTGATTCTGATCGCGCCTCAGGTATTACCCGATCAGCGCGGCTTTTTCATGGAAACTTACAAACGGTCGGAGTTTGCTGCGCAAGGCATTCGCGAAATCTTTGTGCAAAGCAATCACTCAAAATCGAGCCGAGGTATCCTACGCGGACTGCACTATCAGAAGAATCCTAAAGCGCAAGCCAAGTTGATACGCGCGGTGTCGGGCCAGATTTATGATGTCGTCGTTGATCTGCGGCAGGGCGGTCCCACTTACGGAAAATGGACTGCGGCGATGCTGTCGGCGGAAAGCAAGACGATGCTATACGCGCCGGCGGGCTTTGCCCATGGGTTCTGTGTAACCAGCGAGGATGCGGAGATCTTGTACATGGCGAGCGAAGAGTACGCGCCAGATCATGAAGCGGGCGTGCTATGGAACGACGCCGATTTGGGAATCAACTGGCCAGTTCCGGAGCCTCAACTTTCGATACGGGATAAAGCATGGCCGCCACTCAAGTTGGCGGACAATAACTTTTATTACGGCGAGGGGCGCATAAACTAAGATTTACTAGTCGGTGTGGTTTCTGTGGCCAAAACAATACTCGTAACCGGCGGTTGCGGTTTTATCGGCAGCAATTTTATCAGGCTTCTGAATGTCGGCGACGACTACCGAATCGTCAATTTCGATAAACTGACCTATGCGGGCAACTTGGAAAACGTAACGGACGTTGCAAGCGAACGCAACCGCTTCGTCCAAGGCGATATCTGCGACCAACAGTTCGTCGAAGCAATTCTTAAAGAAGAAAAACCTTGGGCGGTCGTCAATTTTGCTGCCGAGTCTCACGTGGACCGAAGTATTCTCGATGCCTCGCAGTTCTTGCAAACTAATATTGCGGGGGTGCAGTCGCTTCTAGAAGCGATTCGGAATCATCCAGTGGAACGCATTCTGCACGTCTCCACAGACGAGGTTTACGGCGATAAAGAAGGAAAAGAGCCATCGTGCGAAGACTCACCGCTCTGCCCAAGCAGCCCTTATGCGGCGACAAAAGCCGCCGCTGACCTTCTCTGTTTTTCGTATCGGCGGACCTACGGCACGCCCGTTATCGTCACGCGCAGCTCAAATAACTACGGGCCCTATCAATTTCCAGAAAAACTCATTCCGCTGCTGATCCGAAATGGACTCAATAATTTGGAATTCCCGATTTACGGTGACGGCAAACAAATCCGCGATTGGCTTTACGTTGAAGACAATTGCCGGGCAATTCTCAGTGTGCTCGAAAAGGGACGCGAGGGCGCGATCTACAATATCGGCACCAGCTTGGAACGGACGAATCTTGAGGTTGTTGAGGCAATCTGCGTCGCCCTGGCGGAACGGAAGGGGATTCCGTTAAGCAAGCTCAAAAGACGCATTCGGTCGGTCACCGATCGTCCTGGACACGATCGTCGCTATGCGATCAACGCTTCGAAGGTTAGTAATGAGTTCGGCTGGAAACCGCGGATGGAGTTTGCCGCCGGAATCAAGCACACCGTCGATTGGTACCTCGATCATCTCGCCTGGATTTCACGGGTCACCTCGGGCGAGTACCGGAAATACTATGAGTCCGTTTACACGCAGGCGTGGGGCAAATAAGATGGGGCAGAGGGTTAAGAGCAAAGGGCAGACGGCAGGGCGCTCCATGCGCTATGCCCTTTTTTGCTAGGCTCAGTCCTATGAACCGCCAACGAATCGTGGTCCTCGGCAGCACGGGACAGCTCGGAACGGATTTAGTCGAAGTCCTGCGGCTGGACGATAAATATGAAACCCTGACCTTGACTCACGCAGATTGCGACTGCACGAATGCGGATGAAGTAGTAAAGGTCGTATGCAACTTGCACCCCAACATGGTGATCAATTGCGCCGCGTACGTTCGCGTCGACGATTGTGAGGATCGCGCGCGCGAAGCATTTGCCGTAAACGCCATTGGAGCGCTCAACGTCGCCCGCGCTTGCGCGGCAGTGGAAGCGCTGTGCGTTTATATCAGCACGGATTACGTTTTCGATGGCTCCAAGGGATCACCGTATGTCGAATCGGACCCAACTCGCCCCATCAACGTCTATGGTGCATCGAAGGTAGCGGGCGAGCATCTGGTCCAGCAGGCCGCGCCACACTCGCTGATTGTGAGAACATCGAGCCTGTTCGGCAAAACCGGCGCGCGCGGCAAGGGCGGTAACTTCGTCGAGACGATTGTTGCCAAAGCAAAAGCGGGAGAAACTTTGCGAGTCGTGGACGACATGACAATGTCTCCGACTTACGCGCGAGATGCGGCGACCGCTCTGGTGGAACTCATTAAGACGAAGGCGGACGGCATTGTCCATCTGACCAATGACGGGGCTTGCACGTGGTATGAGCTTGCAAAACAAATTGTGGATATAATGGGCCTGCATGCGGCCATTGATCCGGTCTCGAGCAAGGAGTACCCGACCCGCGCTCGCCGGCCCGAGAACTCAGCGCTCCGGAGCGAGCATGCGGCCGTTGGGCTTCGATCGATGGCCAGCGCCGCAATCGTCGTCCCCTGTTACAATGAACAAAAGCGGCTCGACGTCGCCAGTTTTCGTGATTTTAGCGATCGCTCGCACGGCATCACATTTCTGTTCGTTGACGACGGCAGCACGGATGAAACGCTCCAGTTGTTGCAATCCTTGCAAGCGGCCGATCCAACCAAATTTTCCGTGTTGAGTGTGCCACAAAATCAAGGCAAAGCAGAAGCCGTCCGGCAGGGAGTTTTAGCCGCCGTTGGCTCGCAGCCGGACTACGTTGGTTTCTGGGACGCGGATCTGGCGACGCCGTTGCGCGCGATTCCCAAGTTCGTCGACCTCGCGGAAAGGCGACCCGATCTGGAGTTGATCATGGGGTCGCGCGTCAAGCTTCTGGGAAGAAAGATCGAGCGACGTCGTAGCCGGCATTATCTTGGGCGAGTTTTTGCAACCGCAGCGTCGATGATCTTGGGCTTGGAAGTTTATGATACACAGTGCGGTGCCAAGTTATTCAGAGTTACGCCATTCATCGGTGCCTTATTTCGGAAGCCGTTCCTTTCGCGCTGGATTTTCGACGTAGAAATTATTGCGCGTATGATTCAGGCTAGGCGCGGTAAGAATCTTCCGCAGGCCCATCGCGTGATTTACGAGTTTCCTTTGATGGAGTGGAGGGATGTTCAGGGTTCTAAGCTGGGATATCGTGATTTTGTTCGAGCAACATGGGAACTGTATCGCATCCATAAGCATTACTTTCGGAAGCGTGAACAATGAACCCTCGCAGCGCCTGGCCTCGGCTACACGAGCACCAACGGATCTGAACCATTTTAGTCGGCGTTCGGTCAATCGGCTTATAAAGTTCCCGATATCAATCTCTGATCGCTTTCAAAGAGGTCATGACAAAGCTTATCTGTCGATTTTGTCGCGAGAATTTAGCTCACACCTTTGTTGATTTGGGAATGTCTCCACTGTGCGAGAGCTTTCTGACCTCGGATCAGCTTAATGACATGGAGCCGTTCTACCCGCTTCATGTTTACGTCTGTCATAGCTGCTTTCTCGTGCAGCTACAGGAGTATGTTCGCCCTGAACATATATTTAGTGAATACGCATACTTCTCCTCATACTCTGATAGCTGGCTACAGCACGCCGGGAGCTATACCGACATGGTTGTGGAGCGGTTCAAGATTGGGAGTCAAAGCCGGGTTGTGGAGCTTGCCAGTAACGATGGCTATTTGCTCCAGTACTTTATCAGGAAGGGCATTCCCGTGTTGGGGATCGAGCCGGCGGGCAACGTGGCACAAGCTGCTATGCAAAAGGGGATTCCGACGGTTGTGAAATTCTTTGGCGCAAGCACCGCACAGGAGCTTGCCGCGGAGAGAGGCAAAGCCGATCTGTTAATCGGCAACAACGTATTGGCGCATGTTCCAGACCTGAATGATTTTGTCGCGGGAATGAAGATCCTTCTCATGCCCGCCGGCGTTATCACAATGGAATTCCCGCATCTCATGAGGCTCATGGAGGAGGACCAGTTCGATACTATCTATCATGAACACTTTTCCTATTTATCGTTTACTACGGTTAGAAAGGTTTTTTCAGCGCATGGGCTGACAATCTTTGATGTCGACGAGTTACCCACGCATGGTGGCTCTTTGCGGATCTATGCCCGACATATTGACGATGCGGGCGAACTGGTAGCCCACCGTGTGAAAGACCTGCAAGATAGGGAAGAGACCGCCGGCTTCGAGCGCCTCCAAACTTATCTGTCTTTCGCTGAGAAAGTGGAAGAAACCAAGTGGAGTCTTTTGGCTTTCCTGATCAAGACTAAGCGACAGGGCAAATCGATCGTGGGCTACGGTGCCCCGGGAAAAGGGAACACGTTGCTGAACTACTGCGGCATTCGCACCGATTTCCTCGACTATACAGTGGACCGCAATCCTTACAAGCACGGGAAATACACGCCGGGCACGCACATACCTATTTTCCATCCGGACAGGATCAGTGAAACAAAGCCAGATTACATCTTTATTCTTCCTTGGAACCTGCGGCATGAGATTATGGGGCAGCTGGATTACGCACGGGAGTGGGGCGCCCAATTTGTCGTTCCTATCCCCAAGGTGACAGTTTATTAGTGATCAAATAAATCTCCACTGGAAATATATCGATAAATTTAAACGTGACTTCATCTTCGCCGTCCTGCTTAAGCAAAAACCGTTCAGCCGCAAGCGGTACGTATACGAACATGGGTATCAGTCAACTCAGTGACGTCCTAGACGCAACGCGCGTTGGTGATGAGATGTATCGCCTTATATGCGACGTCTATCCTTTCTGCCGCAGTATTACTGGCAACGGCGTTCGTCAGACGCTACGTAGCGTCGGAAAGCATATCCCGCTGACGATTCATGAGATTCCCAGCGGGACGCAAGTCCTTGACTGGACGATCCCCAAAGAGTGGAACATCAAGGATGCTTACATAAAAAATTTAAAAGGGCAGACAATCTTAGACTTCGCAAATTCGAATTTACATGTTGTCGGCTACAGCGTGCCGGTCAAGAAAAGAGTGCCCTTAGAGGAACTAAAGCAACATCTTTTTACATTGCCTGATCACCCCGACTGGATTCCTTTTCGTACTTCATACTACAAAGAAAATTGGGGGTTCTGCCTCAGCCATAACCGACTGCTGGAACTGACAGATGATCAGTACGAAGTATGCATCGACAGCTCCCTGCAACCGGGATTCATGACGTACGGCGAGTATTTCATACCGGGAGAGAGCGCCGACGAGGTGTTGCTCTCCTGTCATGTTTGCCATCCGTCGCTTGCGAACGACAACCTTTCTGGGATTACGCTCACGACGGCTCTCGCCAAATATTTGACCCAGGTTTCGCTTCGCTATTCGTACCGGTTTCTTTTTATACCCAGCACTATAGGTTCCATTGCCTGGCTTTCCCTCAATGAGAGTCGGGTCTTTAGAATAAAGCACGGATTGGTCGTTGCGTGCGTAGGTGATCCAGGCCGGCTAACCTACAAAAAAACCCGCCGAGGTAATACGGAATTAGATAAAGCTGTGTTGCATGTGTTGAAACATTCGGGTCAAGAGTATGAAATTTTGGATTTCTGTCCTTATGGTTATGATGAGCGTCAATTCTGTTCCCCGGGATTTAATCTTCCCGTGGGCTGTTTCATGAGAACACCGCACGGCCGTTTTACGGAATATCACACTTCCGCAGATAACTTGGATTTTGTCCGACCAGAATACCTTGCAGATTCGTTTTTTCAATGCCTTTCAGCGATATCTGTACTTGAGAATAACAAGGTCTACCTAAACCGAAACCCAAAAGGTGAACCACAGCTTGGCAAAAGAGGCCTTTACAGAGGTTATCCTTACGGGGGTAACGACGACTTGGCACTGCTTTGGGTTCTCAATCTCTCTGACGGAACGCATACCCTGCTGGATGTCGCCGAACGAGCCGGCATCGCATTCAGCAGCATAAAAAAAGCAGCAGACGCGTTACTGGCGTGTGGTTTGTTGACCGAGATCCCAATTTAAGTACTTTGGTTGCGGTTTAACCCACAGGCATTTAACGGATTAAGGAGAACGAATGGCGACATCAACTCATCCAAGCCTAACTGACCAACAGAGATTTTGGAATACTTGGAACGCGACACTACGTAACCCAGAGAACCTTAACCAGTGGGCTTTGAGGCGTGGCGAAACCATCATCGGGATCGTTCGTTCGCTTGCGGAATGCCGCTACCGAGCACCTATTATAATGTTGTTGTCTCCCAAGAGGTTATCGCTCATATCGGCGATCAAGCCGCCTATCTCGACCGTGCTGCCGATCTCCTCGAATCTGGGGGGCATTTGATCCTTACGACGCCCAACAAATTTATCATGGATCGCGGCGATTGGTCTCCGCAACCGCCTGAACATATCGAGCATTGGCTCACGATGGCTCGCTTGAAATGCCTTCTTCGAAGGCGTTTTCGGATTCTCCACACATCGACCATTGTGCCACTTGGGAACCGAGGGATCCTGAGACTTATAAACTCGCATAAAATCAATGCGGCGCTGAGATTATTCGTTTCTCAGAAAAACCTCGAGAGATTTAAGGAACGCGCTGGGTGGGGATACACGCTTGTGGCCTTCGCCCAGAAGAGATCATAAGAACAACTCAAACCATTGCAATCCAATGATCGGTGTTCGAATGAATAAGCTGCCTGGTGTCCGGAGAATCGGTATCTTGGGTCATGTAGGTAACGAAAACCTCGGAGACGAAGCCATTATTACAGCCGTGATTCAGAATATTAAATGTCGGTGTCCGGATGCTCAGATCTATGGTTTCACCATCAATCCCGAGGATACAGAGAAGAGACATAAGATATCGGCCTTTCCGATACGAAGGCTTGACGAGCTAAAACTAACCAGAGAGAAACCGATAAATCACGAAAGCTCTGGAACGCCGTCAAATCTGGCGAAACAGATCCGAACTAAACTGAGAGCCCTGCCCGTGATTTATCCCTTTCTCAGAGCAACGAGGAAAAGCTGCCACATTCTCCTGGATTCACTGGCCGAGCTGAGGTTCCTGACACAGTGCTATCGAAACCTGAAGGGGATTGACCTTCTAATCATTGCTGGATCGCAGCAATTGATCGACTATGTTGGCGGACCTTGGGCGTTCCCTTATACTTTGTTCAAGTGGGTGCTACTCGCCAAGGCTGTCAAGACAAAGGTTGCCTTCGTCAGTGTAGGGGCCGGTCCCATTCAGTCGCCCCTTGGCAAATTTTTTGCCAGAAATAGCCTTGTGCTCGCAAGCTATCGCTCCTATCGCGATGAGACCTCTCGAACGTTTGTAGAAACGCTGGGCGTCTCTGGCCAAAACAGCGTGATTCCCGACTTGGTCTACAGTTTACAAATCGACGCTCCATCGACTAACAGCTTCGGTAGTGAATCTCTCCCGATTGTAGGCATCAACCCGGTGCCATTCTCCGACGAGCAATACTGGTTGGGAGCCAATGCCGGCCAATACGAGACATATATCAGCAAACTGGCCAGTTTCGCGTTATGGGTCATTCAGAGAGGATATCGGGTTTTGTTCTTTCCCACGCAAATCCGTTTGGACGCGCCAGTAATTAATGACATCAAGAAACTCATGCAAGCGAAAGCAAACGGGGATCTTAAGCAGAATATCCTTGACAAGCCGATCTTCTCGTTCGACGATCTGGTCTCAGCGATTCATATGACCGATATAGTTGTTGCTACCCGGTTTCACGGAATCATCATTCCTTATGTACTCAATAGGCCGGTTTTGGGCATTGCATATCAAAGAAAAACCATCGACCTGATGGCACAAATGGGTCAATCAGAATACGTGGTCGATATCAACTCCTTTGATGCGGATTCCCTTAAGACCCGATTTATCTCGCTAGAGTCCCGGTCCGCAGCCATAAAGGATGAAATCCAGCAGAAAAAAAGCGCCTTTCGACAAGCTCTTCAGGATCAGTACGATCAAGTGCTCCATTTGGTGTTGCCAGAGACGCAAAGCGTGCCTGGTAGAGCCCCTTGAGGACCACTTTCGGCCGCTTCAATTCTTTGTTTCCATAATTCTCAATTTGCAGAAGTGAGTTAACTGACCAGCGGCGCAGATTCCTGTAAACAGCCGATCATAGAGAAGAATCGATGACATTAACTGGGCCTAATCATGGTCCGCGGGTCAGCATTGGGCTTCCTGTCTATAATGGCGAGCGTTACATCAGCGAGACATTGGATTCCCTTTTAGCACAAACATTTCAGGATTTTGAACTCATCATTTGCGACAACGCTTCGCAAGATAATACCGAGCAGATCTGTCGTTCGTATGCTGCCAAGGATGGTCGGATTCGCTATGTCCCTAATTCGACAAATCTTGGCGCTGCCAAGAACTACAGGCTCGCCTTCGAACTTTCATCCGGCGAATACTTTCGATGGGCTAACTGCGATGACTTGTTCGCCCCTACATCGCTGTCGCGTTGCGTGGAGGTGCTGGATCGGGAGCAGTCAACAATCCTTACTTATCCCAAAACAAAACTCATTGACGAGCGAGGGCAGATCATCTCCGACTATGAAGATGGTCTGCATTTGCAGTCTGACAGAGCCAGCGAGCGATTTGTGCAGCTGTCTGAGCGACTTGGGCTTGTCAATGCAATTTACGGACTAATGAGATCTAGTATCTTGGGAGAAACGGCGCTCATTCGAAATTTTATCGGTTCAGACATGGCACTCCTGGCTGAGTTGACTCTTTATGGAAAATTCTGGGAAATTCCCGATTTCTTATTTTACCGTCGATTGCATCCAGGCGCGTCGAGCAGCTACAAGAACATTGATCAGCTACAGGAATTCTACGATCCTCGTTCCAAGGGACGAATCCCCTTTACGCAATGGAAGCATCTTGGCGCACATTTCCGTGCCGTGGCAGGAGCCCCAATTAGCGTTCCTGAGAAATTGGGAGTGATTGCTTTTCTGACTCATAAGGCGGCGTGGAAGCGTAGCGAGCTGACTCGCGAGATGTTGGCGGCCGTGCGAAAAGCAATTCGGATGATCATTCCAAATACTTGAATCTGCCTCCTTGTGGCAGCGCGATTGCACTAAAGCTGTTGTACTTTCTGGCGCGCTCCGTTCAGTCCATTCCAATCCCGAGAAGGCACGACAAAGGCATAATGGCGAGCAGAGTGAGTATGAAGTTTCCCGCGGCTGAAAAGAAATTCGCGCCAGTACAGTCGTATGTATTTGAAGCAATAGCAGACGTTACATCACGGTTTGAACAGGAGGGCTTCTGATGAAAGTCATTCTTTTTTGTGGGGGACAAGGGTTGCGCATGCGCGAGTTCTCCGAGACGATTCCGAAACCGATGGTGAACATCGGCTACCGCCCGATCCTCTGGCACGTCATGAAATACTACGCGCATCACGGCCATAAAGACTTTATTCTCTGCCTCGGTCACGGCGCGGATTTCATTAAGAACTACTTCTTGAACTACAATGAATGTATTTCCAACGATTTCCTCCTGTCTCGCGGGGGGAAGAACCTCCAACTCTTCAACAGCGACATCGACGATTGGAACATCACGTTTGCCGATACGGGCACGACTTCCAACATTGGACAACGTCTCAAGTCGGTCGAGAAGTATCTCGACGGCGAGGATGTATTTCTCGCAAATTACAGTGACGGACTTACCGACTTGCCGCTCTACGACCAAGTCGATCACTTTAACCGCGAAGGAAAGGTGGCGAGTTTTCTTTGTGTAAGGCCCAATTTAAGCTTTCATTTTGTTACGCTGAATCCGAACGGCGTTGTGGAGTCTATTAAAGACGTGAACGGTTCGGATATCCGTATCAATGGCGGATACTTTGTTTTGCGCAAGGAGATCTTTGACTACATGAAAGCCGGCGAGGAATTACTCTATGAGCCATTCCAGAGATTATTAGAGGGCGGGCAGCTCTTGGCGTACAAGTATGACGGCTTCTGGGCAGCCATGGACACTTTCAAGGACAAACAGACGCTCGACGATATTTATTCCCGTGGTCAAGCGCCATGGCAGGTTTGGAACCATTCGCCATCAGTGCCAATGCCTCAAATCAGCGAGCCAAGATCTCATATCGCCTCCCGTCTCGCCGCAGCGAGACGCTAGACCATTTCGCATTTCGACATCCGAATGAATGTTCACAACTCCGCGTGCTCGGCGCGTCAGCGGTAAGACATCCGACCTTCTTTTTCACTTTAGAGGCACACAGGTCGCAAAGACAAGAAGATTCACCACGAAGGATATGAAGATCACGAGGTTTAAGCATAAGATATTCGGAATCGATTGGAACGGCCGGAACGTTTTGAACGGCTTGAACCAGTGGCCTCACAGCCGCCGTTCCATCCTCAGCGCCTCCGCGGGTAGCCACAAGGCATGCTCGGTTTAAGATTACACGACAGCGAGCCACTCCGTCTTCTCTGTCTCGGCGCCCATTGTGACGATATCGAGATTGGCTGTGGGGGAACGATCCTCAAACTTGCGGCGGCACGACCGGAATTGGCAGTTCGCTGGGTTGTGTTTAGCTCGGACGGCGAGCGGAAAAACGAAGCGTTGAAAAGCGCGGATGCGTTCCTTCAAAACGTCGCGAACAAGAAAGTGGTCATGCATGATTTCCGCGATGGTTTTTTGCCTTACGTCGGCGGTCAAGTCAAAGAACGATTCGAAGAACTCAAGGGTGAGTTTTCGCCTAATTTGATTCTGACCCATTATCGCCACGATCTGCACCAGGACCATCGCTTGGTGTCGGAGCTGACCTGGAATACATTCCGCAACCATTTGATTCTCGAATACGAGATTCCGAAATACGATGGTGATTTCGGATCGCCCAATTTTTTTGTCCCACTCGATGAATCCATCTGCCGTCGAAAGATCGATACGATCCTCAGCGCCTTTCAAAGCCAGACCGAGAAGCGGTGGTTCTCACGGGATTTGTTTTTCGCGATCCTGCGGTTGCGCGGTATGGAGGCGAACGCCGCCAGCGGTTATGCCGAGGGTTTTTACTGCCGCAAGGCAAATCTACAATTGGAGATTTGATGAACGTTTTAGTCACAGGTCACACCGGATACATTGGCGCAGTGCTAGTCCCGATGCTGCTTAAGGCAAAGCATGAGGTCACGGGATTCGATACTGATTTTTTCGCCGGGTGCGATTTCAACGGAGGTCTGGCTCATGTGCCTGCGATACATAAAGATCTCCGGGACGTGACGACCCCCGATTTGCAGGGATTCGATGCGGTTATTCATCTTGCAGCTCTGTCAAATGATCCCCTGAGCGATTTGAATCCGGAGTGTACATATGAAATCAATCACCGGGCATCTGTCCGTTTGGCTGAGCTTACCAAGAGGGCGGGCGTACCCCGGTTCCTTTTTTCGTCGTCATGCAGTCTCTACGGATTATCGGCTGCAGAGGATTTCCTAACGGAGGATGCGTCGTTCAATCCGGTGACGCCTTATGGCGAATCAAAGGTATTAGTAGAAAGGGATGTCTCTCGGTTGGCCGACGACAACTTCAGTCCCACTTACCTGCGCAATGCGACCGCTTACGGTGTGTCGCCGCGGTTCCGTGCCGATCTGGTAGTCAACAACCTCGTCGGATTCGCCTATACGACAGGGGAAGTCCTGATCGCGAGCGACGGTACGCCGTGGCGCCCACTGGTTCATGTAGAAGACATTTGCCGCGCGTTTTTGGCCGTTCTTCATGCGCAGCGAAAGTCAATTCACAATCAAGCATTCAATATTGGTCGAACAGAAGAGAACTACCAAATCCGGGATATAGCCTCGATGGTAGAGGAGATCGTTCTCGGCAGCCGCATTAAGTATGCGGAGGGTGGTGGTCCCGATCTTCGCTGCTATCGCGTCAACTGCGACAAGATCGCCCGGACTCTACCGGAGTTCCGACCGCAATGGACGGTTCGCCGCGGCATTGCTCAGCTTTACGGCGCTTACAAAAAATACGCTCTTACGCATACTGAATTCATAGGAGCCAAATATCTGCGCATTAAACGTATCAAGACCCTTCACAACGAGGCACGGCTGGATGCGAATCTGCGGTGGATTGGCTAGCTTCCATGAGTTTGGCTCAAAACATTCTGACAACGTTGCTGACACGGCTCGCGATGCTGGCTCTCGCGCTGGTTTCGTCGGTACTGTTGGCTCGTTTGCTTGGTCCCGAAGGTCGCGGTTTGTTTGCGCTCGTTCTGCTTTTGCCCGAGTTAGCAAGAAGCTTTGGCCTCCTCGGGTTCGATCAAGCCAACACGGTGTACGCCGGGCTGGAGCCCGAAAACCGTCGGGCTCTTGTGGGGCAGTCCACGGTTATCGCTAGCGTGCTGGGGAGCGGGATTGCTCTCGCTGGCATAGCCTTTTTTGTGCTCAGAGTTCCTGGCTCTCAAACGTTTATCCATGGTCCGCTCTGGCTCTATGTTCTTCCGTTCGCAGTTATTCCTGGAGCGCTGCTCTCCGAGTACTGGAGCTCTGTTATACGGGGCATGAACCGCATTGCACTGCTCAATGCGGTCGAAGTGGGAATGAAGGTGACATCGCTGGGGCTGGTGCTGGCTTTCGTTGGATGGCTGCATCTCGATGTTGGGGGCGCGGTTTGGGCCGATGCGATCATAACCTTCGGCGGAGTGTTTGTCATGGCATTCCTTTTGAGGCGCGTAGAGGTCTGGGGGGGAGCGTCACTCGATTGGTCGCTCTGTAAGCGCACGGCCCGTTTCGCTTTGCCTGCTAACTTAAGCAGCGCAATGTCATATCTGAATTACCGCGTTGACCAGTTCATCATTGCGGTGCTTCTACCGCCCGAGCAGATCGGCTATTACGTGATCGCCGTGGGGCTTGCGGAGCGGCTCTGGATCCTAACCGGTGCCGTGGCAGGCCCG
>WNGO01002095.1_pt1 | contig 22183 bp, 20 predicted proteins | sample 5400511 | NCBI WGS metagenome assembly WNGO01 (sample SAMN13153380, study PRJNA577476) | soil metagenome | isolation source: 20 cm soil or saprolite under Garry oak tree replicate 2 | place: USA:California | collected 2016-06-15 | reverse complement strand
CCACCGAACAGCGCCGTGAGCCAGGAAAGCTGCGTCGGCTTGTAGATCGCGAACCCTGTCAGCACCGAGAGCACGCCGAGCAAAATGATGAAGGTGTACGCGAACTTCTGAAGTGGATTGTGCTTCCCCTGCGGCGGATGATCCTTGCGCAGCCGCAGGTAGTACTTCTGCATCTCGACGGCGCCACGGATGTCGCGCGGCCGAAACAGCAGCGAGCGCCATTCGCCACTCGCGACGAGATACGAGAGATACAGGACTCCGCCGATGACGAGCGGCCACATCAAGGTGAAGTGCCAATTCAGGCCGCCAGCCAGCCAGCCGCCCAGCCGGAATGTGCGGGAGACAGCGCGATCCTGGAATGGATTCGGCGCATAGTACGGGCCGCCGCGCTCCCCGAACCGCGCGTACGCGGCGTAAATCTGCAGGCCGCTCATGATCATGCCGGCGAGCAGCACGAACGTGAGCCAGTGCGTGAGCCGGACGATCCAGTGGTGTCGCTTGACCGGGACCGCAGCAGCGGGCTGGGCGGTGGCTGTCATGGGCTAAGTATATTGTGAGCCATGCGCACGGCAACGCTCTGTTTCATCATCGCACTCGCATCGTGCCGGTCACAAAACGCGGCCTCCCGCGTCACGACGCAAGATGCCGACAGCGTGAGCTATGCCGACATGGACCCGGCCGATTCCGCCGACACGGCGCTTGCGAAGCCGCGCGTCATCACGGGACCGACGGTCCTCGTGTTCTGGATCGCGGGGGCCGATACGTTCCCGGCCGACGATCAGGCCGAGGCGATCGACGAGCTGAACTCCACGACGGAGTCCATTGCGCCCACGCTGCGGCGCAGCAACATCGCGCTCGTCCCGACCAATTCCGACACGGTCTACGTCACGCTGCCCAACAAGCAACGTCGCATGATTCTGCTCTCCGGCCTCGACTACCCGTTCGGCTACGTCTTGATCGACCCGGGTGCGGCGGAGCGGATTCTCGCGCGTATTTCGACTTGCCACCAAGCAGCGACAGCACCGCCACGAGGCCGCGAGTCTCGACGTGATGCTGTTGGTGCTGGCCGCCCTTCTCACCCAAGACATCACCTGGCAGCCCGCAACGCCGCGGCAGGGTGAGCTCATGGTCATATCGGCTCCCGGCGCGATCACGGGGCAGGTCGCCGGTGAGCCGCTGCATTTCCGCAACGGCAAAGCTCTGGCCGCTGTGCCGCTGGCGACGAGCGACAGCATCCAAATCCAGACGCTCTCGATTCGCTGGGACGGCGCCGTCATCGGCCATTCGGTGACCGTCCGCGTGCGGACGCGCCAGGTGCCGTCCAACGAACAGGTGCGCGCCGCCGAGCGCTTCACGCCGCCGCCCGACAGCGCGCTCCAGGTCCGGATCGACGAGGAGCGCACTCTGTTCCGCGATGCCGCACGGCGCGCGCATCAAGTGCCGCGACTCTGGAGACAGCAGTTCGTGCGGCCGCGGACGGCGCGCATCACCAGCGTGTTCGGCTCCGGACGGCAGGTCAACGGCGTCTGGCGGAGCAGGCATTATGGGTTGGATATTGCCGGCCCGAAGGGCGCGCCCGTGCGCGTCGCGAATCGCGGTGTCGTGGCGCTCGTCGGCAATTTCTTCTACGGCGGCATCTCCGTGTTCGTGCACCACGGCGACGGCATCATGACGGTCTATCACCATCTGAGCCGGGCGCTCGTCGCGGTTGGTGACACGGTCGAACGCGGCCAGCTCATCGGCAAGGTCGGCGCGACGGGGCGTGTGACCGGGCCGCATCTCCATTGGGGAGCGCAGTACGGCAGCATCCCGTTTGATCCCACCGATCTCTTGAAGCTCCCTTGAGCAACTCTCTCCTGCTGAGAGGCGGGCGGGTCGTCACGATGGACGCGTCGCGCCGCGTCGTGAATGCGGATGTGCTGGTCGAGGGAAATCGTATCAAGAAGGTTGGGCAGGCGATCCGGCCGTCAGGCCGTCCGGCCGTGCTCGATTGCAGGGGACTCGTCATTCTGCCGGGGCTGATCCAGGCCCACATCCATCTCTGTCAAACGCTGTTTCGAGGTCTGGCCGACGACCTATCGCTCGAGGCGTGGCTCGCCCAACGCATTTGGCCACTCGAAGCCGCACACACCGAAGCGTCCATCCACGCCTCCGCCATGCTCGGCGCGGCGGAGCTCCTGCTCGGCGGCACCACGGCGATTCTCGACATGGAGACGGTGCGGCATACCGCGGCCGCGTTCGAAGCACTCGAGTCGATCGGGATTCGGGCGACCGCGGGGAAGTGCCTGATGGACTCGCCCACGTCGCCGGCGTCGCTCCGGGAATCGACGGACGCAGCGCTTACGGAGAGCGCCGACCTGTGCGCGAAGTGGCATGGCGCCGCCGGTGGCCGGCTCCGCTATTGCTTTGCGCCACGCTTTGCGCCCAGCTGTACGGGCCCGCTGCTGCGGGCGGTGAGCGATCTGGCCGAGAAGTCCGGCGCCATGATGCACACCCACGCGGCGGAAACGCCGCTCGAGCTCGACACGGTGCGGCGCGAGACCGGCCACGATGAGATCGCCTATCTCGATTCCGTCGGCATTTCGGGCCCGCGCGCCGCGCTGGCGCACTGCGTCTGGGTGGACAAGGACGATATCGCCGTGCTCGCGCGGCAGCGGACGAACATCGTCCACTGCCCGAGCTCGAACCTGAAGCTCGGCAGCGGGATCGCGCCGATTCCGGAGATGCTGGCAGCGGGGTGCCGCGTCGGCATCGGTGCCGACGGCGCGCCGTGCAACAACCGCCTCGACGCCTTCGCCGAGATGCGGCTCGCCGCCTTGATCCAGAAGCCGCGCCTCGGTCCCGACGCGCTGCCCGCGGCGCAGGCCCTCGAGCTGGCCACACTGGGCGGCGCGCGGGCGCTCGGCCTCGAAGCGGAGATCGGATCGGTTGAGGTGGGGAAGTGCGCCGACCTGATCGTCCTCGACCTGGAAGGCCCCCACGCGCAGCCGGATGAGGCGGATCTCGTCTCGCGCATCGTCTACAGCGCCCGCGCGGCCGATGTGCGCCACGTGATCGTCGATGGCCGCGTCGTGGTGCGGGACGGTGTGCTGAAGACTGCGAATGTGGCCGAGATTCGACGCACGGCGAACCGCGAGGCTAAGGGCTTACGCGCGAAAGCGCTGGATCGTCTCTGAGAGTGTGGCCGCAGCATCCGACAGATGCTGCGATGTCGCCGTCAACTCGTTGAGCGACGCGATTTGTTGAGCGGTGGCCGCGGAGGTCTGTCGCGCGCCGCTCGCCGCGCCATCGGCGATCGCGGCAACTTCCTCCATCCGGCGCAGCACCTCACGCATCCGCTTCGTCTGATTGTCGGTTTCCGCCGCGAAGCTCGTCGCGAACTGGACGGTGGAGTTCAGATCGCCGAAGATCGCGTCGAGCGCGGTCTGTACGGTGGTGGCGAGCGTCCCCACGCCCTTCGCCGCCTCACGCCCTCGCTGCATCGCCTCGACGACGCGATTGATCTGGTCCTGGGTCGCGCGGACTTTCGTCCGGACCTCGTCCGCCGATCGCGCGCTCTGCTCGGCGAGCTTCCGGACCTCGCCGGCCACCACGCGAAAACCGAGCCCGTGCTGCCCCGCGCGGGCGGCCTCGATTGCCGCGTTGAGCGCCAGGAGATCGGTCTGACTCGCGATGCGGGTGATGCCGTCCACCAACTTGCCGATCTCCTTCGACTCACGGTCGAGCACGCCGGCCACCTCGGAGGCATGGTCCATGTGCACGATCAGATTCATCAGGAGCGAGCTGGCGCGCGCGATCTCTTCTCCGCGCTTGTGCGCCTGCGTCGCGATCTCGGTGATCTGTCGCTCGGCCTCCTGCGCGCGCGCATGAAGCGTGCTGGCCAGTCCGGTCGCCGCCTCGGAGTCCTGGCGCCCGTACCCGATCAGCTGCCGCTGCCGCTCGGTCCCTTCCGAGAGCTGCACCGCGGTGCTGGAGATCGCTTGCGACGCGGTCTGCAGCTCCCGCGCCGCGCTCGCGAGCCCGCGCGCCATGGACGCCAACACACCGCCCTGGCGCCCGATCTCGCGAATCATGTCGGCCATGCCCTCGGTCATCCGGTTGACGCTGACACTCAGGAATCCGAGCTCGTCCGTGGCGGTATCCGCGGCGGGGCTGTCGATTTGCCGCCGCAAGTCGCCTCGCTCGATCTCGGCCAGAACGCCGCGTGCCGCGCGCAAGCGATCGACGATCTGCACGAGCATGGGAACGAGCGCCACGCAGGCGAACACGAGTACGAGGCTCTCCTGAATTTGGAACGCCCAGCTCCAGCCATGGCCGGCGACTTGTGCCAAGACGGTCACCAGCGTGAACGCGGTGAGGTTGATGATCAGGGCGCCCCACGCTTCGCGCCGCTCGAGGTAGAGCGCCGCCTGCAGTGGCGCGATCAGGTAGGCGCCATACAGCACGTGGCCGTTCGGTCCGATCGAAAACAGCACCGCCGAGATGAGCAGGCAGCCGACGACGAGATTGAGCTGCGCAAACCAGGGCTGGAACGCGCTGCGCTCCACGAGGCGGCGGACGCCGGCATTGGCCGCCGCGAAGCTCGCGGCGAAGAACACGATGAAGAGCCACGGGATCGGTGCGATGCCGGCGAGCCGGACCGCAGTGAGCAGCACGATGCCGAAGCCCACGAATCCCCAGCGCGCGCGGGTGTTCGACAACACGTACTGGCGCTGTTTCGCGAGCCGCTCCTCGAGCAGCTGGTGCTCGAGGGCAATCACATGCGGAACAAGTAGCTGAGTTTGAGGAAAAAGCCGTCGGTGGTGCGCGTCAGATTTTGGAAGCTGAACGGTTCCGGCTCGGTGAGCGACGCCCCGTACCCAAAGAAGAACACCGTCCCCGGCGTCGGCTTGTACGAGAAGAGGACGTCGTTGCGGAACTCGGTGTCCGTGGCGCGCGCCGGCGGAGCGCCATCGACGATCAATGGATCCCCGCTGCGTGGGTCACGGAGCGTGTCGCGGACCTGTGCCAGGTATTGCCCCACATAGCGGAAGAAGATGTCGCGCGTGAGCTGATATTCCACCTTGAGGCGCGGGACGTTCGCGGTCGAGAACCAGCTGCCGTCTTGCGCGCGCGTGAGCCGCTGGTGTGGCCACTGTCCTTCGACGCGCAGCGCGGATGTGGGCTTCCACGCCACGTCGAACAGCACGTTGAGCGCGCGGCCCTCTGACGCTTCGGCAAAGAGCGGCGTGGACACGTAGCCGATGCTGATGTCTGCCTTGAGTGCGCGGTTCGGCGTGCTGAGTGCAGCGAGGCCGCCCCAGAGGTTATACAGGCCACCGGGGATGTCGAACGGCACCAGCGTGCCCGCCGAATCCACCTGGTAGCCCGCATAGTCCACCGAGTCGAATCGCTGATGCGCGTTCTGCCAGTATAGCGTTCCGACCCAGCCGCCACGCATCGTCAGCAGCAGGCGTTGCGAGACCGTCCCTTCAATCGTGCTCTTCAACTTGAAGAAATCGCTGTATCGCCAAATCGGCTCGATACCGATGAAGGTAGTCGTGTTTTCGAGCAGCGCACCCGGTTTGCCATACCACGTGAACCGGTTGAACAGGCGACCCTGCACGATATTGACGCGATTGACGAAGCCGCTGAGCGCCGTGAAATCGGGACTGACCCCGAGCAGCGCTGCGTGATTGCCGTAGGAGTAGCCCGTGCGGTCGTACAGCGTGACGTCCCAGAGCTCGCCGGAGCGAACACCCGCACCCGACGAGTCTTTGGTCCACGAGCCGACGACCTGGGCGGATGAAAACCAGATCTTGCCCCAGATGAGACGGGCATCGGCCCCAAGCACACGGTTCCACGCGCCGCCGTCGATCCGGTCCGTGTACGCGGCTCCGACGGTCGAATTCGCGCCCAGATCGCGCCGCAGGCGCAGCAGGTTGAACACCGGATAATCGTTCGTCGGCGAGAGGGCCCGGTCGTCCACGGCGCCGATGTACGCGATGCCCATGGGGCCGATCTTGCCGGTGAGCTTGGCGCCGCCGATCGGGGCGTTGATTCGTCGGGTGTAGATCAGGGCGTTGGGCGTGTCGAACTGTTCCAGACCGTCGAGAAAGAACGGCCGCTTCTCGGGAAAGAACAGCGCGAACCGCTCGTTCACGGTTACCTGACCCACGTCCGCTTCGACCTGAGAGAAGTCCGGATTCACGGTGCCCGTGGCGGTGAGGTTTTGCGTGGCCCCCCAGCGAATGTTTCCCCCCACCTCTGGGTGGACGTTCCCGTACTCATAGTCCGACGCCGAAACCCGCTCTCCCTCGAGCCGCGACGTAAACTCGGGTGTCACGTCCATCACGAGGCCGCGCCGCAATCCCGTGAGCGACTTCAGCGTGCCCGACTGGATGAGGAAGCTGGCGTTCGCTCGGAGCACCGGCGTCCACGTATCCTCATAGCCGGTGTGCTGCGTGAGCCGGATGACCTGGATGCCCCAATCCTGGGTTTCACCGCTCTGATACCGCAGGCTCTTGAACGGAATCCGCACCTCGACTTCGAATCCGAACGGCGTCAGCCGTCCCTGCGACTGATAGACGTAGTCGGGGTTCAAATCGACGACGCCATCGAACCGGAATCCGGCGTTCGCTCCTCCCGCGGCTCCGGCCAGCCCCTCGCTGCGCACGCCATCCTGCTGCGCGCCGAGCGGGTTCACCGCGAACAGCAGCGCCCCGTTGTCGTCGGCGCCGATGTTGTCGCGATCCGCGAGCGTCGCCCGCACGACGTTGCCGTGCACCTCGAATGCGCGGATGCCGAAATAGATCGCGTCCGGCGCATAGAAGACGAGCACCTCCGTCGAATCCGCGGCGGGCCGGCTGTCCACCGGCCGGTATTGCGTGAAGCCCTTGAGCACCGCGGCCTCGCGCCACACGACTTCATCGAGCGCCCCGTCCAGCCGGACCGCCGGCGCCTCGATGCGAGGAATGGTCACGTCGATCTGACGGAGCCGGCCGTCGTAGACCGACTGCGGGGCGCTTTGAGACTGCAGGAGAGAGAGAAAGACGGCGAGCATGGGATGAAAAATAACGTGCGGCGTGGGGCCTGCGGCGTGTCAACCTTTGGTTCGAACCGTCCCTACGATCCGTCAGCTCCGCCAATCAACGCCGCACTATTCGTATCTCAGCGCCACAATCGGATCGAGTGCCGCGGCCCGACGCGCCGGCCAGATGCCGAAGAACAGGCCAACGATCGCGCTGAAGATGAACGCAACCAGAATTGCAAACAGGCTTATCGACGTGTTCCAATGCGCGAGCTTCGAAAGCGCCACCGCGCCGAGCGAGCCGAGCACGATTCCGGTGATCCCTCCCGCGAGACACAACACGAGCGCCTCGACCAGGAATTGGAACAGAATATTGAAGCGCGTCGCGCCCAGCGCCTTGCGCACGCCGATCTCGCGTGTGCGTTCCGTGACCGACACGAGCATGATGTTCATGATGCCGATGCCGCCGACGAGCAGGCTGACCGCAGCGATGCCCGCCAGCAGGTAGGTGAACGTCTTCGCCGTGTCCTGGAACGTGGAAAGAATGTCCGACTGGTTTCTGATCTGGAAATCGTTCTCGCCGCCGGGTCGGATCTTATGCTCGCGCCGCATCACGCGCTCGATCTCGATCATCGCGAGCGTCATCTGCGGCACACTGGCCGCGTCCACGGTGATCGAGCGCAGCCGGTCCGTACCCATGATGCGGTAGCGGCCGGTCTGCAGCGGAATCAGGATCTGCTCGTCCGGATTCCCGAATCCTCCCGCCGAGCCCTTCGCCGACAAGACGCCGATGATCTCGAATGGAATCCCGCGAATCTGAATCTCCTGCCCGATCATCGCGGCCGGATTCCGGTTGAACATGTCCGGAATCGCCGAGCCGAGCACCGCGTAGCGGCGGCGCCCCTCGTCTTCACCCGCCGTGAACATTCGGCCGGCCGTCATCGTGTAGTTCTTGACCGTCGCATAGTTGGGTGTGGTGCCGACGATGCTCACATTCCCGTTCTGCCCGAAGTACTTGATCTGCAGGTTGCGGGTCAGCTCGGGCACGACGCCTTTGACGTAGCGCGCATCCCGCGCCAGCGCGGCCGCGTCATCGACCGTGACGCTCACGCGCTGGTCGAACATGATCGCGATCCCGCCCCGAAACGATTGTCCGGGATAAATCGACAACAGCGTCGGGCCGAGTGCCTGCAGCCGCGCCTGCACGGCCTTCTGGGCTCCGCTGCCGAGCGCCACCATCGTGATCACCGCGCCGACGCCGATGATGATGCCCAGCATCGTCAGGAACGACCGCAGCTTGTTGGCGCGGATCGCCTGGAGCGCGACCTGGATGATTTCCCCGAGCAGCATCCTAGGGCCTCGTGGGGGTCGCCGGCCGCTGCTGTGTGGTCGTCGGCTGCTGCTGCTGCACGCCGGGCAAGCCGCCGCCCGTCACCTGGCGCATGCGCTGTTGCATGTCGCGCTGCGCATTGAGCAGCGACGCGCTGGGCAGCACGAGCACGGTGTCCTGCTCCGTCAGGCCGCTCACGACCTCGATATAATCGAGATCGGTGAGCCCGGTTCGAATCTGAACCGGCGTCGGCTTGCCCTTCTTCATCGTGAAGACGATGTAGCTCGACGGCTCAGCGGTGCCGCGGCGGCCAAACCCACCACCGCCTCCACCCCCGCCACCCCCAGCGCGCATCATCATCTGGCGCATTGCCGCCATCGCGTTCTGTTCGGCGGGTGTCAGCTCCTGGCCCGACATACGCTTCTGGAATGCAGACCGAACCATGGCCTCGGTTACGCCCGGCGGCAGCTGGATCGTCCGGCCGTCGGGAGTGGTCATGGTATTCCCGCCACCCGACGCTTTGGCCGAGTCGGGCTTGCTTGCCGTCGAGTCGCGCCGCGCGGTCGCGCCACCCAGGGACGCGCTGTCGCGGTTTGTCGGCGCTTGCTGCTGCTGGCGCGCCGTCGCGAGCTGTTGCTGCACATCGTTTGGATCGAGCCCCAGCACCTGCGCCGCGGAGGCGACGTCGCGCTGCGTCCGGAGCGCCGCGTTGGGAATCGCCAGCACGTTGTTGGCCTGGCCGACGTGAATCTCCACCTCGGTGTTCATCCCCGGCTTGAGCAGGTGATTCGGATTCGGAATCCGGATCAGCACGTTGAACATCGTGACGTTCTGCTGCACCGTCGCTTGCGGCTCGACCTTCAAGACGCTGCCCTCGAAGGGGCGATTGGGGTACGCGTCCACGGTGATCGTGGTGCGCAGGGCCGCCTGCACTTTGCCGATGTCGGTTTCGTCCACGAGGGCGCGGATCTGCACCGTGTCGAGGTTCGCCATCTTGAACAACACCGTGCCGCCGCCGACGTCCGTGGTGGGCGACGAAATCACGGTTCCCAGCTCCACGTTCTTCGCGATGATCGTGCCCCCGAGCGGCGCGCGCAGCTTCGTGTCGTTCATACGGTCGCGCGCGTTCTCGAGATCCGAGCGGGCGCGGATCACCGCGGCATTGGCGTTCGCGTAGTCCAGCCTCGCGCCATCGAATTCCGTCTGCGTGATGGCCTGTGACTTGTAGAGCGTATCGGAGCGGGCGAGCTGCGAGGTGGCGTTCCCGAGCTGCGCCCGCGCGACCTCCAGGTTCGCTTCGGCCTGCGCAAGGTTGTTGCGCGGAATGCGCGGGTCGATCGTCGCGAGGAGCTGGTCCTCTTTCACGTCGTCGCCGGTCTGGACGTTCATGGTGATGATCTCGCCGGACGCCTTGGACTTCACGTCGACGGTCAGCACCGGCTCGATCGCGCCCGAGGCCGATGCCGACACCACGAGGTTGCGGCGTTCCACCGGCACGGCCTCATACGTCTGCGCCGTCTGCGCCTTGTGGCACCCGGCGCCCGCGAGTGCTGCCGCGGCCACGGTACTCACCCAAAGGTGTCTGTTCACGTCTGCCCTTCCGTTCTTACGTCGCGCGCGATCTTGCCGTCGAGCAAGTGAATCTGGCGGTGTGCGTGCGCCGCGATGTCATGTTCGTGCGTCACCAGCACGATGGTCTGGCCCGAGTCGTGGAGCTCGTGAAACAGCGCCATGATCTCGTTGCCCGTCGCCGAGTCGAGGTTTCCGGTCGGCTCGTCGGCGAGGAGGATGCTCGGCTCGTTCACCAGCGCCCGCGCGACCGCGACGCGCTGCCGCTGGCCGCCCGACAGCTCATTGGGTCGGTGATCCATACGGTCGCCCAGCCCCACCTGTTGGAGGGAACGGGTGGCTCGCTCCCGCCGCTCCTTGGACCCCATCCCGGCGTAGATGAGCGGCAGCTCGACGTTGTGGAGTGCGTCGGCTCGGGGCAGCAGATTGAACGTCTGGAACACGAACCCGATTTCCTTGTTGCGGATTCGCGCCAGCTCGTCGTCGCTCAAATCGCTCACCTTCTGGCCGTTGAGCCAGTACTCGCCGCTCGTCGGCGTGTCGAGGCAGCCGATCAGATTCATGAGCGTCGACTTCCCCGACCCCGACGGTCCCATACACGCGACGAACTCGTTCTTCTTGATCTGGATGTCCACGCCGCGCAGCGCGTGGACCACTTCGGCGCCCATGTGATACTCGCGCGCGAGGTTATGCGTGAGGATCACGATATCGGGCGTCGGGGTGTCGCCCGTGCGGAACGTCATCGCCTGGGTAGCGGTCATAGCGTCCGTCCGACGGTCGCCTCGAGCTGCGAGCGCGCGACGAGGTAACTGAACCGCGTCTGGATGACGTTGACCTCCGCCGTCGTCATTGCAGCCTGAGAAGTCAGAAGGTCGAGAATCGTCGCCGCGCCGACGCGATAACGCTCGCTCTGGACGCGCAGATCCTCCTCTGCCGCCGCACGGTTGGCGTCCGCGATCTGGATTTGCTCGAACGAAGTCGAGAGCGTCGCCATCTGCGTAGTTACGAGCGCGTTGATCTGACGCCGCGTTTCGGACGCGCGAGCGACGGCGATGTCCCGCGACACTGACGCCGACACCTGGTTGGCCTCACGGACAAACCCGTTCAGAATCGGCAAGTTGAGTGCAAAGCGCCACTGAAACGTCTCAGGATAATTGCCAAAGAAGGGGAAGTTGGGCGCCCCGTTTAACGTCTCGGTTCCCTGACGGTTGTTGCTGTAGCTGACGCTGATGGTCGGCCAGTACTGTGAGCGCGCTGACCAGACCAACGCGCGTGCGGCGCTCGCCTGCGACTCCGCCTGTTCGACGGCGGGAGAGGTGGCGAGTGCCGTGCGCCGCAGATCCGCCGTGTCGGGCATTGGAGGGAGCGTCGAATCGAACGCCGCCCGCACAGGTCCATCCACGCCGATTTGGCGTCCGAGATCGGCCTGTGCGGCCAATAGGTTCCCGGCAGCCCGGAGCAGATCAATGCGTGCATTGCCGAACTCGACTGTGGAGCGCAGGGAATCCGAGCGCGTCGCCGACCCGGCATGCAGCTTGTCGATGGAGATCTGGAGCTGTTGGCGGGCGCGCGCGAGTTGCGCGTCCGCAACCCGTACCAAGGCTTCATTGGCCACTTCGGTATAGAACAGCTCTTTCGTCTGCAGCGTCGTGAGAAAGCGCTCGTTCACCACGCCTGCTCCCGCCGCCGCATCGAGCGCCGCGGTCGCCTTCAGGTTGGCGAAACGGCGGAATCCATCGAACAGCTCGAGACTGGCGTTAAAGCTGCCCGTATAGGAATACTCGGCGGGCACCGGCCGTCCCGTGGTGTTGTCGATGCGCGTGATGTTGGACCGGGCCGCCGACGAGCCGAGCGACACGGTGGGAATGAATGCGCCGTATGCCGAGCGCTTCGACGCACCCGCATTGCGCTGATCTCCGCGCGCCGAGATCATCGTCGGCTGCACGTCGAGCGCGCGCTGAATCGCTTCCTGAAGCGTGACCTCTCTCGGGGTCGAAACTTGCTGGGCCGCCGCTGCAGGTACGGCGAGTCCCACAACCACTATTCCTGTCAGCCAGCGCATCAGTTCTGCCTCCGGTCAGACGTTGTCTTGCTGGAGTCCCCCTGCGCTCCTCCCCCGCCTTCCCGCTCCCTACGGTGATGCTCAGCCTGGTCGATCAGTTGCTGGTGCTTGGCGCGCTGCTCGGCGGTCAGTTGCGCGTCGATCTCGGCGCGCATCCGTGCCTTGATCGAGTCGAACTGCGGCCGGACGCGCGCCCGGAGCGAGTCGATCTCGGGACCGTGGCGGACGATGATGGCTCGCACGGAATCCCGCTGCGGCGCGCTGAGAGCCAGCTCGCGACTCAGCATGGAGACCAGGGCGTCCGGACCTCCGCGTCCTCCACGCGGACTATGGTCCTCGCGCTCGGCGGCCTCGTGTCCACCCCAGCCGGCCAGTCCGCCCGCCACGAAGACGGCGGCGAGCAGGCCGACGGCGGCGAGTTTCGATCTATTCAACATGCGTGCTTTCCTCTTTCTATCGTTGGTCAACGAGCGATGCGTACACGACGCTCGCATCCGGCGGATCGTCCGCCGTCACGAGCGCGGCGAGCCCCGCTCCCCCCGGCCCTTCGGCCGGTGCCATCGCGGCCTCGATCGAGGCCGGTGCCGGCGCCCGTACGGGCGTCAGAATGCTGCGCCCGAACAGAAACCCGGCCACAAGGGCCGCAGCCGCAACGGCAATGCCTGGCCGGGACCACGACGCCAGGATGTCCAACGCCGGAATGGTCGCGCGGTCGAGGGCGCGCTCGTACTGCGCCATGACGCGCGCGACGAATGCGGCGTGATCGCCCCGCGGCTCGAGCGCGGCGCGCAACACGCCGCCCAGCTCAGGGTCCGGACGATGATCGAACGACGGCTCGTTCTTCATCTTACCTGCTCCTTCCAGTCGGCTAGCAGCGTACGTAGACGACGACGCGCGTGAAACACTTCCGATCGCACGGTCCCTTCCGGGATTCCGAGAATTCCAGCGATCTCGGCGTGCGAGTATCCTTCGACATCGAATAACACGACAGCGGTGCGGCGCCGTTCCGGCAACTCGGCCAGCGCCGACCGCAACCGATCTCCCAGTTCACTCCGAACCGCGGCCACATCGGGCCGCGGCCCGCCGCCCACCAGTGAGGTGTCGAGCGGCTCCGCGCGTCGCACCGTGCGGCGGCGGCGCCGGTCGGTCGCCGCGTTCGCGACAATCCGCATCAGCCAGGGACCGAACGGCCTGCGCGCGTCATACTGCGCGAGCTTCACCAGTGCCGAGAGGAAACCGTCCTGCGCCGCGTCGTCGGCGTCGTCAGGATCGCCCAACACCGCCCGGGCAACACGACGTGCCTGCGCGGCATAGCGTTCGACCAGCACGCCAAAGCCATCCCGATCGCCAGCCAGCGCCTGAGCGACTAAGTCCTTGTCCTCTGCGCTGTTTCCCATACGCGCGAGGCCAGCCGGAGGTTGAGGGGGAGGGGGGGCCTCAGCGGACATCGGTCTCCCGGCGGTGCCGCCGCCGGGCGAGGGCAAACCCGGCGAGTGAGAACGACATTGCCAGCGCCCCGACCGCGAGGACGGTGCTGGTGACAATCGGAAACACAATCAGCAGTACTCCGACCACCAGAAAGGCTGACGCCGCCGCACCCGCCAACATGCGGCGCGCGCCGCCGGCCACCTGGATCAACGCGACGACAGCGACAGCCCGGCGCTCACGGAGGGAGCGTTTGTGCTGCGGAACCGGAGGTGCGGACGGCTCGACCGCGTGGGAGGGAGGGACTGTTGCCGCCGCCACCAGACGCGGCGGCAACGGGAGCCGGCGACGCGCCATCAGCACGATCTCCCGGCTCCGCGCCATGTCATGCAGAAACTGCGTCGCGAGTGTCGCGGTCAGGGCCTCGTGCTCGGCGATCAGGTCGAGCTCGTAATTGCCGAGCAGGCTCGAGACGTTGAGGTTGCTCGATCCCACACGCGCCCACTCGTGATCACCCACGAACGTTTTGGCGTGAACCATCGGGCCGCGATACTCAAAGATCCGCGCGCCCGCGTGCAGCAGCTCGCGGTACCCGCCGCGCGTGAAAATGCGAACGATCGGGATGTCGGATGTGCCGGGGAGCAGCATGCGTACGTCCACACCGCTGCGGGCCGCGTCCACGAACGCCGCAAACAGTGACGGCGGTGCGACCAGGTACGCGTCGGTAATCCAGAGCCGCTCCGTGACCGCCGCCGCGAGCAACTGGACCGCGCGATAGATGCGTGACTGCCCCGGGAAGCCTTCCACCACTCGCACGGCGGAGGGTCCGCACTCCTCCGGCGTGGCGGTAGTCTCGTCCTCCGGGAGCGGGCGGCCGGCGCGCGCCCACATCCGGCCGAACGCCGCTTCCAACGCGGCCACCGCCGGTCCGCATACGGCGAGCATCGTGTCGCGCCAGCACGCCTGACCTACCGTTGAGTTGCCGGCCCATTCGTCGCCGATGCAGAGGCCGCCGGTCATCGCCTTTTCGCCGTCCACGACGAGCAGCTTGCGGTGGTCGCGGCTGAACGCCGCGACCGGACCGCTGGTCCAGAGCGGGCGAAACGGGCGGACGTCGACCCCAGAGTTTCGCAGCTCGCGCCAGTATGCGTGGCTCGTGCCGAGGCTCCCGAAGGCATCGTACAGGATGCGCACGCGCACGCCGGCGCGCGCGCGCTCCGCCCACGCCGTGGCAAAGCGGCGGCCGGTGGCATCGTCCCGAATGAGGTAGTTCTCGAAATGGACCGTGCGGTTGGCGTCGGCGATCATCTCGAGCATCGCGTCGAGCGCGTCGCTGCTGATCGCGATGTGTCGGACCAGATTCCCCGGAATCGGCCGCGCACCGGTGGCACGATCGAGCGCCTGCGAAAACGGATTCACCCTCCGAGGCCCAGCCCGGATTCCACGGGCCGGAGCGCCTGGATACAGAACGCGATGTGCTCATCGAGCGGCACGCCCAGCTCCTCGGCGCCTTGACGCACCTCGTCCCGATTGACGCCGCGCGCAAACGCCTTGTCTTTGAGCTTCTTCTTGACGGACGAGACCTCGAGGTCCGCAAAGCTTTTTGAGGGCCGCACCAGGGCGCAGGCGACGAGAAAGCCGCACAGCTCGTCCACCGCGAAGAGCGCCTTCGCCATCGCCGTGTCGCGCGGAACACCGGAGTAGGTCGCGTGTCCCAGGATCGCCCGGAGCAGCGGCTCGGCAACTCCTTTGGAGCGCAGCACGCTCACGCCCCACGCGGGATGCCCCTCGGCCGCGGAATGCTCGGCGTTAGGGAATTTCTCGTAGTCGAAGTCGTGCAACAAACCGACGAGCCCCCACGGCTCCGGGTCTTCACCGAACTTGGTGGCGTACGCCCGCATGGCGGCCTCCACCGCGAGCATGTGCTGCCGCAGCGACGCCGATTGCGTGTGCTCCTGCATCAGCGACAGGGCTTCCTGGCGGTTCACGTGATCTCTACCCCCCAGCGCTCGCTCCACAGCGCGAGCATCAGTTGCGGCCACAGTCTACGCGCGTGATTGCGCCGGCCGGTCCGGTGTTCCGCGAGGAGCGGCGTGTCGAGGAGACGGTCGGCCAAGGGCGCGAGCCCTGTGTTCAGCCACCGCGCCACGGGCACGGAGAGACCCCGTTTCCGCCGGTTGATCACATTATCCGGGACCAGACCACGCGCTGCTTTCTTTAATATCGCTTTGGTGGTGAGGCCACGCACCTTGAAACGTGAGGCGCCGGGGAGGACAAGCTCCATCACCTCGCGATCGAGGAACGGCGCCCGCGCTTCGACCGACGCCAGCATCGTGGCCCGATCGACCTTCACCAGCAGATCGTCCGGCAGATAGGTCAGGAAATCGAACCACATCACGCGATTCAACGCATCGTCGTGAGGGAAGCGATCGAGCGTGCCCGCAAGCTCGGTGATGACGCCGGGGTCGATCGTCATGGCCCCGAGCCAGGTGAGATGGCGCTCCATCCACGGGCGCTCACTCGCCGCGAGAAACTGCTTGAGCATGTACTCGAGCGTCATCTTGCCGGTCGACGACGGCCAGCGATCCGCGGCCCAGCGCAGCGCGTGCCGCAGCGGGCCGGGGACGCGCTGCCACCGCGCGGCGTATTTGTGGCCGAGGTAGGTGGGATAACCGCCGAACAGCTCGTCGGCGCCTTCTCCCGAGAGAATGACTTTGACGTCGCGGCGCGCTGCCTCGGCAAGGAGAAAGGTGGGGAGCACGGCGGGATCGCCGAGCGGCTCGGCGAGGGAGCGCGACACCACATCGAGCGCGCGGCCGAGCGATTCGTCATCGGCGGTGACGACGTGGTGCACGGATCGGATCTGGTGCGTGACGGCCTCGGCATACGCGCTCTCGTCGTAGCCGGGCTCCGTGAAGTGCACGGCGTAGGTGTGGATCCGCTCGTCGGGGACGGCACGCGCGGTCGCCGCCACGAGGAGCGAGGAGTCGAGGCCGCCGCTCGTGAAGATCCCGAACGGCACATCGGACATCAGCTCGCGCTTGACCGCACGCAGCAGCAGCTCGCGCAGCTCGGCGGCGTTGTCGAGCGAGAGCGGCGGGCGGCTCGCGGCCTCCGCCGCGCTCCAGTACGCCCCGATTTGGGTCTGGCCGTCTTCGGCGATCAAGACCGACGCCGGCGGCAGCTTGTGGATCCCTTCGAACATCGTGTGAGGCGCCGGGACGTACCCGAGCGCGTGATACAGCGAAAGGGCCTTTCGGTTTACGCGTCTCGCTTGATCGGGAAACTCGAGCAGCGCCTGGATCTCCGACGCGAACCGCAGCTCGCCCTCGACCTCGGTCCAGAAGAGCGGCTTCTCGCCCGCTCGATCGCGCGCGAGCACCAGGCGGCGACGCGCATCATCCCAGATCGCGAGGCCAAACATCCCTTCCAATCGCGAGACCGCGCCGGCGCCAAAGCGCTCGTAAAAAGGCACGATGTTTTCGATGTCGCCGCGCGATCGAAACGGGTAGCCCCAGGACGTCGCTTCGCGGCGCAGCGCGGACGCATTGTAGATCTCACCGTTGCACACCATCCAGATCTTTCCGTCGGGACTTTGGAATGGTTGATCGCCCGTGGTGAGATCCATGATGGCGAGGCGGCGCGCGCCGATGCGCGCGCGCTCGTGCCCGACGATGCACTCACCGTCCGGGCCGCGGTGACGCAGCGAAGCCGCCATCCGCTCCACGGCCTGCGGAAAACGCAGTGGGGCTCCGCCTCGCGCTATCGCGCCGAAGATGCCGCACATGGTCCGTAGGCCGCAGAAAGGCCTTCGACGGCCAGCAACGGGAGGAGCGAGTCGAGTGCCGACCGCCGCCGCGCATCGTTGGCCCGCGTCACGAAGACGGTCGGCACCACGCAGTGCGCCACGCGATCGCGCCAGTAATCCACCGGCTTGAGCGGCGACGTGCTGTCGGCGCGAAACCGGTCGTAATAATCCGCAATGAAGTTGCTGGTCAGCTCGCGCCCGGTGGCCGTGGCGACCGGGATCGTACGACGCAGGTAAAAGGGCAGGGACGTCGGGAACGCAGAGACGCCCACCACGTCTGCCGCACCGCTGTTTTGGATCACGCGGGCCAGCGTTGCGCTCGAGCGATCTTCACCGACAGCAGCCAGGAGCTTCCCCGACACGATCGGCGTCGCCATCACTGTCAGCGCGTACCCCATCATCAGGAGCGCGGGACGGGGCCGCTCGGTGCGCCCCGCATACCACACCAGAGCCGCTGAAATTAGTAAGGCGATGCCCAACGCGAGCGCGGTCGGCGGAATCGCGGCGCGCTGCGCTGGTGTCAGACTGATCGGCGCCGGCAACCAGATGGTGAGTGACACGAGCGCAAGACCGAGCAGGGCCCCCAGCACCGTGTATGTGCGGCGCGCTACGCCGATGCCTCCTCCCAATTCGCTCGCCTGGCGCGTGAGCAGGCGGGCCGCCGCGAGGGCGAACGCCGGCATCAGCGGCAACACGTACTGCGGCAGCTTGGACTGATTCAGCGTGAAGAACAGCAACGGCCCGGCGACCCAGCACGCCAGGAGGATCGATTCTTGTGCCTGCGGATTCACGTGGCGCGCCAGCCAGGCCCAGCGCCAGGTCTTCACTCGCCCCAGTGCCGGCACGATCCAGGGGAACGCCGCAACGGGGACGATCGGCAGATAGTACCAGAACGGCGCGGTGCGATGAAAGCTCCTGGTCGTCACCCGCTCGAAAGTCTCGCGCACGAACACGTAGTGCGGGAATTCCGGAATGCGGAGCGCGACGGCGAGAAACCAGGGCAGCGCGACGAGCGCGAAGATGCCCAGTCCCGCGATGGGAAACAGTCCGCGCAAGCGCCGTCTCGTGAGCAGCCCGTACGGAATGAACGTGGCGAGGGGAATGAGAATCGCGACGGGGCCCTTGGTGATCGCGCCAAGACCGATCGCTGCCCAGGCGAGCACAGGCCGATCGTCCCAGAACGCGAGAATCGCGAGGGTGGTGCAGAACGACAGCGTACTGTCCATGATCGTCGTGCGCGCGTACGCCAGGACGAGCGGCATGGTGGCGAGCGCCAACCCGGCGAGCCAGCCCGCATCCGCGCCCCAACGCCGCCGCGCGAACCGCACGACGACGATCAACGTCGCCAGCGTGAACAGATATGCCGGCAGGCGGGCCGCCGTCTCGGTCGGACCCAGCACCTCCATTACGGCGGCGGCAGCAGCGAAGTAGACGATCGGCTTGTCGAGATAGGGCAAACCATCGAGGTGCGGGAGCACGTAGTCGTTGGTCGCCGCGATCTCGCGCGCGACTTCCGCATTGCGTCCCTCATCAGGGTCGAGCAGCGGGTAGCCGTCGAGATTGAATGCCAGCGCCAGCGCGGCGGCGAGCAGCAGCGTCGGCAGCCGCACATAGGCGCCGAGCGGTGTCGGCAGCGTTTGGAAGCTAGGAACCGGGAACCTGAGGCGTTGAAGGAGGAGGCGGCTGGACCGGCGCCGTGGGCATCTGCGACACGGTGATCGGCACGGCAGCCTTGCGCTCGCCGTCCACCGTGATCTCGAAGCGGTATTGCCCCGCGTGCGGGAATGGCACGTCGAACACCAGTACCGCCGCCGCCTCGATCTCGGTGACGCCGGCGGGCGGCTCGGCGAAATTCACCGTCCCCGATCCGCCCAGCAGCTCCACGTCCTCCTGGTCCAGCAGCTTGATCTGCACCTGATGCTCGCCTACTTCGGTGCGCTTGCCTTTCAACCTGAGCACCAGGTGCAGGCGTGGATGCATGGCCGGAAACTGCGGGACCCAGATGTGCTGGAAGATGCCGAGCACCGACATCTTGCCCGACTGATCGACCAACGCGTAGTCGGCGACGACCGCGAAGTCGAGATGCATCTATTTCTTCGCCACCGGGACGGAGACTCGCGTCTTGTCCCACGACACGGTGAGCGCGCCGGGTTCGAATGCGATCAGCATCTGTTCGACCGGCGTCGCGAGCGTTTCGACCTTGGCGTCGATTCGGACAAGATCCTGCGCCTCGTTGTACTCCGTGCCCCACTGACCGGTCTGCTTGTTGAGGATGACCTTCCAGCCGTTCTGCGTGGGCAGGGTCCAGAGCGTGTATTTGCCCGCGGGCACGGTGGCGCCACCGATCACGAGATCGGCGGAGGTATTGAGCTGTGTCGCGGCGTTCGCGCCTGTGCGCCAGACCGTATTCCACTGCACCACGTCGCCGAAGATCACGCGTCCGCGTTTCTGCGGGCGACTGTAGTCGACCCAGATCTCGGCGCCGCCGATCGTCGCGCGCGCCGTATCGCGGGGCGAGAGCTGACCCAGCGGCCGGTGAGTCGTCCCTGCCGATCGAGCGTGAAGGTGAACGGGCCGACACCGGCGAGCTGGCCTTCGTCGAACATGAAGACCAGCGTGTCCCCCCCTCCATGCTTGCGGACGAACCCACCGCTGGTGCGGTCGGCCGAGGCGAGCGCGCTGAAGCGGACGCTGTCTTTGGGGATGCCGCGCGCCCACCGGCCGATCTGCTCCATCAAGCCGTACACGTAGAACTGGAACGGAAACGTGCCGCGCGGGACCGCGAGCTTGGTCGTCACACTGCTGTCGCCCCGCGGCGACACGAGGACCGCGGTATCGCCCCGAAAGTCCACGGAATTCTTCGTCTCCATCGGACCCGGTCCGCCGCCGATGTTGTGCGTGACGATCTCGGTGTGGCGGATCGATCCATCGGGATTCAAGTCGAACGTGTAGATGCGGTGCAGGCTGCGCGGCGTCCGCACCACATATTCGCCCCGGAGCTGGGTCGGGGTGCGCCTGTATTGCTCGATCGCAACCGTATCGCGTCCCAACCGCGCCACGAATGCCCCGGAATCCTGCACGGCGATGGACAGAGTCAGCAGTAGCGCCAGCACGAGCTCCTCCTAAGAGACGCGAATCGAGGTGATTTCGTCGTTGCCTTTGATCGCGTTCACCACGTCCATGCCTTTCGCTACCTGACCAAAGACGGTGTGCACGCCGTCGAGATGCCGCTGCGGCGAGTGGCAGATGAAGAACTGGCTGCCGCCGGTGTCCTTGCCGGCGTGCGCCATCGACAGCGTGCCCGCGATGTGCTTGTGGGTGTTCTTCTGGGTCTCGCACTTGATGGTGTAGCCGGGGCCGCCCGTCCCAACCGGCCCTTTGCCGGTCTTGGAGTAGGGGTCGCCGCCCTGGACCATGAAGTTCGGGATGACGCGATGAAACTTGGTGCCGTCGTAGAAATTGGAATTCGCGAGCTTTTCGAAGTTCGCGACCGTGTTGGGCACCTCGTCGGCGAACAGCTCCAGCTCGATGGTGCCCTTCTTGGTCTCGATCACCGCTTTCTTGTTCGGCATCTACAGCCTCGAGTTGAGATGGGTTGAATCTAGCTCACGCCTCCACCAGCTTCGCCAGCTCTCCTGGTGTCGCGACCGGCAGCGAGCAACTCGTCCCAACACACACAGTTGCCGCCGGGCGATCGGCGATCTTCCGGACCACGACTTTGCGCGGCCGATACGTCTGGAGGGCCAGCAAGTGCATCGCGCAGGCGGGTCCGTCGCCTTTCGGGCCCGAGACTTCGATCCTGGTGACGGGATTCACCGCCCAGTCGATGGCGCGCAGCAACGTCGAGCCATACAGCGACAACTCGCCGGCGCTGCCGGCGAAAGCGCCAAGCTGGCGATCGAGCCGCTCGCGCCACTCGGGCTTGTCCGTCAGTGCCCAAAGGCGCGCCAGTACCAGAGCGGCGACGCCGTTCGATGAGGGCGTTGGTGCATCCTGCACCGGCTTCGCGCGCGCCGCGAGGTATGCTACGCCGCTCGTCGTGGCGATATCGAAGTAACCGGGCGTGGCGTCGCGATGCGCCGCTTCGCAGTAGTTCATGACGGCGCTCGCGCGCTCCAGCCATGCGGATTCCCCGGTTGCCTCATACGCATCCAGAAAGGCAGCCGCCGACTGCACATTGTCGTCGAGCATGCCACGCGGCTCGGGGCGGCCGAGGGCATGTGACATCCCACCGGCCACATCCCACGCCTGGTTCCAGATCCGTTCAAGAAGCGTCACGGCAAGCGCGTTACACTCTTTTCTATCCAATACGGCTCCGGCCTGAAGAAACGCGCCAGCCATCATCGCGTTCCAGTTGACGTACGCAGTTCGGTCCACGAACGGCGCTGAGCGACGGTCGCGCGCGGCCTTCAGTTTGCGAATGGCGTCGCGCAAGATCGGTCGCTCATCATCGGCGGGGTCTTGTTTCCACCACAACACGTTCTTCTTGTGGTTATGGTGCATTTCGCCCGTCTCCTGGATGTCGAACACGCGCGACGCGACCGCGAAGTCCCGTTGATTGAGCGCGGCGTTCGCTTCGTCCACCGTCCAGGTCCAGTAGTCGCCGTCATCGCCAAAGGTCAGGTCGGCGTCCTGCGACGTAGCGAACGCGGCCTGCTCCTTGTCCGCCATCACTTCGAACACCCAATCGACGATGCCGGTGGCAACCTCCTTGAACAGCGGATCACCGAACGCGGCGTAGGCCGACAGGTACGCACGGAGCAGCTCGGAATTGTCGTACGACATCTTTTCGAAGTGCGGCACGATCCAGCGCTCGTCCACGGAGTAGCGATGGAATCCGCCGCCGACGTGGTCGCGGATGCCGCCGTGCGCCATTCCCCTGAGCGTCTTCTCCACGATCTCGCGCTGCCAGGCGAGCCCGCCCTTCCCATCGTGCCAGCGCGCCAGCAGAAACTCGAGCGCCGCGGGGTGCGGGAACTT
>WNGO01001741.1_pt1 | contig 22185 bp, 17 predicted proteins | sample 5400511 | NCBI WGS metagenome assembly WNGO01 (sample SAMN13153380, study PRJNA577476) | soil metagenome | isolation source: 20 cm soil or saprolite under Garry oak tree replicate 2 | place: USA:California | collected 2016-06-15 | reverse complement strand
GCTCGGTATTGATCCAGCATCCGAGAACGCGGCTTCCAAGACTTGGCACGTCTCTTGGGTGTACTCTATAGGTGCTGTAGAGTCTGATTTGAAGGGGCTGTACCTCCCCGCAACCACGGTTGAACCACACCTCCTTGGGGGGTGTAACAAGGTGCCTGTGAACCCGGAAGTCCCCATTCGCTTCCAAAATCGCATAGGTAGGAAGAACACGACGACGATGACTCACAGAGTGCTCACTGCGTTTTTCACTTTATTATTTGTGGTATTTGGAGTCGCTCAAAGTCGCGCACAAGCGAATGAGACGGGTCAAGCCCCTGCCACTGCGGCCCCACCCGCTCTAGGTCAGAGAATCCTAACGAGGGATCCTGAATACTTGAAGCTGCTGAATCCAGCCCGTGTTGCCGGCATCAGCGATGAGAATCTTCGCAGCCAAGCTCGCGGCAATGAATGGGCCAGGCTGCTGAATAAAGACCGGGACAAATTCAGAAACGAAGCAGAAGTAGCTTTCAATGACGCGAAGATTTTATTTTTGCGGCAGCATCGAGACGCTTTGTTCGAGGTTGGGCTCGTAGCCTACGACGAAAATAATAATGCTCTGGCGGTGCGTGCAAATCCGACGGCTCCGATCGACGCCAATTTCCGTGTGGGCGTGAATCGCGCAACGATCAATCAGGTTTATGACAAGTTTCGCCAAATCGCCGGTCAAGACATCGACCAAAAAACTCGTGAATACGTTTCCAAAGCGGGAGCTGATTCTAATTGCTCGAGAAACCCCGACTGGTGTTACAGATTTGGAAAAGAAGAAATTGAACGAAGCCTGCGATCCGAGCGAATGGTTGTTGTGGCGCAAGGGGACTTGGAGAACAGGAAAATCGATCGTCTTCTGCTCGTTGACGATGACACCGAAGCGGTCCTTCTGGAACTGGACCCCCATGTTTCGGCCCTCGATACTGCCGCGTGGCGGTTTTCTGTTGGACTGGTCCCTGGCATCTCAGCAGAGGTGCGGCCCACCGAAACGCAGGTCCACCCTTCAACCGTCGCCTCCGCGGAACCAGGGCCTTCAGCGAATCAGCCGACAGGAGGTGCCGCAACCGGAAACGCCGCCGAGTCCGCGTCGAACACACCAACCTCCTCAAACATTTTTCCACCGCGTTTGCTCGTCCCTGGCAAGGTGACGGCGGCGGCGATCGTTACCCGGACGACGCCTCAATATCCCCCGCGGGCACGAGCTGGTCACATTCAGGGAGACGTTGTCCTTCATGCGATTATCGACAAGGAGGGCTACATTTCGGAGCTTCAGGTCTTAGCCGGTGACGATTTGCTGGCGCAATCGGCGCTCGCGGCCGTCCGCCAGTGGCGCTATAAGCCAATGCTGTTTGATGGCGAACCGGCGGAAGTAGACACTACCATCACAATAACGTTTTCGCTGCTCAACTAGCCGCATCGCTTGTGCGGTGTCCGGCCTGACAAAATCGTGCTACGGGACAAGCAGTCCTTCGGCTCTGGCGAGTTTTTCCCGGTTGCGATCGAATGTATAGAACATGTCTGCCTGCAACTTCACGGCGGAAGACACATGCAGCACATCCAGCGTGCGAGTGCCCAGTTGAGACGTCCTCCGGCGGGCCATCTGCATTCCTCTGTCAAATAGACCTTCGGGCAACGGCTATTGAGTTCCGCCCTTTTCTCAAATAACCTAGCGGCCATCTTTCTGTAGATTTCAGGTTGGAATTCCGGCCCGGGGTAGAGCAAAAAGGAGGAATATCGATGCGTAAAGGAAACCGCAGCTTGTATTTGACGGCGTCATTGTGTTGCGCTGTTGGCATCAGCGCCGTCACAGGTCTACTTCTTGCGTGGGCCGTGCCTGCGGCGGCGCCACAAGATCGCGTCAATGCCGCCTATGCGGCGATGGGCGGCGACAAGTTGAAGACGATCAGTTTGAAAGCCAGCTTGGAACAATTCGATCCAGGAGAATCGTATTCTCTATCCGACCCTACCAAGCCGGACACTGGTGTGTCAGACTTGGTGCAGAGCCGCGATCTCATACACGGGTTCGCGCACAACGAATGGGTTCGCCCGCTGCCGGACAACTCGGCCAAGCGGACGTACACGGAAATCATCACGCCGGCTGCTGGCTATGTGATCGGCTACGACGCGACGAACGGCCGCCTGCCGAAACGCTCGACCAAAGGGACCCCGCCCGAGCACACCATGTCGGGCCGCCGCCTCACCGCAGCCTTGCGCGAACTCGAGCGGCCGATGATCGTCATCGAGATGAAGCAGCATCCTGACGGGGTCTCCGCGATCGTCGATCAGACGGTTGCGGGCAAGACCTATCCCGCCCTGCAATATCGCGGTGATTATGGAACGTTCATCGTAATGTTTGATTCCGCCACGAATCTTCCCGTCCGCGTGCGCACGCTCGATTGGGACGGATTGGAAGGTGATTCCGTCTTCGACGCTGAGTACTCGGATTGGCGTGACGTTGACGGCGCGAAAGTTTCGTTCCACGCCCTGTATACGTTAAACGGCATGAAGGTCGCGGACCTGAAGCTCTCCAGCGTGACGGCAAACCCGGCCTTGGCGCCCGCGACCTTCAACATTCCGCAAGCCATGTTGGCCAGTGCGGCGAAGCCGGCGCCCGCAAACGTGACGCCGTTTCAATGGATCATCCGCCGCCAGTTCTTCGGTTTCTATTACGACTCAGACGCGATGTACACGGACGATGTTGATAGCCTAAGGCTCGACGACATTGGCCCGAATGTCAGCCAGACCCAGGGCGGAACGCACAATACGATCTTCATCGCCACGAACAACTATCTGATCGCGGTGGAAGCGCCGAACGATGACGGCCAGGCAATCCAGTCCATCGACATGGCAAAGAAGAGATTTCCGGGGAAACCGATCCGCTACCTGATTCTCACCCATCACCATGTCGATCACGTTAGCGGCATGCGCACCTACGCTGCCGAGGGCGCGACCATCGTGGTAGGCAAAGGTGACGGCGATTATTTCCGCAAAGTGCTGGCACGTCCGGAAACGCTGAACCGATTCGCGCCCAAAACTGCTTTCACGCCCAAAGTGATCGAAGTCGATGGCAAGTGGAGTGTGGCCGATGGCGGTCGCGAGGTGGATGCTTATGCCGTTGAAAATCCCCACGCGGCGGGCTATGTCATGGTGTACGTGCCCGATGCCAGGCTCGGAATCGTGAGCGATCTGTATGTTCCGGGCGCACCTGTACCCTCCAATGCGATGGTGGCGGCGCTAGTGAAAGGCGTCGACAAATGGGGGATCAAGCCAGAGCGCTTCGCTGGCGGTCACGGCTCCACTGGTCCGTATGCCGATGTGGTTCGAGCGGCGCAAAAATAAATGTTTCCGAGCCGCTCCGGCAGCATGATCCCGAACTCGAACGCTTCGCCTCCGAACCGCCTGCGGAGCCGCTGCTGTTCCCCACAACTTGATGGTCTGGTCTTCGGAGCTTGTGTGTATACCAATATGGGTATATTCTAGGGTGCCGATGAGGGATCCGCGGACGGTAAAACCACTGTACTGGGTGGGCAGCAGTAAGAAAGACCTCATGGGGCTGCCGGAAACAGTAGTGAACGTATTCGGTTACGCCCTTTATTTAGCTCAGATCGGCGGCAAGCATGACCAGGCCAAACCCCTGAAGGGATTTGGTTCGGCAGGGGTACTGGAAATTATCGAAGATTGGGAAGGGAATGCATACCGCGCGGTTTATACGGTTCGCTTGGCCGGATGCGTGTTCGTCCTGCTCGTGTTTCAGAAGAAATCCAAGCGGGGTGTTGCGACACCCGGAAAGGACATGGACTTGATTCGCGAACGATGGAAAGTAGCTGAACAAATGGCCAGAGAGCTGAAATCATGAAGAAAACACAAGTCATTACTCGACAAAAAATGCTGGTCGAAAAAGGCTCGGGGAACGTGTATGCGGACCTGGGCTTTCCGGACAGCGCGGACATGCTGGTCAAGGCGCAGTTGGTCACGAAAATTGCGGAGATCATCCGCCAGCGGCGCTTGACACAAGCGCAGGCGGCAAAACTCCTTCGGCTATCCCAGCCCAAGATTTCTCGATTGCTCTGCGGGGAGTCAATTGGGTCGCGACGTTCAAATTGTGGTGAAACATACGCCCCAACAGCGCGCCCAAGGTCGACTGACCGTGCGCTTCGCCTGACAAGCAAAAGGGCCCTCAAAACTCATCGCCCGGCAATCTTCTTTAATGTTTGCTCCGCTGTACATTCGCTTTTTATTCGCCTATACTGAAGCCCAATAGAAACGGCCCCCGCGAGGAGCACGCCCCATTGCCATGGCTTCAGATCCCATCTCGGCTGCACTTGCCACTCGGCGTTCTCCAACAGCTAGGAGAAGAGGTCTCGCGATCACCGTGCCTGCTGGGTCGGGCGGCGCGGCTCCTGTAGGGGCACGTCCTGTTTATCCTGAGCAGGGGCGAAGGGCCGTGCCCCTACACGGCATCACGGCAATAGCCGCGCCGCTGGCACCACTCCCACCAAAACGCCCCTGGGTGCTGCCGCCTTCCGGGCTGGCGGTGTTTTACGGGCGGCCGGAGACGCCGCGGCTGTTTCATTATTTTTTGCCACGCCTCTTGGCCGAGGGGAAGCAGGTGCTGTGTCTTGACGGCGCGAACCGGTTTGATCCGCTGTTGATTGCGCGGCTAGCGCGGCAGCGAGGGCGCGAGGTGGCCGAGTTCAACCGCCGCATCCGCGTGGCGCGGGCGTTCACCTGTTTTCAGTTGACCGAGCTGCTGGTGCGTGTGCCGCGCCTGCTTGAACAATTTGCCGCCGACGCGCTGGTTGTGACGGCGCTGCCGGACCTCTATTTCGACGAGGACGTGCGGGAGCGCGACGCCGGAGTGTCGTTCCGCCACGCGCTGGACGCGCTGCAGGCGTTGCGCCCCTTGCCGCTGGGCGTCGCGGTGTTCTCCGACGCGACGTCGTTTGAGACACCGCGCCGCGCGATGTTCGGGCAGCTTGCCGCGCAGGCGACCGAGCTCTGGCGATTCGCGCTCGATGGAGAAGGGGGCAAGCTGCGCCTGATTGGGGAGGAGGGGGGAAACAGGTTGCAGGTTGCAGGTGGTAAGTGACAGGGTCTCTTGCCTCTGCGGTTTTCTCTGCGTTCTTTGTGCCCTCTGTGGTGAATGCTTTTCAAGATTTAACACAGAGGACACGGGGAGCACAGCGGGCACAGAGAAAAGGTCACACGAGTTACGAATCACGGAACTTTATGGGCCGCACAGTACCTACATTCCGGCAACTGATCGACGACGCCATCGCGCGGTGGTCGAAGTTCCGCCGCGCGCTGCGCCGAGAGGACCAGGAATATTTCGACCGCCTGTTTCGCCGCGTACGGTTGTACACGCAGGCGGCCACCTATCAGGCGAGCGACAACCCCATGGAAGCGATTCTGCTCTCCATCGCGCTCGATCAGGAAAAGCGGCTGGACGCGCTCGAGCGCGCCGCGCAGCCGCCGGAGACGGGTGCGGGCTCCACGCTCCGTCGCCATAGCGCTGGCTTTAGCGCGTCGGCGGCTTGGAGCCCGCCGGAAAAATATTTGGAGAACCTCGATGCGCCTCAAATCGCCGGTGAAAATCAACAGCCAGACGCACCTCAACGGCCAGGCAAAGATCAGCGGCCAGACAAAGATCAGCGGATGGATCCTCGATCTCTACCCGAGCCCGCACGGGATGAAGCTCTGGCTGATCGAGCCGAACCAGACGCGCCACCTGCTGATTGACCGCTTCGCACCGGCGTTCTATGTCTCTGGCCCTGACGCGGTGCTCGGCCATCTGCGCGAAGAAGCCGCGCGGCAGCCGCACGCACTTGCCTGCCGTCTGACCGAGCGAATGGATTTGTGGGAGCGGTGCGCGCGTCCGGTGCTTGAGATCGAGGTCGCGCATCCGAACGAGTATTCGTCGTGGACGCGCTGGGCGCGCCGCTTCGATTCCTCGCTGCGGCTTTACAACAGCGATCTGATGCTTGCGTCGCTCTACTGCTGGCAGCGCGGCGTCTTTCCGCTGGCGCGCGTCGAAGCCGAGGTCGACAACGAAGGCCGCGTTCTCGCGCTCGAATGCCGCGACACCGAATGGGCTCTCGACTACGAACTGCCGCCGCTCGAAATCCTGCGCGTGCGCCTCGGAGGCCTCAAGCGTGTGGACCCCACGCACGGCGCCCCTTTCAGACAATGTGCCGCGCTCGAAGTCGAAGTGGACGGTCGCCAGTTTGAATTCGACGAATCGGGCGAGCCCGCCGCCGTCGCGTTTCAGCATTTGCTCACGCGGCACGATCCCGACCTGATCCTGAGCGACTGGGGCGACGCCACGATTCTGCCGCGCCTGCGCGAACAGGCCGCGCGGCTGCGTCTGGCGCTCACGCTCAACCGCGATCCCGACGCCGAAGTGCAGCAAAGCCGTGCGCGCAGCTTCACGAGCTACGGCCGCATCCTGTTCAAGAACAGCGCGACCACGCTTTTCGGGCGCCTGCACGTGGATACGCACAACTCCTTCATCGCCGATAAATGTGACCTCTCCGGGTTGTGGGAACTCGCGCGCGTCACCAAATTGCCCGCGCAGTACGCCGCGCGCACCACGACCGGCACCGGCATCTCCTACATGCAGATGGAGCTCGCCTGGCGCGACGGCGTGCTCATCCCCGAGCAGAAAGCCGAACCGGAAGATCCCAAATCGCCGGACGAGTTGCTCGCCTCCGACCGCGGCGGCCTGGTGTTTACGCCGAAGACCGGCTTTCACGCCAACGTCGCCGAGCTTGATTTCGTCAGCGAGTATCCCAGCATCATGGCGCGGTTCAACATTTCACCCGAGACGATCAATTGCCCATGCTGTCCCGATGCGCCGCGCGTGCCGGAGCTGGGCTACCGCGTGTGCCGCATGAGGCGCGGCATCACGAGCCGCGTCGTCGAACGGCTCATCGCGAAGCGCGGAGAGCTGAAGAGGTTATGTAGCGCCGCGCGGAAGCTGTCCCGGCCCGGCCGGGAGGGCGGCATTTTAGATTCGAGCACATGCCCGCCTGATGGTTCGGCTTCGCTCACCACAAGAGGCGGACGGCCCACGGACCAGCCGTGTGGTGAGGAGCTAGAAAAAATCCAACATTACAAGCTCCAGCGCGACTCTCTCAAATGGCTGCTGGTCTGCTGCTTCGGCTATACCGGCTACAAAAACGCGCGATTCGGAAAGATCGAGGCGCACGAAGCCATCAACGCCGTCGCGCGCGAAACGCTGCTCGTTGCAAAAGAGATGGCCGAGGAGCGCGGCTACGAAGTGCTGCACGCGCTGGTGGATTCACTGTACGTGCGAAAAGCAGGAGCGACGCGCATCGAGTACGAAGCGCTCACCGCGGAAATCGCCGCGCGCACGCAATTGCCGCTGGCGATTGAGGCGATCTATCGCTACGTCGTGTTCCTGCCGTCGCGGCAATTTGAAGACGTGCCCGTGCCCAATCGTTTTTTCGCCGTTGCGGAAGACGGTGCGCTCAAGGTGCGCGGCCTCGAATTGCGGCGTCACGATACGCCGCCGCTGGTCGCGCGCATGCAACAGGAAGTCCTCGCGATTCTCGCCGAAGCGCACGATTTCGCCGGCTACACCGTGAAGCTCGAAGAGGCCCGGGAAATTCTGCGCGGTTATGAAGAGAGCCTGGCCGATGGCAGCGTCGCCATCGAGGATTTGATTGTGAGTAAAAGACTTACGCGCGCGCCGCGCGAGTACCAGAAGGCCAATCAGACGGCCATTGCCGCGCAGCAGTTGTTTGGCTCGGGTGTGCACTTGCGGCCCGGCCAGACCGTCGAATATATCATCACCGACGCCGGCAATCGGGTTCCGAACGACCGTGTGCGCGCCTATGCGCTTTGGGACGGCTGGTTTGGATACGACCGCCGCAAATATGCGGAACTTTTGCGCGACGCTTTCGAACCACTCGCTCTCGGGCACACGGCGCAAATCGCCTCCAACATGCGAAAAGCCCGGGAATAAGGACAGACCAAGGCGACTGGCCCTATTCTGCTCCAACCGACGAGATGTTCTCGCAGGCCAGATAACCGGCAACAGGTATTGGTCATCAAACATGACTAAAGTCCGGAAATAAAGGACAGGGCAGAACAACTGTCCCAATACTGGTCGAAAGACCAGTAATCCGAAAATAGATTTGTGCTCGGCCACTTCTTGCGGCAGCTCAACATCGTCGTGAACCCGCTGGTCTGGTCGAGCGCGCAAATTATTATCGCACTTCTGAGTTTTACCATTGCCGCCAATGTCCTGGTGCGGTACCACGGCACGGGCGATCGCGTGTCGCTGATTTTGGGACTGACCTTGGCTGTCACCGGGATGATTCACCTCTTCGCGATTCTTGAGTTCTACCGTAACTTTTTAATGCGTGAGGAGCAATTCCGCGTCCCGCTTTCGTGGATGGTGGGCCAGACGCTCCTCGGCCTGGTTTTTCTTTTCGCCTATACCATCGATAAACTCTTGCCATGGCCGCGCGAAATGAAAAGAAACCTCCTCGCCGTACTGGCGATTGTCGTCGCAACGTCTTGTCTGGTTGCGATGGCTTTTCTCGCCTTTCCGCATCAGCCGCCCGTCCACCCTCGGAACCTCATAGCGCGCCCGTGGGAAATCCTTCCCGGCGTCATCTTTCTGGCAGCCGCGTTCGGACTACGGCGCATCCCCGGCGGGGACCTCTTCGCCTTTGATGCCGTGCTGGTTTGGGTGGCAGGTATAAACGCGGCCGGCCACGTGATCGCCACGCAATCCACGCGTTTGCTCGATGCACCCGCGGCGGTTGCACAACTGCTGAGCACCATCGGCTGTGTCGTTCTCCTCGGCGCAACTCTATTGGACAATGCGCAGCTCTTCGGCCAGGTGCGGACTCTGGCCATCAGTGACAGCCTGACGGGCCTGGCAAATTACCGGCATCTCGTGGATGTCTTGCAAAATGAATTGGAAAGATCGGGGCGAACCAACCGTTCTTTTTCCGTTCTGCTGATGGATCTCGACCGGCTCAAGGGTATCAATGACCGCTACGGGCACATTGCCGGGAGCCATGCACTCTGCCGCGTGGCGGACACTCTTCGCCTGCAATGCCGTTCGATTGACACGGCGGCGCGCTACGGCGGCGACGAATTCGCGCTCGTGCTCCCGGAAACCGGCGAAATCGCCGCGCAGCAAGTCGCCGATCGCATCCGCGATTGCCTCGAATTCGATGAAGAAATTCCGCGGCTCAGTATGAGCATCGGTCTCGCCACCTTTCCGCAATCCGGCCATTCCGTTCAACAATTATTGGAGTCCGCGGATCGCGCCCTATATGCGATGAAAGAGAAATTGAAGACTGGAAAAGCGCAGAGGCAACGCCGCCGATGACGCCTAAAGCTACGACCTACAAAGATTCTCCGGTTGTCACGCAGACTCTTTAGCCTTTGCAGGGTGAATCACGCTACGACTGGGCGGGATTTGTGGGATTAGCTTTAGAAGCCTTCGTCCGAAGGCTCTTGGTACGGGTTACTTGGGACGTCCGGAATGTTCCAGAACTCTGGATTAGATGATGGGAAAGCGACGCCGACCTCATTCGTTTCACCGTCTCGGCCCCGGACACGCACGACGCGGCACACCTGTTCTTTCGATGTCCAATTGTTGATCAACAGCAAATCCTGCCCTTCGCAAACGGGCCCGCGCAGTACGATCAGCCCTCCGCCCGCGCTTCCGTTCACCGCATCCGCTTCTTTATAGAACGGAGATCCGCTCGGCCCACGGCCGTATACAGTGAGAGGCACATCCAATTCCCACCTTCGGCTTCGCCGCTGCTCGCGCATTTCCATGACGCCGAGACTTTCCCTATCGGCCGCGCCGTTCGCCGCGCGCGTTGCTGCCACGAGTTTCAGGGCTTCGTAAATTCGGCTCATACGTCGTATCCTGTCCGTGCGAGGATGATTTCGCCCATAAGTTAATAATCCCATGCGAATCCAACCGGGCCAATGGTTGTGGAGTCTCATTGTGGGGGAGTACCTCTGGCCTAGTACTTTGCCGTTCGATCTATCAGGATCTCGTCAGTGGCGGTAGGAGGCCCTCCGTATGTGTTCTTTGCCGATAGAGGCCTCTTGTACCCGTGATTTCGGCATGAGAGGATTTTGCCTTAAGTGGGGGCGCGGCTGACAAGCGCCAGGAGTTGTGGCAGCCAGGCGGGAGGGAATCGTGAACCGGAGAGATTTCGTGAAATTTGGTGGTGTGGCCGCGATTGAACTGAGCACCGCCAGATTGCTCATGTCACAAATGCAACCGGGCCTGCAGTCTAATGCGCCGGCGTCCGACACCCCTAAGCCCGATTTCACGCTGCGAATTGCTCCCGTGATGGTGGAACTCACGCCGGCCCATACGATCAGCACCATCGGCTACAACGGGACCTCTCCAGGGCCGCTGCTACGGATGCGGGAAGGCCAGCCGGTGACGGTGGAAGTCATCAACGACACTGACGTGCCGGAACTGGTGCATTGGCACGGCCTGTTCATTCCTCCCGAGGTGGACGGTGTAGAGGAGGAGGCGACGCCGATGGTGCCTCCGCATGGCCGCATCCGGTATCAATTCATACCGCGGCCGGCCGGGACGCGTTGGTATCACACACATACGATGGCTGGCGCAGACCTTCACCGGGGCGCCTATACAGGACAGTTCGGATTCCTCTTTATCGAGCCGGCGAACTATCCCGGGAACTTCGACAAGGAATTCTTTCTAGCCCTGCGCGAGTGGGAGCCTTTTTTCAATCCAGAAGCAGACGACGATGAGGATGCGAGTAACTCCGGACCGCAGCCGGAAAGGCCAAAGACGCTGGATACCAGCCCGTCGGGTCTGGAGGTCGGCTATCAGATGTTCTCGATTAACGATAAGTCCATGGGAGCAGGAGAGCCGATTCGCGTGCGCCAGGGCGAACGCGTGTTGATGCATCTATTGAATGCGAGCGCCAGCATGAATCGGAGTATAGCGCTCCCGGGACATCGCTTCCAGATCGTAGCGATGGATGGCAATCCTGTTCCGACACCGCAGACTGTTGACGTGATCTACCTTGGCCCGGGAGAACGTGTGGACGCGATCGTCGAAATGACCCAGCCTGGGGTCTGGATTTTTGGCACGACTACAGACGACGCACGTAATTCCGGAATGGGCATTTTAGTGGAGTATGCCAATCAGCACAAACAGCCACAATGGGTTGCGCCGCCGAAATCGGCTTGGGACTATACGATTTTTGGCCGCGCGGGAACGCAGCCCCCGCCGGACCAGACGATCGACATGATTTTTCAAAAAGTCCCGAGCGGCGCCGGCCTGTTCAATAGCTGGACGGTCAACGGGAAGGAATATCCTCACGATCAAGAATTTGTGCTCAAGAAGGGCAGCCGCTATCGCTTGGTGTTCCGCAATCGCAGCGAAGACGACCATCCGCTGCACATGCACCGGCATTTGTTCGAGCTGGTCGAAATCAATGGAAAAGCCACGGCCGGAATCATGAAGGACACGGTAATAGTGCCGGGCTATGGACGCGCAACGGTCGACCTGGTGGCCGATCAGCCTGGATTGACGCTATTCCATTGCCACATCCAGCAGCATATGGATTACGGATTCAAGGCGCTGTTCCGTTACGCATAGGCCGGGACAGATTCAATTCCGCAACGACGGTATGCCGGCCGAGTGCGTGGCCAGACCCTTGGCAGCTAGGGTTTATCTTCAATTTTCATTACCGGCGCTCCGATCTTGACCGTCACGCCGAACCGTTTGTAATTTTCGTACCGAACCGTCATGCGAATGGGTATGTCGCCCGAGCTGAAATGCAGCACATCGTTGGATCGAGTATAGGTCGGGAACCAGTAATTGCCTTCCACGTTTTCGCGGAACGTTTCAAAACGAGGAAATACGTTTTCCTGGCCCTTCTTCTTGATATCAGGAACAGCTTTTCCGTCGGTCTTCACGATCTCGAAATCCTTGTCATCCACCCAGACGCGTCCTTGAAAATAGCGCTGGTTCTTTTCCAGTGTTTTTGGACCCACGTCGAACACATACGTGTTGAGTTCATCGAGCGGCTCGTGGGCCACGTACTTGACGTCGTACTTGGGCAATTCTTTCGTGGTCAGCACGAACGGCTGCACGCGCTCCAGGTCGTCCAAATCCTGTTGTGACAGAGTAATGCGCTCGAGAGTCGGTGTCGGGGCATTGGTCACTTTCTCATAGCGTTTGCCCTCCGGGGTGAACACAATCTCGCTGGTCATCCGATATTCGCCGTCTACCCGGCCGCCGTCTAGAGTTTGAATAATAAAAGTCTGCGTGTAGGTGAAGTTGTCGCGCTCGGTTTTGAATTCAGACTCACGCGCCGCGAATCGACGGATGATTTCATCGATCGGAATTGAGGGAGGTTCTTTCGAGGCTACAGCTGTTGCATGCTTTGACGCCGGATCCTGAGTGGGTGCTGCAGCCGCCGGCTTCGGCTCACTCGGAGGAGCGGCCATTCCCGCAGGCGCGTTCATCGGCCCCTGTTGCTGCGCGGAAAGCGGCAGGAACACGCAGAGCGCCGCCAAATAATTCAATACAGTGAATACGGCTCGCCATTGGTGCTTTGTAATCCAACCGGATCGGATGCCCGCCATAGCTCGCTCCATTTCTGTCTTTCTCTGTGTTCTCTGTGCCCTCTGTGTTGAAATCTTTTTCTTCCGTGTCACTCGCGAAAAAGATTTTCACCACACAGTGCACAGAGTACACGGAGAAAGCATGCCCTTTCGTGAATAGAAACTACCTCCAGCAGTTAGACGCGCTCCACAATCATTGGAGTTTCAGCGAGGTTCCAAGGTTGCTTTTCCTGAACGAGCATCCAAAGCATATTCCACCGCACACACGCGCTGAAGAGCTGTGTCCCAATCCAGTTTACCTCAGCCGTGCGCTCACCGTTTGCATTAAGAACGCACAGCTGGTTGACAGTGAAATCCGATGTTTGATACGGTCCCGCGGCATACAATCGTTCCTGTCAAAAACACGCGGGTAAGTGAAATGCAAAGTTTTTCGGAGAGAATACGTGTCCCCATCCATGCCACAGAACAAATGGTTCCGTCTCACACCGGTCGAGTGGCTCATTTGTGCCGTGGCATGCATCGGATTTGCCTTCGACACGTACGAACTCCTCGTCCTGACGCTTACGGTTCAACCAGCCCTGAGCGAATTCCTTATCGCCAAGCCCGGAAGCGCGGCTTTCAACCACTGGATTGGCATGCTGTTCTATGTCCCCGCGATCTCCGGCGGGATTTTCGGTTTGCTGGGCGGATACTTCATCGATCGGCTGGGCCGCCGGCGCATCCTCCTCTGGAGCATTCTGCTGTTCTGTTTTTCCGCCTTCGCCACGGCCTATTCGGCGTCCGCGTTGCAATTGCTGATTTTTCGCTGCACCACGCTTGTAGGCGTTTCCGTCGAATTCGTGGCGGCAACGGCATGGCTCGCCGAATTATTCGCCGAACGCAAACAAAGGGAGACCATCCTCGGGATTACGCAGGCGTTTTCGTCTACCGGCGGGCTGCTCATGAGCGGAGCGAATTATTTGAATCTAACGATCGGCCATTTGCTGCCGGCCATTCATGGCGGCCATGAAGCTTGGCGCTACACGGTTTTGTGGGGAATTCTTCCGGCCATTCCGCTTCTCGTAGTCCGTCCGTTCCTGCCGGAATCACCGATTTGGCTGAAGAAAAAGGAGGAGGGAACGCTCAAGCGGCCCAGCATTATGGAGCTGTTCCATCCGGAATTCCGGAAAACGGCGCTGCTAACCTGCTTGATGATGGCCTGCGCGTATGCGGCGTCCTTCGGGATGTTGCAGCATTTTGCGCGAATTATTCCCGGTGGCCCCGAAGTCAGAAATTTGGCGCACGCCGAACAGCAAAAAGTTGTCAGCTTCTTGCAAGGGGCCCAGGAACTGGGAGGGCTCGTCGGCCGCATCCTGATGGCCATTCTTGCCGTGCGCGTGCTGAGCCGAAAACGGCTCTTGCACATTTTTCAGATCCCCGGACTGCTTCTGATTCCTCTGGTAGTATTTCTTCCCGCAGTTCGCGACGCGGATATGTCTTCTTGGGGGATTTTTGCCCTCGGGGTCGTGTCCGTGGCGCAATTTAGTTTTTGGGGAAATTACCTGCCCACGCTCTACCCCACGTACTTGCGAGGCACGGGCGAAAGCTTCGCGGCCAATGTGGGTGGGCGGATGCTGGGGACGTCAGCGGCTCTCATCACGACCACGATCGTGTTGTACATGCCCGGAGGCACGGTTACACGGCAACTCGCCTACGCGGCGGGCATTGTGGGATTTCTCGCCTACGCGATCGGATTCATCGCGAGTTTTTGGCTTCCGGAACCACGGCAGGACGCAATTCCGGACTAAGTCCGAAATCTCCAGACTGAGTGCCGGATCTGGTTTACCCTGTCAGTTTGCCACGTCGAATCGCATTGCGGTGTATGCTCGTCTTGAGTAGCACAGGCTTCAGCCTGTGTTCTGCTGCTGGGCGGCACATCAAACCACACAGGCTGAAGCCTGTGCTACGGGGTCGCGCCGAAATTACGAGTCACTTCTTTCGGCAAAACCGGCGGGAAACTCTCGGGAGTTCTTGTGAGAAATTCTGGCTAGCCGCTCGCGGAAAGCTTCACGCTAGCTTCAGCCTCAGAAGCCTGCGCGCATTGCCTTCGTAAATCTTCGCGCGGTCTTCGGCTGAAATGGGAAGTTCTTCGAGGCAACGAATCGTTTCGCGAATATATCCGGGCCCCTTCTCCGGATCGAAGGGCGAATCGGATGCGAACAGAACTTGATCCGCCCCGAAGAAATCCAGCCCGCATTGCATGGCGGCGCGCGATCCAAATGTCGCGGTATCCGCGTAAAACATCTTGAAGTATTCCTGCGGGCGTTTTTTGAGCCGCCGGGAATAGACGGTCAAATCTTCATCGGGCGTTCGGGCGCCAAGCTGGTCCAAACCCGGACCGGTACGCCCCGAAAAATAGGGAATCATGGCCCCCAAGTGGTGCGAGATGATCTTGAGATTCGGGAAGCGGTCGAAATAACCAGCAAACATGATACGCGCCATGGCCACCGACGTTTCATACGGCCATCCGAAAACCCACCACAATTCGAATTTCGATTGTTTTTCGGTTTGATAGTCCGGAAAACCGGCGCCGCGGGTTGGATGGAGCCAGATCGGAAGGTTCACCTCCGCCATCTTTTCGAAGATAGGGAGGAATTCGGGGTCGTCCAAAGGCTTCCCGTTCACATTCGAAAAGAATTGAACTCCGGTAGCTCCCAGCTTCATAACCGCGCGCTCGATTTCCTCGACCGCAGCCTTGGGGTTGTTCATTGGTACGCCGGCCACGAAGCCAGGAAAGCGGTCGGGGTGCTTTTGGACGAGCTCTGCCAGTCCATCATTGGCAATTTCCGCCAATTCCGGAGAATGTTTTGCGTCTCCACAAGCTTCAATCGGTGGGGAAGCGAGGCTGACAACCTGGACGTAGTCGCCGAACCGGTCCATCATGCGGAAACGAATATCGAGATCGACCATCGCCGGGACGCCCAGGGAGCGCATTTTTATGCCGCTTTCCGGCAACTTGCGCATCCGGTCATAGAAGTTTTGCGGAAAAATATGGCAGAAGATATCGATCTTCATCGGACTCTCTTTCGGAAAAAACGTGTCTTGAAATGTGCTGCGCAACGAAACCAAATACCGGGCCGGAAGGCGTCGGCTTTTCTCACTGAAATGCCGGTTTGACCGACGAACATAGCAAGCCATGTATATGCTGTCAACAGACTGTTGTTCTGACCACCGCACGCATCCATTTCCACTTCGGTTCACCCGATGTTGACTTGGAGTTTGCCCATCATACGCTTCCCTCTGCGCCTTAAGTTATTTAAAATAAGATGCATACGGACGAAACAAGGGACTGCAATGCCGAGTAACCGGTTGCGTGAGTAACCGATTGAGAAAATAGGAGCAACGTTGCGTTTGGTTTGGGAGTCAAATCGAGCGACCATAAGTTTGCCCGCAATTCATTCAGGTTGACCTCTTTAGTTATGATCCAAGCGGCCAAACTGGGGGAGACACCGTGCCTTTTTGTAACAACCAATATGTCAAGGCGAAGTCCGGTCCATACTGCAGCAAAGTTGACCGCGCCCCTCGCACCGAAGTTCCGGGAGAAGAACCGCGATTTGATCGAGGAGCGTCCCAGTGAGGTATTGCCGTAACACGGCCAAATTCGCATCGGGCTTGCTGCGCGGACGATTGCTTCTAGCCCTGGCGATTTTTGCGATTCCCGGATTTGCCCAGACAACGGGTGCGGGCCCGCAAGCTTTGACAGCGTCTCTCGCTGGTAGGGTCACCGTTACGACTGGTGAGGGCGCAACAAATAATCTTGCGGGTATCACCGTGAAGTTGACGGGTCCGGCCCCCGCATCGTCGTCTAGGTCGGCGGTGACGGATGCTGACGGTCGCTACGAGTTCACTCAGCTTGCCCCCGGAAGCTACACGACCGAAACGAGCCTTGAAGGCTTTAAGCCGTGGACCGCGACAGTGACGTTAACACCCGGTCGGGCTGCTGTCCTGGACGCTCCGTTGCAGATTAGCACGATCAGTGAGCAAGTCGAGGTTCAAGGGGAAGCCACCGATATTGCGACGCAGAGCGTGAGCGCCACCTCCACCGTCAGCGAGAAGCAATTGGAGGCCCTGCCACTTCGAACGAATGAACTTTCCGAGGCTTTGTCGTTGTCGCCCAGCGTGATTCGAACGCAGGAAGGAAAGTTGAATTTCAATGGGCAGACGGAAAGCCAGGGCATGTTGTTGGTGGACTCGGCCGAAAACGTCGACCCCGTGGCAGGGAGTTTCGCGATTCCCATTCCGCCCGGGGTCATTCAATCCATTCAAGTCTTTAACACGCCGGATAGTTCCGAATTCGGAGGATTTTCCGGCGGATTGACGAGAATCGAACTAAAGGCTCCCCCGCCTGCTTGGCGCTACAAGATTTACGATTTCGTTCCGGCCTTTCGGGCCAAGAACGGCGACCTCGTAGGGCTCGCGAACATGACCCCGCGGTTCGAGTTCGGCGGTCCGCTGGTCCAGAATAAATATAGTTTTTCCGAGAACCTGACGTACGAATTTCGGAGGGACCCTGTGCGCGGTCTTTCGTGGCCCTTCAACGAAACGTACAAGAGAAGCTTCAATTCTTTCACCGAACTTCAGGCAACTTTTTCACCACGGCATGTGGTGAACATCAATATCAATTTTTTTCCACAGAACCTTCAGTTCATAAATATCAATACACTGGTCCCGCAGAGTGCATCGGTGGACTATCGGAGGAGGGGAGTGTCCGCCGGCGTCTCAGATAGCTACCAGCTTGTCTCAGGGGTGATCCTTAACACTGTCGTTCGCTATACGCGCTTCGATAGCAGTACCTATGCCCAGGGACCGGCCGACATGGAAATTACTCCCGAAGGCTGGCGCGGGAATTTTTTCAATAACTGGGCCAGGAAAGCCAATCAAGCAGAAATCCTGCCGACCGCTCAACTGCCGACGAAATCCTGGTACGGCCACCATGACCTGAAGTTTGGAATAGATATCTTATACCGGACTTACGGCGGCGATAGCGTATCTCACCCCATCCAAGTGCGTGCGGAAGGGACCTCGCTCAACGCGGTAGACGGCTCGCTCACCGAGCAGATCAACTTTCAAGGCGCAGGATTATTGAAGGCAACCAGCGAGGAAATCTCGGAATTTGCGGAGGACCGCTGGACTTTGACCAGCAGCCTGTCCGTAAACTTCGGAGGGCGCTTGACGAGCCAAACCATTGGCCGCAGTCTCGCCTTCGCGCCTCGTGGTGGTTTGGCGTATTCGCCCAGAAACGGGAAAACCGTGATCCGTGCGGGTGCAGGCGTACTCTACGGACATGTCCCTCTGCTTGCAGCCGGGTTCGCTGAAAATCAAGAGCGGGTGATCACCATGTATTCGTCGGGTTTACCTGTGGGGCCGGCGATCACTCTGCAAAATCTCTATCTGCCCGCGGGCGCAAACCCGGGTTCACCCGGATCGCAAGATCCGAGCAGCACCCCTCGCACATTTACCTGGAACGTGGAAGCCGAAAGCGCGGTGCGCAGGAATCTCAGCGCCCGGGTTGGCTACCTGGACAGCCACACAAGGGATCTCTTCATCGTGGACCCAATGCTTCCCACGAGCGGAACGGTTGGTGTGCTGGCTCTCACGAACACGGGAACTTCGCAGTACCGCCAGGCCGAGTTTACCGTTCACTATCAGCCCAGTGAACGCGCCGATCTAAATATTACCTATGTCTGGAGCCGCGCTCGCGGTGACCTCAACGCGCTTTCAGATACATTCGTTCCGGTTGAGGCTCCGGTGATCCGCCCGAACGCTTACGGAATTGCATCATCGGATATTCCTCACCGAGTTCTCGCCGGGGGCATCGTCCACCTTCCTTGGTGGAAATTATCTGTGGCTCCGATCGCTGACGTGCATTCAGGGTTCCCGTATTCGCGGTTGGATGTTTTGCAGAACTACGTAGGCACGCCGAACAGTTCGCGCTTCCCGACTTACTTTTCACTGGACGCAAAGATCTACCGGGACATCACGCTGCACATACCGTTCTTGGATAGTTCCAAAGGCCGCAAGATTCGCTTGGGGGTCTTTTCCCTCAACGCCACGAATCACCAGAATCCGCACGACGTATTTTACACTGTTACATCTCCCCTGTTCGGGCAGTTCGCCGGTTTCCAGCGGCGTTTTACGGGCATTACGCTTGGCGTTGGCGAGTGAACGGCCCGGCAGCCGTGTTCGGTTACGCACGCCCCAACTGGGATTCGTGGATTCCTCGAAGCATTTTTGATACGGAAATTCGAGCGAACGACTCGGGCGACGCGCAACTAAGCCGATTTTTCGGTAGTGGATCATATTGGTGCTCGGTAAAACAAACCGCTATACGCACAAAACGCGCACAGGCGCTACAATTGCAACGGCCACGAACTCATGGTGTTTTTTGTAGCGGGCATATTTCTTTTCTAACTGGATCATGACCGATTCTTTCGGATGGAGATAGGGCATGCCAGGCTCCACGCTCAAGACTCCTTGGGGTGACCCTCCCTGGAGAATTGATTTCTGCTCCTCAGTCAGGCCAATTCCCCAAGAGGTAGATTTCGCCGTAATCGGCGGTGGATTCACAGGCCTTTCGGCTGCTGCTTGGCTGCGCCGGTTCGAACCTTCAAAAACTGTCGCCCTGTTCGAATCCAGTCACATCGGTGCCGGCTCAAGCGGCCACACTGGCGGGATAACTCTGGCAGAAACCGCCGCCGGTGACCTTCCCGGCTTAGGCGATGTATTAGCAGGGTTCTCGGACATCGTAAAAGAGTTGGCGGTGGAATGCGATCTTTCCCTTCCCGGTGCATGGGAACTTGGTCGAACCGGTTGTTTGCCGGGATCTCCGATCGCATGGGCGGATTCAGGAGATCTGCGCGTGGTTAAGCAAGTCCCCGGGGGCACAGTCGATCCCGGAAAACTTGTGAGCGGCTTGGCGCGCTCAGCAGAGGCGCTTGGCGTCCAGATTTTTGAGCATTCCAAAGTCGAGAAAATTGAATTCCAGGAGCCGTTGCGGTTGGATATCAATGGCCAAGAGGTTCGCGCTCGTGACGTCCTCCTGGCGACGAATGCAATGTCCCTGGAGATGAGCGACCTGGTCCAGCGCGCGCAGCCCAAGTTCACATTGGCTGTTGCCACCAAGCCTGTCGCAGTTGCACACCGCGAGGCTTTAGGTTTGGGAGCGGGGAAGCCCTTCTATACGATTGATTTCCCCTATCTCTGGGGTCGCCTCCTGTCCAACGGCGGAATCATTTTCGGAAGTGGGCTTGTGCACGTAAAGGATTGGCGCGAACTGCTTGACATTGACATCACGGTTGGGCAGGCGGCTGAGTTGATCACCCGGCTTGAACGTCGCGTACGCGGACTGCATCCAGTCTTGCAGGATGTCGAGTTCACGCACCGATGGGGAGGGCCAATCCTGATCGCGGACCAGTGGCGGCCCGTATTCGAACTCCATCCCCGGAGTTCGCATGCCGTGGTACTTGCCGGCTACAGCGGACACGGTGTCGCACTTTCGGTTTACCTGGGGCGATGGGCGGCCGAGGTGATGTTGGGCCGAACGAAACCTCTTGGATGAACCAATGCCGTTTCGAACCGTATCTCACGATTCTGTGCCGTTACTTAGCTGATGTTCCAGACTTATTTCGCGTCGAATTTTGCTCCCGAGTTGGTTCCATCCTTGCCGGCATTTGGCCGACGATAGGCGCCAACATGACTGACCTAAGTGGAGCACAGGCAGTACTGAGGCAAAGTAATGGCCGAAAAGGGTAAGCGAGTGGGTGATCGACATTGTTGGGCGCAGCTAGGCTTTCGACAGAACTCGTGGCAGTTACTTGATAGATAGCCACTTAGCGGCAAGGGACATGTCCCGTATATGGCATTGAAATTGCACTTCATATGCCAGCGGGCCACGTCATTGACAGGGAGTAATTCGAATGACAAAAAATGTTAGTCGATTGGCGCTGACAGTTCTGGCCTTAGTTCTGATGGGCAGCCAGTGGACTTATGCTCGGGTGAACGAAGAGCCAAAGAAACATAAGAAGGTCCCAGAACCGGCAACGTTGACCTTGATGGCTCTCGGTCTCGCCGGAGTTGGCGCGATTCGTCGTCGACGAAAGGTGTCCTAAATTCATACCTGAATCCTCTCCTCGGTTTAATAACGATGACGGAGCCGGATGCAATGCGACGGGCATTTTCTATGGATCCCGTTGCTTTTCAATCTGTGCCTTGTCACCAACTTCATCGGCGGTGATTTGTGATCTCGCAGGAAAAAGTGCACGAATCGCTTCAATCCGCCTCAACATTGTGATTGAAGGTCCGCCACACAGGAGAAATATCTAGCATGCACTCCGCCGCATTGCATGGACAGCAAGTTCTGCGCTGGAAAACAGCCTGGCTCGCGATTTACACAGCCGCGTGCGCCGCGCTATTTTTGAACCCGCTGCGTGAACTGTTCCGCTTGTCCATTTCCACAGACACTTATTCGCACATCCTCGTGATTCCATTGATCAGTATTTGTATGATTTACATGGAGAGGGAAGCGGTACTCCAGAGGACGGGGGGCACATCAAGATTTGCTGCTCCACTCTTTTCGGTTGGGATTCTTCTTTACGCACTCAGCGGAAAATTCGGCCTTTCCATTTCCACGGACGGATCATTGGCGCTGGCAATCCTCGGCTTCTTGTTCTTGGTATGGTCTGGCTTTTATTGGGTTTTCGGCAGCCGCGCTTTTCGTGAGGGTCTTTTTCCGCTTCTCTTTCTTCTCCTGATGGTACCGCTGCCTGAATCTGTGATTGACCGATTCATTGTCTGGCTTCAATGGGGGTCGGGCGATGTCACCAGTTGGATCTTTCACGCGACCGGAACGCCGGCGGTCCGAAACGGTCTATTCTTTACTTTGCCCAACGTAACAATAGAAATTGCCAAGGAGTGCAGCGGAATCCGGTCTGCCACCGCGCTGCTGATCACGTGCCTGGCCGCCGGCTACCTTCTGCTGCGATTGCCCTGGACGCGTTCCGTATTGTTGTTCGCGACCATTCCAGTCCTCATTCTGAAGAACGGAATTCGAATCACCACGCTCACTCTACTCGCCATTCACGTCGACCCTGGCTTCCTGGATGGGCCTCTGCATCATCAAGGCGGCGTAGTATTTTTCGTCGTTGGACTGTTGATGTTGCTTCCCGTTCTCTGGTGGCTTCAACGAATTGAAAGAAAGCGTTTCAGCCCGCAACCACCTGGGCATGGTCGAGTCGAAGTCAACTGTGAAGTAGTGCTGGAACGGATTGAGAGCTGAACTCCGCGAGGTCTACGCTGGTTCCGCGCCTATCCCTGAGCCGGGATTAAAACTGGAGCGAACATGGTCCTCCATTTACCACGTGTTGTAAGGCGTGTTCTCGAACGGTGAAACCAATTCGGATGAGGAGTGTACGTCATTGATGCCGGGAGTGGTCTGCTCGGGTGTAAGGAGCATATCGTCGGAAACCGGGTGCCAATCCTTCTGGCGTGTGATGGGATCGACGGGGATTG
>WNGO01000609.1_pt1 | contig 22189 bp, 23 predicted proteins | sample 5400511 | NCBI WGS metagenome assembly WNGO01 (sample SAMN13153380, study PRJNA577476) | soil metagenome | isolation source: 20 cm soil or saprolite under Garry oak tree replicate 2 | place: USA:California | collected 2016-06-15 | reverse complement strand
CGAAGAGCGCAAAGGTGAGCTCGAGATCGAGGTAGCCACGACCGAAGGCCGAGTCGCGCACGAGCGGCAGGAGGTTCCCGAGGTCGAACACTCCACGAAGCGCGAACTGCGCCGTCGCCATCACGACATACACAGGGGTCGCGATCAATGCAATCGCCCCGGAAGCCCCAAACGCGATCGACAGCGCGCGGAGGCGCGTCTCCGAAACGCGGCGCACGAGCGGGCGGGCGGTCGCGATGCGCAGAATGAAGAGGCCGATCGCGGCCATGAAGGACAGAAAGACGATCGCGCGCGCGGCGACGAGGCTCGGTGTGGCGGCGGTCTCCGAGATCGAGGGCACGGGAAACTGCGGCGCGGGCCCTGGATTGGGACCGACGGCGAAGGTGAACGCGCCCCGAACCGGATGGCCGTCGACCGAGATGACACGCCAGTAGACGAGGTACCACCCCTGCGCGAGGCGATGAAGCGGGACGACGAGTGTGTTGGGATCCGCTGCAGACCTTCGTGGCGACCCGGCGATCTGCTGCTGACCGGCCGCGTTCGTGACGGAGACGATCGCAAAATGCGGCTCGACCGCCTCCGAGTACGTCAAGAGGACCACCGGCGGCGGCTGATTCACGACCGAGCTCGGGAGCGGCGAAGTCCGCATGAGCACCGCGTGCGCCCAGGCGGCCGCTGGGAGCGCAAGCGCTCCCGCGACCGCCACGACCAGCAACGCGATGCGCGTGCGCCGGGTCACGCCAGCGCGCGCCGCCCGGACTTGCCGATGAGACCCGCGACCGCCACCACCAGCGCAAGCACTGCAAGCGCCAGCGCGACGATCCCGAGCGTCTTGCTCCCGCCGCCCCCGAGCGAGGACTTCGCCTCGATCGTCGGCGCCGGCGTGTCGGCGGACTCAGGGCCCGACCAGTCGACGACGCTTCCGTCGGAGTACGTCTGCCGCACCGTGAACGTATACGTCTTCGCCGCGTCCGTGGACGCGAGGAACTGGAAGACCGCGTCCTCCTCGGTGGGAACCTTGCCACCGCTCCAGATGACCTTTTGGATGACCGTGTTCGCGCCCGTCCCGGTGGTCTGGGCGTCTCGTTTCCAGCCCACAGCCGGAGCGAACGAATCGATCGAGAAGCCGCTCGGCAGCGTGAGCTCGACCTTCGTCGTGGCGGCATTCGCCTTCTCCGTCGGCACGGCGAGGGTGAAGAACTGCCCCTTCTTGGATACCACGACGGGTGGGCTGACGATTGCGTGTGCGAAGGCCGAGCCGGCGAGCAGCAGCACGGCGCCACCCGCGATGATCAGGACGGCAAAGCGCGTCTTTGCGCGCAACAGATTCATCGATCATTCTCCTCTCGGTTCGAAGTGAACGTCAGGAGAGAGCGGGCGGCGCACGCGACCGGCTGTAGCCCACGCGCCGGGAGGCGCGCGGCGCGACCGCAGCAGGACGCGACTGAGTACGTAGCCACGAGAGCTCCGGCGGCACCGCGCGCAGGAGTGCGAACGTCCGTCGCATCCACCGCGCGACATGCTCGGCAGCGGCGAGCAAAGCCGCGGCGACGAACGAAAGAGAGGTGGCGATCGGAACGAGATCGCGGTGAACGGGGCCGAAGACACAGTGCATCCCGTGCCAGCCGAGTCCTGCGCGCCAGTGCAGGTACGCCTCGAGCAGCCCGCCGGAGACCGAGGTCGTGACCGAGAGGATCAGCGCAAGCGCGAACGTTCGAACAGGACTGAAGCTACGCCCCGGCTCTTCGAGCGCGCGGCGCTCGAGCAGCTCGCGCTCGCGAACGCCGAACGCGGCCAGCCAGCAGATCGCGATGGCGAGCGACGCGCCCAGCGCGACCCCGACGAGCGTGAGCACCGGCAGTGTCGGACCCCCGGCACGGTGCTCGAGCACGCGTGCGGCGGGGCTCGGCGTGAGCGCGTACGCAATGCTCCGTGCCAGGAAGACGACGAGCGCCGCGGCGAGGATCCTGGAGAGCATTCTCATCGAACGACCAGGGTAAACGGCGCCGTGAGCACGCGCCCGTCCACCTTGCACTGCAAGAAGAGCCGCCAGGTGCCGGGGACAGGGAGCAAGACGCCGACGCGCAACTGGCCGGGCCTCGTCGCCCTGCCGGTGACGCGCGTCGAGCCCAGAACGCTCGTGCAGCCGGTCATGCCCGCAGAACAGACGTGGGTGTGGAAGTAGTCGAGCGATCCCGCCCGGAAGAAGATCGCGTGGGCCAGCGCACCGAACCACGGCGTAAACGGTGCCGGGGTACCGTCCGGCCGAGTGACGTCGAGCGTCAGAAACGCCGCACTGATCGCCTTCAGTCGGGGGCGGCTCTTCAGCGCAAAGCGATAGCCAGAGACAACCGCAGTTCGGTGGAACGATCCGATGGGTGTCCTCGGCGCGGTTCCCGGCGCGGTGATCACGCTGAAGAGCTGAAAGTTGCGCAGTGGGCCTGACAGGTTCGGATACGCGTCGACGACGACGCGATACTTCCCCGGCGTCGGCAGCGTGATGGTCTCGCTGACCCGACCGTCCGCACCGACTGGCGGATGCCTGTGGATCAGCACGCCGAGATCGGTGCGCACGATGATGAGATGGACTCCCGTGTGGGGCCCGCTCCCCGTCCTGTAGCTGGTGAGCGGCCGACCCGACGGCTGATCGATCGTGAACGAGAGCCGCGTCGGCTTCCCCGCAGGGAACCTGCTTGGAGCGAAACCCGCGAGCGCGAACGTTCGGGCGGCGCCGACCGTCAGCTGGGACGAGCCCGACGAGCCGCACCCCGCGAGCAGCAACACCAGAACAGCCAGCGCACCGGCGCGACTCATCGGCGCAGCACGAAGTCGAAGCGTGCCTGGAAGAGGTGCTTCACGATTCGAAGCCGCACGAGCAGTCGCCGGTCGAAGAATGGGTCGTGCGCATTCAATGCGACACCGGGGAGGTAGAGCATCGTCGTAACCGTGCGCTCCCCCCGCGCGCGCACCGTCACATGGAAGTGCCGCGTGCGATTTGCATACGGCCCGGGCAGGATCGTCTGAAGCCAGTAGTGGCCTTTGGTGTCTGTGAACTGGTGACTCCGCAGCCGGACGCCGGTGTCGTCGTACGCGCCGTTCGCGTCCGCCTGCCAGAAATCGACCCGAGCGCCTCGGAGAGCGCGGCACCCACTCGTCAGAACGTATCCACTGAGTGTGATGCGCGTGCCGCGGGTTCCGGCCACCAGGACCGAGTGACGCTCGGGTGACGCCTTGAAGTGCGTCCCGCCGATCTGACCCGGTGTGACGCCGAATCCGCTGCACGCGGCAATTGCTACCGATGGCGAAGCAGCGACCGCGGTGCACAAAGCGACTGCCAAACATGCGGCGACGACGGTCGGGCGCAGGTCCGGCACGAGCGTCATTGAAGCAACCGCACCGTGACCGGCGCCTGATTGAATGACCGCGTGGCGAGCGGATCCCCGTCTGGCCTGCCGATTCGGCGCAATACGTTGATCCTCGCAGCCACGATGGCGGTCAACTCCGCCGTCCTTCAGTTGACTGCCGCGGTCTCGTCCCTGACCTTCGTGCTCGTGACCGGCGTGAGGGGGCTACTCGGGCTCGGCCCGGCGATCTTCCTGACGTCGTCCGGGTTGACCGCAGTGCCGGCCGGCCGCCTGATGGACCGCGTCGGGCGCACGCCCGTGATGACCGCTGGTTTCGCCCTCGGCGCGGGCGGGTGCGCAGTCACCGCTCTCGCAACACGCACTGGCTCGACCATGACGGTGATCGCAGGCTTCGCGCTCGTCGGCGCGTCGAGCGGCATCTCGCTTCTCATCCGTACTGCTGCGGGCGACATGTATCCGCCCGAGCGACGTGCGCGCGGGATCTCCTACGTCCTGTTCGGATCGGTCTTCGGCGCAGCTCTCGGCCCGACCGTCTTCGGCCCGCTCTTCGCCGGCAAGGACGTGAAGGCCGGCGCTCTGACCGTGCCGTGGCTCGCGGCCGGCGGCCTCGCGCTGGTCGCACTGGCGCTCGTTCAATTCGTCCGGCCCGATCCGAAGCGAATCGCCGAGCTGATCGGGAGCCGAGACGACGTGCCCGCCGTGCCCGCCGCCCCGCTCGGCGAGCTCGTGCGTCGCCCTGGCGTCCGCTCCGCGATGCTCGCAGCGCTCGCAAGCTTCGGAGTGATGGTGTCGGTCATGAACCTCTCCGGTTACGTCGTCGTCGAGCACCACCATCACAGCCAGGGCTCCGTCTTCCCGATCATCGGCGCTCACGTCTTCGGGATGTACGCCCTCGTCCTGGTGATCGGGGCGTTGATCGACCGTCTCGGACGTGCGCCGGCTCTCCAGATCGGGCTCGTCGTGATGGCTATCTCGACGATCGGACTGCTCTGGGTCGCGAGCGTCTGGGCGACGGCCGTCCTGCTGCTCGGCCTCGGGCTGGGATGGAACTTCTCCTTCGTCGCAGCAACGGCTCAGCTCGCCGATCGCACGAGCCCCGCCGAACGGGGCAAGCTGCTCGGCTTCAACGACCTGCTCGGGGCGCTCTTCGGCGCAGGTCTCGCACTGCTCGGCGGGTACGCGCTCGACGCGATCGGTGTCGGCGCGCTGGCTATCGGCGCGACGGTCATCGTGGCCACGCCTGTGCTTCTGATCGCGCGGACGACGACTGCCCCTCCACCTGCACGCGAGCCGGCCTGACGAGAGCTCTCGACGACGTCGTGCACCTGCCTATGCTCCCGCGCGTGAAGCTGGCCGCTTTCGCGCTCGTCGTCCTGACGCTGCCGCTCGCAGGGTGCAATGACTCGAAGAGGACGAGCGCCGTCGAAGCGGGCACGACGACGCAGACTGCGCCGCCGCCCGCGAGGACGTACCACTCGCGTCCGGATCTGAAGCCGCCGCTCGTCCGGATCGGGACGGTGGCGCACCGCACCGGGCCCGGCTACGTCTTCATCGCCCCGAAGATGGTCGTGGCGCAGGCCGGCCCGATGATCATGGACAACCGTGGCGAAGTGATCTGGTTCAAGCCGCTCAACACGCGGGGAGTCACGGACTTTCGCGTCCAGCACTACCGCGGCAAGCCGGTGCTCACCTGGTGGCGTGGACACGTCTCGAACGTCGGCGTGGGTGACGGCTGGTACGTGATCTACGACACGTCGTACCGCCCCGTCGCCGAGGTCCGCCCGGGCAACGGGCTCGTCGGCGACGTACACGAGTTCCTGATCACGAAGAACGACACAGCCCTCTTCACCGTGTACCACCGGCTACCGGTCGATCTCTCTTCTGTGGGCGGTCCGAAGGAGGGCAGCATCTGGGACGGGATCGTGCAAGAGGTCGACATCGCCACCGGCCGGGTGCTGTTCGAGTGGCACAGCTATCCCGAGGTTGCGATTGCCGAGTCGTATGCGCCTCCACCAAAGGCGAAGGCCGGCGCGAAGGCTGCGCCCTACGATTACTTCCACGTCAACTCGATCGATGTGGAGGCGAGCGGCAACCTGCTGGTCTCCGCACGCAACACACACACCGTCTATGAGATCGCCCGCAAGACGAAGAAGGTCCTCTGGCGGCTGGGCGGCAAGAGGAGCGACTTCAAGATGGGCCTCGGAACCAGATTCGCGTGGCAGCACGACGCACGACGCCATCCCGACGGAACGATCACGCTCTTCGACAACGGGGCAGCTCCACCAGTCGAGAGGTTCTCGCGTGTGTTGGTGCTCCGAGCGAACGCCACGACGAAGAAGGTGACGCTCGTACGCAGCTATCACCATCCGAAGCGGCTCCTCGCGCCGTTCGAGGGCAACGCGCAGCTTCTGCCGAACGGGAACATCCTCGTCGGTTGGGGAGCGCAGCCATATGTGAGCGAGTTCGCTCGCAGCGGCGCGCTCCTGTTCGACGTGTACTTCGGACAGGGCAAGCCTCCGGGCAAGGACGCCGACAGCTACCGCGCGTACCGTTTCCCGTGGCACGGGCACCCCAGAGATCGGCCGGTGGTCGTGGTGGCCGGCGATACCGCCTACTCGAGTTGGAACGGCGCCACCGATGTGGTGCGGTGGCGGGTGCTCGCCGGACCGGCGGTCGGTCAGCTGGAGCCGGTGCAGACCGTCGCGAAGAACGGGTTCGAGACTCCCATCCGCCTCACCAAGTCGGCGGCCTTCTACGCGGTTGAGGCACTCGGCAGCGACGGGAAGGTGCTCGGGACGTCCGAGGGCGTTATGCCGAAGCCTTAGCTGGCGGCGCGGGCGACGCGCAACTTCGTCAGCTCGCGGTCGCGCTCCTCGATGATCTCTTCGAGGTGGGCGACCTTCATGCGAAGCGTCTCCGTGGTCGTGACGAGCTCGATGAATGCACGCTGGCGTTCCTTCAGCAACGCCTCGACGCTGTGCAGCTTGATCTCCGGGTCGTGAATCAGCTCCGGCGCGACGGGCGCAGGGGGCGGCGCGACAGGGACGGCGACCGGCACGGGAACAGGAAAAGTCGGCGCGGGCGGTACGAAGGGTGTCGGAATCGGCGGCAGGGCTACTGGAGGAGGGACTGCGGCCACCGGGGCTGCGGCAGGCGGCACTGAGGGAGGCTGGGCCGTCGGCGCAGGCTCGACGTCCTGGATATCGAGCACCTGCTCGGCGATCGCACGAGCGAGCGCGAGCCAGGAGATCCGCCCGGTCTCGATCAGGATCTGGCCCAGGCGCAGCCCGGTCCGCTCCTGTTCGGCGAGCGCAGCCGCGAGCTCGGCCTCGGAGATCTCGTTCTTCTCGACCAGGATCTGGCCAATGGGACGCTTCCGCATTGGACTGCTATCGGCAGGAACGGCGCGGGACGAAAGGGTCTCGTCTAACGACGTCGGAAGCGACGAGGGGTTTCGTCCTGGACGAGCGCCGACTCGTCGGTGTCGTCCGCGGCCCCAGAGCCGTCGAAGCCCTCCTCCCAGGGATCCGGATGCGCCGCTTCGTCCGTGGCTGGAAGCACGCGAACGTGCCGAGGCGGCTCCCGCTCGGAGCCTGTGTCGTCGTCCTGGCGCCGATGCCACCAACCGCGCGATGCGGACGGACCGCCGTCGACGTCTGCCTCCGCAGCGGGCGGCAATTCCGGCTCATCCGGATCGGGCTCAGGATCCGGCTCGGGCTCGGCCTCGGGTGCCACATCCTCCTCCTTGGGGGGAACGCCGATGATCGTCATCGCGTCCGAGGGCTCCTGCGCTTCCTCGAAGGCAGCCCAGCCGAACGAGTCGTGGTCATCGGTGTCGTCGGCCCGCTGGGCTTCCACCACCGGGTGCCCGGCAGGGGGAGCCGCAGGACGCACGAACGACACCTGCTCGCGCCCCGCAAGCCACTCGATCAGACAGACGATCGCGAACGCACCTGCCATGGCGAGGACGATCACCCACCACGAAAGCTTCGCCACGCCGAGCGCCACCGCCACGGCCACGAGGAACGCGACCTCCCCGCCGATGCGCCACACCGCCGGCGGAACTCCCTCGCGCGCCGCGTGCGTGCCGTAACCGTAAGACGGAGGCTGTGTCCACGATTGCTGCGTCCACCCCGCCGTCCGCAGAGCACGCAGGTCGGCCCGCAAGGACGCGGCCTGCCGGTGGAACGAGTCAACCGCCTCGAGAGTCCGCAGGGACGCGTCGAGCTGAGCCGCGTGGCGGTAGAACGAATCGAACGCAGCCTTGACGCTCTCCTGCTCGTAGCCCTGCTCGGAGACCGGGAGATCCTCCACGCGCGGAAGCGGCTCGCGCGCAGGCGTCTGAGGGGTGGGCCAGGCTTCGGGCTCCATTAGCAGGGATTATGCGTCAACCGGCGGCTTCCGCACGCCTGAGGCCACGAACTGCCCAGGCGCCGAATCCGACGATGAGGCCGACTCCGATGGCAAAAGCCGCCAACACCAACTCGGGGCTGCCGGAGATGAAGCCTCGACCGGCCTCGAGCAGGGCCGTGATCGGATTGACGGAAGCGACACCGTGGATCCAGCCCTGCAGCAGATTCAGCGGGACGTACACCGGAGCGAAGAAGAGAAGCAGAAACACGGGCATCTGCATGACCGGCGCAGCTTGCTGCGTGCGCAGGCGCATCGCCACGCCCGTGGCCCAGAGCGTGCCGGCGAGGTTGAGCAGCAGCGCGAGCGCGTAGAGACCGAACAGGTCGACGCCGTTGCCGCCGATCTTCATCTGCGCGAGCAGAGCCACGATCGTCACGACGGCCGCAACGGTCGCCCAACGAATAAGAGCAGAGAACACGTACCCGAGCAGGATGCCGCTCCGGTTCGGGGCTGCGAGCATCAGCCGCCGCATGAAGCCGCTCTCGAAGTCGCGCGCGATCCCGAACCCGGTGAACACACCCGCGAACGCCGCGGACTGCAGCAGCACGAACACGAACTGGAAGGCGGTATAGCCGGCCGGAAAGTCGAATCCCGGAACCTGGGTGATGCGCGACAGCCCGCCGACAAAGGCCGTGAAGAAGAAAAGCGGAAACGCGACTGAGGGCAGTAGGAACGCCTTGTTCGTGAAGAACGTGTGGAGGACGCGCCACGACACGCCGCGCGCGACGGAGATCGCATCCGTCACGTGCGCTCCAGACGGTTCCAGAGTGCGTTCGTCGCAAGCGCGAAGCCGAAGATGCTGAGCCCCCCTGCGACGGCAAAGCCGAGGCCGATGGTCTGCCAGTCCCAGCCCGTGATCACGAGTGCGCGGACCGCCTCGATCAGGTACGAGACCGGGTTGACCGTCGCGACCCAGCGAAACCAGTCGGCCTGGATCAGGTTGCGCGGAATGTTCATCGACGACAGGAAGAGAAAAACGAAGAAGACGGGGAAGAGGCCCTGCACGGCCTCGGTCGAGCCCGTCCGTAGCGCAGCCCAGCTGCCGAGCGACGCGAAGGCAAGCGCGATGCAGGCTTCGAGCAGGAGCAACATCACGGCACCCCCGAACCCGCTCTCCAGGTGCACGCCGAACGCGAGGCCGACGGCGAGGTAGAAGATCGCCTGGGCGACGGCGATCGTCAGCAAGCCGCCGAGCTGTCCGACCAGCAGGACGATCCCTCGCACAGGAGTCAGCGCCAGACGGTTCAGGAAACCCGTCTGGATGTCGCGCGCGAACTCGACGTTGGCGTTGATGGTTGCGATCAGTGCTCCCTGGACGAACGGCACGGCGAGCGCGAACGCGAGGAACGAGTCGGTGGGAAATCCCGGGAGTCGCGTCTCGGCTCTCAGCCCGCCCGCATTCACCGCGAGCAGGAGCATCGGGAAGACCAGCGGGAAGACGACGTTCGCGGGCTGGCGTACGGTCCGAACTACGGCGCGTTTGCCGAGGGCTGCAGTCTGGACGAGAGCCGTCGCGCTCATTGGGCCGGCTCGAGGCGAGCGACGGTCACGTCCGCGCGGGCTCGAGTTCTTGCTCGACGTCCTCCTCCTCATCACCGCCGGAACCCTCGAGGTGCCGTCCCGTCTTTGCTAGGAAGACGTCGTCCAGCGTCGGCTCGTGGATCTGCAGTTGGGCCAAGACGACCCCTTCGCCATCGAGCGCGCGAACGATCTCGGCGAGGTTGCCGTTCGACGAGGTCAACTGCACGGCGATGCTGCCCGGTCCGTACCCGGTCGTCTGTTCGCCGAAGCGCTCCAGCACCGATACCACGGCACCCCGCTGGTCGGGATCGGCCGGCACCGCCTCGACCGTGGAGCAAGCGATCTCCGCCTTCAGCTTCTCAGGGGTTCCCTCCGCGACGATCCGCCCGTGGTCGATGATTCCGACGCGGTCCGCGAGCACGTCGGCCTCTTCCAGGTACTGGGTCGTCAGGAACACGGTGACCCCTTCCTCCTTCGCGAGGCGGCCGACTTCGACCCAGAGTGCCGTCCGGCTCTGGACGTCGAGTCCCGTTGTCGGTTCGTCGAGGAAGAGGATGCGCGGCCTGTGCACGAGTGCCAGCGCAAGGTCGAGTCGGCGCTTCATCCCCCCGGAGTAACCCTTCACCTTGCGATCGGCCGCTTCGGTCAGCCCGACCCGGGTGAGCAACTCGTCGCTTCGTTCGCGTCGCTCTTCGCCGGTGATCCCGTGCATCGTCGTCTGCAGCCTGAGATGCTCTCGTCCGGTCAGAAACGGATCGAGCGCGGCCTCCTGCAACGCCGCGCCGATCGCCTTCCTCACCTTCGGTCCTTCCGTGACGACGTCGTAGCCCGCGACCGCGGCGGTGCCCGCCGTCGGCGGCAGCAACGTCGTGAGCATGTGGACCGTCGTGGACTTGCCGGCGCCGTTCGGGCCGAGGAAGCCGTAGATCTCACCCGGGTCGACGCGTAGGTCGATGCCGTCGACGGCGCGCGGCCCCTTCTTGAACTCGCGCACGAGCCCGTGCGCCTCGATGCTGTTTTCGCGCGAGGCTTCCAAGCCCCGCAGGCTACCCGTGCGTGAGCTCTCTACGGAGCACTGCGGCAAGCGCAGTCAAGGCCACCTGCGTTTCGGCAAGCTTCGGCTCCCGGGTCGTCAACCGTTGCAGGCCGAGACCCGGCAACAGCACGATGCGGGCGAGTCGAGGTAGTCGCTGCACGAGGAGCCAGAGCTCCATCGTCAGCGCGAGGGCAAGTACCGACACGACCAACGGCGTGACCGCCGTCGCCGGCAGCGGCCAGAAACGGCCACCGAAGATCGCCACCGGCATCAGGAGCGCCGCGAAGTTCGTGCCGCAGCGCAAGGAGAAGCGCGAGGGCCGCGCGAGACCGGTCCACGTCTCCCGAAGACGCCGTTCCTCGAGGGCGGCGATCGCGCGGTGCTCGGCGCCGTGGAGGTAGAGCGTCCGGCCGCGCAGCAGCCAGCCGAGCAGCGCGAACGTCGTGGCGAAACCCACGGTCAGCCCCAGCCAGTTCGGTGCAAACGCGAGCAACAGCGGAGCGATGATCGCTGCGATCAAAAAGGTCCGCTCACGTCCGCGAGCGACGCCCTCACGCCTGAAGACCGGCGACAGAGACCCGGCAAGGCGGACAAGTCCCCGCGCGAGGGGAATCACACGCAGCAAGCGAGGCGCGACAGGCATCCGGCCTTCACGCAGGCTTCCGTCGATTCCGGCGAAGGCCCAGTAGCGCTCGCTGACCATGACGACACCGTTGGCACGCGCCATTCCGCCGAGGCGGGGCAAGGGGAAGGAGTTTCGCTCTTCGAACTCGGTCAGGAAGGCGGCGGCGTCCACCCAGCCATGATCGCCACAGCAAGGGCCGCCCGGCAAGTGCCGGGCGGCCCATTTCGCACCTTCGGTGGTCCTAGGTCCTCACCAGCGCCCGCGCGAGAAGAAGCCGAGCAGCGCGAGCACGAGGATCACGATGAGGATGATCCAGAGGATGCTCATGCGATTTCGTGCCTCCTTGTGGTCTCGATTTGTCGACCTGCACGGAGTGATTCCGCCTGGGATCAACGAAAAAACCTCCAGCCTGGTTACGCGGCCGGAAGGGTCTCCGGAGTAATCGCCCGGGCCGCCGCGGCGGTGTCGCGCGCGTCCGCTCTCGCGGCCTTGTCTTCCTCACCCCGTTCGCCCTGGAGCAGCGACTAGGGCTGCCGATCGCGGCCTGAGCCGACCACTGTCACAAGTCTGTAACCCATCGCCACCCCAGATTGATAAAAGATAACTCGTGGCTCGCGCCGAGACGGCTCTCGAGACGGACGACGCGCGGCTGCTCAACCGGGAGCTGTCCTGGCTCGACTACGACGCTCGGGTTCTCGCCCGCGCGGCGGACTCGGCGCTTCCGCTGCTCGAGCGGTCGCGTAATTGTGCGTACTTCTCGTCGAATCTCGACGAGTTCTTCCAGGTACGCGTTGCCGGTCTGATGGGTCAGGAGGAGGCCGGTCTGCTCGTCCGCTCCCCCGACGGTCGGACCCCGCACCAGACACTGGCGGAAATTCGAGAGCGCACGCTCGAGCTGACCTCCACCCAGGCGAAGCTCTGGAAACGGGACCTCCGTCCGGCGCTCGCGGAAGCCGGAGTCGTCGTCGGTAACGTCGAGGACTGCAACCGCAAGGAGCTCGACGAGCTCGACCAACGGTTCGACCAGGACATCTTTCCGATCCTGACTCCACTCGCGGTCGGGCCGGGCCAGCCGTTCCCCTACATCTCGCCTCTCTCTCTCAGCCTCGGCATCTTCGTCCGCGACGGGGATACGGGGGAGGAGCGCTTCGCGCGCGTGAAGGTTCCCGAGCTGCTGCCGCGGTTCCTCGCGATCGGCGAGCGTGGGCTCTTCCTACCCCTCGAGCGCGTCATCCGGCACTTCCTGCCTCGCCTCTTCCCCGGCATGGAGATCGTCGAATGCTGCACGTTCCGAGTCACGCGCGATGCCGACTTCGAAGTCTCCGACGAGGCCGACGACCTCCTCGAGGCGGTGCAGGACGAACTGCGACGCCGGCGCTTCGGCGACGTCGTCCGCGTCGAGGTCTCGGGCTCGGTCTCGAGCCGGATGCTCGAGCGACTCGAGCGCGGTCTCCACGCGAGCAGGGATCAGATCTACCTCATCCAGGGCCTACTCGATCTTGCCGAGCTGCAGGAGCTCGTCCGCCTCGATCGGCCCGATCTCAAAGACGAGGCGTGGTTTCCCGTTGTGCATCCGCGCTTCGCGGCGCCGACCGACGCCGACGAGCTGTTCGCGGAGATCAGGCGGAACGACATCCTCGTCCACCATCCGTTCGACTCGTTCGCGTCGAGCTTCGAGGCTTTTCTTCTCGCGGCGTCGCGCGATCCCGCGGTCGTCGCACTGAAGACCGCGCTGTATCGCACGAGCGAGGACTCGCCCGTCGTTCCCGCATTGGTCGAAGCGGCAGAGCGGGGGAAGCAGAGCGTGTCGCTGATCGAGTTGAAGGCGCGTTTCGACGAGTATCGAAACATCGGCTGGTCGCGCTCGCTCGAGCAGGCCGGTGTCCATGTCGTCTACGGATTCCCGAATCTCAAGATTCACGCCAAGGCGACGCTCGTCGTGCGGCGCGAAGGAGACGAGCTCCGCCGGTACGTGCACCTCGGCACCGGCAACTACAACATCCTCACGGCCCGCACCTACGAGGACTACGGGCTCTTCACGGCCGATCCCGAGATCGCGGCTGACGTCGCCGACCTCTTCAACCAGCTGACGGGATTCGGACGTCCGCAGAGGTTCCGCAAGCTGCTGGTCGCACCGTGGGGGCTTCGGCAGGGCCTGCTCGACCGCATCCGTGAGGTCCGGCGCGCGGCCGCCGACGGCGAGGAGGCACGCATCCGGATCAAGGTCAACAACCTGACCGACGAGGAGATCATCGAGGAGCTGTATCGGGCCGGGCAGGAGGGCGCCAAGATCGACATCGTGGCGCGCAGCATCTGCACGCTTCGACCTGGCGTGCCGGGCCTCAGCGAGACGATCCGCGTACGCAGCATCCTCGGCCGATTCCTCGAGCACAGCCGCTTCTTCATCTTCGACGCGGGAAACAAGCGCACGTTCCTGCTCGGCAGCGCGGATCTGATGCCGCGGAACCTCGACCATCGCATCGAGCTGCTGGCGCCGGTCGAGGACGGCCGGGCACAGCAGGACCTCCTCAGGGCTTTCGATGTGCTCCTCGCGGACAACGCGTCGGCGTGGGAGATGAGCTCGGAGGGTCGCTGGATGAGGCTCCGGCCGAAGAAAGGGGATCGCGGCCGTCAGGCCCAGCAGGTGTTCATGCGTAGCGCCCGCGCCCGAGCGCGCCGCCGAGCCGCTTCCGGATCGCGCTGAGCTTGCACCTCGGCCGTTTAATGCATCCGCAACGGGTGACGACCGGCTGGATGGTCAGAATCGGCGCCGTGCGGGTCGGGATCGTAGACGTGGGGGCGAACACGCTCCGGTTGCTGGTGGCTGCTCGAGAAGACGGCCGCCTCGTCGCGCTGCGCGAGCAGCGCGTACAGCTCGGGCTGGGTGAGGAGATCGAGCGTTCAGGCGCTCTCGGCGAAGAGAAGCTCGCCGAGGCGGCCGCCGTCGCCCGCGCACACGTCCGGCGGGCGCGCAAGCTCGGCTGCGACCACATCGACGTGCTGGTGACATCACCGGGTCGGCAGGCGCGGAACGGCCGCGAGTTGGCTTCGGTCCTGCGCGATGCGACGGGTGTCGCAACCAAAGTCCTCCGGCCCGAGGAGGAAGGCGAGCTCGCCTGGCACGGCGCGGTTGCGACGGCGGAGTACACATCTGATTCGATCGCCGTCTGCGACATCGGTGGCGGCTCGACGCAACTCGTCGTCGGGACGGTCTCGAGCGGACCGGCGTGGGTGCGTTCGGTCGATCTCGGTTCGCTGAGGCTTACACGGAGAACGCTGGCGACCGCACCTCCGACACAGAACGACCTGGATGCCGCGCGGGCCCAGGTGGACGCGTCTTTCGTCGGCCTCGCCCCACCACTCGCACGGATGGCGATCGCAACCGGTGGAACGGCTCGCGCGCTGCGCCGCATCGTCGGAGCGACGCTCGAGCCAGAGACGCTTGCGAGCGCCGCCCGCAAGCTTGCCAAGCGGTCCGACCGAGCGATCGCGAACGACTACGGTGTCGATCGGGCTCGTGCACGCACGCTCCTCGCGGGCACGCTCATCCTGATCGAGGTGCAGCGCCGTCTGGGAATCGGGCTGCAGGTCGGACGCGGCGGCATTCGTGAGGGCGCGGCGCTGCTCGCGCTCGACGAGCTCGCCGAGGCAACCGGCTAAGGACGGAAGCTCTCGACGACGCGTCCATGCCGGTCGAGCACGAGCGTCTCACCCTTCTTCTGGCTCACGCCGACCAGGGCGTCGCTCAGCCCACCGTGACCGCAGAGTGCGACATCCTGATCGAGCAGCGAACGTACGAGCTCGACGCCTTCGTCGAGCTGCTGTTCCTCGCCGAGCTCGTCGCGGATTTCGACCTCGAGCCCACGGGCCTGCGCGAGTGGCTCGACGGTCTGGACGCACCGGTCGTACGGGCTCGACAGGATCCTGGCCAGCCGATACTTGGAGAGCGCAGCGACCAGATCGGCTGCCTGCTTCCGCCCGCGTTCGTCGAGCGGACGCCGGCGATCTCCGCCTGACCAGTCGTCGCGGTGGCCCGCACGCGCATGGCGGATGAGCAACATCAGCGAATCGACTCGAGCGACTTCAGGACGTCGAGGTCGCGACGGTAGCTCAAACGCTCGGCAGCCTCGTCCAACGTGAGCCAGTCGATGCGGTCGACCTCGTCATTCGGCTCGAAGCGGCCGGAGCAGTTCTCCATCACCCAGTAACGAACCGTCTTGTCACGCAGCTTCGAGTCCCTGTAGTGCGTGCTCACGAGCTCGCGGCCGAGCTCGCACGCCAGACCGGTTTCCTCGCGCAACTCCCTCAGCGCGGCATCCTCTCCCCGCTCGCTGTCCTTGACCTTCCCCTTCGGGAACGTCCAGTCCAGGTATCGGGGCCGGTGCACGAGCAGCACTTCCACGGCTCCGTCGTCGCGGCGACGCACCGGCACGCCGCCCGCGGCCTGCACCGCCGCGCTCAGGCCCAGACCCTGCGTCCCTGTCGCTGAAGCTTCCTCCATGCCTTCGGGAGGGATTTCCTCGCCTGGAGGCGGCGGCCCTGCTGGCGCTCGAGCAGACGGCCCGCCGCGAAAACGGCCTCGGGGCTCTTCGCACGGGGAACGAGAGCTGTGAGGCGCTCCTCGGCGACGACCGCGTCTTGATGGTCGCCGACCACGTCCTGAAACGACTTCGCCGCCTCCGCGAACTTCTTGGCCCGCTTGCCGCCGGCCAGCTCGGCCGCGTATCTGGCGCGCTTCCCGCGCTTACGCACCTCGTGGAGAGCTTCGTCCGACGGGCTCTTGCCGAGCGCGCGAACGGCGCGGCGGAGTCGGCCGAATTCTTTGCGCGCCAGTTTGTCGAGCCTGGCGTCGGCCGTCCGCACGCGAGGCGCGTCGGCGGCGCGCTCGAGCTCGACGAGCAACGCGAGGTAGCGCGGGCTCTCGAGCGCTGCCACGAGCTGCTTCTGGGCGCGACGGCGCTCGCTTTCGAGCTGCCGCACGATCGTGGCCGCGGGCTTACCTAGCTCGTCCGCGTCTTCTGCGAGCCTCGCCAGCAGCACGTCGAGGTCGCGAGCCGGGGCCAGCTCGTTCCCGAGCCACTTCAACTCGTCGCGCAGGCCCTGTGCCCATTCGCGGTCGAGCAGACGGCGAGCCGTACGGAGCGCCGAGCGAGCGCGCCTGGTCGCCACCCGGATTTGATGAATTCGTTCGGGATCGTCGTCGAGACGCGCTCCCGGATCGTGCCGGGCGAGCTCGTCGACCTGTTGGCGTAGGTAGGCACGGAACCTGTCCAGCGCGGGCGCACCCTTCTTCGGCTGCGGCCGCCGCTTGGGCTTCGGAAGCTTCGGCTTCCAGTCGGGCACCATGGTGATGACGTGCTGGCCTTCCAGCACCGCGGTCTCGACGTCCTCGCCGTTCGTACGGGTCCGCGTCTTCGCGACCTCGACGAGGGCACGGCCGAGAAGCGGCGCGGCGAGCAGGTCGAGGATTTCCTGCGGCGGGCCTCCCGGCCCGCCGTCTGCCGCGCGCGTCTCGTTTCCGACCTCGACTTCCCAGACGCTCTTGCCGTTCTCCATGCGCCGGCGCAGCACGATCCCCGCACGCGCGAGGTGCCTCTCCTCTGTGTCGTGGTAAGTCGCCGTGAAGATGCGAGAGCCGTTTGCGGTGTCTGTCGCAGTCACAGCCGCGAGATCGTAGCTTTGACCCGTACCGGACGGTTGCAGGCTCTCCGATCGGCTACCTCCTCGCCTCAGAAGATCGCCTGGATCGGCCAGTACAGCCCCGCGGCAACAGCGGCGGCAGCCGGAATCGTCAGGATCCACGCGACCACGATGTTTCCGGCCACGCCCCACCGCACGGCTGAGAGTCGTTGCGTGGCCCCGGCGCCGAGCACGGCCCCCGAAATCACATGGGTCGTCGAAAGCGGGTAGCCGTACCTCGTGGCAGCGTAGATCGTCGCTCCTGCCGCCGCCTGTGCCGCGAATCCACTTTCGGGCTCAATCTTGTAGAGACGCTGGCCCAACGTGCGCATGATCCGCCAGCCGCCGACGTACGTACCCGCTGCGATCGACAGCCCTGCGGCGATCTTCACCCAAGTCGGTATCTCGAACTCCTTCAGATTGCCGTTCGCAAAGAGCGCAAGAGCGATCACACCCATCGTCTTCTGCGCGTCGTTCGCTCCGTGGGTGAACGCCACGAACGTCCCTGACGCGAGCTGGCCGAGACGAAAGCCACGGTTCGCGACGCCGCGTGTGATCCGCCGGAACACCCAGTAGATGACGACCAACAGGATGAAGGCGCCGGCGAACGCGATCAGCGGCGCAAGTAGTGCGGGAAGGACGACTTTGTGGGCAAGGCCGTGCCAGAGCACGCCGTTCTCTCCCGACTGAGCGAGCGCGGCACCGACGAGACCGCCGATGAGAGCATGCGAGGAGCTCGAGGGAAGACCGAACCACCAGGTCAGCAGATTCCAGGCGATGGCGCCCAGTAGCGCCGCCAGAACGGTTCGGGTGTCGATCAGATCCGAGGCGACGATGTCTTTGCCCACGGTCTTTGCCACTGCGGTTGTCACGAACGCGCCGGCGAGGTTCGCGACCGATGCGACGAGCACGGCCATCCGGGGCGTTAGCGCGCGCGTCGAGACCGACGTAGCAACGGCGTTGGCGGTGTCGTGGAACCCGTTGGTGAAGTCGAAGCCCAGCGCAACCACGATGACGACGACGAGGAGGACGTCGTTCATTGGCTGTTAACGGTTCTTGACGAGAATCGCCTCGAGGACGTCGGCCGCGTTCTCGCAGGCATCGACGGCCTCCTCGAGTTGCTCGTGTATGTCCTTCCAGCGGATCACTCCGATCGGATCCTCGCCGGAGGAGAAGAGCTCCGACACGGCGTCTCGGTTGAGCCGATCGCCCTCATCCTCCAGGTCACGGAGTGCGTGGAGCTGGCTACTCGAATCCTTGAATCCCTCGAGCAGCTCGACGGCGTCGTTCAGCTTCTCGGCACTGCGGAGGATCACCTGCGCCTGCTCTTTCGCCTTAGGTCGAATCTGCTGGACTCCGTAGCCGGCGATGTTTCCCGCCGCCTCGTCCACGTGATCACAGACGTCGTCGATGGCACTCGCGAGCAGATAGATGTCGTCGCGGTCGAACGGTGTCACGAACGTGCGATTGAGAAGGTCGACGACCTCCCGTGTGAGCCGGTCGCCCTCGTGCTCGAGCTCCTTGATTTCGCGGAGGTTCGTCCCGTTCGAGGGAAACGCGTCCAGGAGTTGCACGAGCTGGCGCGAGATGCTTACCGCATTGTCAGACGCGCGCTCGAGGAGCCGAAAGAACTGCTTGTTCTGAGGGACCAGCGAGATGCGTGCCACCGTCGCTCCTCTCCGGAGTTGACGGCGGGAGTTTGTCAGGCTTCGCGCGCCGTGGGGTGCGAGGCATCCGTGAACTCGCGAAACTCTGCCGTCAGGAGGTACGCCGTCTGCTCGCCGATGTCGACCGCATGGTCGCCGATGCGCTCCAGAGCCCGAGAGACCACGACCATGCGAAGACCGTATTCGCGCATCGCGGGGTCGCCGCCGAGCTCGAGAATCCGCTCGACGACCCGCCTGTTCGCGCGGTCGATGAGCTCGTCGAGATCGACCAGCGATTCGGCGCCGGCGAGATCGCGGTTGCCGAAGGAATCAAGGGCGACTCTGATCATCTCCTCGCAACGAGACCCCATCTCTTCGAAGCCCTCGACGAAGCGCGGGCCGGGATCCACCTCGGGAACGAGCTTCGTGAGCTTCGCGATCGTCACGCAATAGTCGGCCATTCGCTCGAGATGAAGGTTGACGTGGAGAATCGCCAGCACCAGGCGTAGATCGCTGGCCACCGGCGTCTGGCGAGCCAGCAGGAGCTGGATCCCTTCTTCGATCCTGACGTAGTGCTCATCGACGTCGTCGTCGAACGCGATCACCTCGTCGGCGAGCTCTTCGTCCCGCTGCTCCAGCGCGTTGATGGCACCCCGCAAGGCACGAAGAACCAGCTGACCTTCCTCCTGCAGCGTCGCTTCTAGCAGATCGAGCTCTTCCTGGAAGGTCGTCCTCATCCGAATCGCCCGGTCACGTAGTCCTCCGTTCGCTTGTCGGACGGATTGGTGAAGATCTTGCTCGTCGCGTCGTACTCGACCAGGACACCGCTTCGCCGAGTCTCGTCGACCTCGAGACTGAAGAAGGCGGTGAGATCCGCGACGCGCGCCGCCTGCTGCATGTTGTGCGTCACGATCACGAGTGTGTATTCGCGCTTCAGCTGATGCATCAGATCCTCGATGGCAGACGTCGCGATCGGATCGAGCGCCGACGCGGGCTCGTCGAGCAAGAGCACTTCCGGCTCGACGGCAATGGCACGCGCGATGCAAAGCCGCTGCTGCTGTCCGCCCGACAGCGAGAGAGCGTTCTTCTTCAGTCTGTCCTTGACCTCGTCCCAGAGAGCCGCACTTCGCAACGCTTTCTCGACGCGCTCGTCGAGCTCCTTGCGCATGCCCAGCACGCGCGGCCCCCAGGCGACGTTGTCGTGGATTGACTTCGGAAACGGATTGGCTTTTTGGAAGACCATGCCGATGCGCCTGCGTACCTCGACTGGATCGACGCCGGAGGCGTAGAGATCTGAGCCCTGGTAGAGGATCTGGCCCTCGATCCGCGCCCCCGGGACCAGATCGTTCATGCGATTGAGGCAGCGGATGAATGTGCTCTTCCCGCAGCCCGACGGACCGATGATCGCCGTGATCACGTTGCGGTGGATCTGGAGGTCGACGCCACTGATCGCGGTCACGCGCCCGTAGCTGACGGTCAAGTCGTGGATGTCGAAGACGACTTCACGTTCGCTGGGCCGGGAATCCTGAGTCATCTGCGCGACGTCGATCACGGGGGCAATCGTAAAGCTCTCAGTCACCGGCCCAGCTTTCTACGGCTGCGGGCGAGCAGGGCCTTGGCGGCGAGGCTCGCGACGAGGACGAAGGCCATCAGCACCAACGCTGCCGCCCAGGCCTGCTGGTGCAGCGCCGGATCGGGCTGCTCGGAGTAGGTGAAGATCAGAACCGGGATGTTCGGTAGTGCCTTCGTCACGTCGGTCTGGACTGTGTTGGCGAAGATCGAGCTGGTGAAGAGCAACGGGGCGGTCTCGCCCGCGGCGCGCGCTACCGCGAGCACGGTCCCGGTGAGAATGCCGCCAACGCTCGAGGGAAGGATCACCCCGACGACTGTGCGCCACCGCCGGACTCCGAGCGCGAGGCTCGCCTCCCTCAGCGTGCCCGGCACTAGCAGCAAGACTTCCTGGGTGGCTCGCGCGATCAGAGGGAGCATGATCACCGCCAGTGCGAACGCACCCGCGTACCCACTCTGGGTATGCCCGATCACGAGCAGGGCGTAGACGAAGATGCCGATCACGATCGTGGGCAGCCCTGCAAGGACGTCGATCACGACCTGAATCGGGGCCGCAAGCCGGCGGGGCGCGAACTCGGTGAGATAGATCGCGGTGAGCACGCCGACGGGGAGCGCCATCGCCGTCGCGAGCAAGACGAGCAACGCAGTCCCGACCAACGCGTTCGCGATACCGCCGCCGGGCTGCCCGAACAGCGCCTGCGGCTTCGTGAAAAAGTCCCAGCTGATCGCGCCGGCGCCACGTCGTGCAACGGAGATCACCACGACCACGAGCACGGCGACGGCGACGAGGGCGGCCACCGTCGCGAGGACTTCCATCGCGCGATTCATGAGTCGGCGGCGGTGGTACCGGCTCATTCTCGGGCTCCTCGCAGTGGGTCGAAGCGGCGCACGATGACCTGAGCGATCAGGTTGGCGGTCAGGCCGAGGACGAGCAGGATTGCTGCGAGGTAGAGCAACGACGACGTTTCGATTCCCGAGCCCGCTCCCTGGTAACTGGAGGCGATCTTGCTGGCGAGCGTGTCCGCAGGCGGGAACAACGACCAGCCGATCCGGGTTCCGCCGCCGATCACCTGCGTCACCGCGATCGCTTCGCCGACCGCACGACCGAGCCCGAGGATCACGGCAGCAGCAATGCCCGACCGCGTTGCGGGCAAGATCACGCCGCGCACCATCTCCCAGCGCGTTGCGCCGAGGGCCAGGGCGCCCTCCTCGAGGTCCGACGGCACACCCAGAAAGAGCTCGCGGCTGATCGAAGCGACGATCGGGACGATCATGATCGTGAGGATCACGGCAGCGGTGAACAATCCCTGGCCCGTCTGCTGTGGATCGCCGAAGAGTGGGATGAAGCCGAGCGTGCTGTGCAACCACGGCTCCACGTGGTGGGCGAGGAAGGGTCCGAGCACGAGAATCCCCCACAGTCCAAGCACGACGCTCGGGACCGCCGCCAGCAACTCGACAAGCGACCCGACGATGCCACGCACCCCACGTGGTGCGAGCTCGCTCAGATACAGGCCGATCGCAATCGCGAGCGGCGTCGCAATGACCAGCGCGACGAGTGAGCTGACCGCGGTGCCGTAGATGAACGGCAGCGCTCCGAAGACGTGCTTGACCGGGTCCCAGGCGCGTGCCGTCACGAAGCCGAGTCCGAACCGGTCGAAGGAGGGGCCCGCCAACGCGACGATCTTCCAGACGATCGCCCCCACGAGGACCAGGCAGGCCAGCGCGGCGGCCAGCGCCAGGCCATGGAGGGAGAGATCCCCGAGGCGGCCCCGCAAGCGGCGGCGGGCCTGCAGCGGGCTCGTCGTCGGAACGGCGCTCACCAGCGCGCGAGCCTACTGACCCGGTGAGCGTCCGCGGCCGCCGTTCACCACATTGTCACCGGCTTGCAACCACCGTTCTTCCCACGCGAGGAAGGAGCCCGGCACGCTTGGCGAGACGTGAACAAACGAGAGGAGCAATCTTGACTCGCAGGACACTGGCCGTCCTCACCGCGATCGGCGCGGCGCTCGTCGTCACCACCGGAGCCGGCGCCGGGGCTTCTGCCGGATCGCTCACGGGCGCTGGGAGCTCGTTCGTCGCGCCGCTCGTGTCGGCGTGGATACCGAAGGTCGATGCGGCGTACGGCATCAAGATGACATACGGGCCGATCGGCTCCGGCGGCGGCATCAACGCAATCACCAATCGGACCGTCGACTTCGGCGCGAGCGATGCGCCGCTCACCCCCGACCAGTTCGCCGCCTGCAAGGGTTGCGTGCAGATTCCATGGGCTCTGTCGGCAACCTCGCTCGCCTACCGTGGCGACGGACTGCCCGATCATCTCAAGCTCGACGGCAAC
>WNGO01005127.1_pt1 | contig 22218 bp, 18 predicted proteins | sample 5400511 | NCBI WGS metagenome assembly WNGO01 (sample SAMN13153380, study PRJNA577476) | soil metagenome | isolation source: 20 cm soil or saprolite under Garry oak tree replicate 2 | place: USA:California | collected 2016-06-15 | reverse complement strand
CGAATCATGGCTCGGCGAGTTCCCGATTGCCCGCGAATGCAAGCTCCAGCAATACGCCCTGAATCTACACTTTCATAGGTACGCCGAATCCGAACTACTTTCAACCCCGAAGCAACCATAAAGTTCCTGTTGTTGGCGTGCCGAAAATACTGTCCGGGATTGACATGAGCCGCTTGCAGCCATACGATTTCCCTCAAATGCAATCAACATCGTTTGGCAAGCCACATTCGCAATTAGCATTTGTCATACAGGTTGTGGTTACCGGAGGTGCAGCATGAGTCTCAGCGCGTGCGTCGTGGATCGTCGCGGTTTCCTGAAGATGGGCGCTGCCGGAGCAACTGGTTTGTTAATCGGATTCTATTTGCCTGAACGCGTGGAAGCATTGGCTGCGGCAGGTGCTGCGCCCGAAGCGGCGGTTGCCATCAACGCCTGGATTCATGTTGGCACGGACGACCTGGTGACCATCCTCATCGACAAGTCGGAAATGGGGCAGAGCATCTTGACGGGGCTTGCGATGCTGGCTGCCGAAGAGCTGGAGTGCGATTGGAAAAAAGTCCGCACGGAATTTGCCCCCGCCGACAAAGTTTATTTCAATCCACAGTTCGGCGTGCAGGGCACGGGAGGCAGCTCGGCGACGCGCACATCCTGGGAACCTCTGCGAAAAGCAGGCGCGGCGGCTCGCATGATGCTGCTGGAAGCAGCCGCGAAAAAATGGGGCGTGGACAAATCGGAATGCCGCGCCGAAAACGGCGCGATCCTGCATGCCGCAACGAAACGCCAGCTAACCTACGGCAGCCTCGCCGAGGCCGCGGCGAAACTTCCCGCGCCTCAGAACGTGCCACTAAAGGACCCGAAGGAGTTTCACATCATTGGCAAGCCGGCGAAGCGGCTCGACACTCCGGACAAAGTGAACGGCAGCGCCGAATACGGGATCGACGTGCGCCAATCGGGAATGGTTTACGCGGTCGTGGCGCGATGCCCTGTGTTTGGCGGGAAAGTGGCGAGCTTTGACGCCACGAAGGCGAAGGCCGTTCCGGGTGTAAAAGATGTGATCCAGATTTCGGATGGCGTCGCCGTGATTGCCGACAACACGTGGACGGCGATGGAAGGACGCAGGGCTCTCGATGTGAAGTGGGACGAAGGGCCGAACGCGGGCGTCAGCAGTGAAAATATCAGCAAACTTCTCGCCGATCGCGCCGCGCTGCCTGGGGCCGTTGCGCGGAAAGAAGGTGATGTGGAAGCGGGGCTCGCAGGCGCGGCAAAGAAGATCGAGGCCGAATACGAGGTTCCCTTTCTTGCGCACGCCACGATGGAACCACAGAACTGCACCGCGCATGTGCGCGGGGATCGCTGCGATGTCTGGGCGCCCACGCAGAATCAGACGAATACCCAAGCCCTGGCCGCGAAGATCACGGGTCTGGATCCCAAAGCCGTCTTCGTCCACACGACATTTCTCGGTGGCGGATTCGGGCGCCGCTTCGAGACTGATTTTGTCGGCGAAGCGGTGGAGATCTCCAAAATGTTTGGCGGGCCCGTCAAGGTGACCTGGTCGCGGGAAGATGATATCCAGCACGACTATTATCGCACCGCTTCCCATGCTCACTTCACCGCTGGCCTGGATGCTGACGGCTGGCCCGTCGTCTGGATGAACCGCATTGCCTGTCCATCCCTGATGGCCCGGTTCGGCCCCTTGAAGGACAATTTTGATAGGCGAAGCGTTGAAATTTGTGACAGCGTTCCTTACGCAATTCCGAACATTCTCGTGGATTATCAACTGACGGACACGGGCATCCCCATAGGCTTCTGGAGATCGGTAGGCGCCTCCCAAAACGGATTTTTCCTGGAGAGCTTCATCGACGAGATTGCAGTGGCCGGAAAGAAAGATCCCTACGAGCTGCGACGGCGCTTGCTCGCGAAATCGCCGAGGCACCTCGCTGCATTGCAGACTGCGGCGGAAAAGGCGGGTTGGGGCGCGCCGCTGCCTGCGGATCGATTTCGCGGCATTGCCGTGGTGAGTTCGTATTTCGGCTACGTGGCCCAGGTGATCGAAATTTCAGTGAACCGCAATGCGCGCACGCTTACAGTACATCGCGTCGTCTGTGCGCTGGATTGCGGGCGCATCGTGAACCCTGGGAGCATCGATGCGCAGGTCAAGAGTTCCGTCGTGTACGGTTTGACGGCGGCGCTCCGCGGCGCGATCACGATCGACCGCGGGCGCGTTCAGCAGAAGAACTTCAACGACTACCAGGTCTTGCGCATCCACGAAATGCCCGTGGTGGACGTGCATATCATTCCCAGCGAAGAGGCGCCGACAGGCGCCGGTGAATTCACGTTGCCGCCGGTCGCCCCGGCGCTATGCAACGCGATATTCGCGGCGACCGGAAAGCGCGTCCGGCGGCTGCCGATTCACCCGGAAGACCTGGCCTGACCACAGGATGACCTCCCCTCAGTGGCTGGGAGAGATTCCGAGGGAAATTGACCCTACACTTCTGTTGTACCTCCGTACAGTTGTCCGCCAGCCACTTCTCCATGCATAGTCGATTTGTCCAAATCCATCTTGTTTGCGGTAGTGGTTCGGTTTGCGGGATAAGACATACACTCTTGTCTGCCCAGGGCGACATCGCTGCAGCACACACGGACAGGCAAGAGTGCCTGTCCTACCAAAACCTGACAGCGGGCAAACTGACCGACTAACACGTTTTCCTTCGAATTGCACACGGAGACTGATCGTGCGACGCCTAACCTTCGCGGTACTCCTCGTTTGGACCTCGGTCCAGTTTGGTTGCGGGGGCCTGACGGCGAACTCCTCCAAACCCGGTGGCTCCAATTCGCCACCTTCGAGTATTACTGTGTCGATCTCTCCAAACTCCGCCAATGTTCGATTGGGAGCATCGCAGCAGTTCAGCGCATCGGTGACCGGTTCGGCGAATATTCTAGTGAACTGGTTCGTGAATGGAGCGAGCGGCGGTAGCGCAGTGACAGGGACGATCAATTCGGCCGGTACGTACACATCTCCAGCGAGTCTGCCGAGCCCGAATACGGCAACGGTCAAGGCGGTCAGCGCGGCCGATTCGAATATTTCCGCCAGCATCACGGTCACATTGCTGAATCCAATCCCGGTTCTAAGCAATATTGCTCCGCAAACGACGCCTATTGGGGCTTTTGCGCTTACGATCAACGGAGCTAACTTTGTTCAGGGCGCGCAAGTAATGTTTGCCGGCTCACCGCTGAATACAACGTTTCTATCGTCGGCGCAATTGACGGCGACGGGAACGGCTTCATCCGCTGGGACGTTTGCGATCACGGTCATGAATCCAAACCCGGGAAGCGCCAGCTCTAACTCCACGAATTTGCAGGTGGGGCAAGCTGGCGGGCAGGCGGGGACATGCAGCGGTATGAGCCTCGGCCAGGGCGCCAGCCTTAATGGTTTCGTTCCATTTCCGGCCGATAACGCCTGGAACATGAACATTTCGGCGGCTCCCGTTGATCCGAATTCGGGGGCAATCATCAATTTCATCGGGGCAGGGATTTCGGTACATGCGGATTTCGGCGCAGGGTTGTATCAGGGCCAGAGCATCGGGATTCCCTATCTCATCGTCGGTCAGCAGCAAGGTCCCGTGGATATCAATTTCACGGCATATGGCAGCGAGAGTGATCCGGGTCCGATGCCCATCCCTGTGACCGCGCCGATCGAGGGATATCCGATTCCAGGAAATGGCGACCGCCACGTCCTGGTGCTGGACAACAGCAATTGTTGGCTATACGAGCTGTACAGCTCGTTTCCTGCGGGCACGGCATGGAATGCGGGTTCCGCAGCCGTCTGGGACCTCGCGGCGGATGAAAATCGTCCCAACACATGGACCTCAGCGGATGCCGCCGGATTGCCCATTTTCCCGGGACTCGCGCGTTATGATGAAGTGGCCGGCGGACAGATCAATCATGCGCTGCGTTTTACGCTGCAATCGAGCCGCGCGGCGTTCGTGCCGCCCGCATCGCACTGGGCGGCGAATTCGTCGAGCGCTCTTGCCGCGCCCATGGGCATGCGATTGCGCCTCAAGGCGAGTTTCGACATTTCGACCTTCTCTTCCGCCAATCAAGTCATCCTCAAGGCGTTGAAGCAGTATGGAATGATCCTGGCCGACAACGGCTCTTCGATGTACATCAGCGGAACGCCGGATGACCGTTGGGATAACAACGGTCTGCATCAATTGAGCAGCGTCACTGCCGCCGATTTCGAAGTGGTCTCGATGAATCCGATCTACACGGCTTCCAACCTTCCGCGGGGGGCGGCTCCTACAATCAGCAGTTTTACCGCCAACCCTTCGACGGGTGCGGCGGGCACGCCGGTGACTTTGAGCTGGTCCGCGGCAGGTGCTTCCTATTTCGTTATTTCCCCGGATGTCGGAGCAATACGCGGCACGAGCGTGGTCGTCGCGCCCGCCCAAACGACCACGTATTCGCTCGCCGGAACGAATCAGTACGGGCGTTCCACGGCCACTGTGACTGTAATTGTGAGATGAACCAGGCTGGCCGATGCCGTGAAGACCTCTTCGACCCGATCTTCAGCGGAATGCTGCCTGGCAAAATTTCAATCCGCGCTGCTGGCGGAATCTCTGGCTGAGGAGCGCGCGGGAGTTCTTGTAAGCACGCCGCCCCTGCCGGTGAATCCCTCTTTCACAAGGTTGAAGATCGTCCGCCAATTTTGAGCAATGACTTTCAGCCACGCCCACGGTCCCATCTGAGGAAAATAGATCCCACGGAAACAGAGACGAGCGATGAGAATATTAATGCGATATCCCAGCGGCTGGTTGTCAAGGGACTCGACCGCGTGCGCGATCGCCTCCGGGTTGTAGGAGCGATTCCACCCATCCAGGACCTCGGCATGAGCTTCGGGAATGGTCATTTTCAGCGGTGTATGAGCCATCGAAAAAGGAATGAACTCCTGCCAGTGCTTCGGTCGCGTCAGCCGGCCGGCGTCGTGCAGCCTGGTGTACAGGGGCGTCCCCGGCAAGGGCGTGAGCAAGCCGAAGATCGGCAGTCCCGGTGGCCAGGTGCGAATCTGCTGAAGCGTGCGCTCGGCGACTCCCGTAGTGTCGTTGTCCATGCCAAAAATAAATGAAGTGATCGCATAAACATTGCGCTGCGCGAGCCTCTCGAGCACGGCGGCATACTCGCTAGGCTTGTTGAAACCCTTGTTCACGCCGGCTAGATTCGTGGGATCGATGGATTCCATGCCTATGAAAATCCACTTGCCTCCGGCGGCCGCAATGAGGTCCACAAGTTCCTCATCGCGCAGCAGATTGGCGCTGATTTGCGCCACCCAATGGACCTGAGCGTTGGCGGCAATAATGTCACGCAGCAACGACTTCGTCCGTTTCACATTGATCGCGAAATTGTCGTCGATAAAAAACACTGCAATCTGGCCGCGCTCTTTCTTGGCGCGCTCTTTTAGCAGCAAAAGTTCATTCACGACGCTTTCGTTAGTGCGAAACCGGATCGAATCGCCGAAAAATCCGGTCACGGTGCAGAACTCGCACCCATAGGGGCATCCGCGCCCCGACTCGACCGGAATGATGCGAAACGTTCCCCACCCGCTTCCTACTTTCTTGAGCCACCGGTAAGCGGGCTTCGGAACAATGTTGAACTGATCGAGGTTTATCGTGTTCCAGGGAATCGTTGGATATGGCTGCAACGTGGGTTTCCGCTCCTGACCAAAATCATCCACCGGCGCATATACGTCCTTGAGCTGGCCGCGCACGGCGTCCTCGACGATCTTCGGCCAAGTCTCGTCCGCTTCCCCGAGGGCTATAGCGTCGGCATGGCGTGCTCCGCCATCGCGGCCGAGCGCCTCGTCGGGCATTTCCGTGACGTGTGGTCCACCCATCACGACCGGCACTCCGGCGGCGCGGACCGCATCGGCCATCCGGTAGGCCTTCGCGATCATTCTGGTCATTGCGCCAATTCCAACGAGCCCGATTTTTTGTTCCCGCACATACCGCGCAAGGGCCGCTTCATCCATCGGCTGCGCGTTTCCGTCGATCAGTAAAACCTCGTGGCCGGAGGGTGTCAGCGCCTCGAGAAGAAACATCCACAGGTGCGGCATGAAGTTGCGTGTGACACCGTTGTCCGGATTGTAGAGTAATATTCGCAAGAATTTTTCCTTGTCCTACTTTCGTGACCTACCGGCTGATCCGGCCGGCGATACCCATTGTTTTTTCTTGCGGGCACGACGTTTGGGCTAGGCCGATGCGTTCAGCGTAAAAGTAGAGCCCGCTCGTGAAGCTAAGTCTGACCTGTTGCTACCAATAGCCGTCACCCAAAGCGGGCGTGGCGGAGGGGTCTCATGATGAAACTCGAGGGAAGTGTACACCCTGAAGGACATGGTTCGTGACAGAAAAACCTTGAGTGTTCGCTTTTGGGTCATGACTCTTAGCGCAACGCGGCATGTAGCTCGTCCGCCCCTGACCCACCACTCTCATCCTCCGGCGCCGGCTGAAACACAATTGGTAGACGGATCAGCATCCCAAAGGTCCTGTCACAGGGAAGTGCTCGCGGGATAGTAGTCGATAAATCCGATTTGCACCAGCAATACTCTGGCTGTATTCCACATTTGTCACTATCCCAGTAGAAGCCCGTCCACCGCGAGTGGCCCACCATCAACGGAGGTGGCACTTCTCAGGCGCACTGATGATCAGCTTGTCGCATGAATCTTGACCGCGTATGATCACGCCGATGGACTGACTGGGTCAAACTAAGTTCCCGGGTCAAGTCCAGCTCGATGAGTCCGTCCGATCCTTCCTTGATGAAGCATCGAAGAAAACGTCGCCATTCCGTTTTGAAGGAGCACTACATGAGTTCCGTGAAGCTGGCCAGCATGTTGCTTTTCCTTTTCCTCGCGCAGATCTGTGCGCCGTTTTCAGCCGCCGCGCAGGTGATTTCTCCAAATCAGCAGCAGGCGCGCGACATTTATAAGGAACTGGTTGAGATCAATACCGTCACGCCCACCGGAGACACGGCGAAGGCGGCGGAGGCGATGGCCGCGCGGCTTCGTGCGGCGGGCTTTGCCGGCGCGGACGTGCAGGTGTTCAACCCCGCGCCGCGCAAGGGGAATCTTGTGGCACGGCTGCACGGCACCGGCGCGCGCAAACCGATCTTGTTGATGGCGCATCTCGATGTGGTCGAAGCGAGACGCGAAGATTGGTCGGTCGATCCGTTCAAACTTCTCGAAAAGGATGGCTACTTCTATGGCCGCGGCAGCGGCGACGACAAGTTCATGGCGGCGACGTTTGTTGCGAACATGATTCGTTACAAGCAGGAAGGATATAAGCCGGACCGCGACATTATTTTGCTGCTTGAGACAGATGAGGAGATTCTCGATGCCGATGCCGTCGGGATCCAGTGGATGCTGAAGAACCATCGCGACCTGATCGATGCCGAATTTGCGTTGAATGAAGGAGGCGGGGTTGGGTTAAAAAATGGCAAGGCGTTGCGAAACAGCGTACAAACCAGCGAGAAAGTTCCCGTCAATTACTCCCTGGAGGTGACGAACTCGGGCGGACACAGCTCACTGCCAAGAAAGGACAACGCTATCTACCGATTGGCGGAGGGCCTCGGGCGTCTTTCGAGATACGATTTTCCGGTTAAACTGAACGAGACGACGCGCGCGTGGCTCGAGCGGGCTGCCGCGCAAGAGGACCCGCGCCTCGGCGCGGCAATGAATTCCGTGGCCTCCGGTCAGTCCGATCCCGCCGCTGTCGCTCTCCTTTCCCCCGTGCCTGCGTACAATGCGCAGCTTCGCACAACGTGTGTCGCGACGATGCTCGAGGCGGGTCACGCCTTCAACGCTTTGCCGCAAAGCGCGCAGGCCACGGTCAATTGCCGCGTCCTACCAGGAGAACCCGTCGAAGAAGTTCAGAAGACTCTAGTCCGAGTCGTGGACGACGTCCAGATTACCGTCACTCCCAGGTGGACGCATGTTTACAGCAAGCCATCACCCCTCCGCCCGGAAATCGTACAAGCCGTGGAGCGAGTGACGGCGGAATTCTGGCCGGGCATTCCGGTCATCCCAACGATGAGCACTGGCGCAACCGATGGCAGTTTCCTGCGCAATGCGGGCATCCCGACCTACGGCACTTCCGGACTCGCGGGCGATATCGACGACGTCCGCTCCCACGGGCAGGACGAACGGGTTCTCGTCAAATCTTTCAATGATGGGCAGGAATATTTGTACCGTCTCGTGAAAGTCTTGTCTTCGAATAAGTAAATCGTGGTGCGGCTGGCCGAAAAACATGGCCAAATTGAGATGGGCTGGCCTGAAACAAGAACGCACCAAAACGCGAAAAAAAGAAGCCAAAGCAGAATAAAGATAAACGCCAAACCTACAGCCCGCCTGCTCCACGAATTGTGAGAGAAGCGCCCAAGGCTTAAGCCAACGCGTTCAACTTTTTTCTGAGGGCGGAATATCTGGCGTCTCGACCTTCTTGGGCGGCGGTTGATTAACCATTGAGGAAGCCCCCCAAGCTGGATCAAGGATTTTTGGTATTTGCTCTCCCGTTTTCGGCTTGCCAAAATTGCTTTGTTCACACGTGCTCCTACCGAAGTTCTACTTTGCCTGTTCCCGGGAGTGTCTCCCGCTCCCCTTAGCGCGACAAGAGTTCGCGCGCACCTGGGCAGGCCGATGCAAGGAGCCAAAATGAGAAGAGCCACATGGGGAGGCGCGGTGCTGGCGGAAAGCGATGCTTGCGTGATCGTCGAAGGGAACTCCTATTTCCCCGCGGAAGCGGTCGCGCGCGAATATTTGCGGCCCAGTTCGACGACAACGCTGTGCCCTTGGAAAGGCCTCGCGCACTATTACGACGTGGAGGTGCAGGGCAAACGGAATCCCGACGCCGCCTGGTACTATCCCGATCCAAAAGACGCCGCGAAAGGAATCAAGGGCCTCATCGCGTTCTGGAAAGGCGTGAAGGTGGAGGGGTAGGTTTTCCCGAGAGGTGCGGCCAAGGAAAATTTTGGAACGAATCGCCGCTCAAGTGTGGACGTTCGCGATTCGCTTTGCGACGTATTCACGCATGGCTGCGCCAAACTCTCGTTCCAGTTTCTGCGCGATTGGCCCAGGCGAGGCGGCGTATTTGTGGCCGGCGACTTCGCTTACTCCAAGCAAGCTGCGGTTAGTGGATGTGATGAAAACTTCATCGGCGGAATAGAGGTCTTCCGGCGTCAGGGTTTGTTCGATCATCGGCACGCCGCATCGAGGAGCAATTTCGAGCAGGACACTGCGCGTCACCCCTTCCAGGCAACCGGATGACAGCGGCGGCGTTGCGACTATACCGTCTTTCACGGTAAAGATATTCGCGGTCGTGCACTCGGCCACTTCCCCGCGTTCATTGAGCAGCACGACTTCGCTCCAGCCTTCTTTCTGGGCTTCGGCCAGGTGCCAGACGTTGTTAAGCCAGGAAGTGACTTTCACGCCGGCGAGCGGTGAGGCTGCGTGGCGTCCGTGCGCGGCGATGCTCAGGCGTGCTTGCTCGGGATGAGCCGGCAGGCCGGCCGTGCAGAGAATCAAGTCCACCTGCGGCATGGGTTCATCGCTCTGCCAGAAGCCAACGCGGTTATAGATCATGTAGATTCGAGCGGCGCCTTCCACCACTTGATTGGCGTTCAACAGTTCGCCCAAATGCCGTCGTACTTGCGCGGGATCGAATGGGAAAGGAAGACGGGTCCGGCCAGCGTCTTTTTCGAGGCGGCGCCAGTGGCGTTCGTAGGCGAAGGCTTCACCCTGAAAAATACGCATGGTGGTGAATAGGCCCCAACCGCTCAGCAAGCCGGCTTGGCCCGGCGAAAGGCGTACCTGCTCGATCTCAACGAGGCGGTCATTGTGGAACACATACCGATGGATCACTTGGACCTCATGCGCGGCTCGTCGCAATTTGCTCCAACATTCTAACCCAGGTCAATCCTGACAGAATTATTCGCTGAGCCTTCACTGATGCAGAAAGCAAAAGGGCGGAAAGGCAGCCACGGGGGATCATCCAGCCGAAATGCGGTCTTCCGTGACTTCCACTTCGCTTACGCCGCGAAATGAAAATAGCAGTTTGATCAAATACTTCGGTGGTTCTTGCGACGTCTGCCGGAGGATATGACCAACCGCAGCGTTAACCGCAGCGTGAAAGAGAACAGCGCCAACCTGCACGCCTTCGAGATTGACGCGAACCGGCTGTCCCGGTTGAAAGGAAGCCATATCTTCTCCCAATTGAATTGTGGTCCGGGGCCGGGGGAAATGCAAGATGGCGGGGGTTGTTACTGAAGCCGACGCGAGATAACATGCAGCGGCGCGGTTACTTGGTATGTTAGAGATGGAGGCTGTCATGTGCTTCTGCAAAATTCGGGGTCATTTGCCGGGTTTCCTACTAGCCGCCAGCCTGGGGCTCCTCTTCAGTTGCTCCGGCGCGCCCAGTGCTCCCGACGCGGCGTTGCGTTCCTTTTCCGCCGACCGCATCCTTGGCCATATTCGCACGCTCTCTTCGGACGAATTTGAAGGCCGCGGCCCCGGCTCGAAGGGCGAGCAACTCACCATTAAATATCTCGAGGACCAATATCGCTCGTCCGGCCTTGAGCCCGGTAACCCTGACGGCACCTATCTGCAGAGCGTCCCACTGGTGGGCATCACGCCGGACAAAGGTATGAAACTGACGCTCGCGGGGCATGGCCGGACGCTCGAGCCGAAATTTCAGGATGACTACGTCGCTTGGTCCAAGCGAGTAACGGATTCTCCTTCCGTGGACGCCGATTTGGTCTTCGTGGGCTACGGCGTTCAGGCGCCGGAATTCCAGTGGGACGATTTCAAGGGTGTGGACGTCAAGGGCAAGGTGATTGTCGTGCTCATCAACGACCCTCCTATGCCCGACCCATCCGACCCTGCCAAGCTCGACCCCAAGACATTCGGCGGGACGGCCATGACTTACTACGGCCGCTGGACCTACAAGTTCGAGAAGGCGGCACAGCAGGGCGCGGCGGGATGCGTCATCATCCACCAGACGGATCGCGCCGGGTATCCCTGGGAAGTCGTGCGCAATAGCTGGAGCGGGACGCAATTTGACCTGGCGACGCCGGACAAGAACATGGGGCGTCTGGCGGTGGAAAGTTGGATCACTTCAGATTTCGCTAGCCGGTTGTTCCGCGTGGCCGGCCAGGACCTGGACAAGCTCATTCAGGCCGCCGCGCGCCGGGATTTCAAGCCAATCCCACTCGGCATCCATGAGAAATTGACGATTCACAATTCGCTGCAAACAATCGATTCCCACAATGTGATTGCGAAAATTACGGGAAGCGATCCGGAATTCAAGAATTCCTATGTCATATATACAGCGCATTGGGATCACTTCGGAATCGGGCCGGAGGTCAACGGCGACAAAATCTACCACGGCGCCGTGGACAACGCCTCCGGATCGGCAGCGCTGCTAGAGATGGCGCGCGCCTACAAACAACTCAGCAGACCGCCGTCCCGAACGGTCCTGTTCCTTTCCGTCACCGGAGAAGAGCAAGGTTTGCTCGGCTCGCAATATTATGCGGAGCATCCGTTCTATCCGCTCGCGCGCACGGCCGTGGACATCAACATGGATGGGATGAACGTCCACGGTCTGACGCGCGATATCGTGCAGATCGGCCGCGGCGCATCGTCACTGGACGAAATTATCGAGGCCGTTGCGAAGGAACAGGGCCGCGTCGTAAAGATGGATCCCGAACCTGAAAAGGGCTTTTACTATCGCTCCGACCACTTCGAATTTGCCAAGAAAGGAGTCCCTGCTTTCGATCCCGACGAAGGAGTGGATTTCATCGGCAAACCTGCCGGGTGGGGCCTCGAGGCTCGGCGCAAGTACACCGCCGAGAACTACCACAAGCCGTCGGACACGATCAAACCTGACTGGGATCTGAGCGGCGCCGTTCAGGACTGCCAGCTTTATTTCCTGGTCGGCTATCGAATTGCTAATGATTCGCGCATGCCCGAATGGAAACCTGGCGCGGAATTCAAAGCGATTCGGGACGCTACGCTAAATTCCGACGGGAGGACGCCCTGAGCGCTGGAGAATGGTGTGTTTCGGCGTCAAGACGTAAGACGCCTGAGGTTAGGACTCTAATCCCATAAACATTGATGTTCCCAGAGGGTACCCTTTACGCGTACCACCTCAAATGAAGATTGACACTATGGCCGCAGCTTTCTACTCTTGTGGCGTAGCCCTCTCGGAGGATTTTGTGCGTACACTGGGTATGTCCGCTCTGGTTGTCGTGCTAAGCGTTTCGCTCATCGGAATTCCCGCGATGGCAACACCTGCGAATCCGGCATCTGCTCCGCTGGGGTGGATTTTGCAAGCGGAACGCGCCCACGTGGGCGCTGACATCACGTCTGGCGGCGCGACAATTTATGACGGTGATCGCCTGGAAACCCAGGAAGACGGAACCTTGCGCGCTCGCTTGGGGAATTCGCAAATGTACCTGCGGCCAGGCACACTCGCTGAGGTCCATGGCCTTCCGAACGGTTATTCAGCCAGCTTGCTTCGTGGAACCGTAGTCGCGTCGGCGCCCGAAGGCCAGACCTTTCAAGTGCTGGCCAACGGTGCGACCATTCGTCCCGTGGGCACGAAAGCAAGCGTAGCGCAAGTGACTTGGGTGAACGCCAAGGAACTGCTGTTGACCAGCAACGTTGGAGCAGTTCAAGTTTCGTTGGACGGTGGTGATGTCAAGACGATTGAAGCCGGCAACTCCTTCCGCATGGAAATCCAGCCTGAGGCCGCGAGCCCCGGCCAGAATGGTTCTGGTGGAACACCGGCCGGCGGCCGTAACCGCGCCATTTATTTCTGGATCGCTGCAGCCAGCGTTGCCGCAGGCGTCGGTATCTGGCGTGCGATGATTAGTAACGAATAAAAATCCGCTCAAATAAAGATCTGCTCCAGGAATTCCCGTGGAATAGCGGAAAAGTTTCCGTCGTGAGCCGGAGTACACTGTAAGCCCTCCGGTTCGATCCAGATAAGTCATACTCCCCTCACACCACTCCTTGACTTCATCGCTGATTGACCGCACGGCATCCTGGTGCGCAGGCAATTGCGCCAGGGAAATCGGCAAGACCGAATTCACGTGAACAGAGAATTGAGGTAGAAAGTTGAGTCAGCGGCATTTTGCGGTTGCACGTAGCGCAGAGGTCTGCGATTAAGTTTTAGCCGGGAGAAAGAAACGCCGAGGAGGGAAAAACAGTCCCCCTATTTACCGAACTCAGACTCATCCACACTTGGCGTTCGATCCGCGACGGAATGTTCTGAGGCGTGAGTTTAAGGTGATGTCGAATAGCCGGGCGACCGACGCCGCACGTCGCGCATCGGACGATGGGCCGGGCCCAGTCGGTGTGAATTATTAAGAAGCCGGAATGGCAGCGGAGGCCTCGTTGGAGTCAACGCTCTCCGCACCGGTCGCCACGGAAGTAACTACGTAGTAATATACTTGGCTGAGCTGCACGGTAGAATCCGTATACGAAGTCGGCAGGACAAGGGAAGAGTTCAATTGTGCGTACGGTCCGCCAGAAACGGTGGAACGATAGACGTTGTACCCCGCCACCGCCGTCGTGCTGGCGGTCCAGTTCAATGTCACGGAATGCGAACTGGCATTAACGCCTGATCCCGACAGCGAAATGATGGTGGGCGAATTTGTTGCGTCGCTGGCTATGGTGATGATCCCTGTCAGGTTTCCAGCCGCTGCAGGTGCGAAGGCCACGTCCAATGTTGCGCTCTGTCCTGGCGCAAGAATCATCCCCGCCGAAACGCCGCTTACCGAGGGGCACATTTCCAAAGGTCAAACTCGATGAGTCGGCATTCAATAGGGAAGTGGTGGAGATGCCCATTCCACTGACAGTGACGGTGGCCGGCGAGTTTGCGGCGTTGCTCATGACGGAAACGACGCCCGAGGCTATCCCTATGGCCATTGGCGAGAATAATAAATTGATTGTGGACTGTTTGCCCGCACCGATGGTCATCGGAAGCGATACATTCGTCATAGTAAATCCCTGAGCGGTAATACTCTCCTGCGTAACGATCAGGTTCGACCCCCCCGTATTCGAAACGGTAATCGACTGGGAAACGGTGCTGCCAACCGCGACCGATCCAAAGTTAATGGATGGAGGCGAGACCGAAATGGCCGCCGCAGTTCCTGGGGGGGGCTGGTTTGGCTGGCCGGACGGATTCGCCGCGCCAGAGAGACCGGCGCAACCGGAAATTGATATTGTTCCGACAACCAGAAGACACAGGGCGAGGCCTGTTCGGCCAACTCCTGCCATCAATTTCCCGGCAGGCTCCATGTAGAGCCTGCACCCCGAAGTCTGGGAATACTCAGACTCGCAGCGAACCTCGCGAATGATCGGGTTAGACACTATCGCTAAAATTATGCGCCAACGAATGTGGCCGGAACTACTGTCCTTGGGTACGGGTAATGGACAGGTGTGGGAACCTGTCCCTAACGCGGGAACCGAAGGGATGGAAATCTATCGGTGAACCGCGGATTGAATTGCCTGCCCGGTCTTTTGGCGCTGGTTTGCGTCGTTTGGGGTTGGGCGTATTCGATTTCATGCCTCAACCAGTTTAGAAACCGCTCGCGACACCTCGCTACTGGTCAGGGGAACAATGGAAGGACAGGCAGTTCATCCGTCCGCAGGGACAAAAGTGACCCAGCCCTGTTCACTGTAGTTCAGTTCTCAAGATCGCCCGCAAAAATGACTGTATTCCTGCCCTACTATGCCTAAGAGCTGACTGGACAAGACTTTAGCGGAGACAACCACGCGGACGGGCTGGACGCTGAGTCATGTTAAACTCAAAATGATTGGCGAATGAGTTATGGTTCTGGACCCATAAAAATGCAATCCTCCCAGCCCCCGCAAGCTTGGTCCCAGTGGCCGAATCGAATCCTGATACTTTCTCTCATCGGTATTGCTTACCTGACGTTATTTCCTTTCCGGTTCGATTTCGCCTCCCCGCAATCCCGCAATTCGTCTCCCTTTTTTCTGGGGCCGCTTGTCAAGCACAGCGACTCTGTCCAAGTTTTTTTGAATGTTCTCCTGTTTGTTCCGTTCGGTTTTGGATTTTCCGCGCATCTACGCAAGCGTGGCGTCAGCAAAGGCCTAACGCTCGTACTGGCGTTGGCCGCCGGCGCCGTTACTTCCTACGCAGTGGAGTTCCTCCAGTTCTATGTCCCAACGCGCAATTCGGGTTGGGACGACATCACTCCGAATACATTGGGTGCGGTGGCGGGTTGCCTCCTGTTCGGTCAATGGGGAGAAATGTTGTTGACGCCCCTGTCCGAGTGGGAAAGCAGGGCAGAGACCTGGTTGTCCTTGCGACGGGCCAGTATCTTCCTCCTGGCCTACCTTGGTATTTTCATCATCCTATCGATTCCCTTGCAGAGAGAGACCCGCTTGAGCAACTGGGACACCGCTGTTCCCATGTTTGTCGGGAGCGATGGGACGGCGCGGCACGCGTGGAAAGGGCAGATCGCAAAGCTCCAAGTGTGGAACCGGGCTCTCTCAGACGAGTCGGCGCAGAAGCTCACGTCCGGCGAACCCGCGCCAGGCACGGAGACCGGCCTGCTGGCTTCCTACGAGCTCACTGGAGCGCCTCCCTACGACGACCAAATGAAATCTCTTCCCGCACTAACTTGGATATCGTCTTCGCCGCCGCGAGATTCAAAAACGCTCGACCTGAACGGCAGTTCCTGGCTCACCACGATGGTTCCGGTGACAAAATTGACGCAGGAATTGAAGAGAACGAATCAATTTGCCGTGAGAGCCATCTGCACGCCAGCGGATGTCGCAGATCTGGATCAACACATCGTTTCCATTTCGCAGGTGTACGGAACTCCAGACCTCTACCTTCGGCGGGAAGATGCCGATCTGGTGTTTTGGTTCCGGAATCCCCTTTCGATGCATCGGTCCATGCTGGCGTGGCGTGTGCGAAGCGTCTTCGCCCCCGGGCAGACTCGCGACATCCTTATTTCCTATGACGGTTCAAACGTCTCGCTATATATGGACGGGAAAAAAGAGGCTCGAGTCTACCATCTCAGCCCCGGTGCGGCCCTGGCGCACAAGTTCTCTCGAGTGTTGACCAGTAATTTAATCGGTTATCTCGTATCTTATGATGTGTTGACGTTTGTTCCGGTGGGATTGTTACTGGGAATGATCGCGAGAAGGGAGCCTTTCCGGAAACCGGCGGGAAGGTTCTTGCTGCTACTTGGGTTTCTGTTGCCGCCTATCTTTTACGAATTGATCCTCGTCTGGGTCAGCGGAAGGGCTTTTTCGTTGTGGGAAATAATTTTGTGCCTGTTGTTGACTCTTCTGGGCGCCTGGCTGATGAATGCAGACCGCAGTGACAAGAGCTCAGTTTGGATTTAGAGAGAACGAACAGCTGCCCGCCCCAAAAGCGGGCGGCCTCTACAAGACCAACTGCCGCCATTCAGGGAGGTCTTGTAGAGGCCTCTTTGTCCCGCGCTCTTCGGGGCGGAGAGGGCAGGTTTCCTTTCTGAGTTGCCACTCGGCGCTGCAGCAGCGCGTCCTGAACTCAGTTGGCAGCGGCGATTGCCGTTCCCCACTTGTCACGAAGCGAAGTTTCAAGCTTCCGGAACAAGATGCTGTCTACCGCGTATCCTATCCCGGCGATAAGGACCATGACGACTATAACCTGGTTGATGTCATTCAAATCCCGGCCCGCCACCAGGAGCTGCCCAAGGCCAAGGGTGACGTAAAGCATTTCACCCTGAATTAGGGACCGCCACGCGAATGCCCAACCTTGCTTCAGTCCGTCCACCAAATACGGCAGACTCGCCGGGAGCAGGACATGCCAGAATAATTGCGGCCCTTTCGCGCCCAAGTTCCTGCCCGCCATGGACAAAATGCGGGGCACGTTGTCGAACCCGGCCTTCGTGGCCTGCGTTACTGCAAGCATGGAACCCATCACAGTCACGAATATAATTGCCGTCTCCGACAAACCAAACCAAAGCAGGGCCAGCGGCACCCAGCAAATACTTGGCAGGCTCTGCAAGCTTAGGATCACGCCGCCCAACGTATCTTGGAGGAACTTGCTCCAAGTGATCCACATGCCGAGAAGTATTCCCAGAACAACGGAAATGGCGTAACCGATAGCGACTCGCCGCAAGCTGACCGCGATTCCAATCCAAATGCTGTGATCCGCTATGCCGGCCCAGAAGGATTCAGCCACTCCCTGCGGCGTGGGAAACACATAGGGAGGCCAGAGTTTGAGCAGGGCAAGGCCCTCCCATACCACGAGCACACCCGCGGCAAAAACCAACTGATTAACGCTTTTCTTCACGGGAATACTCCGCATTGAAAGATCGATCGATCTCTTCTCGAAGCTGTCCGAGAATTTCCTTCGACAGGCAGGCGACGTCGGAATCCTCGACATGCCTCGGCCGGGGCAGCGTGACTTGAAACTGACTCTTAATCCGACCGGGCCGAAAACTCATCAGAAGTACCCGGTCACCCAGACGCACCGCCTCTCGGACATTGTGGGTGACGAAAACGATCGTCGGGGATGTCTCCTTCCAGAGCCGTTCCAGTTCATCGTGCAGCATATCCCGCGTTTGCGCGTCGAGCGCGGCAAATGGTTCGTCCATCAGGAGGATTTTCGGCCGCAGCGCCAGCGAGCGCGCGAGAGCTACCCTCTGCTTCATGCCGCCGGAGAGTTGGTGAATGTAGTGATCTTCAAAGTGGGAAAGGTGAACCATGCGCAGGAATTTCCGGGCGCTATCCCTCCGCTCATCCCGCGAAATGCCCGCCATCTTCAAACCGAATTCCACGTTTTGGCGGACCGTCAGCCAGGGAAACAAACCCAGTTCCTGGAAGAGCAGAATTCTATCCGTGCCAGGACCTTGAACGGGATTGCCGTCCACGGTGATTTCGCCTGTGGTGGGCCGATCGAGTCCAGCTAACAAATGAAGTAGCGTCGATTTTCCGCAGCCGGACGGCCCGACGATGCAGACGAATTCACCCTGCTCGATTTCGAGATCGATATTCTGCAAGGCGGGCGTGAAGGAGCCCCGTGAATTGGCGTAGCTGCGAAAAACTCCGCTCAGCGCGATACTTTCTCTTCGAGGAACTGGCGAAGCGTTCGGAGCCGTCTCGCCTGTGGGTGCTTCTTTGCGCGGTTTGACTCGCTCCGACAACTCGTCGCGTTCAGGCAGCACTCGTCCTCCGGCAATGGAACGGCTGAACAAATCTAGGACGTAATTGCTCATTGTACTGGTCTCGCCTTCTTTTCACTAAGGACTTCATTGAGGAGTGTCAAATCATATAAACCGGAGAGGTCCGGCTGCGTTCTGCCCAGGAAGCCTTCGTCAAATGCCTGTTGAGTGGATTTCAGAAGCGACGAGTGGATCGGATCGTACGTCACCTGCATCCGTGAAAATGCCTCATCCAAGACTTCAGCCGGCAGGGCCTTGCCCGTTTCTTTCTGCAGTTGTTGATTCATGATTTGCTTCGCCTGCGCTGGATTTTTGTTGATCCACTCGGTGAGCTCCACATGCGTCCGAAGGAAATTCTTCACCACATCCGGATGCTCCTTGAGAAACTTCGGGCTGACGATAATATTCGTGATGACGAACTGATGATCCGGCCACAAATCGCGCTCGTCGAGGAAAATGCGTCCGCCGCCTTCGTGGACCAAGCGCGCCGCCCACGGCTCCGGTGCCCACGCCGCGTCGATTTGCCCCTTCAAGAAAAGCGTGAGTTGGTCGGGATTAGAAATGGGAATCACCTGAACGTCGCCGCCTTTTTCCCGTGACTTGAGGCCGTTCGCGCGCATCCAGGATCGCAACGCCACATCCTGCGTATTGCCGAGTTGCGGCGTGGCGACTTTCTTGCCATGAAAATCCGAAGCGTTCTGGATCCCCGCGTCCTTGCGCACCACCAGGGAAGCGCCGCCGCTCGCGGCCCCGGCGATCACACGCACCGCCGCCCCCTCGATCGCCGACGGCCCGGCATTGAATGCTTTCCATTCGACCTGGACACCTGCCCCGAGAGACTTCTCAAATTGGCCGTTGGCGCGCCCCACCAGCGCCTGCGCATGCGTGATATTTGGAAAATAACCCACGCGGAGGACCGTCGGTTTCTGCTGCGCATGGAGCGCGGACGCGGCAATCAAAAGAATTGCCGCCATTGCGCCGAAGTTCGTTTTCATCTTTCTCCTCTTTGTTCAATGCAATTTCATGTCCGCCGCCTAAAATTTGTACGTCACGTCAAATTGCAGCCGCTCCCAAAGAGGCTGAACAGGCGGAGGGCTACCGGTCGTCACCAAGGGCCGGCCGATCAGCGCATTCAGTTGCAGCGTCACGTTCCGAAAAAGTTGATACATGACTTCGGAACGATGAATCTCAACATTGTTGGCCGGAAAAATCTCACTGTAATTGAAGGCGCCGATTATGGCTTCCCGTTCGATCACCATCCGGGTATAGCCAAATTGCCAGTCGCCCTTGCGGTCGGTCCGCCCGATGCGGCCTTCGAGCCAATACGCATGGCGTGCGTGCGTGTCGCAAGGCGCCGAGAAAACCGCCGCGACGGGAATGTTCCGCAGGTTCTCGCAGGCCCGCGTATTCTGCGCGAAATCGCCCACGAAGATGACCGGCCAGCGTTCGTAGGGAGTCCGAATGTCAAATTGTGCCAGCGAATCGAGGATTCCGAATTTCGAAGCAAACTGTGCGGAGGCGATCGTCTTGGCGCCGGTGACCACATTGGTGGTTGTCACCGTCGCAATAGAATTTTGCAACCCGTTGCTGTTCAGCGCCAGCAGTCCATTGTCCGGGCTCGCGTTGTTTGCCGTGGCCACTGAAAGAGCGATGGAATCAGCATATTTCCAATCGTAAAAGCTTGCATAGGCGCTCACCTTGATCTTGCTTCCGAGCTGCCAAATTGTCTGCAACTGTTCGCCATAAACCATCGTGTTATAGAAACTCTTATCATTCACCGCCGTCCGCTTGTTCTCCGCGAAAGGCAACTGGAAACCCACAATGCTGAATTTTTTGAGAATAGGCGTTTTCACATTGAACGCCAGGGTCTCGCCCGCCCCCTCCGGGTTCAAATCCTTATCCCAAACGAGCTCCGTGTTGAACCACGGGTAGGCGAATTTTCCGCCAGTGACAGTGAGAGGACGGAACCAGCCCGGGTTATAGGTGGCATACGCGCGGTCGATGGCGAGGGGTTTTCGCGTGGTGTACTGATTCGCGGTCTGATTTGTAGAAATCGGATTATTCAGGTCTCCGGAGGCAAACGAGAAGCCGCCTTTGAGTTGATCGTTCAACTGCGCCTCCGCATTGAAACGCAGCCGGATCCGTTCCCGGAACCGATCCTGCGAACGGTCGCTCGGCCCTCCGAACGTGGGCTCCGCGCGCAATCGGACATCGCCGCTGAAGACAAAGGGACCCAATGTCTTCAGTCGGCCCTCAACGTCCTTTTGCGAATTCGCCAACTCCGATTCGAGTTTGGCGACTTTCTGGGCGAGATCTGCCTGAGCGGCGCTGGACGGGGAGGCCGTCACGGTAGCCGCAACCGGTTCCACAGCAACCTCCGCAACAGTCCCAACAACAACAGGTCCCGTTCCAGTAGAGCTGAGTTTAGCTGCGAGCCGCGCGGTCAGTTCCCGCTGTTCTCGCAGTGCTGCCCTCAATGTCTCGAGTTCCCGGCCTTGGGCCTGCAGAAGCTCCATCACTTGCTCGAGCGAAGGCTCAGGGGCGGAGCGAGCAGGCGGAGCGCCAGCATTCGGTGCGGCCGGTTGGGTTGCGTCAGAAGGAGCCACGATCGTCAACAGTTCTTTAGTCGAGGGCCGCGACTCCGCAAATTTACGAGAGCTGCCATCTTCACCCTGAGCGGGAATACTCACCGCGGCAAGGAGTACACCGGCAACCACTTTCCAAATCGCTCTGCCGGCAAGCAGCCGGACCATCGAGGTTCTTTTCATTTCGATTTATCCGGCCCCAAACCTCCAGCAGTCTGGTCAGTTGGCCGATATCTCCCTTTTCTGCCTACACGGGTGCAGGCTCCACTCTTGCTCTGAACGCCCCGCTCTAGCCGGGGTCTGGAGCCCGCCGGTAAGTCTTGGACAGGCTTCATTCAGTTCCTGGAATCTTGGCCCCAAAAACAAGAACCCACCGCCAGATCGCTTCCGGCGGTGGGTTTCTAGAATTGCTCGCTATGATTCTAGAGTATTTAGCCCCCGGCGCCAGGAGACGCACACATACAGCAGGTACAACAGAGGCAAGCCTGCTTGGTCTTCTGGACGTCGGAAATCATTTAATGAGCGTACAGAAACGGGGCTTCGAAGTCAATGTAGCAATTGCCGGTGTTCTATCAAATCGCGATGGCGACGGGGGCCGATCTTGGCCATAAATTGGGAGGCGCGGGGCAGAATCGTACCGCCAATATGGACCTTGCAGAAGTCCGGTCGTGGGTTTCTTCAAACCGGCGGCGCCGATCCATTCAAAGTCTTAAAGCGATGGGAAGACCGCTGTCTTGCATCTATATGTGTTGATGCATTGTAACATCGCGGAAAATATGAGGAGTTCGGAGCTGCCATGAAAACTACTGCGTTGGAGGCGCGGGGCGGGATCGAACCGCCGATAAAGGTTTTGCAGACCTTTGCCTTACCACTTGGCGACCGCGCCTCACTTTAACCCATTTTACCAGACAGACGGGCCGGGATCACCCCTCCGCAAGGTTACTTTCCTAAATTGCACGACGCGGTTGGCGCCATGCGCTACGCCGGGATTTTGGGAACGACCAGATGCAAGAGCTTCAACGAAGCTCCCGCCTCCGGCTGGATCGTCGCGCTTTCCGAGGGGCCGAGATAGACACCTGCGCCTTTTGAAACATCATAGTTCTTGTTGTCGAGGTGGATGCTCCCTTTCCCGTCCATCAGGTAGAGAAGCTGGTGCTTGTCCGAGGCTTCCGCTTTGAATTTCTCCCCGGATTTCAGCCAGCGCAATGCCGCCACCACATTCTTGGCGCCGCACAGATCCCGGTTCAGCACCTCGGTCACCTCGCCTATCGCCGCTTTCTTCCGTGGAAGCTTGTTCGTATCGATAAAAGTAAGCATGAATTTCTCCTTGGTCTCACCGAGGTCTTACGTTTGAACCCAAACTCCGCCTTCCACGCGTTCCCAGCGAAGGTCGTCCTGCGTCCCATCC
>WNGO01000607.1_pt1 | contig 22228 bp, 23 predicted proteins | sample 5400511 | NCBI WGS metagenome assembly WNGO01 (sample SAMN13153380, study PRJNA577476) | soil metagenome | isolation source: 20 cm soil or saprolite under Garry oak tree replicate 2 | place: USA:California | collected 2016-06-15 | reverse complement strand
TCCTGCCCACGGGCTCCAGCAAATCCTTCAGGAATTGTTCCAGGCGTTTTCGGCATTTCTCGACTTGGGCATCCGTCATGCTCGCGACGGTAGCACCAGTAAAACCAAACGTCAAGCACTTAACGTAGTAATACTAGAAGGAGCGCAGGAAAATGATCAGTTGATTTTGCTGTGTGGTGCTCAGGTTGTTGAAATTGTTCGTTACCGGTTGCGCTTCGTTGCGGTGACGCTGAATGGTGTCGAAAAAGGTGACGGCGCGGCCGTCATGCAGCAACTCCGTGCGCGTGCGGACTCCCCAAAGAGGAGGCGTGCGCATTTTTTGAGCGGTTTCCTGGCCACCCGTTTGCACGATGTTATCGCCAGTGCCGATGTTGTGCAGCAGGAAGTCGCTATAAGGATGGATAACCTTATTGCCCAACGAAGCGGGCACGGTGAAGGCGCCTGCAGCGACCGCGGTTCCCGTTGGTGCTGTGGTTATCGAAGAGACATGGCAAATGTCGCAGCCGACGTTGTGAAACAAATTTGCGCCCGCGACACCGTCCGAGGAACTAGCTAGCGCTGTGTCGCGAGGCGGTGCCTTTGTCGCTCGCATAAAGCGCGCGAAATGGTCGATGTCGTTGAGGCCTTCGGAATCGGCTGTGTTGTCATTAGGATCGGGAACGACGTCGCAGAGACGAGTGACGTCAACGTTGTTGGGCGGCAGACGATTGCTGATGCCCATCTCGTTCAAATACGCATCGCTGGAAAACGAAAGCAGCGAGGCATGCTGGTTCTTCCATCCAAAGCGGCCCACGGCCAGCGCGCCGCTGGCTTCCAGGACGGGGACGCGCACGGTCTCCCCACAAATGAGCCCGCCTGTGTTGGAACACTGTGACGACGCGAGATTGAGGAGCGTCTGGTCGGCAATGGATTCGATGAAGCCATCACCGAGCGTATTGAGCGACATGCGGAACGCGCGAATGGTTTCCGCCGTGCTGATGCGCTCTTGCCCTTGAGTCTGAGGAAAATTGTAGGTCTGCGTTTGACCGTTGACGGTGATGGTGGCCACCGCAGGACAGATGGCACGCTGGTTGATGAGCGAACGGTTAGCGATCGTGACTGTTCCGTCAGCAAGGGTTGCCGTGGCGGCCACGAAATTGCCGAACGAGTCTTGGTGCCCGGCACGGAGTTCCTCGACCTGGCTGGTGGAGCCGGTGACCGGGTTTTGATGGCATTCGCGGCAGGATTGCGCATTGAAGATGGGGCCGAGTCCATCGCCGATAGCCTCGGTGTCTTCAAATTTGCCGCGATCCATTGCAAAGGTTGCGGAGTCGGTCAAGCCGTTGGGTTGATTGTCGTAACCTGATGGAGCCTCAGTCGCCGTACTGGCGTTTTGACCTGAAGATGGACCGGCCATGGCAAGCACCATCGCCAATCCAGTGAGTAGACACACGTAAACTATCGTTTTCTTGAAACACATCCCGTAGTCCTCCCAGTTGAGGATCGAACGGAAATTGAGTCTGGGCACCGGAGGGAATCGGGGTTGGAAGACAACACTTCCGGCGTGGTATGCGACGGAAATTATAAAAACCGCGAAGTGCTGTCAATAGTACTAATTCTGTAGGAATTCGCCTGGCAGCGATAGCCAAGAATTCAAATGCGAAGGACCACTTTGCCAAATTGCGAACTGGATTCGAGATACGCGTGGGCGGCGGCGGCTTCGGCGAGCGGGAAGACGCGGTCAACAATGGGCTTGAGGCGGCCGGTGGCGACGAGCTGCATCACCGTGCGCAGCTCGGACTTGGTGCCCATGTAGGAACCGAGAAGCGAAAGCTGGCGGCTGAAGAGGTAGCGGAGATCAACCTTGGCGTCGTAGCCGGTGGTGGCGCCGCAGGTGACTAGGCGGCCCCCGAGGGCCAAGCTGGCGAGGGTGTCCTCCCAGGTGGCCGTGCCGACGTGTTCGAAGACGACATCAACACCGCGCTTATTGGTGATGCGGCGCACTTCTTCCCGGATTTTCTGCGTTTTGTGGTTGATGAGATGGTCAGCGCCGAGTTGTTTTGCTTTCTGCAGTTTTTCGTCTGTGCTGGCGGTGGCAAGCACTCGTGCGCCGAAGAATTTTGCGATTTGAATCGCGGCGCTACCAACGCCGCTACCGGCGCCAAGGACGAGAACATCCTCGCTGGGCTGCAGTTCGGCCCGGGAAGTCAGCATGTGCCAGGCGGTTTGGAAAACGAGGGGGATCGAAGCGGCTTCTTCGAAGCTTAGATTCTCAGGATAAGGCAGGCAATTCACTTCGGGGGCGCGGACGAATTCGGCGCAGCCACCGTCTATTAGGTAGCCGAGATTGGTGAACTGGCGGCAGCGATTGTCCTGGCCGGAGATGCAAGCGGCGCATTTGCCGCAGGTCACGCCGGGAGCGAGGACGATTTTCTGGCCGACGCGTACGGTGGTGACATCCGCGCTGATTTGGGCAATTTCACCCGAGACGTCGCTACCGGGAATGTGCGGAAGCGGGATTGGAACACCCGGAATACCGCGGCGCACCCAGAGATCGAGATGATTCAGCGCACAGGCTTTGACGAGCACGAGGACTTCGTTCGAGCGAATCCTGGGTTCTGGAGCGTCCTCATACTTGAGGACGTCGGGCGCGCCGTGTTGATGAAAGACAATTGCTTTCATGAAACCTCCGATGCAGGTTTCGAAAGGTAGCATTCACGCAGAGGAGTGTCCAGAAAGCGGCGCACATTGACAGTGAAGGTACTGCGCCGTAGGCTGAGAGCTAAACTGGGACAGCAAAGGATGGCGGTGTCAAGCCGCCTCTACAAGGAGAAGGCAAAGCAGTGGACCTGTTTGAAGAGATCGTCAGGATGCGGCGGGCGGGGCGGCGCGCGGCCCTGGCTACGATCGTGCACACCAACGGATCGATCCCGAGTTATGAGAGTTCGCGGATGTTGGTGCGTGAGGACGGCTCGATTGCGGGAACGATTGGCGGAGGCTGCGTGGAGGCGGAAGTTTGGGCGGCGGCGAAAGAAGTGATGCAAAAGGAATCGCCACGCAAGATGGTTTTCAATCTAAACAACGAAGCGAGCTACGACAGCGGATTAATTTGCGGTGGAACGCTGGAAGTCTTTGTCGAGCCGATTTTGCCGCAGCCGGTCGTGTATCTGTTTGGCGGTGGTCACGTTTCTACCGCGGTGGCAAAGGCTGCCAGCGCCGCGGGCTTCGGCATTGGCGTCGTGGATGACCGCGAGGCGTTTGCCAACAAAGAACGCTTCCCGATGGCGCACGAAATCTCCACCAGTTACGAGCATGCGTTCAAAACAATTCGTCCCAATACGTCGAGTTACTTGGTGATCGTGACGCGCGGGCACAAGGAAGACATGCGCGTGCTGGCTTGGGCTGTGCGCACCGAAGCGCGCTACATCGGCATGATAGGGAGCAAACGCAAAGTGCTTTCCGTTTACAAGGCGCTCGAAAACGACGGCTACAAACCGGAAGAGTTCGAACGCGTTTACGCGCCGATGGGGCTGGAAATTGGCGCGCTCTCGCCGGAAGAAATTGCCATCAGCATTGTCGCAGAGCTCATTGCCGTAAGGCGGAACGCGGAATCGGGAGCGCACAAGAAACTGAAATACGAATCGCGCCCGGCTCCAGTTCACACCGCGAGCGAGCGCTGAAAGGGAGCACGTGCTGGCCGCCGTCATCCTGTCCGGCGGGGCCTCGAGCCGAATGGGCTCGCCGAAAGCGCTGCTTCCCTACCAGGGGCGGCCTTTCCTGGAACATCTTCTGGAAGTGACGGCGCACCGGCAGATTGGTGTGCGCCGCGTTGTGCTGGGCGCGCACGCGGAACCCATCGCGAAGGCAGTGGACCTCAAAGCCGATGAAATCTTAATCAATCATGAATGGGAGAAGGGTCAGTTGAGTTCGGTCCAAGCGGCGCTCCGCAGCTTACCGCTGGGGACGGACGGCATGCTGCTCTGTCTCATCGACCATCCGCTGATCAGCAGCGTTCTGGTGCAGGAATTGATCGAGCAATTTTACAAAACAAAGAGTCTTATCGTCCTTCCCATGTATGAAGGACGACGTGGCCATCCAGTCATTTTTTCGGCTTCTTTGTATGACGAATTGCTGCATGCGCCGCTCGAAACGGGAGCCCGCGCGGTTGTCTGGGCGCACAAAGGAGAAATCGACGAAGTGCGCTCGAACGAAGAGGGCTGCGTGTTGAACCTGAATGATCCCGAGACAATCAACAAAGCCATCCAGCAGAACGACTAGCGACTGGTTGAATCGAGATTTTGCAGCAATGCGCGGACTGCGTCGGCGGCGAGCTGTGCGCCGTGAAACGTAGCTGGCGGAAGCTGGCCCAAAGCTTCAGAGAGAGACTCTGCGGTGATGGACTGGGCTTCGGAGAGCATGAGACTGCTTAGGCGCTCGGTCAACACGGAAGCGCACGCAATTGAAGTCGTACAACCGCGACAAAGGAAGCGCGCTTCCGCGATGCGTCCGTCCACAATACGCGCGGCCAGCTTCAGGATGTCGCCGCAGACGGGATTGCTTACCTCCACTGTTGCCGTGGCGCCCGGCAGCTCCCCCGCATTGCGCGGATTGCGAAAGTGGTCGAGAACGGCTTCGCTGAACATCCCAGAAAGTATCCCAAGGCAGCGCCACGACTGCAACGCGACACAGATTAAGACAGCTCAACGCAGAGACACAGAGGCCGTAGAGCAGCGGACAGGAATGTCTTTCGCACAAAACAATCTACTTCTTTGGCGGTAAATACTTTTTTTCAACTGAAGCCACCACGACGTAGTTAGGATCCACCATCTCGGTGAGATGGATTTTGCCGACTTTTGAAAGCAGTTCGTAGGCATCGAGTTCCGAGAGGCCGTACTCGGCGTGAATCCAGCCTAGCAGCTCGGTGAAGGCGATCCGCACGGCATCGTCAACAGGACGATAGATGCCTGCGGCCATGATTTCCTTTTCATTCTCGAAGCGCGGCCAGCCTGTACGTTTCCCTTTCACAAGATCAAATTGCAGCCGGGCCCTCATGGGAACTTCGATAGCGCTGCCGGCAATTTCGCCGTCGCCCATGGCAGCGTGGCCATCGCCGAAATAGAACAGCGCGCCGGCTACATTCACGGGCAAATAGAGGGTATTTCCAACGGAGACTTCCGGAGCGTCCATGTTGCCGCCAAACTCCGCGGGCACGATCGAGCTGCGCGCTTCTCCGTTCGCGGGGGCGACACCGATGCAGCCAAGAAAAGGATGAAGTGGAATTTTCACCTTGTAGCCGGAATCGAGCGCCTGGAACGTAGCGGTGCGTTCGGCGTGATCGATCGGGTAAAACCAAATCTTTTCAGGCAGCGGCTCCTTCTCTAGCATGGGCGTGTAATGCGTAGCATTGATGGCCCCGAATCCCGGTGAAAACGTGCCCACGCCTTGTTTCCCGTCAATCTGCAAGTCGAGGATGTGAACAACCAACGTGTCGCTGGGCTCGGCTCCTTCAATGTAAAAAGGACCTGTCAGCGGGTTATCTCCCTTGACCAGCGAAAACGAATCGCCCGGCTTTTGCAACGCGTTGCCGAAACAGTCGAGAGAGTTTGCGTCAAGAATGTTGCCGGGCTTGAGACGTGCAACAGGCGGAGCGACGCCGAAAACATATTTCACGTTGTCGATGGTGGCGTGGTAGGAGACGACTTCCGGTTTGGATGGCGCCGATGAAGTCTGAGCCAGAGCCGTACATGGCAACAGCAGGCTGAGAGCAATCAGATGGATACGCACGATAGTCCTCCGTGGAAATAAGAGACGCAGTGCAACACACTCGCCGTGCGGAGTCAATCTGCGGTCGCGCGAGCCGATGGGCGGCCGACGGTCTGCTATTCTTCTCCGATGACCATGAAGACGAATCGACGAGCGCCATTGCGCATTGTTTCGCTGGCGCCGAGCGCGACTTCGATTCTGTGCGCCATTGGGGCGAAGCGCGCACTGGTCGGCGTAACCAAGTGGTGTGCGGCTGTTGCTGCGGTCGATAATTTGCCGAAGCTGGGCGATTGCTGGCACATGGAATCTGTGGATGAAATTGTGCGACTGGAGCCGACCTTGGTGATCGGCTCCGTGCCCTACAAACAGGAGACCTTGGCCAAACTCCTCGCACAGTCTTTCGCATTTCTGGCCACGAACCCACGGACCCTCGCCGACATTGAAGGAGACATTCGTCTGTTGGGAGGAATTACACAAAAGGCGGCGGCGGGCGAACAGTTGGTGAAAAACATGCGTGGCGTATTTTCGGAGATTGCACAGAAGGCGCGGCGGCGGAAGCGGCGAGCGCGTGTCTATTGCGAGGCGTGGCCAAATCCGCGAATCAGCTCTCCGCCGTGGGTGGCAGAATTGGTGAATATCTGCGGCGGTGAAATGGTCGTTCCCAGCGGCGAGAAAGTCACCGAAACGCAGGCAGCAGCGGCCCAGCCAGACGTAATTGTTCTAGCTTGGGCCGCGACAGGATTGAAAGCAGACCCCAGGCAAGCGTATAACGTCATGGCGTGGAAGGATGTCCCGGCGATTCGCAATCGGCAGGTGCACGTAATCAGCGACGAATTGCTGAACACGCCTGGGCCGCCGCTGATCGAAGGTGCGCGCGCACTGTACAAACTCCTGCATTCTGAGAACAAAATGCGAGAACGTCCATGATCACTGTCGTCGCGGCCGTGATTGAGGGCAGCGACCGCCGCTTACTGATCGGCCAGCGCCGAAAGAGCGATACTTCCCCGCTGAAATGGGAGTTTCCGGGTGGAAAGGTCCGCGAGGGCGAATCGCCCGAGTCGGCCCTCGCCCGGGAGTTACGGGAAGAACTCGGCGTGACGCTGGTGAAAAGTGTTGAGATTGGCCGGGTGTGTCATCGTTACGCGGAAACGCCCGACGAATTGGAAATCCGCTTCTTCGCCGCCACAATTGCGGATACCGATTTAGTGCCGCACACATTTGAAAAGATCACCTGGGTGCTGCCAAAAGAGCTGGGCGAGTACGATTTTCTGGCAGCGAATCGGGAGCTTATCGCGCAGCTTGCTACCGGACGGATCAAACCCGCAGAAATCCTCGAGGGATCCAGAGGAACCGGCACAAACCGACGCCCGGATTAAGACTGACTCCCCGTCCTCAGTAAGTATTTGGAAGCTTTGGACCAGCGTCAGGAGATCAGCGGATTCGGTTTTTCAGCATTGATGCCAAGGTCCTTGATGGCTTTATCTAGCACGCAGCGCTCGAGCTTGCCGTCCGCGAAAAGCTCGTGCAGCGTAGCCAGCGTAATGAAGCGCGAGTCGACTTCGAAGAAGTCGCGAAGTGCGGCGCGGCCTTCGCTGCGCCCGAATCCATCGGTGCCGAGTGACGCCAGACGCCGCGGCATCCATTTGCTGATCATGTTTGGCAAGGTTTTCAAGTAGTCGGACGCCGCGACCAGCACGCCGGAAGCGTCTGCGAGGACCTTGGTGACGTACGGCACACGCGGCTTTTCGCCCGGGTGCAGGCGGTTCCAGCGCTCCGTTTCGATCCCGTCAAAATAAAGTTCCTTGTAGCTGGTCACGCTCCACACATCGGCGGCTACACTGTACTTGGTCTCGAGAATCTCCTGCGCTCGCAGAGCCTCGTTGAGAATCGCGCCGCTTCCAAACAATTGCGCGCGCAGCTTGGCCTTCGGATTTGTCGCCGGCCGGAAGCGATACATGCCGCGCAAGATTCCTTCCTGCACGTCCCCCGGCATCGCCGGCATGGCGTAAGGCTCGTTCATCACCGTGATGTAATAAAAAATGTTCTCGCCGTCCTTGTACATCCGGCGAATCCCGTCCTGAATAATGACCGCGATTTCGTAAGCAAACGCCGGGTCGTACGCTTTGTTGTTCGGAACCGGCAGCGCCAGGACATGGCTGTTGCCGTCTTGGTGTTGCAAACCTTCGCCGGAAAGCGTCGTGCGCCCAGCCGTGCCGCCGAGCAGGAATCCGCGCGTGCGCATATCGGCCGCAGCCCAAATGAAGTCCGCGATGCGCTGGAATCCGAACATCGAGTAGTAGATGAAGAACGGAATCGTGTTGATGCCGTGCGTCGCATAGGCAGTGCCCGCAGCGATGCACGAAGCCATCGAGCCAGCTTCCGTAATGCCTTCCTCAAGGATCTGGCCGTCTTTCGCTTCCTTGTAATAGAGCAACGTGTTTACGTCGACGGGTTCATACTTCTGACCGACGCTGGAATAAATGCCAGCAGTCCGGAAAAGCGATTCCATGCCGAAAGTGCGCGCTTCGTCCGGCACGATGGGCACGATGAGCTTGCCGATTTCCGGATCCTTCAGCATTTTTCGGAGCATGCCGACGAACGCCATGGTCGTCGAAACTTCCCGGCCCTCGCTGCCTTCCAGGAATTCCTTAAAGAGTTCGTCGTGATCCGCGACCAGCGGCTTCGTGCGAATGCTGCGCTTGGGAACATAGCCGCCCAGCGCTTCGCGCCGCGCGCGAAGGTATTGAATCTCAACACTGTCTTCTGCCGGCCGGTAGAAAGGAACTTCGATGCAATCTTCGTCGTTCAGCGGAATGCCAAAACGCGAACGGAATTCGCGCAACTCGTCTTCGTTGAGCTTCTTCTGCTGGTGCGTGACGTTCTTGCCTTCGCCCGCCTCGCCAAGCCCGTAACCCTTGATAGTGCGCGCGAGAATCACCGTCGGGGAGCCCTTGTGCTCCACCGCCGCCTTGTACGCGGCATACACCTTGCGCGGATCGTGCCCGCCGAGGCGCAAACGCCGCAAACTCTCATCGGACATCGGCTCGACAAGCTGAAGCAAACGCGGATCGCTGCCGAAGAAATGTTCGCGCACATACGCGCCGGAGGAAACGACCAGTTTCTGGTATTCGCCGTCCACCAATTCACCCATGCGCTTGACCAGCAAGCCCTCGGTGTCGCGTTCGAAGATGGGGTCCCATTCGCTTCCCCACAAAATCTTGATGACATTCCAGCGAGCGCCGCGAAACGCCGATTCCAGTTCCTGAATAATCTGCCCATTGCCGCGTACCGGGCCGTCGAGGCGCTGCAAATTGCAGTTGATGACAAAAATCAAGTTGTCGAGTTTCTCGCGCGAAGCCAGAGTGATTGCCCCCAGCGATTCCGGCTCGTCTGTTTCGCCGTCACCGAGGAACGCCCACACTTTAGCGTCCGCGGCAGGCTTCATGCCGCGATCTTCGAGGTAGCGGTTGAAGCGCGCCTGATAAATCGCCATCAGCGGGCTGAGGCCCATGGACACCGTCGGGAATTCCCAGAAATCCGGCATCAGCCACGGATGCGGATAAGAAGAGAGACCGCCGCCGGGCTTCAGCTCGCGGCGAAAATTCTCCAGCTTCTGCGCGCTGAGGCGGCCTTCCAGAAACGCACGGGCGTAAATACCGGGTGAAGCGTGCCCTTGAAAATAGACCGTGTCGCCCTCGAACTCCTCGGTGCGCGCGCGGAAGAAATGGTTGAACCCCACTTCGTAGAGCGTCGCCGCCGAGGCATACGTGGAAATGTGCCCGCCGATGTTGTGCTCGACGCGGTTGGCGCGCACCACCATGGCCAGCGCGTTCCAGCGGATCAGACTCTTGATGCGGCGCTCCAATTCCTGGTCGCCGGGGAAAAGAGGCTGCAGGCGCACCGGGATCGTATTCGCGTAAGGAGTATTTGCGCTGAACGGCAGATCGATGCCGTTGACCGTGGCGTGCGCGCGGAGCCGCTCCAGAATTTCCGCCGCCACTTCCGGTCCGCTGGACTCCAGAACGGAATCCAGCGATTCAAGCCATTCCTGAATCTCTACGTCTTCCATGCCGTGCGGCTGGATCGATATTTCGTTGTCCATAACTTCGGTTGGTTCCTCTTCTTTCAGTTTCCCGTTTCTCCGGAGGCAATCCCCTGCGGATTTATGCGCGCAATAAGGAGAATAGAATACACCGCGGCGGCATTCTCTGCACGGCCCGGTCGAAGATTTCTGGAACGATGTTGACTGGCCACGACTGCGGGCCCAGCGTTCTCTGGGCCCTTACAAAGTGCGTCCGCCATCCACCACTAGCACTTGGCCGGTAATAAATTTCGAATGAACTAGGAACGCGACGGCATCGGCAATGTCTGATGGAGCACCCGTGCGGCGGAGGGGAGCAAGCTTAATGAAATCTGCTTCCCATTCCGGAGGATCGCGCGGCATCGTGATCGTGCCAGGCGCGATGGCGTTTACGCGTACTTCCGGTGCCAGCGCTTTCGCCAGCACTTTCGTCAGCATCACCACTCCCGCTTTTGAAACAGAGTGCGCGATATATCCCGGCCATCCGAGCAGCCCGCCGGTATCCGCAAAATTGATGATGGTTCCTTTTGTCCGCCGCAGAAGAGGCGCCGCTGCTTGCGCACAAAAAAAGGGCGCCTTCACGTTGGTATCGAGTGAGGACTGCCAAATCTCTTCGGTCGTGGAAACAATGCTTGACGGAAGAAAATTCGCCGCGCTGTTCACGAGAATGTCCAACCGGCCGAATTGCATCGCCGTTTCGTCGAATAGCCACTTGATTTCAGCAACGTTCGTTAAATCGGCCGGGATCGCGCAGCCTCTCCGCCCCAGTTTTTCAATCTCGGCAACTGCGGACTGCGCGTCCGCGGTAGAAGTACCGTGGTGGATGATAATGTCCGCGCCTTCCTCTGCGAGACGCAGCGCCACCGCTCGCCCCAGACGCTTTGCCGACCCAGTGACAAGAGCAACTTGCCCCGCCAAAGACATGCTGTTTTTCGCAGATGACATGACCGCACACGATACCACAGCGCGCCAAGTTGCTGAGCCTCTTCCCCCATTCGCAAGGTGTCGCCGGGCGAACATGGGCACGCGTTGAACTGATAGAATCAACGGCCACTGGAGGCGTGATGAATCTCGATCTCTTGGCCATCGCCGCGCACCCCGACGACGTCGAACTCACATGCGGTGGCACGCTGCTGAAAATGGCACAGCGGGGTTACAAAACGGGAATCCTCGATTTGACCGCAGGCGAAATGGGAACGCGTGGCACGCCGGAGGCCCGCGCTAAAGAGGCCGCGCGCGCAGCGAAATTACTAGCCGTCAAGTGGCGCGGCGCTCTGGGCGTTCCCGATTCCGACGTTCAACCCAATCGCCAGCACAAATTACGCCTCGCCGCCATGATCCGCCAGCTCCGCCCAAAAACCATCATCCTGCCCTATTGGGAAGCGCGCCATCCCGATCACTACCATGCCTCAACTCTCGGCTACGAAGCCTGTTTCCTGGCGGGCCTGAAACAACTCCCCATCGAGGGCGATGCCTACCGCCCGTTTAAGATCCTCTATTCCAGCTCCTACGCCGATGTGCGGCCAACGTTCGTGGTGGACATCACCGCCCAATACGAACAGCGCCGCAAAGCCATCCTGGCCTTTGCCTCGCAATTCCGGCCCAGCAAAAGCGAAAAGGAGAGTAAAGTACACCTCGCCACCGACCGGCTGGAAATGGAGATGAATCAGTTGGCGCGGCACTACGGCCAAATGATCGGCGTGAACTTCGGAGAGCCGTTCCTGCAAAAAGAGCTGATGAAGGTCGAAGATGTTGTAAACATGGAGGTTCGGTCGATGTGAGGACTAGAACTTCTCATCTCCCTGTGCGGGAGAAAATCCAGGGATCGTCTGGCCTCCGGCGGCACGCTCAACGCGCACTCTGATCTGCTTTTCATCCTCCGCCCCTGATTTTCGCAAGATCACCATGGTATTCAAGGCCTCGGAGTACAGTCGGGTGACCAGGTAGATGTCGCCGGTACCATCTTTCTTCCAAAGCTGGCCAATCTGGATTTTCGACACGCTTGCGCTCATAAAGGACTGGCCTTGACTGTAGAGGTAGCCGCCAAGGGTGTCAACTGCACCCCCATCATGAGGTACGGAGTCAGTACGCCGGAGCGCAAGTTCCCCTCCCCCGCGGCTTGCCCCGGCACTCAAATGTCCCTTTCCGCGCGAAAACGCCGGCACCCTTAGGGAATAGAAAACCTTTCTGGACCCTCTGACATCGTAGTAGTTAGGAAAAAGTCATAGGGGCACGCCCAGCCATTGTGGGTGTATAATGACGGGTAGGCGGAGGTACACGAGATGCAAGACATTCTGCGGCATAGCCTGAGAGTGGCGCTGGCAGGCGCGCTCGTTGCGTGTTCAGCCTTCGCTGCTCCTCAAAGTCCCCCCGCGCCTGCGGCCGACCCGGCTAAGACGCCGCCGCCCGCCCAGCAGACTCAGCAACAGACCGGCTCGCAGCCGGTCCAGCAAAAGGATACTGTAACTCCCAAGAATTCTAAGGAAGACGTCGAAGCCATCGGCAATCGCAGCGTCGGCAAAGGTGTCAATCTCTTCTCGCTGGAGCGGGAAATCTCCCTCGGCAAGTCCCTGGCCCAGGAAGTCGAGCGCTCTTCGAAGATGATTGATGACCCGGTCGTCACCGAATATGTCAACCGTGTCGGCCAAAACCTGGTCCGCAACTCTGATGCGCGCGTTCCCTTCACCATCAAGGTGATCGACTCCGATGAAGTCAATGCGTTCGCGCTACCCGGCGGCTTTTTCTACGTGAACAGCGGCTTGATTCTCCGCGCCCAGGAAGAATCCGAACTGGCCGGCGTCATGGCCCATGAGATAGCCCATGTGGCTGCGCGCCACGGCACAAAGAACGCCACCAAGGGCGAGCTCATGCAATTGGCTTCCATTCCCGCAATGATTTTTATTCCCTATAGCATGGCGGGATATGCGATGTATCAGGGTCTGAACCTCGCGATTCCCCTGACCTTTCTGAAATTCAGCCGCGACGCCGAGCGCGAAGCCGATTTCCTCGGCCTGCAGTATATGTACAAAACCGGCTACGACCCCAATTCGTACGTCACTTTCTTCGAGCGCATTCAGGCGGACGAAAAGCGCCGCCCAGGCACCATCCCCAAGGTGTTTTCGACGCACCCTCCGACTCCTGACCGTATCGAGAACACGCAAAAGGAGATTGCGCGCATCCTTCCTGCAAAGCAGGAATACCTTGTTACTACCTCCGAGTTTGATACCGTTAAGGCCCGCCTCCGCAATATCATGTTCTCGCGCAAGGTTTCGGACAACGCCGCTGGCAAGCCGACTCTGCGCACCAAGACCGAACAATCCAAGAAGCAGCCCACGGGCAATGATCCCAACAGCGGCGACGACGATCGGCCAACGCTCAAGCGCCGCCCCGATTCTCAACCTTAAATTGTAATGGCGGATCTTAGATTCGTGCTTTTTCGACGTCGGGCGGCCTCAAGCCGCCCGATTTCGTTTGATTAAGGGAACCCGCGGCGCAGCGCTTTCGCTCAGATTCCACTCTTCATGTTTGCGGAGATGATTCTTCAAACGCCGTTTGCAGCTTCTCTAGTCTTTCCGTGATCGCTTCCAGGTCGCATGGGGCAAGTTTTGAACGACAAACGAAGTGCATACCGTCAAAAAGCGCGTTGCGGGCGTCCCGGAGCAAGCGGTTCGCATGCTGGCTGGGCCCGCACCGCGCGATGCGGCAAAACGTCACCGCAAGATCCAGTTTCGCCAGCATGAATTCGACGCGCAACGAACTCCCCGCAATCCGCCAGCAAAACCCATCACGGGCGCGCGACGGGAGAGTGGCCACGCGCAAAACCTCATTCGCACCAAGGATCGAACTGGTGATGATTTGGTCCGCTTCAGTCGGATCGATTTCAAGGCCCTCATTGAGCCGCGTGGCAAAAAGCGTTTGCCTGCGTCCAGGTTTCAAACCTGCCAAATTCCTGCTGGACGCTTGGCCCGGGACTATCTTCCGTGGCGCGGCACACCACCGCGGCGGCGCCCCAATATTTTGCGGTGAACGCGAACCGGCCTTGCATATACGCCTCGATTGCTTGAAGACGCGCTGTATCTATAAGCAAGATTATTGGATGTCAAACCTACGTCATGGTGGCAACGATTCATTAACAAAGTACACTGCGTCTCTTAAAACGGACCTCTGCATTCGGACTGGCCCGGGCGATATCATTTCCCAAATCTTGCGATCAACTGGCGCCCTTTGGTCCCGTTCCTGCCTTGTCGGGAGCAATATCCACAATGGTGATCACCACCCCATCAATTTTGTTTTCCACTGTGCGATACGGAAGGATTTTGAACTGATAATGAACCCCCATCCGGTCCGTAAGCTCTCTCTCCTGCGTCCGGAAATCCGACACCACCTGCAGCACCATCGCCTGGAGGTCGGCAATTTCAATGCTCGGATTGATGTTGGAGAGCGGGCGGCCGACATCGCCCGGGATTAATCCAAGAAACTTCTGCGCCTTGGGCGTGAACCGCCGGATCGTCATGTCGCTGCCAATCATGATCACCGCGATATCGATGCTGGAGAGCAAATTGATCAAATCATTGTTGATTTGCGTGATCTCCGTGTTGCGGTTTCGCAATTCATCGTTAACCGTGGTCAATTCCTCGTTGGCGGACTGCAGCTCTTCCTTGGCCGTTTCCATTTCCTCGTTTGTGCTTTGCAATTCCTCGTTGCTCGATAAAATCTCCTCGTTTGCAGACTGCAGTTCCTCGTTCGTGGCTTCCTGCGTTTCGATGACGGATTGCAGATACTCTTTCGTCGCGGCCAGCTCGTCCTCGAGCTTGGCCGTTCGCCGCGTGGCCGTTTCTGTTTCCGCCTCGGGCCGTGTCCGGCGCGCCGCGGCTCCCCGTTCCGGCTCTTGCGGCGCCTCTTGGAACACGATCATGAAGTACAGCTCTTTAAAATTGCCCAGTCTGACTGGAATTACATCGAAATTTACCAATCGCGTCGAATGCGTGCTTCGCGCTCCTTCATCGCTTCCATCCCCATTCTTGAGCTGCAGGTTTCGCTTTCCGACGACGACATTTTCTTTCTTGGCCCGGGCAATGGCGTTTCGCAATTCCACGAGCAGTCCCTCGCGGGCCATCTTCAGAAGGCTCAGGCTGGGCTTTCCCGGCGCAAGCTTAAGGTAACTGTTCACATTCCCCCGGGTGTGAATGATTTCCATTTCCTCGTTAACGAAGACCGTTGCCGGCGTGTATTGCGTAAGTAGCCGGCGGTCGAATTCCTTTTGCGCCTCGGCGTAATTCCAGTTCGCATCCAAATGTTTCCCAGGTATCCGAACGACTCCGTATTGTGTGCGCTCTGCCTGGGAATTCAGTGAAAATGTGGCCTCCTGGCGCGTTCCTCCCGCTTTCTTGGAAAAAATCTTGTTCGTGCGGTCTTCCGCCGCAAACAAACCCGTTGTTGCGCCCAGCCCTTCCGAAGTTCCCAACACAAGAAACCCGCTGGGCCGCAGCGCATAATGGAAAACAGATATGACTTTCCCCTGAAGGACCGGCTCAAGATAGATGAGTACGTTCCGGCAGCAAATCAGGTCCATCCGCGAAAACGGCGGATCGCTCAGGACGTTGTGTTGCGCGAAAATGCACATATCGCGGATGGTCTTGCTGACCCGATAGCCGTTCTCCACCTTGATGAAAAATCTGCGAAGCCGCTCCGGCGATACGTCCACTTGAATGTTTTCCGGATAAACACCGTTGCGCGCTCTCGCCACGCTCGACTCGCTTACGTCCGTTCCAAAAAACTGAATCGGGATTTGCGAAGCCCGGTCACCTAGGAATTCCAGCAGCGCCATCGCCACTGAATACGTTTCTTCTCCGGAGGCGCACCCGGGAGTCCACACGCGAATTCCGCGTTCCCGCCCCACATTTTTCTGGATAGCCGGGAATACCGTTGCTTTCAGCGCCTCGAACACCCGTGTGCCCCGGAAGAAACTCGTAACGTTGATCAGCATGTCCTGATACAGCGCCGTGATCTCCGCGGGCTTGCTTTGCATGAACTTGGCGTAGGTCTCGATTTTGTCGATTTTGTGAACCACCATGCGTCGCTGAATCCGCCGCAGAATCGTTGTCTGCCGGTAATGAGTGAAGTCCACTCCCGTGGCCCTTCGCAAGACGTGGAATATCGTGTTCAGACCTGGACCGGGGGCTGGGGCAGCTTCCGCGGCGCCGGACAAACTATTGCGCACGACGTACGGATGCCGTGCGATCCGCGCAAGCTCCTTGGCAATCCCTTTGGGCGGAAGCACGTAATCCACGCAGCCTGCCACGACGGCGCTTCGCGGCATGCCGTCATACTTCGCCGTCGCATCGTCCTGCGCAAACGTTACGCCTCCGTGCGCCTGGATTTCCGCCATTCCCAGTGTTCCGTCCGAACCTGAGCCAGACAAAATTACGCCTATCGCCCGGTTCCCTTTTTGCTCCGCGAGCGATCGCATGAAGTGGTCCACGGACATGTGCGCTCCGCGCGATTCTTCTCGCGGACCCAGATGCAACGTGTGGTCGGAAATGGACATCGTCGCGTTTGGCGGGATCACGTAAACGTGATTCGGCTTTATTGGCAGGCCATCGGACACTTCCGTTACGTTCATCATGGTCTTCCTGGCGAGTAGTTCCGTCAGGATGCTGTGGTGCTTCGGGTCGAGGTGCTGCACCAGCACAAAGGCCATTCCCGTGTCCGCAGGAAGGTAATTCATTAGATCTGTAAGAGCTTCGATGCCGCCGGCGGAAGCTCCAATGGCCACGATCGTTGTGTCCGCTTCCTGCCTTGGCTGCGAGACCCGCGCCTTTGCGGCTCCTCGTCGCTTGCTCTTACCCTGCGATTTCTGCATCATGAGCTTCCTGAGTCCCTGTCGAAGAGCATCAGCTACCGTGAATTGTACGGAGTTGTCACAAATGCAACCACGCGCGAAAAGGGCGCAAGTTTGAATCCCTTCTCCTCGGCCCTTCGGGAAACGCAGCTCGCGCGTAATTTTAGTCCTTTTGTGCGGCTTGTGCTATCATCCCCTCGAGCGCTAGCCAAAGCGGCTCTCAATTCATTGAGTTGCCCGCAGATTCCCAGCCGTTCGCGGCAAGAACCCGGGAAGAAATTCTCTCCCAAGCGCGAGGAGGCTCCGTGAACCAACCTACGATGACACCAAGGCACACGCCTGCTCCGCTGCCGGATCTGATTCACCACCTAAGAGCCCAGCGCCTTAGAATTTGCGCGCTTTCAAGAAAATCCGGAGCGCTGCGGGATCGTGGAAGAAACTTGCTCGCGAAATCACAAACACTGGCCGCCCGCGTCGAGGAATCCTGGACAGACCTCGCCATTACTTGTCTCACCACCAGGTCCGCCGTTGCAGAACTTCGCCTCCGACGCTCCGGCAAGCGGGGCCACACTCCGGTTCCAAAGCCTTCCGGAAATGCGCCCGAGCTCGTGGTTGCGGACTCGCCGGACATGGTCGAGGCGCTTGAGCAGGCCACCGAAATCCTCAAAATGGAGTTCTCCGGTACCGAAGGCAGCGGACTTGATACGCTCGCCAAGTGTGAGAAGGTCCTGCATCGAACCCGCTCAACTTGTACAATAGAGCTTCCCCTTTATTAGCCCGGCCGCCGCCCGGCCCTTTTATTCACGACTAACTTCCAGCCTATCTCCGCCAAATCCCCGCGGAACTGAGAAATTCTTCGTTGCGGATTCCTTCCCTCCCGCATCATATGACCGGGGGGATTTGGAGGGACATTGGGCCATGACTAAATGGCGCGCGCTGATCGGTGCTTGCGGTCTGCTGCTCGCCCCTCTCGCTTTTCGCGTTTTTTACATTCAGGAACTGTTTTTTGCGTTCCTTTTCTTCGCGATCGCGTACTTGCTCCTATTACTGCTGGCCGCGGCGGTTTTCTGCGCGCTGTATCTTTACGCCAGAGGAATGTCCTACCTTGCTGTGCGCATCAGCGCCGAAGGGTATCGCGCTTTGCCGTTGTTTCGCGTTCTGGTACTGTGGCTCGCTCCGACCGCCACAAAAACCGCTCAATCCCTGCTTCTCGCGCATCGCATTTTGTTTTTCCCCTTTTACGGCCTGCTTCGCGGGTGGTCTCAATCTTTCCGCCGCGACGTCTCGCAATTCCGCGAGGACACCGAGCGCGCCGTAGAGCACCTGCGCGTCCTCCTCAAGCACAACTAACTCCGCCCTGCATCTGCCGGAATAGCCTGCGCGGCAGCGGCGGCGCCATCGCGCTGGGTTAGGCCCGCGCGCAGGTGTACAATCCTTCGGCCATGCCCCCGAGAGCCGGGTACTCCACGCCGATGCTGCTCGTCGCCGATGTCATGCGTTCGATCCGCTTCTACGAGCTGTTGGGATTCGATCTCATCGACACCGAAGGCCCGGCCAGTTGCCCCGGATGGGCGCGCGTGCATTGCGAAGGCGGCGCGATAATGTTACTGCTGGCTGAGGAACCTTTCGATGCTTCCGTGCAATCCGTCCTGTTCGCCATGTATACGACCGATTTGCCCGCGCTTCGCGAGCATCTGCTCGCCAATGGCGTGAAGTCGCCGCCGATCACGTATCCGGGCTACATGCCGAGCGGGCAGGTCACGCTAAGGGATCCCGACGGCTACATCGTCAACATCAACCACTGGGGCGACGCAGAGCACAGTGCCTGGCTGAAGAACATCGAGCAAAAGAAAAAGTCCGGGGCGCTGCCGTCCAGGCAACCTCTGGTCGATGGAAGCAGGGTGACTATGTCACAGACAGTCGTTCCGATGATTCACGTCCCGAATGTTCGCGCCACAATCGATTGGTACACCTCGATCGGGTTTACATTGGTCCGGCAAACGAAGAGGACGGCGAAATCAACTGGGCGAAGCTGTCCTTCGGAAACTGCGAACTCATGCTCAACATTGGTGGGAAACCGAGCACCAACCACCGTCGCGAAGTCCACTTGTACATAACGACCGACAACGTCGATGATTTATATCGCCGCCTAAAGGACCGCGTTCAAGTCGTCCAAGACCTTTATGACGCCTTCTACGGCATGCGGGAATTCATTATTCGCGACTGCAACGGCTTCTGGATCGCTTTCGGCCAACCTCTGCTAGCGTAGCTGTCAAAGCCTCACTCTTGCACCACGTACTCAATGCCCCTGCCAACACGAAATACATGCCCATCAGGGTGCCGCAGGTGCATCTCGCGTACGTTCCACGGCATCTCGGTCGGCGGAAACGTGACATCCAGCCCGGCGGCCACGCACTGTCTATGGACCTCATCAACGTCTTCTACCCACACGGACATCCAGGCGCCTTTGTCGGCCGTTTGGTCTCCGTCCGGTCCAAACGTGGTGGCATTCGCCCCCCGGCCGCGCCCTCCCTGGCCGCCCACGCAAAGAAAGATCTCGCATTCGCCTGATCCCACGGCCCCGAATGTCGGAGGCGTTCCCCAGTCCCAGCATTTCCTCCAGCCCCACTTCTCGAACCACGCGAAGCTCGCGGCGATGTCGGAAACATTCAGTATCGGCGTAACGCCTTTCGCATCCATGCCGCGGAAGCATACCATGCACGCGCGGCGTATCCTCAAGCCGCTGCCGGGGTGCGGGGTGTTCTTTTCATTTTGGAAAGCCATACGGTCTCGGCGACGAGAAGCCGCTTTTTCATTCAAGTTCTTTCTTTCACACTCCTGCGCACTCTTTTGCACGAGCAGAAACTTAACTCTTTTGTTTTCAGGCAATTCCGCACTCTTTGCCCAAAAACGGTGGGGGTGGGCAATGCAAGGGGGACACAACCGTGGCATTCCTGAAAAATCACTTTACTTCGGTCCGTATCCCACTGGAAAAGGAGCGTTTGTCCCGGTCGAGGCTATGTGCGGTGGCGGTCGTCTGGAGCGGCGGCGATGCCCATGCGGCGAAGCTCATCCTGGTAATACTTCTTGTGGAGAACGTCCCACTCCTCGCTGCCTTCGAGGATTTCCTTCTTCTGCGAAGTGATTCGCTTGCGGACTTCGAGCTCGATCTTTTCTTCGTCTTTCAAAGTGGCCGTCAGAATCTGCACCACCTGCTGGCGAATCGTGTCGCGGTCATCGACGAACTCCACTTCTTCGCTTTCGACAAGCACATCCGTGATTTGGTGCGACAGCCGTATGATTTTTTCGCGGGTCAGGCGCATCGTTTCTGGAAATCCTCGTTTGCTCTTCAAATCGACAACGTGAAGCCCCCCGTGAAGCCGGGGTTGCAAGTGCTGTGCCGGCCAAAGCCCGAAATGCAACGAGTCAAAAATCGGCTAACGAAGGATGAGCTTGCGGTCCCTCGCCAATTGCTGCTTCACCTTCTTGTACATCTCTTGATAAGAGACGCTGGTCCGGCGCATTTCGTCCTGATGGTCGATCAGGATTTGGCGCACTTCCTCATTGAGCCGGTCCTCGACCGTCAGCTCTTCGAGCATCTTCCGCCGGACGCGGTTGGTCACGGCGGCAGCGCCCTTGGTCTCGATGTGCCCGCCCTCGACCAGCCGTTTCACAACCTCATTGGCGATGTGCGCTACGTAGTCCCGTACGAGAAGCATCTCAGGGCGTTTCCTTTAGACCAGTGCAAGAGAGCGAGTTTACTGGCTGGGCCAATAAAGTGCAAGGAAGCGCGCGAAAAACACGCAAAAATCCTCCAGCGCAGGAGCGCAGCTTTATCCTGGATGCAACCGAAGAAATGGACGCAACCGAGGAAATGTTGCGCCCCGGCTCGGCCATCCGCGCATCATGGGAGATCTTTCCGCAAGCCAGAACGCCATTATTCGCCTTGCGTTGACGCTTCTGGCCGCTTCCTGTACGATGATTTGTGTAAGGGCGCTTAGCTCAGCGGTTAGAGCGTTCGGTTTACACCCGAAAGGTCGTCCGTTCAAATCGGACAGTGCCCACCATCCGTGAGCTTCACTGTTTCACCCACCGCGGGGACGAGTTAAGTTGGTTAGAACGCTGCCCTCCAATCCCATCCGCTGTGTATCTCCCTCTTTATCAATCACTTCTGTGAAAACACGAATTTCCGCATTCTAACCGAGTCACCATCGCGGGCCCCGGCGTACCCTCGTATCTGTATATCACTGGTGTCCGGTTAACGCCTGGTTCGAGGACGGCAACTGATTCTGCGATAAGGACTTCTGGACGATTTTGGCTTGCCGCGATTTGAACGCCAAAATGCCAAAAATGCCACTCCGAGCGCGGAATACAATGCCGCATGAACTCTGGCCGAACTGTATTCTCGCAATTGATCAGCTTCCTTCCCGATCGAGAGTTTCGTCGTTGTGTCGCTCGTTACGGCGGCAACCGTCGACTTCGCGAATTCTCTTGCTGGGACCAGTATCTGACCATGGCTTTTGCTCAGTTGACGTACCGAGAAAGCCTTCGCGATATCGAAGCGTGTCTTCGCTCCCTGCAGGGAAAGCTGTACCACATAGGCTTCCGCGGTCAGGTATCTCGTTCGACGCTGGCCGATGCCAATGAGAATCGCGATTGGCGCATCTTCGCTGATTTTGCCCAAGTGCTTATCGGCATGGCGCGACCGTTGTATGCTCACGATCCGATAGGCGTCGATCTCAAGCAAACTCTCTATGCTTTAGACTCCTCCACGATCGATCTCTGCCTCTCGCTATTTCCGTGGGCTCGATTCCGCAAGCACAAGGCCGCCGTCAAAATGCACACGCTGCTGGACCTGCACGGCAACATCCCCACGTTTATCCGCATTACAGAAGGCAAATTGCACGATGTGAACATCCTCGACGAGTTCCTTCCGGAACCCGGAGCCTTCTATGTGATGGACCGCGGCTACATCGATTTCGAGCGTCTCTTCCTGTTCACGCTCTGCTCCGCCTTTTTCGTTGTGCGCACGAAAGAGAACGTGCTGCTCGAACGCCGCTACTCGCGTCCGGTCGACAGAACCACGGGCTTGCGATCCGACCACACCGTCATCCTGACGGCGATCGATTCGGCCAAGGCGTATTCCGATCCGCTGCGGCGCGTTACCTACTTCGATGCCGAGAAAGCAAAGCGGCTTAAGTTCCTCACCAACAATTTTGTTCTGCCAGCACTAACGATCGCGCAAATTTACAAATGCCGGTGGCAAGTGGAGCTGTTCTTCAAATGGATCAAGCAACATCTGCGAATCAAAGCGTTTTACGGCACCAGTGAAAATGCCGTGAAGACGCAAATCTGGATCGCCGTTTCCGTTTATGTGCTCGTGGCCATTCTTCGGAAGCGTCTCGGCCTCGAGATGAGCCTTTACCAGATTCTACAGATTTTGAGTCTGACGCTTTTTGAGAAAGTGCCGATTTTACAAGCACTTGAGACCTTGGACTCCCGAGAGAATCTAGTCGTCGATCCGAACCAATTGATTCTCTTCAACTTATAACCGGACAGCAGTG
>WNGO01001337.1_pt1 | contig 22234 bp, 18 predicted proteins | sample 5400511 | NCBI WGS metagenome assembly WNGO01 (sample SAMN13153380, study PRJNA577476) | soil metagenome | isolation source: 20 cm soil or saprolite under Garry oak tree replicate 2 | place: USA:California | collected 2016-06-15 | reverse complement strand
CGTCAGTTTGCGCAATGGGAACTGCCGCAACGGAGCAGTACGACCGCGAGTATTCGCCGATGAATCCGTGCGAGTTGGCAAGGACTTTGTGTCCGGTAGCGGCGTCGAACGATCCGCCTTCAGAGTTCTTGATGCGCGGATCGAAATCGAGCGCGGCCTTCTCGGTACGGCGGGCGTAATCGATTCGGGCGGCACCAGGCAGCGAGTAAACGTCTTCGTGATAGAGATCGAGATTGCCCTGCAGTTGGCCGAGTTGTGAGGCGTCGGGGATGCCGCCAAAGGGATCTTCTGAGGTGATCTTGGCGAGTTCGAGCGCGGACTTCAGCATGCGGTCGAGGCCTTCGCGGGAGAAATCGCTCGAGTAGGTGCTGGCGGCGCGCTGTCCGAAGAACACCCGGACTCCAATGGCTTTCGATCCGGACTCTTTCAGCGTTTCGACCTGGCCGAGGCGTACGAGCGTGGAGAATTCGTCGCCTTCCCGCACGACGCATTCGGCGGCGGACGCACCGCCTTTCATGGTGCGGGCGACGATGTCTGCGGCGATTTCTTTGAGGTCAGTTTTAATTGTCGTATCTCGAGTTTCCAATTCAGTTGGGGTCATAGAAAAATCTTTCACCACAGAGGGCACAGGGGAACACAGAGGAAACGCACGTGCTCTATTTTCGTGACCTTCCTTATGGTATCGTCTGCGCGTGTGGACTGCGCAACAAAAGCGTCACAGAAACATTCGCACTGCGATCGGCCGCCGGGTGGCATCGCGGCCTGTCGGGTATCTGACGCTATTCCTCTCCATGTTTGCACTCGGGTTCCTGTTATTGCATTTCTCTGGCCCAAGAGTGCTCGTTGGTTACTGGGTACGACATGAACCATTGTCGGCAAGCGGTTCGGCGGCGATAGCGTTCGTTGTAGCCCTATCCATCACAATCTTTGCTTATAAAAAATAGGCCAGCAGCAGCCTCCGCTTGCCTCCCTAATGAGGGCTTACTGCATGAAGCCGCCGGGATCTTTCCTCGCGGTTCCGCCTACGGTGAGGCGATCAATCTTCAGTGTCGGAATACCTACGCCCACCGGCACGGCCTGCCCATCCTTGCCGCAGGTGCCTACGCCTTCATCCAGCTTCAGATCGTTGCCGACCATGCTCACTCGCGTCAGAACGTCCGGGCCGTTGCCGATCAACGTGGCGCCTTTGATCGGGGCGGTGATCTTGCCGTCTTCGATCATGTAGGCTTCGCTGGCCGAGAAGACGAACTTGCCGTTGGTGATGTCGACCTGGCCTCCGCCGAAATTGACGGCGTAGACTCCGTGCTTCACCGAGCGGATGATGTCTTCCGGATTGTCCTGACCGGCCAGCATGTACGTATTGGTCATGCGCGGGATTGGGATATGTTCGTAGCTTTCGCGGCGTCCGTTGCCTGTATCGGCGATGCCCATCAGGCGCGAGGAAAGTTTGTCGCTGAGATATCCCTTCAGAATCCCCTTTTCGATCAGGACCGTTTCCTGCGTCGGTTCGCCCTCGTCGTCGACGTTGAGCGATCCGCGGCGCCACGGCATGGTGCCATTGTCAACCACGGTGCATTTTTCACTAGCGACACGCTTGCCGATCAGGCCGGCGAACGCCGACGTCTTCTTGCGATTGAAGTCTGCTTCCAGACCGTGGCCCACGGCTTCGTGCAACAGGACGCCGGGCCATCCCGGACCAAGCACGACTTCCATTTCTCCGGCGGGCGCTTCGCGAGCATCGAGTTGCAAAATCGCCTGGCGGGCCGATTCCCGAGCGAAAAATTCTGGATTCTTGTCGCCGAAGAAAAAGTCGAGCGCGACGCGACCACCGCCACCGGACGTGCCACGGGCGGAGTTGCCTTCCGTCTTGGCGATACAGCTCACGTTCATGCGTGCGAGCGGCTGCGAGTCTTCGGCGAAAGTGCCGTCGGAGGCGACGACCAGAATGTTGCGCAGCTCGTCGCCGTAGTTGGCGCGGACTTCTTTGATGCGCGGATCATACGCGCGCGCCGTTTTGTCGGCCCGCATCAGCAGCTCAACCTTGGCGCTGATCTCGGCGTCAACGCTCGGCAGCGTTACCGGATACAGGCTGCGCGCAGCGGTCTTCTGAAATCCAGCGACTGTCGCTCGTGCCGGAGCGCTCGCAATCAGCGCCGCAGTCTTTGCTGCGTGCAGAATGCGGTCGGAAGAAAGATCGTCGGTATAGGCGTATCCAGTGCGCTCGCCGCTGACCACGCGGACCCCGCACCCAGCGGAGATCCCCTGGCTCGCCGACTTGATCATTGACTCGTCCATCGAGAGCGCAGTCGATGAGAGATATTCGAAATACAGGTCGGCGTAATCGCCTCCGGCTGAAAGCGCGGCAGCAAGATACCGCTCCAGGTCGCGCTCGGCCAGGCCGTAATGTTCGAAGAAAAAGCGAGCTTTATCGTTATATTTATCCACGTTGTTTAGATGCCGGCGAGTGTCGTGCGGACTCGGGCTAGCTCCGATGCTCCATTATCCCACATGGGGCAGACGAGACGGCAGAACAGAGGGTTGAGGCGGTACGCAGGTAACTTCGTTTCATGCGGCGCGTGCTAGGCGGCCAGGTGTTCTCCGTCTCGGTTAGAGTGGGTTTGGTGCTACTGTTCAATGAAACCTGCTATCCCAACCGCCAACCCGATTTTTACCAGTGAGCTTTGGAAATCCCGCCATTCTTTTTAGGTAGCGAGGACACATCGGCAAGCTGTTGTTGGAAACATTCTAAAACCAGATTCTGAAGAGGCTTCAAATCTCCCTTGTCTGCTGCTTTTAGGCCCGCCACGTATTCGTCTTTTCGTCTCCTGAGCTTCGCGGGTAGTGGTTCTCCTTGGAAAATCGGCGCCACTTCAGAAACCATCACAAGGTATGCAATTGCTCTGGCGACTCTACCATTCCCACCATTAAAAGGGTGGATGTAGTTGACTTTCCAGAGCACGCGTGCAGCTCTCTGAAGAGCGCTTTGCGATTTGCCTTCAGCGGAGTATAGCCATTCAAGCATGTCGTTTACTTCGAGACGAACTTGAGATGGGTGAGCAGGTCGATGATCTGTGTCAGTGATTTCAACGACTGTCAAAGCATCTCTAAACCGCCCAGCACAGGGATATATTCCATCAATTGTCAGCGCGTGGATTTGGAGGATGTCAGATTCCGTTATTCGAGATCTCCCAGTTCGGACAAATTCTGAGAGGTACTCCGCAACAACCGCTTGATTGGCAATTTCGCGGTCGGCCTTTTTCTCAATTGGGCAAAGAAGCTTGTCATAGTCCATAACGGGGACCCACTAAACACTGACGGGGCTGGCTCAAAGCCAACCCCGCTGTTTGAACGCGTTGAAAATTCGATCAGGCCGAGCGCTCGTTGAGCACCCTTTCGACCTGCTCGACTGTTATCTTTTCATCCTCTAGGCCGGCGTTACCGTAGGCCCAATCTCGGATGAACTCCCGATTAGGCGTAGCCGTCTCGGGGCGCTCAGCAATTAGCTCCTGTGCACAAGCAATAATCTTCTCCTCGGCTGTCATCTCGTTCCTCCTGTGGCCCACGGCGCTGAGATAATGGCTACCCCTGGCACGGGTGAACACAATGGTGATTATCCCCCCGACTATTACTCCCGCAAACAAGGCCTTAAACATTGCTTTTTGTTCGCTCCTACCAATTTTTGATGCGGATGAGGGGGAACACGAACCATATCACAGGGCATCTTTTTTTGAAAGTTCCCTTCGGCATTCGGGCCCTGTCCTGAAAGGCTCCAACCTTAACTTAAGAAAGAACAAAGATCCAAGCGGGCCGGGCATCGAATATCGAATAGAGATGGAATCCCCGGGAGCCAAAGGTGTCATTTTGTCGTCAGTTAAGATGTTTGTCGGGCGATTCCTCCAGTTGCTAGGAATCACTGCCAACAAGGCAGGTGATTGAATATGCTAAAGAAACATTAGACCTGATATTTTGCTGACCTGACCAAAGGGTTTGTTCGCCCTCCCAAAGATTTCCACATGCCAATGTTCATTCGTCACAGACTTTGACCGCCCCGATTCACGACAATTGCAGCATGAATGCAGAGTCGCTTACACGCACGCTGGAGGAGTTTTTGGGCGAGGCCTCGGGCGCCGTCGTGATCGAAGATGGCGCACTGATGTTCGACCTGGCGCAGTCGAAGTATTCGATATCCGGCGAGCACAACAAGTGCCTGCTCCATCTGTGGTCGCCGGAGCGGAATACCGTACGCCGCGTGCTCGACGCGGAAGTGAAGAGCGGCACATTGCGCCTGGCTGTTCAGCGGCTAGGCCAGGCGCATCCGACTAAGTTAGAGATCTGCCGAGAACGCGACCGGCGCTCTCCCACGGCGAAGCGGGCGGCGCGGGTAGCTTACGAGCCTAGGCTGAGACGGGCCATCGAAAGACATTTTGCCGGATTCGCCATTTCCCGCCTGACCACCCGAGTTGATCTGGAGAGATCGTTTGGTCCGATTTACGCGCGCGGCTTGCTGCGGCAAGGGCAGACCGCCTTCGCGCTGCTGGGCGTGAATGCTTCCGAGACGCAGAGTTCCATCGATGCGGCTTTGACCTTCGGGATTCTGTGGCTCGATGTGTGCCGCGAATCTTCTGCAGGAAAGTTCCTCGTCGAGGGGCTCGTTCTTTTTGTTCCGGCAGGTTCCTCGTCACTGGCCCGCGAGCGCATGGCGAACCTGAATCGGGCGGCGGCCAAATGGCGGCTGTTCGAGTTTGACGAGCGGCACGATTCTGTCATCGAGATGGACTGCAGCGATCGCGGCAACATCGCGACCCGGTTGGTGCACGCTACGAATGAAACGGCAGCGCTCGACAGATTCGATGAATCGATCACCCGCATTCAGACCATTCTGCAGAACTGTGAAGTTGCGGTGCTGTCTCCAGCCGAGCTTGCCTTTCGCTGGCGGGGGCTCGAATTTGCGCGGGCGCGCATGGGCGCAGAGGCCATCACCTTTCGCAGCCGGCAAGAAATTGTTTTTGGCGTGGGCGCGGAAGAGCGCGTGCTGGAAGACCGCAATTGGGCTCTGTTCGTCCAATTGCTCACCGCATTGCGGAATGCCCGTCATCCCTACGGGCCGCGCCACGACCGGTTGTTTCGTATGCATCCCGAGCGTTGGCTGGAATCACTGGTCCGAGCGGATGTCAGCGTGATCGACGAGCGGCTTGAAACCGAGTCCGTGTATTCGCAGGTCCCTGCATTTTCCGCGGCGGATCGGGCGATGATCGACGTGCTGACGCTGACGCGAGATGGGCGGCTGGCAGTAGTCGAACTGAAGGCCGATGAGGACATTCATCTGCCGCTGCAGGGCCTTGACTACTGGGCGCGCGTGCAGTGGCACCACGGGCGCGGGGAGTTTTTGAGGTTTGGATATTTCGGCGGTCGTGTGTTATCGGAGGACTCGCCTCTTCTCTTCCTGGTCGCTCCGGCGCTGCATGTGCATCCATCGACAGACATTATCTTGCGCTACATTTCGCCGGAGATCGAGTGGGCCTTCGTCGGGATTGACGAGCGCTGGAGAGAGGGCGTGCGGGTTGTATTTCGCAAGCGGAGTATTGCTCACCCAGATGCGGGTGCACAAAGGCTATCGGCAAACCGCGAAATTGCCAGATCGGCGTGAGCGGTCTTTTTTCTATGCGGCTATTTCCACTCTCCCAGTAACCGTCGCACATCAACGATCTGCGCAATGTGATACGCGTTGTGATCGGCCACCAGCAGCGCTTCCCGCAAAAGCGTCTGGCCCTCACCCCACGGGATCTTCGCGAATAGATCCGTCTTCGGATTCTTGACCAGATCCTGCAGCGCTTTCAGATCCGATTGGAATTGCTCGACGCTCTTGGTCCACGCGCCGGCGGTTGGCGGTGCTTCGGTTTTCGTCCAATAGCCTTCGGGAAATTGTGGCGATTCGTGCTTCTCGTTGCGGCTGAACTCCAGGATGTCCCACTGCGCAATGCGGAGGTGTTCGAGGATCATCCACACTGAGTGCGGGAAATTCGCGGGCTTGGCTCCATGGAGTTTGGGCGGCAGGCCTTTGATTGCGGCTTCAAATGTGGCGTGCGCATGGCCTCCGGTGAGCAGTTCAACCAAATGTTGGCGTAGGGAAGCGTTTGGGTCTTGGGTCATCGAATCCTCCGCGGCATTGGATGCTTCCATTTGAAAGGAAGATTTTCCTTCGTGTCCCTTCGTGCCCTAAGTGGTTCATGCCGTTTGTTTGGGTGTCCCGAAATCGACTTTCAAATCCCAACGTCCTACAATTCCCCCATGGACAGCCTCGGCCAGCAATCCCCGGTCGCCGAAGAACGCGACTCCAGCCGCCTGATCATCGTCATCGCCGTCGTGGTTGTCATCGGACTCGCGCTCGCCGCCGCTTTCTTCCTGCGCCAGCCGCCGAAAAAAGTCGTGGCGCCCTCGCCCTATATCGCGCAACTCAAGCTCTCCGATTTCAAAATGTCCGCCGCCGAAAATTTCATCGGTGCCACGGTGAGCTACATCGACGGCACCATCACGAACACGGGAGACAAGACGGTGACCCGCGTCACTGTGCAAGTAAACTTCCTGGATTCCATGGGCCAACTGGCGCAGCAAGAAGAACTCCCCCTGCGTCTCTTTCGCAACAACGGAGCCTACAACGAACCGGTCGATCTCAACGTGGCCCCTCTAGGCCCGGGCCAGTCGGAACCTTTCCGCCTAACCTTCGACAGCATCTCCGCCCAGTGGAACCACCAGTACCCCAACCTCAAGATCACGGACGTCACCGTGAAATAGGCATCCATCCGGCAATTGGCGATATCATAACGACCACGCGGGCGAAAATCTGATGAAAGCGCTCCTCATTCTGCTGCTGTTGGCTCCTGTCTCCTTCGGTCAGAGTCCCTTCGACGGCACATGGGTGCTCGATCCTCCGATCCCGCAGAAGCCCATCGTGCATTCCCTCGTCCAGGGAGTCTTTCACTCCTCCGATTGGGCGGATGTCGAAGTCGCAGCGGACGGCCTTGATCACAAAGTCATGGAAGGAGACTACTGGGATACCCTCAACGTTCGAGTGGTGGACGAGCGTACCGTGCAGATCGTCGCGAAGAAGGCCGGTAAGACGATGTTTACGGAACTCGCGTCCGTTTCGCCCAACGGCTCAACTCTGACTCAGCAGATTAAAGACACGACTGAAGCCCAAACCGTCACCATCGAAACGCTTTCCCACAGAATCGAAAAGGCTCCGCCGGACGCTCACCTGATTTCCGGCTCGTGGCACGCCTACCAGGTCAACCGTTCCAACAATGGCTCGCTGATCACCTACAAGTGCACGTCACAAGAATTCAGTGGCGAAACTCCGCTCGGCGAAAAATTCGACGCCAAGTTCGACGGCAAGTTCTATCCGGTGGAGGATGACCCTGGGCACACGCTGGTCGCTGCCAAACTCATCAACCCGAGCACGGTGGAACTCACCCACAAGCGCAAAGATAAGATCGTCAGCGTTGCCCGCCTGTCCGTTGCTACCGATGGCAAAACCCTCCACGTCATCTTCGAGAACAAAGACGCAGGCACCACTACGACTTTCGACTTCCACAGACAGCGCTGAATGCGAATTGTTTTCCTGTGTGTACCCACTGTGGTGAGAGTTCTTTCTCAGCGCGTAAAATGAACGGATGCCTGAAGTAAAACCATTCCGCCTGACGGAGTCCGTAAAAGCCGCGGGTTGAGCGTCCAAGCTGAGTCCAGCGGCGCTGGACCAAGTGCTTGGGAAATTAGCCCGGCAACACGACCCGAATGTTCTAGTCGGCTTCGACCACGCCGACGACGCCGGCGTGTATCAACTCACGGCCGAGCAGGCGCTGGTGCAAACCGTAGACTTCTTCACGCCGATCGTTGACGACCCCTACACCTTCGGCGAGATCGCCGCCACCAACGCCCTCTCGGATGTCTACGCGATGGGCGGCCGTCCGCTCACTGCGCTGGCCCTGGTCTGTTTCCCTGACAAAGCCGATCTGGAAATTCTCGAGCGCATCCTCGCTGGCGGCCTTTCAAAAATGATCGAGGCAGGTTGCACAGTGGTCGGCGGCCACAGCATCCGCGACGAAGAAACGAAGTTCGGCTACTCGGTCACAGGCGTGATCCATCCGAAAAAGATCTACCAGAATGCCGGCGCCAAACCGGGAGACAAACTGATCCTGACTAAGGCTCTGGGCACAGGTGTGATCTCAACCGCAATAAAAAAGGCAAAGGCACAGAAGAGTTGGATCGACGCCGCCATCGCGTCGATGACAACGCTGAACAAAAAGGCAGCAGAAGTAATCACGAATGCCGGCAGCGCAACTGGCCATGTCGGGACTATCACAGGCCATGTGGGGACGGCCGCCCCCGGCCGTCCGGTCGAGCAAAGCTCGACAGCCCCTGGCCACGAGCAGTCAAGCCGTCACCCATATCAAGTCCACGCCATGACCGACATCACCGGCTTCGGCCTGATCGGCCATCTCCGCGAAATCCTCCTCGCCTCGAATGTTTCCGCCGCACTGTCTGCCGCAAGAATTCCGATCCTAGACGGCGCCTTGGACTGCATCCGTGCCGCCCATATCCCCGGAGGCCTGAAGAACAACCGCGACTTCGCCGAATGCCTGGTCGAATACGATCCCGGAGTTCACGACGACCTCCGCACCATCCTCTACGACCCGCAAACTGCCGGGGGCCTCTTAATCAGCACTCCCGACGGCGAAGCCTTAACGCAAGCCCTGAACCAAACCGGAGTGCCAGCTGTACAAATCGGTGAAGTGCTTGCTCTGGCTAAACCTCGCATCCGCGTCATACGGTGAACAATTATCAGCAACGCCCCGCGCCAAAGACGCGCGCGGAGGGCGCCCCGGACGAAGGCGTCCGGGGCTACACCGACGAACTTTTCCGCGCACCATCCTTCAATCCCAGGGCATCTATAGAGAAGTACGATTCCGCCCTGACTTCATCCCGCAAGGAGTGATCATGAAAACTCGCTTTCTCGGCCACGCTGGCCTCGAGGTTTCCGCCGAAGGCCTCGGCTGCATGGGTATGTCGGAGTTCTACTCCGGATTCAACGACGCCGAATCCATCGCCACGATTCACCGCGCACTCGACCTCGGAATCTTCTTCCTCGACACCGCCGACGTCTACGGCCCTCATAAGAACGAAGAGTTGGTCGGACGCGCCATCAAGGGCCGACGCGACGAAGTCGTGCTCGCGACGAAGTTCGGTATCGTCCGCGATCCCAAAAATCCCAACGTTCGCGGCGTCAGCGGCAAGCCCGACTACGTCCGCCAATCCTGCGAAGCCAGCCTGCGCCGTCTCGGAGTCGAAACCATCGACCTCTATTACCAACACCGCGTCGACCCCAACACACCGATTGAAGACACGGTGGGCGCCATGGCGCAGTTGGTCAAAGACGGCAAAGTCCGTTACCTGGGCCTCTCCGAAGCCGGCCCCGACACTCTTCGCAGGGCCATGAAGATTCATCCCATCAAAGCACTGCAGACCGAGTACTCGCTGTGGACCCGCGATCCCGAAGAGAATGGAGTCCTCGCCACCTGCCGCGAACTCGGCATCGGCTTCGTTGCGTACAGCCCCCTTGGCCGCGGGTTCCTCACCGGCCAGTTCCGTACGTTCGACGATCTCGCCCCGGACGATTACCGCCGCAATTCCCCGCGCTTCCAGGGAGAAAACTTCCAGCGGAACTTAGACCTGGTCCGCCAGGTAGAAGAGATCGCCAAAGAAAAAAGGTGCAAGCCGTCGCAACTCGCCCTCGCCTGGGTATTGGCGCAAGGCGACGATATCGTCCCGATCCCCGGCACCAAGCGCAGAAAATATCTGGAAGAAAACGCCGCAGCCGTCGAGATCCGTCTCTCGCAGGAAGACCTCGCCCGTCTCGACGAAGTCTTCCCCAAAGACGCCGCAGCCGGCCAGCGCTATCCGGAGCACATGATGGCGTTAGTGAATCGCTAAGAGAAAATAATCTCGGGTGCCCCACCCTTGTCGCGTTTCATGCAACAGGGTGGGTTTTTGACTAAGAGGTTTCACCGCACCTCAAAACTCACCGTCGACCCGGCCGTCACCTTCAGCCCCGCCGCCGGAGCCTGCGACACAATAATGCTCGCCGGAGATGGCTGCACGGGAGCGCTCGGCGTCACAGCTTGGCCCGCGCCGCTCTGATCCGCAGGCACCTCCACGATCGAAGCCACGCTTACATTCCCTAACCTGAATCCCGAATCCTGCAAGGTGCGGCTCGCACTTCCCAGCGGCTGGCCGACGAAACTCGGCATCACGTATGCTTGCGGCTCAGCGCCGCTGCTCACCAGCAGGTTGATCTTCGGCGCCACTAACTGGCTGGCGTTGGCTGTCGGATTTTGCGCCAGCACCTGATCCGCCGGGATCCCTGCCGTCTGCACCTCACCCATCGACGCAATCTCCAGCCCGCGGCGCCGTATGTTCAACTCCGCCGCATGTTCGCTCTGCCCCGTCACATCGGGAACCGCAATCCGCGTCGGACCAAGACTTTGCGCCACGCGAACCTGCCACCCGCGCCGCACCTTGGTTCCGGGCAGAGGAAGCTGCGACATGATCCGTCCCTCGGGGATCTGGGGACTGTAATACTGCCGCTCGATCGATATCTGAAGTCCCAGCCCCGCGGTTGCGCTCTCCGCCTCAGGCGGCGCCAGCCCTACCAGCGGAGGCACCGCCACCTCCTGCCCATGAATGGCGAACCGCATCGCCGTGAGCCCCGACAGCATGGCCACCACGATCAGAACCAGCGCCAGCATGGCAAACCGAAAAGCAGTTTTCATCGCGTCTTTGTCGCCGTTGCTTGTATTTTCGACTAAGTCGTGCTCGTATGTACGTTTGTACGCTGAAAGGGCGGGGCTTTTGGACTGCCTGAGTCGTGACGGAACCGTGGAAACGACCCTTTAGGGCCACATAACCGGCTCCTTGCGAATACGGGCGTTAGTCCCGGGATCCAATGGGAATTATATTCCGCATGCATCCGTCATGCCTTGATTGCAATCTTAATGAATAGCCACGTTCTACGCATGAGGTGCGCCATGAGACATTTTTCGGAGTATCATATTCGAGTGCGGCCTTTGTTCTCACTTTCGGGCGCTGCCTTAGCGGTTGGGCTGTTCGCTGCCCTCCCAGCTACTGCCCAAATCAATGGCGCACCCGCTTCGGTGACCTCACCGGGCTTCGGAGGCCATGCTGTAAACGGGCCCCCTGCCAGCGTGACCTCGGTCGGACCTCAGGGCTACACTCCTCCACATCACACGCCGCTATCATCGACGGGAAATGGCTCTCACCACGATGGCGACTTTCACCACGATGGCGACCACGACCGTGACGGCCATCGTCAACACCGCTCAGAATCTGGTGTTGGCAGTCCAGTCTGGTACGCGTATCCTGTGCCCTACGCCGTTGAAGGCGCCCCGGCGGACGACCAGCAACAAGAAGCCTCCGACGACGACGCAGATTACCAGGGCGGACCTACCGTGTTCGATCGCCGCGGTTCAGGCCCCCGCTCATACGTAGCTCCAGCGAAAGATACTCCGCCCGCGCACACCGCCGAACGTACACGGGAAGAGGCTCCCGCCGTCGAGCCTGATCCTCCGCTGCCGCCTACGCTTCTGGTTTTCAAAGACGGACGCACGCTGGAGGTCGCGAATTACGCCATCCTCGGCCAAACGCTGTTCGACCTCTCGCCCGGACACCGTCACAAATTCGCCATCAGGGATTTGGACCTCGAGGCCACCCGCAAACAAAACGACGAGCGCGGCGTAACGTTCCAACTGCCTCAAACGATTCAGGCAAACTAAACCAGGAAATAACCAGCCCGAAGTTCTCTGCGTCCTCCGCGGCCTTTCTCCGTGTTGTCTGCGGTTAAGAGCCTGCATGCGGAATCATCGGCCCACCAAACACTTCTCCGACACCCAATTCCTGCCGCCATCGTGCTATAATCATGACAGTTCCCAGGGCATATAACATCCTGTAGAAACAACCAGTTACAGAGCTAGTAGCGTGACTGGAATGCCCGTTTAATCGGAACTCGATTTAGCTCGTAGCTCACTGCTCGAAGCTCATTGCTCATATGCCTGACGATCAGAATCCAGAACTCCCCTTGACTCCTCCGCCGGGTGGCGATGGTAGTGGCCCCGGTGCGCTGAACATTCAACCCGTCAACATCGAAGAGGAGATGCGCCGGTCGTATCTCGATTATTCGATGTCGGTCATCATCGGCCGCGCGTTGCCCGACGTTCGCGACGGACTCAAGCCCGTGCATCGCCGCATTCTCTACACGATGCAGCAGATGGGCCTCTATCCGAATCGCGCCACGCGCAAATGCGCCCGCATCGTCGGCGAAGTAATGGGCAAGTACCACCCGCACGGCAACCTTGCCGTGTATGACGCTCTCGTCCGTCTCGCCCAGGACTGGTCGATGCGCTACCCGCTGATTTTTGGTCAGGGAAATTTCGGCTCCGTCGACGGAGATCCTCCTGCAGCCGACCGTTATACCGAAGCCAAGCTGGCACAGGTTTCCACCGCGCTCCTCGAAGATCTCGACAAAGATACGGTCGACTTCCATCCCAACTATGATGGCAGCGAAGTCGAGCCCGATGTTTTGCCCGCCCGCATTCCGAACTTGCTGGTCAATGGCTCGGACGGAATCGCGGTCGGCATGGCCACGAAAATTCCGCCGCACAATCTGACGGAGATCGTCGACGCCACCATTACGCTGGTCAACAATCCCAACGCCCAGCTCGCAGAAATTCTGAAGTTCGTCCAGGGTCCCGACTTCCCCACCGCGGGCATCATCCACGGCCGCTCGGGAATTTTTGAAGCCTATCGGACCGGGCGCGGACGCTTCATGATGCGCGCCAAGGCGTCCATCGAAAACATCAACAAAGACCGCCAGTCCATCGTCGTCACCGAGATTCCTTATCAGGTCAACAAATCCGTCCTGATCAAGCGCATCGCGCAACTGGTCAACGACAAGGACATCGAGGACATCTCCGACGTGCGCGACGAATCCGATCGCGACGGCATGCGCATCGTCATCGAGCTGAAGCGCGGCGTCGAGCCTCAGATCGTCCTCAACCAGCTCTTCAAGCACACGCAAATGCAGGAGAGCTTCTCGATGATCCTGCTCGCGGTGGTCAACGCACAGCCGCGCGAGATGGGCCTCATTCAGGCCCTCAAGTACTTCATCGAGCACCGCGTCGACGTTGTCCGCCGCCGCACCGCCTACCTGCTCGCCAAAGCGAAAGACCGCGAGCATATCCTCGAAGGCTATCTGAAGGCCCTCGATCATCTGGACAATGTCATCGTCATCATTCGCGGCAGCGCCAACCGTGCTGATGCCCGCGAGAATTTGATCGCGTACTTTGGCGGCAAGAAGATCGACATCAACACGACGGGACGTGCGCCCCGGGTCGATCCCGAGAAGCCCTTCAGCGCCAAACAGGCTGATGCCATCCTCGAACTGCAGTTGCATCGCCTGACCAAGCTCTCGATCGACGAAATCTCGAACGAGTTGAAGGAAGTCCGCGACAACATCGCCGAATACGAATCGATTCTGGGCTCTGAGAAGAAGCTGCGTGGCGTCATCATCAAAGAGCTCGAAGAAGTGAAGAAGCTCTACGGCAACGACCGCCGCACGCGCATTGAAGATGAAGCCGCAGAAATCGTCCTCGAAGATCTCATCGCCGACGAGCAGGTCGCGGTCACGGTCAGCCACTCCGGCTACCTGAAGCGGACGCCCATCTCCACCTACCGCATGCAGCGCCGCGGGGGCACAGGCCGCACTGGCATGAAGACGCGCGATGAAGATTTTGTCTCGCATCTCTTCATCGCGAGTACGCACGCCTACATCCTCATCTTCACCAACACCGGCCGCGTTTATTGGCTGAAAGTGTACGAGGTCCCCGACGTCAGCGCCGCCGGAAAAGGCAAGCACATCGGCAACCTCGTCGGCCTGCAACCCGGCGAGACGGTGAAGACGCTCGTCGCCGTGCGCAATCTCGAGGAAGAGAACAAGTACGTCTTCTTCGCGACGCGCAACGGCACGGTCAAGAAATCGGAAGTCCGCGAATTCATGCACGTCCGCTCTAATGGCATCAATGCCATCGGAATCGACCAGGGAGACGAACTCGTTGCCGCCCGCATCACCGACGGCAACCAGATCATCTTCCTCGCCAGCCACGAAGGCATGGCGGTCCGCTTCGATGAAAGCCACGTTCGCCCCATGGGCCGTTCCGCCTATGGCGTCCGCGGAATCGATCTGGCAAAGGGTGACTATGTGGTAGGAATGGCGACCACGGTGAAACCTGGCGTTCCAGCACCTGCGCCAGAGAAGACTTCTGCCGAGGGCGAACCCGAAGCCATCGATGTAGCTGTCAAGGGCGACCTGATCCTCTCGGTCACCGAAAACGGCTTCGGCAAGCGCACGCCCGCTGACGAATACCGCTTGATCAACCGCGGCGGAAAGGGCGTCATCAACGTGAAGACGACCGAGCGCGTCGGCAAGGTCGTCGCGATCGCGCAGGTCGACGAAACCTCCGAAGTCATGCTGATCAGCCACTACGGCAAAATCATCCGCATGGATTCGAAGACCATCCGCGAATCCGGCCGCAACGCCCAGGGCGTCCGCCTATTGCAGATGGAGCCCGGCGACCGCGTAGCCGCAGCCGTAGTGATCGCTCCCGAAGAAGAAACCAACGGAGGGAACGGCGGCTCGCTGATCCAGTAGCGACTGTGTAGGGGCGGACGCCTTCGTCCGCCCCCCCGGCGCGAAGCGCCGGTCAGCAGCGTCGACACTCTTGCCCCCTATCGCAAGCGGGACCGTCTTTTCTCCGGGCTACCTCGAGCGCGAGGTGCAGGAGTATTTCAGCCGCACCAATCGCGCAGCCAGCATTTCGATCCTTCTTGGCGCGCGCCTTTCTGCCATGTAGAATGCGTCGGCTCCATTCGCAAGCGGCAAACTGCCACAAGGAGGAGTAATGAAACGTTCACTGTTGATGGTTGCAATCGTTGTGGGGATAATCGCGGCTTGGTCCATCGGACGGCTTCAGGGACAAGCGCAAGGTGACAAAGTCATCTTCGTTTCTTCAAGCCACGCAACCTACACCGCAATGCAACCCGGTAACGCGGCTGTTACCGCAGCGGCTGTTTGGGGCGACGCCAACGCTGGCGCGCACGGAACATTCAGCAAGTTCGCGCCCGGATATGATGCGGGCATGCACACTCACACTAACGATGTCTGGATTGTCGGCGTCAAGGGCGCGTATCTATACAAAGACGAAGCGGGCGAGAAGCGTATCGGCCCAGGTGACTTCTTGCGAGTGCCCGGAGGACACAAACACTGGAGCGGCGGAGACAAGAAGGAAGGGGCAATTTTTTACGAAGAGTCTTCAGGCAAGTTCGATTTGATTCCTGCAAAATAGTCGCGGTTTTGTATGGGGGCGGACGCCTTCGTCCGCCCAGCGAGAAGCGCTGCGACACTCACGCTTACTTGGTCGAAGTTGCCCTCTGGTTCTTAACCTCGAGCTCGTTCACAACCTGCTTCACGTTCGGCACTTGCTGCGCCAGCTTCTCCACATTTGAGCGTTGTCCTTGAGAAGGAACGTCGCCTTTCAAGGTCACGACTCCGTTATTCACGTCATAGCGGACCGCCCGATTCATTTTGTGCTGCACGAGCATCGCTTCCAGATTCTTGTCGATGCCGGAATCGAGTTCCGAGTCAACCTTCTTGGGCCTATCGACCCCGATCCGGCTGATCCGAGCGCATCTGCTATCTTGGGCCGAGCAGGCGCCCTCAACTATCAATTGGAGAATGTAGAAGGCGGTAAGCGGTCAACTAAGGAAGAAGCGAACCAAGGACTCAGGCGGCCCCTAGACCTCCCCAGATTTTTGTGTAGGGCGGACGCTTTCGTCCGCGCCCGGCCGTTGACGGTTCACCTGAAACTTTGAGGTCCGTGCTGCCCATCCTTTCGCACAAAACGCCAGCAGGATGGAGCATCCGCACAGAGTACCCCAGCTGCTGAAGCCGGATGTTTGACGGACCAACAGCGGTTCGGCTTGAAGCCGAGCCCTTTCAAGCCTCATGTGACAAACGAACAAATGTGGCTTTAATCGAAAGAAATCGAAATTCGAGCGCTAACACCTGTTTTTCGACAACAACGTCAAACGGCACGAGATTCAGTTGTGATAGATTGCGCTGGTGTTTCCAGACTCGGGCGAAAGGAGATGAATCGTGAGCCTCATCAGCCTTTTAAAAAAAGCAGCCACGGCAGGAGATTTGGCGCGGGGAAGAAACGTGAAGCTAGGGGACAAAGCATATCGTATAAAAGGGCTCTTTGCGAACCCGCTTGCGTTGAGTGGAGTGCGTTGGCAGGAGAAAGAGACTTGGTTGGACGTCCTCTTCAGGACCATCCTGCAGTGCCGTGAAGGAACATTCCTGGACGTAGGTGCCAATCTCGGACAGACGATGTTTAAGGTGTTAGCCTTGGACTCGTCTCGCCAATATATCGGGTTCGAGCCGCAAGTCGCTTGCTGTCTTATGCTCCAGAGATTTCTGGAAGAGAATCGCATCTCGAATTTCAGCATCCTTCCTGTTGGTCTTTTTAACACGAACCGGGTTATGAAGATTCATGGCGGCCGCAGTGACTACGAGGCTACGGCAAGTGTCGTGGATGGCTTCCGGCCTGATTCCTTCTACACCTCGGGCCGCTATGTTTGTGTGAGGAAGGGCGATGATGTGGTCTCCGAGCTTGGCGTGGCATCCGTTTGTGCGATCAAAGTTGATGTCGAGGGGGCGGAGCTCGAAGTATTTGAGGGCCTTCTTAATACCATTGAGAAGAGCAAGCCTTTTTTGATTTTCGAAGTGCTGAATCATTTTCTGGTCGTTACGGGCAGCGAGCTTGACGACCAAACCCTTCGGTTTCGGGAATCGCGGATTGAGAGACTTGAGAACCTCTTGAGGCCGCAGGGCTATGAGATCTTCAACATCCTTCCAGGGAATCAATTAGTTAAAGTTCGCCAAATAATGCCACCCATTTCTGACGATTTGTCTCTGACAAACTATATCGCCGCCCCGAAATCCGGACTGGGTTCATTTTTGAGAGTGTTTGGAGCACTTGGTGGGATCATGCAAGATCCAAGCAGAGGAGAGGTTGCATGAGAGGGCAGACTCTATGTAACTAGTTTCGCAACTCTCGCGAGCATCGGGCTGAATGTCTGGGTTTTTGGGGAAAATCATCGGTCGCATGCCGAAGATTGTCTTGAGCGAAGTCTTAAAGCACTGTCCGCGGCTCACCAACGCCGGTTCAGTCGGGAACACTAGATGCCTGATGGGCGGAAGACTGCCGTGACGGCGACCACAGACCTGCCCCCATCGATTGTCTAATCATGCTCGTGCCGTTCACTCAGCATTTTGTTTGCATCCAGGCACTGAGATGTTACACCGTCCCTATGATGGCTCTGCATGGTTACCTTGCGGACCACGTAGTGCGGACGTCCCTTCGCTTCCTCGTAGACTCTCCCCACGTACTCGCCGATGATTCCCAGGAAGAAAAGATTTACGCCAGAAAGGAATGTAATGGCCAAGATCAATGCGGTAAAACCCTGGGGAGAATGCAGCCAAAACTTAACGTACAGCGAATAAATCGCGTACAGGACTGAGAGCCCTGTCGCAGCTGCTCCGAGTATCGCGGCGGCGCGAAGGGGAACAATGGAGAAAGCAAAAATTCCATCGGATGCCAGTTTGAGCAGCCTCAACGGGCTATATTTCGTGCGGCCCGCGTGGCGAACAGCACGTTCAATGGGAATACCAATCTGCCGAAAGCCGACCCATGTTCTCATGCCTCGGATGTAACGATGATGCTCTGGCATCTTCCTGATTTCATCGATGACCCGCCTTGACATGAGCCCGAAGTCCCCTGCATCGAGCGGCAACTGAAGCGTAGAGAGGGCCGCAAGTAAACGATAGAAGAGGTAATAGCAAGCGCGGAGCCACCAAGATTCCTTACGTTTCACACGCTGCGCATACACCACGTCGTAGCCCTGCTTGTAGGTCTCCACAAATAGAGGAATCGCTTCCGGAGGATCTTGCAAGTCTCCATCCATCAATATCGTTACTTCGCCTGAAACGTAATCCAAAGCTGCGGCCAGGGCAGTCTGATGGCCGAAATTGCGCGAGAGGGCTATCACCGTGAGGCGAGGGTTCTTTTCAGCAGCTTCTTCGAGGAGAATGCAGGTGCAGTCTGAACTTCCATCGTCCACCAGCACGACCTGATGAGGACCGCCCGGCATACCATCCAGAACGGTCAGCGTCCGCTGCAGCAATTCGGGCACCACCGCCTCTTCGTTGTAAAGCGGGACTGCGACCGAAATGCGCGGATCCTTTGTCATACGCTCCCTAGGTCTGGTTTTCCACCACAGCCATAACCGACGTGCCCACGAACTGCTGCGGAAGCGGTTCGCACCGCGCCAGTAATAAAAGCGCGGTATTGATGCCAGGTCCCCGGCTATCGAAGCCAGCTTTCCCATTGCCTTGCGCGAGGCTCATCATCTTCCGCAGCAACAGGAGTGGGATGAGAGGAAGGCCCCAATACGTAAGAGCCCGAGCCTTGAGACCATTCCGTTCTGCAACCCTCACCAACTGATTCGTCGAATAGCGGCGAACATGCCCTGCAGCGCGGTCATAGTCTGAGTACAGAGACTGATGCGCAGGCACATTGATCAGGATCGAGCCAGCGTCCGCCAAATGGAACTTGACGGATTGCAAGAACTCCGACTCGTCATCTATGTGTTCAAGCACATCGAACAAGAGCAGCAGATCGAAGCGCGCGCGGAAATCCGGGTTGCGTTGATGGATGTCGTAGCAGTAGAGAGGGCTCATGCGGCTCAGGTTCTTCTGCAGAGCCACCTCGTTCAGTTCGAAGCCGGTGACCGGTTTTCCATAACGGTCCTCTATGTCTCTTTGCAGCAATCCATTGCCGCAGCCGATCTCAGCCGCGCGCGTGCAATTCCGGATCACGGCATCTGCCAGCCGCTGCATAACCTCGAAACGCCGGCGAATCCAAAAATGATCGTTAGTCGCGACGTCAAACCACCAATCTCCCATGTTTACGGGCATGGGAGGGGAAAGATAGGTCACGACGCGACCTTGCGAATCCATTGACAGGAGCCTTCCTCGCACTCGCGGGGATTTTTGTTTACGAAATGATATCAGGAGGTGAGGGGAACGTTGGGAAGCCCAATCATCCTCTCCCTGCGCTCCTCGGCCTGATGACCACTGTTATCATCAGCGTTCATGATTGCCTCCCGCACAGGAAGCAAAATTGTCTTCGAAGCCGCCGCGATCGTTCTGGTAATCGCCATCTACTTGTTCCCATCCTTCAAAGCCAGAGCTCAATTGGGACCCACCGCGTTGCCTCCGATGTTTGCGCCAGACCTGAGCATGTACCTCAATCTGAGCCAGATCACCGCAATCGACGATAGCCACGCCATGAATCCGTATTACCGAATTCCGGTGCCCACCGCCGGCGCAGGGTACCTGAAGTTCCGCTTGGCCCCCAGGTTGTTCGGCGGCCTGAACCGGCTGCTCGATAACCGGACGTGGTTTGCCCTGCTGCTCTGGAACATATTCTGGTGGACACTGCTCTGCGTGGTGGCCGTATGGCTCTTCGACCGCTTCCTACCGGGGCGGTCCCCCACCATAGTCCTTTTCGGAGTTTGCATTTTGATGTTGTTCAACTTCGGAGTCCTGAAAACTCTGCTGCTTGCCTGGGTTCATCTACCGTCCTTAGCTGGTTTTACCGACCTGCAACTTCCATTTATGCGTGCCTTCATTCCGGTGATTCCGTGCACTCTAGTGTTGGCCTACCTCGGACTGCAAATGGAGGCATTGCGGCGCAGTAAGGTCATCGTTTGGATCGGCATGGCAGCGCTGCAGCTATGCGCATTGGCCATCTTCCCCTACGCGACAGTGCTGATGGCCGGACTCACTGCCGTCAGTCTTCTGGGACAGGTAATGCGTCTTGGATGGCGCGAAACCTGGCGCGTCCCCCTCTTGTATGGTGCTACTTGTGGGTTGTTGGATTTTGCATTCCTAGGGCACGGTTCTCTAGGCTTCTACGACAATCGCTCGTCCGCAATTCATTTTCAGCCACAGCTGTTGCCACATTTGATCGGCGGCAACTGGCTGCTCCTCGTCGCCTTGACCGTCGCCGTTGCTTTCGCCAAGCCGCTGGTCTTCGAACTGAAATGGCCACTGGTAGGTCTGGGCGCGACCAATGCCCTCTTCATGCTGGGCGATGTCATCGTTCCCTCAACTACCATCCTCCTGTCACATCATGTCTCTCACTTTCTGCATATGACGGTCGCAACCCTCACTCCGTTTCTAATCGCGGCTGCGCTCTCCGCCTTTCCCGGCAATCCACGAATCGCGCACAGCGTCCTCGGATTTCTCCTGGTACTCACTCTTCTAAACGGAGCGTTGCTGGTAGCAGGAACATACCAGCAGTTCTTGCAGCCGAACCGCGAAATCGTAGAACTTTCGCAGCTGCAGCGCCTGATAAACCCTACGGACAGAGACCTTCTGATTGCGCGTTCGGAAACTGTAGACGACCCCTGCGGTTGGGTCGTCCTCATGTCTCCGTCCCCGGTATTGTTTTGCACGGATGCAGAGGTGATGCTTACGCCACAACAGAACCGCGACATTCACCGTTTTCGCCAAGCCGTATACCTCTATTTGACGGGAGAAAACAGCGATCTGATGCAGCGAGCACTCGCTGGCCCTAACCCGTCATCGCTTATCTGGAAACTGGGTTATTGGGCAGAGGCGATTTCACCGTCGGCAGAAGAGCGCACGCAAGGGATACACGCCATTCAGTCTGACCTGATTCCGTGGATGGAACGAGTTGAGAATCATGATGTCGAGGTTAGTAGTTTCTTGCGGAAGTTTCGCAGGATCATAGTCATTGACAGACGGCAGGATCACACCTTCGCTCCAGACCGGCTCGCAACATTATTAAACCTCGAAGGACAGCAGAACTTCGATGACTTCGTGGTCCTCTTTTATGCCTCAAGGTAGGCGAACGTTGCATTGCCCCGCGTCCTCGTATTATCGTTCCCGCTTGTCCCGAACTCAGGTTCGAAACCAAACTCGAGCTTACCTATGACTCTTTATCACTTGCTTGCCCTCGTGCCCATCTCGCTGCTCGTTTTCACCCGAGCCGACGACCTTCCGTCTCCGCCGGTCGCGAAAAAGATCCCGCACGTCACCGAGATTAACGGCCACAAGCTGACCGACAACTACTTCTGGATGCGCGAGAAATCCAACCCCGAGGTCCGCGCCTATCTCGAAGCCGAAAACGCCTACAACGATGCGGTGATGAAGCCCACCGAGCCTTTTCAGAAGAAGCTCTACGACGAGATGCTGAGCCGGGTGAAAGAAACCGACGTCGAGGTTCCCTATAAAGAGGGCGACTTCTTTTATTACATCCGCACCGAAGCCGGGAAGCAGTACCCCATCCGTTGCCGCAAGAAAATCAGCGCCGACGCCAACGAAGAAGTCCTGCTCGATGTCAACGAACTGGCGAAGGGCCAGGCCTTTATGACGGTGCAGGCCTTTGCGGTCAGCACTGACGGAAATCTTCTGGCCTATAGCTACGACAACACTGGATTCCGCCAGTTCAATCTCGCAGTCAAAGATCTCCGCACCGGTCAAACGCTCGTCGATCATGCCGAGCGCGTCGGCTCTGTAGTCTGGGCCAACGACAACCGCACCATCTTCTACACGCAGGAAGACGCCACTTCCAAGCGCCAATACCGCCTCTATCGCCACACAGTTGGATCCTCCGATCCTGACAGGCTTGTCTACGAAGAGCCCGACGAGAAATTCACGGTTCGCGCTTTCAAGACGCGCAGCGAAGCGTACATCATCATGGAGCTGCGCAGCCACACGACGAGCGAAGCGCGCTATATCCCAGCCAAGGATCCCGCAGCGGATTGGAAAACCATCGAGCCCCGCAAGCAGGGCGTCGAATACTACGCCGACCACAACGCCGACTCTTTCTACATCCGCGCCAATGACGCAGGACGCAACTTCCGACTCGTGACCGCTCCCGTCACCGATCCTGGCAGCAAAAACTGGCATGAGGTCATGGGGCACAATGCGGCCATCATGCTCGATGAAATGGATATG
>WNGO01002544.1_pt1 | contig 22243 bp, 23 predicted proteins | sample 5400511 | NCBI WGS metagenome assembly WNGO01 (sample SAMN13153380, study PRJNA577476) | soil metagenome | isolation source: 20 cm soil or saprolite under Garry oak tree replicate 2 | place: USA:California | collected 2016-06-15 | reverse complement strand
TTCCCCCGGATCCGGGTGGGTGTCGGCCGGCCGGTCGGGGACGCGGTCGATTACGTGCTGAGCCCGTTCACCAACGACGAGCGGGCTCGGCTGCCCGAGCTGGTGGGGCGGGTTGCGGACGCGGTCGAATACACCGTCGAGCATGGCCTCGAGCGCGCGATGACCGAATTCAACCGCGGCTAGGCCGGCGGCTCAGGAAATAACCCAGGACGGCCAGGCCGGCGACGCCCGTCAGCGCTCCACCTATCCATACCGCCGCCGACGGCCCGAACAGATGCGCGACGAGACCGGCCCAGATATTGCCGATCGGCGTCACTCCGATGAACAGCATGGAGTACAGGCTGACCATGCGGCCCTGCATCCGGTCGGGTGAGCGGACCTGCACGAAGGTGTTCGTGCTGATCGAATAGACGGCAAACGACCATCCGATAACGAGCAGGAGCACAATCGCCTGGCCGAAGCCTGGCATCACCAGGAACACCAGCTCCATGCCAGCGAAGAGCAGGCTGCCCATCACGATCCGGCGGGGCTCGAGCAGAAACCCGCCGGCGATGGTCATGGTCAGGGCGCCGACCAGCGACCCCAGTCCTTGCGCCGCGAAGAGATAGCCGAGCGTGTCGGCGTTGGCGTGCAGCACCACCCGCGTGAACAGCGGCAACACCAGGTTGAAGTTGGCACCAAATGTTCCGGCGACAAACAGCAACAAGAAGAGGCCGGCGAGGGATGGCGTTCGCGCCACGTACCGCAACGCCTCGCCGATCAGTTGCACTGCGGTTTGCGGCGGACCCTCCGTCCGCGGACGGCGCCGCACCGTCAACAATGCGACGATCACCCCGAGGTAGCTCACCGCGTTCAGCCAGAAGCAGGCCGCCACACCGAAGGTGGCAATGATGAGACCGCCGACGGCCGGACCGAGAATGCGGGCCAGGTTGAAGGCGGTGGAGTTGAGCGCGACGGCACTGGCCAGCTCACCGCGACCGACCATCTCGAGAACGGTGGCCTGCCGGGCCGGAAAGTACAGGGCCTGGTTCACTCCGAGGGCGGCCGCGAGCAGCATGACAAGGGGGAGCGTGATGGCATGCGTGCTGGTGAGGACGGCATACAGCGCTGCGCCCACCAGCGACACGGCCTGGGTGACGAGCAGAACGTCGCGATGCGAGAAACGGTCCACAACGGTCCCCGCATACAGCCCGAAGATCAGCACCGGGCCGTAGCTGAAGGCGCCGAAAACTGCCAACGCGAACGCCGAGTCGTGGGAAAGCTGAAGCACGAGCCAGGCGGCGGCCACCGATTGCATCCAGGTCCCGACCACGGATACCGCCTGGCCAACGAAATAGCGGCGGAATTCTGGGTATTGGAGGGCGGAAACCTGCACCACGGCGCGACGGCGTGGTTCGACGGTAGACGGAGTGGCGCGGATAGCGTTCAGTTTACCGGGGTTACGCCGGCGAACCGCTCAGATGGTGGCAACGCCCTGCACGAGGTCTTTGAACTGCGCCGCTGCGGGCGCCTGCGGTTGCTGGATGACGATCGCCCTGGTCTTTCGTTCAGATCTGAAGGCCCACGTACTCCAGGTCTCGCCAGATCATTCCGTCCTTCAGGTCGACCACACTGACCGACGGCTGGCGCACTCTCCCCTGGGGACCGGTATAGGTCCACTCTCCGATCACGACCACCGTTTCGCCCTGGCTCACCAGGCGTTCCACCTCGAACGTGACGTCGGGCGTCCGTGCCACGGCCTGCTGGCTCAGGAGGAGGAACGCGTCGCGACCCAGGATCGGTTCCGGGACCCCCGGGGTTCGATGGACCACGTCAGGGTGCAAGCGCCGAGCGAACGCTGCCCAATCGCGCGCCCTGAGCGCGTCGAGCGCGCTCGTCACGACGTCCGCCGCGCTCATGACAGATGGAGGAGGATGTGCCGGGCGAAGAGCAGAATGCCGACGATCGCCGCACCGGCCGCCGCCACCAGCACAGCGGCAGCCGCGACATCCTTGGCCCGCCCGATCATCGGGTGGTGCTCGGGCCAGGCGTAATCGATCAGCACTTCCAGCGTGGTGTTAAAGAGCTCGGCCGCGACCACCACCGTGAAACAGATGACAAGGCCGACGAACTCGATGACGGAAAATCGCAGCACCAGCGCCGCGATCAGGACGACCGCGGCGGCCACGAAGTGAACACGCAGATTCGCTTGCGACGAGAGCGCCCACCGAAATCCCCGACCGGCGTGGCGGAAACTGTAGAGCGTTCGGCGCAGGTCGACGCGGTGGGCGCGGCTGGGGCTGCCGATCCGCTCGGCTTCGAACTCTGCGTCGGAACGAGGCGTCATGGCGAGGATCCGAGGATACGGGTGGTGAGCGCCGTCATGGCGAGCTCCTCGGCCGGTTCGGCGTGGTCGTAGCCAAGCAGATGGAGGAAGCCGTGCACGGCGAGCAGGCGCACCTCGTCGTTCACCGGATGACCCGCCTCGCGTGCCTGCCGCCTGGCCCGCGGCAGCGAAATCACGATGTCGCCTAACCAGTCTTCCGTCCCGGGCGGTGCCTGGAATCGCTGGTCCGACGGCTTCTCCCGGGCCGCGAAGGCGAGCACATCGGTGGGCTCGTCGAGTCCCCGGTAGCGTCGGTTGTACTCGCGCAGGTGCTCATCCCCCGTCAGGGTCACGACCGTCACGGTGTCGTCGGGAAGCTGAACCATCCGTGCGCCAGCCTGCAGCAGGGTCTTGAGCCCGTCCAGATCCACGCCCGAGGCCAGTGACGCGGGACCCCAACGGCTCATCTGGATGAGCACGGGGTTATCCTAACCGGGCTGGCGTCAGGCGGAGGGCTTGCCGGACGTGCGGTCGACGCGACCACCCAGGTAACGGATCCCGATCAGGCCCGCCGCCAGCACGACCCAGACCAACAGGATCCAATCCTGCGGGACTGTGGAGCGCCGGCCCAGATCGGCGGCCAGCGCGTCGGCCAGGATGAAGGCTCCGATGAGGAGCAGGCCGGTTCCTTCCATTCGCGTCCGCGCCTTGGTCGCCGCCATGCCCCGGCGGAGGAAGCGCGGAACCTTACCAAAACCGATCATCGAGATGGCAGGGATGATCACGGCGGCCGCCGCTACGTAGGCAAGCACGATGACCGAGCCCGAAAGTGGCACTAGCTACATATCGAAAATCCGGGGTTCAACATTGCACCCCAGCCGTGGCGACCCTGATTTGAATACGTCTACGACGTACTGGGTCGTGCCTGGGCGGACGGTCGCGGCAGGGGAATGGTCTTATCGTCCGCGTCGAGGGTTCCGTCATGGCCGCCGCCGGTCGTGTCGACCCCGGCCCCGGCCTTCGAGGTTTCGGCGACGGCCGCCGGGTACTCGATCCGCGCGTGATAGATGCTGACCACCATATTGGCCATTGCCTCTTCCACCAGACGGAGGTCGCGGAACGAGAGGTCGCATTCGTCGAGCTGGCCGTCCCGAGTAAATCCCTGGACCATGCGGTGGACGTGGTCCCGGATACCCTCCGTACTGCGGTCCTTGAGGGTCCGAGCCGACGCCTCGACGGTGTCGGCGATCATCACGATCGCCGCTTCCTTCGTCCGAGGCCGCGGCCCGGGGTAACGGAAGTCTTCCTCCCTGACCTCGAGGCCCTGTTCCAGGGCCTGCCGGTAGAAGAAACGCTTGACCGTCGTCCCCTGGTGCTGCTGGACGATCTCCCGGATCGTGGTCGGGAAGTGGTACTGCTTGAGGAGCTCAACGCCCTCTGTCACGTGTGCGTTCAGGATGTCAGAACTGGTCGTCGGCGAGAGGTTCTCGTGGATATTGCCGATGTCCGCCTGGTTCTCGACGAAGAAGTGCGGCCGGCGAATCTTTCCAATGTCGTGGAAGTAGCAGCCCACTCTCGTCAGGACCGGGTTGGCGCCCACCGCCTCGGCAGCAGCCTCGGCCAGGTTGGCGGCCACGATCGAGTGGTTGTACGTCCCGGGGGCACTCACCATCAATCGCTTCAGCAGCGGGTTGTTGGGGGTCATCAATTCCAAGAGCTTCATGGGCGTGATGACGCGGGTGATCTCGCCGAGGAAGGTGAGCGAGCCGGCCGCGATCAATGCCGAGACGAGGCCGCTGATCAGGGTGAGTGAGCCGATGGCCAGGATCTCATCGAGCGATTGATGCCGCTCGATCAGCGAGAGCGAAACCAGGGTGACGAACTGCGCGCCCGCAACCAGGATGCCGGCCGTGACCCACTGGCCGAGGCGCTCGAGGCGGTGAACGTAGATTGACCCGATCGCCCCGCCCAGGAATCCCACCAGAGTCAGTGGGAGCACGTTGTCGGCGATGATGCCGGTCAGCAATCCGACCGCCAGCGCCACGATGATCCCCAGCCCGGTGTCCATCAGGGCGGCAACAAGCAGCGGCACTGCGGCCATCGGCACCAGGTACTGCGCGTTGGGATTGATCGGCACGAACACCTTGGCGACGACCAACAGCCCGAGCATCAGGCCTCCGAGGGTGGCGAGTTGTCGCGGGTCTCTAAGGATGGCGGGCCGAAACTGCATGAGGTAACCGAGTGCGACCGCGAACAGGATGATGACGAGCATGAAGACGGCCATGATTCGGGCCCAATCCGTCGTCGGCGCCAGCAGACCGACGGCCTGCGCCTCTTCGAGCTGGAACGGCGTAACCAGGTCCCCGTATCGAATGATGGTCTGGCCCTGGGCGACCGTCACGAAGACCGGCGGGACCGCGTTGCTGGCCTGCTGTCGCTTCAGATCCGTCTCGGCTTGGAGGTAGTTGACCTTCAAGTACGCGCGCACCAGCGTGGCGACGACCGACCCTCCGGTCGAATCGAGATGCAGAGCGGCGGCGCGCGTCTGCGCCGTATCCTGGGCGCTTTTCAGGGTGTCAGCCTTGATCCCGTTGGCTTCGAGCGCCTGAAGGATGTCGCCCGCGCTCTTGAACACCGTGGCCACGGTTCCCTCGTCCGCCTGCAGCAGGTACTGGCGCTGGGCGTCGCTCAGCTGTGGCTCGAGCAGGCTCAGTTGGGCGGAGCGATCCGGTCCGGAGCTGGAGGATCGGCGGAGGTCGGCGACCTTCGTCGCCAGCGCATCGATCGCCTGGCGCTGCTGGCTGCTGACCGAGCCGTCGAACTGGTCCGGCACCTGCGAAGCGGCCGCGGCCCGTACCTCATCGCGCTTGGTCTGACTCTCGTAGCGGACCGACCGTTGCGACACGACGTCCTGGCTCGAGACGTCGCCGGCGCGCAGGTTCAGGCGGTTCGGCAGGAAGTTCTGGGCGACTACCAGCGCCGTGGCCAGCGCCAGGATCAGCGTGATGGCCGCCGATCGTAGATACGGCGGCCAGCGTCGGCCCGGGCCAATGTGGCCGAGGCGGAGATCCCGCGCAAAGAGGCGACCGCGCCGACGAAGTTGCTCGATCGCCACCGAGCCGCGCTGTCTCATCTGTTCACCAGGGATCGCCTCGCCTGAAGGCGAAGTCGGATTACGTGGTGCGAGCCCGCCGCTTACGCGCCGCCGCGATTTTCTTTTTGCGCTTCACGCTGGGCTTTTCATAGTGCTCGCGCCGGCGGACCTCAGAGAGGACGCCGTTCTGCTTGATCTTCTTATTGAAGCGGCGTAGGGCGCTCTCGAAGGTCTCGTTCTCGCGGACCTTGATCTCCGACAACTAGGATGCACCCCCTCTGCCCGGAGCCCATGTTGGGCAGAAGTATAGCCGCGCCCGACTTTAGGCGTCAACATAAAGTGACGGGCGACCGACGGCCCGATCGCGGCCCGGTCCAGCCTGGCGACGAGCGGGTAACAGCCATGGCGCGACGTCGATGGCCCTCCTTTAGCGCGCGTTCATCCTTGCAGAGGACCCGGTCCTCGAGGAGGTCTCACCGTAATGCTTACTGTTCTGACGACCTGGATCAGCGAGCGGATCATCACGGTCACCGCGGTGACGGTGCTCACCGTCGCCGCTGTCCCCACCACGCTGGTCATCGCCTCACACGATGATCACACGACGGTCGCCGTCATCCAGCCCGCGGACGAGCATTCGAGGGTCCTGCTGGTCAAGTCCGTCAAAAAGGCCGGCGATGACGTCATCGCCAGGCTGAACTCAACGGAATCGAGCTGCAATACGCAGCTCACCCAGACGGTCAGCACGTCGAAAGTTGCGACCACGGTTCAACCGGCGCTGGCCACCGCGAAGTCTCGGGTCCACTCCAGCGTCGCGCCCATCGTCACCGCCATCAAGGCGGACCAGGAGCGCTTCGCGCGCCTGAAGTTCGTGACACCGCAAGACGAAGACAACGAGCTCGAACATCTCAAGCTGATCGAGATCATCGCTCTCGGTGACGGCCAGTCGGCTGGCACGATTACCGTCACCTGCCAGACCGTACTGATCACCCGCCATCCCAGTCGCCGTAGAGCTCAATGCGATCGAACCCGGATGCGCGCAGCATCGACTCGATCTCGCGCGCGCCGTACAGGCGGAGAGCGTGGACGTTGACTTCGTCACCCCCGGGACGGCTGACGGTTCGTTCGACGATCATGCGACGGGCGGATCGGTCGAGTGATCGCCGTTCCATGACCGCCGCCTGCCCCACCGTGAACCATTCGCGCTCGACAAAGTGGCCCATGAGCCGCTCGCCGTTGATGACCTCCAGGAGAAATCGCCCTCCGGGCCCAAGCATGCCCGCCGCGGCCTGGACCACCAGCCGATCATCCGCCTCATCGAGGAAATAGCCAAGGCTGGTGAAGAGATTGAGGACCAGGTCAAACCTCTCGCGGGGAACCGGCCGGCGCATGTCGCCCTCCAGCCAGCGAACCTTGACGCCGCCGGCCTCCGCCCGGGCCTTCGCCACGCCGATGAGATATGGAGACAGGTCCACCCCCGTCACCTCATAGCCGCGCCGCGCCAGCTCGATGGCATGCCGGCCCTGGCCGCACGGCAGATCCAGGATGCGCAACGGCGGTCGCAACTGGAGCAGGGCCTCGAGCTGATCGATCTCGATCGGGGTGCGCTCGCGCAACGTGTCGTCGTACAGCGCAAGGTAGCCGGGTCCGAACCAGAAGCGCCACCAATCCGAAGCCGGCTCGCCCATACCTTATATATATGGGCCAGAAGAGGAATGGGCGAACCGCACCCGCACCCCGAGCATCTCTGGCGCAACCCTGAACCGAGGCGCGCATACGACGTCGTGATCGTGGGGGCCGGAGGGCACGGCCTGGCTACGGCGTATTACCTTGCCAAGAACCACGGGATCACGAATGTGGCGGTGCTGGAGCGTGGCTGGCTGGCGGGTGGCAACGTGGCCCGCAACACCACGGTGATTCGTTCCAACTACCTCTGGGATGAGAGCGCCGCGATCTATGAGCATTCGCTCAAGCTCTGGGAAGGACTGTCCGAGGAGCTCGACTACGACATCCTCTTCAGCCAGCGTGGCGTCCTCAACCTCGTCCATAGCCTGGGCGACATGCGGGAAAGCCGCCGGCGCGTCAATGCCAACCGCCTGAACGGCATCGATGCCGAGTGGCTGACTCCGGACGAGGTGAAGGCCTTCTGCCCGATCGTGAACACCTCGCCGGACGTGCGTTACCCCGTGATGGGCGGCACGCTGCAGCGCCGCGGCGGGATCGCCAAGCATGACTATGTCGCCTGGGCCTTCGCCCGCAAGGCGGACGAGATGGGCGTGGACCTCATCCAGAACTGCGAAGTCACCGGCTTCGACCTCGAGGGCAGCCGCGTCGTCGGTGTGCAGACCAGTCGCGGCCCGATTGCGGCCGGCCGCGTGGCCATTTGCGCGGCCGGTCACAGCACCGTCCTTGCCTCGATGGCCGGTTTCGACCTTCCGATCCAGAGCCATCCCCTGCAGGCTCTCGTCTCCGAGTTGCTCGAGCCGGTGCTGAACTGCGTGGTGATGTCGAACGCGGTTCACGTCTATGTCAGCCAGGCCCACAAGGGTGAGCTCGTGATGGGCGCCGGGATTGACCCGTACAACTCCTATGCGCAGCGTGGCTCGCCCCATGTGATTGAGTACCAGCTGACGGCCGCGATCGAGCTGTTCCCGATCTTCAGCCGGGCCCACGTGGTTCGCACCTGGGCCGGCATCGTCGACGTCTCACCGGACGCGTCGCCAATCCTTGGCCTCACACCGGTCGACAATCTGTTCATCAATTGCGGCTGGGGAACCGGCGGCTTCAAGGCCACCCCCGGCGCCGGCTGGGTCTACGCCCATACGATCGCGCAAGGGCAGCCCCATGCCCTCAACGCTCCCTTTGCACTCGAGCGCTTCGTCAGCGGCGCGCTGATCGACGAGCACGGGGCGGCAGCGGTGGCCCACTGATGTTGATCCCCTGTCCCTGGTGCGGCGATCGTGAGGACATCGAATTCAAATACGGAGGCGCGGCGCAGATCGCCTATCCGACGGACCCGGACTCGGCGGACGATGCGGCCTGGTCCCGTTATGTCTTCTTCCGGCCGAATCCGAAAGGGAAGATGGCCGAGCGCTGGGTCCACACCGCAGGCTGCCGCCGCTGGTTTACCCTCGTCCGCGACACCACGACCCACGAGATCATGCCCAGCGCCGACACGGGTCGGCGATGAGCCGAATGCCTGGCGGCGGTCGGATCGACCGCTCGCGTCCAATCCGCTTCACGTTCAACGGGCTTCCCTACCAAGGCTATGCGGGCGATACCCTCGCCTCCGCCTTGCTGGCGAACGACATCCGCGTGGTTGCCAGGAGCGTGACCTACGGCCGTCCGCGCGGTGTCTTCAGCGCCGGGAGCGAGGAACCGAACGCGCTGGTGCAGGTCGGGTCCGAAACGATGCTCCGCGCGACCCAGGTCGAACTTATTGATGAATTGGAGGCGACCAGCCTTGACGGCAGGGGCCGTCTGACGTCGGAGCCGGAGACCGGCCGTTTCGACAAGATCTATGCGCATTGCGAGGTCCTGGTCGTCGGCGGCGGCCCGGCCGGCCGAAACGCGGCGCAGTCTGCGGCGCAGTCGGGTGACCGCGTGATCCTCCTGGACGAGCAGCCCCTCCCGAATTCGGAGGATTTCGAAAGCCTCCCATCAAACGTTCGCGTCCTGCTCCGCACCACCGCCTTCGGGCTCTATGACCACAACCTCGTGCTGGCTGCGCAGCGCCGCGCCGCTGGCGGGCGCCTCTGGCAGATCCGTGCCCGTCAGGTTGTGCTCGCGACCGGGGCCCACGAGCGCCCCCTCGTCTTTGCCAACAACGACCGGCCCGGCATCATGCTTGCCGGCGCCGTCCGGACCTACTTGAACCTATATGGCGTAGCGCCAGGAACCCGCGCGGTGGTCTTCACGAACAACGACACAACGGCACCGCTTGCCAACGAGCTTCGGTCGGCTGGCATCACGGTTGCCGCCATCATCGACATCCGCCAGGACCAGGCTGTCGTCGATACCGATGGTGACGACGACGGACTGAGGGCCATCACGCTCAACGGTGGAGAGCGGGTCGAATGCGACCTGCTTTGTGTCTCCGGCGGCTTCAACCCGACCGCCCATCTGTACAGCCAGGCGCAGGGGAAATTGCGCTACGACGAGCGGCTCGCTTGTTTCAGACCCGACGGCAAGCTTCCCAATGTGACGGTCGTGGGCGCCGCGAATGCCGAGTTCGACTTCGCCATCCGGCCGTGCTGGCTGGTGCCTGGCACCAATGACGACTGGTCGACCCACTTCGTCGATCTCGAGCGCGACGTGACCGTTGTCGATATGCAGCACGCCGTCAACGCCGGCATGCGCTCGGTCGAGCACATCAAACGCTTCACGACGATCGGCACCGGGAGCGACCAGGGCAAGACCTCCGGCATCAACGAAGTCGGGCTGGTCGGGGCCCTCACCGGACAGCCGATCGGCGGCGTTGGAACTACGACCTACCGCCCGCCCTACGTCCCGGTCTCGTTTGCCCTCATGGCCGGCCGGAACCGCGGCGACCTGTTCGATCCCATCCGGCTGACATCGATTCATCCCTGGCACGTTGCCCATGGCGCCGTCTTTGAAAATGTCGGCCAATGGAAACGCCCCTGGTACTTCCCGCGACATGACGAGGATATGGAGGCAGCCGTTCTGCGCGAGTGCCGGGCCGCTCGCGAGAACGTCGCCGTCATGGATGTATCGACCCTCGGCAAGATCGACATCCAGGGACCCGATGTTGTCGAGTTTCTGAACCGGATCTACACCAATGCCTTCGACACGCTCAAAGTCGGATTCGGGCGCTATGGCCTGATGTGCAAGGCGGACGGCATGGTCTTCGACGACGGGGTCGTGATGCACCTCGATCGGGACCACTGGCTCGCCACCACCACGACCGGCGGCGCCGCGGCGGTGCTCGACTGGATGGAGGAGTGGCTGCAGACCGAATGGCCGGAACTAAGGGTTCGGCTGACCTCGGTCACCGACCACTGGTCCGCGGTCGCCGTGGTCGGCCCTCAATCCCGGGATGTGGTCCGCAGCCTCTTCCCGGCCATCGCGGTCGACACAGAGAGCTTCCCATTCCTGGCGATCCGCGAGGGCGAGACCGGCGGCATCCCGGTGCGGCTGCACCGGATCACGTTCTCGGGCGAGCTCGCCTACGAGCTCTGGACGCCCAGCTGGTATGGCCTTGCGCTCTGGGAAGCGGAGAAGGGCTACATCATCTGCGGTCAGGAGACCGACGGCACCGTCACTCCGCAGGACCTCGGCATGAACTGGATCGTCTCGAAGAAGAAGCCCTTCGTCGGCCAGCGTTCGCATCGACGGAGCGATACCGCTCGACCGGATCGCAAGCAGCTGGTTGGGTTGCTCCCGGTCGACAGCGAGCAGCTCTTGCCGGAGGGTGCGCAGCTTGTCCTCGAGGAAAACGGTTCCGGGGCAGTGACGATGATCGGGCACGTCACATCGAGCTACCGCAGCGCAGCGCTCAGCCGCACGTTCGCGCTCGCCATGCTGCAAAGCGGCCGCGAACGACTCGGAACGACGGTCTACGCGCCCCTCAACGGGCACATTGTGTCTGCAACCGTTACTGAGCCGATCTTCTACGACAAGGAGAACATTCGCCGTGATAGCTGAGGCGATCCGGCGGAGCCCGCTCGCCGATTATGCGGAGCGGTTCACCACGCTTTACCAGACCAGCGGAGGTTCTCTGTCGATTCGCGAGCTCCCGTTTCTCACTCAAATCAATCTGCGGGTCGACTCGGGAGATGCGGCCGTGATCCGACGGCTGAGCGATTCGCTCGGATCCGTTCTGCCAATGACGCCGAATACCGTCACTCTCGCGGGTGATCGCCGGGCGCTCTGGCTCGGTCCCGATGAATGGCTCGTCGTCGGCCCGGAGAATCACCAGAACGCCATCAATGAGGCGCTGCACGTTGGGCTCGACGACGCCTTCGGCTCTATCGTCGACGTCTCCGCCAACCGCACGGTGCTCGAGATCCGTGGCGTAAGAGCGCGCGATCTGCTGGCACACGGTGTCCCGGTCGACCTTGATCTGCGCTCCTTCGCCGGGAACCAGTGCGCCCAGACCTTGCTGGCGAAAGCCCAGGTCATCATCGAGCGCCGCGAGGAAGAGGCTGCTTTTTACCTCTACGCCCGATCGTCGTTCGCTTCGTACGTGGCCGATTGGCTGCTCGACGTTGCGGGTGTTACTGAAGTTCGCTGACTCTTCCGATGCTCTGGGTGTCGACCAGACGGCGGGGCCAGACGTATTCCGGACTGATTTGCGTTTGGATCGGTGCAGGCATGGCTCTCGATCTCGAGCGATTCCATGGTCCGGACCCCAACACTGTGCTTCGGGCCGAGCGCGCCTTCCTCGCGGTCAACGAAGTCGACCGAATCATCGTGACCGGATCCGGAGGTAACCTCCATCCGTTCCTGCCACTCGATCCATTCCACGGCGTGCATCGCGCCTATGCCTGGCAGGGAGTCGGCCCGCCTCAGTTCGTCCAGGTCAATTGCACCGCCGCGCGGCACGCGGACGGTCGATACGGGTGGACGTGGCCGGTCGGGCAAGTGCATTCGTACGACCGGTTGACCGTCATCGCGGCGATTTCCGACCCGCTTAGCGGTCGTCTGCAGGATCCGGCATGGGTCTTCTCGGCTCCGATGTTCCGGCGGCTCGCCTACCTGAGCCGCGGCCAGGACGGGCACGATCAATATTGGATCGAGGCTTCACCGACGGGCCATGATCGCTTCGCACGTCATCGCACCACCTTGGGTGACGTGTGGCAGAGGCTGGTGCTGGCGGGCCAGGAGCAACTCATGGCCGCCCCGCCCGAATCAACCAGAGATCAGGGCACCGTTTATGAGCAGCTCGTCGCAGCTGACCTGATTCGGCAGAGCCGCGGCCGCTTTGCCCTTTACCGGCCTGGCATGGACATCGCCGGGCGCGATCTCCTGGTGCAGCTTGTGGATACCTGGCGCACCATCTCCCTGCAAATCAAGGGCACCACCATGATCGTGCGAGGCACGAGAATCCAGTGCCTGGTCAAGCGATGGACATTCAGGCCGTCGGAGGATTTCTGGCTGGCCTTCTATTTCTTCGACGTAGACAGAGGCAGCTTCGGGAAGTACTGCTGGCTGGTTCCCTCTCTGGACTTCGCCGCTCTTACAGCGGACCAACATTTCCCGCGAAGCATCAACTTCCAGGTAACGATCGAGGGGGAAGACAACCGATGGCGCAAATTCCGGCATGAGATCGACAGCCAGGCGCTGGTCTTGCATAAGGCGCTCCTGTCACTGACGCGCTAGGTCAGGCCACTGATCTGGCCGGCCGGGTCGATGTCGATGCGGGTGTAGGCGGGTTCCTTCCCGAGTCCAGGCATCAGCTGGATGTCGCCGGCCAGGGCGACGACAAAACCGGCGCCGGCGGACGGATAGACATTCCGGATCGGGAGCGTAAAGCCTCGAGGGCGTCCCTTCAAGGCGGGGTTGTGCGACAGCGACAGGTGCGTCTTCGACATGCAGACCGGGAGCGTTCCCATGCCGCGCTCGGTCAGCCAGTCGATTCGCTTTTGGCACTCCGGCAGAAACTCAACGTCGGCCGCCCCATACAGACGACGAGCTAGCGTCTGAATCTGCTCGCGGATCGGGGTGTCGGATGCGTACAGGGGAGCGAAGTTGCTGCCATCTTTCGTCACGGCCAGCACCGCCTCGGCCAGCTCGACACTCCCTTCGCCGCCGCGGCTGAAGCCATCGTTCACCACTGCGGCATCCGCGCCGAACTGCTCGGCGAGGTCGGTAAGCAGACGCAGCTCCCGGTCCGTATCCTCCGGAAATCGGTTGATCGCGACAACGCTCCGCATCCCGAAGGTGCGGACGATGTCGATGTGGGCGGCGAGGTTCTCCGCGCCGCGTTTCAGGGCATCCAGGTCCTCGTTGCCGAGCTTCGCCAGCGGCACGCCCCCATGCGACTTGAGCGCCCGAACCGTGGCAACAACGAGTGCGGCCGAAGGCTTGAGATGGCCATAGCGCGCCACGATGTGGGCGAATTTCTCCAGGCCGAGATCCGCCCCGAAGCCGGCTTCCGTTACGACGATGTCCGCCAGCTTGAGCGCGATCTGATCGGCGAGCAGTGAATTGTTGCCATGGGCGATGTTGCCGAATGGACCGGCGTGCACGAGCGCTGGCTGGCCCTCCATGGTCTGCACGATGTTCGGCAACAGTGCATCCTTGAGCAGCACGGCCATCGCGCCGGCCACCCGCAGGTCCTCGGCGGTGACGAAGCTCCCATCCTTCCGCTGCGCCACGATGATGCGCCCGACACGCTGGCGCAAGTCCCCGAGGTCGCTCGCCAGCGCCAGGATCGCCATGATCTCTGAGGCGGCGGCGATGATGAAGCTCGATTCCCGCGGCACCCCATGCTCATCGCCCCCAAGTCCCGTCACGATGTGGCGGAGCGCTCGGTCGTTGACGTCCAGCGTCCGCGGCCAGGTGATGAAGCTGGGCCCGATCTCGAGCTGCCCATGAAAAATGGCGGCATCGATGACGGCGGCCAGCAGGTTGTGCGCCGCCTCGACGGCGTGGATGTCGCCGGTGAAATGCAGGTTGATCTCCTCCATGGGGACGATCTGGGCCAGCCCGCCGCCGGTGCCGCCGCCTTTGATGCCGAAGAGCGGTCCGGTTGACGGCTGCCGCAGGCAGAGCGCCACGCGGGTCCCGATCCGCCCCAACCCCTGCGTCAGGCTGATGGCACTCGTCGTCTTTCCTTCTCCGGCCCGCGTTGGCGTGATCGCGGTGACGACCACGAGCTGGCCGTCAGGCCGGTCGGACAAGCGCTTCAGCACGTCGAGGCTGACCTTCGCTTTGTACGGGCCGTACGAGATCATCTCGGACTCGAGCAGCCCGAACTCCTTCCCCACGTCCATGATCGGCCGGAGGCGGTGGGGCTGGACGACGTCGAACGCCTTTGCCGTCTGGCTCATGCGTCCATCGTCGGTGGGCTCATCAACGTCGATCGCGGGTTGGCGGCATCCAATTCCTTAACGACCGCACTGGCGACATCTTCCGGGGAGCCGGCGCGTTCCCGTTCGTCACCCCAGTGCCAGGCTTCGAGGTAGGCGTCCATGCCGGTCGAGCCATCCTTCATCGCAAAGGCGTCGATCGCGGCCTGGAAGCGGTCGGGCAGCATTCGTTTCACCTCCCCGCTCGCGTCCCAGGCTTTGATCTGTGCCGGGATGTGTTTCCAGAACATCACCTGGTACCTGGCCATCAGGCCGCCGCCTCGACCAGGCTGGCCAGGCGCGCCTCGAGCTCGCCCAGTCCGACCACCCGGACCTGAAGTGGAAGATGCAGGTACTGCGCGATTTCACGGGCTTTCTCGAGCAACGCGTCGCTCGGAAACTGGACCAGGTAGAGCAGACCCTCATAGTTCCGAAAATAGATGGCTTTCAGGTCGGGATACCGATCGAGACCGAGCCCCCGCACGACGGCGCGTTCGAAGTTGCGTACCAGCCAGTCGGTCAGGAAGAAGGTCGCCGGCTGCTCGTCAGCCAGGCGCTCGAAGGTGGCTGCACCGGCAAACATCTCGTAACAGTGCGGGCCGCGCACCCGGAGGGCGCCGTGCTTGACGAGCACCGGCTCCAGCGCACCGGCGGTGCCGCAATCGCCGTAGACCACGACCACCTGCCGGTAACGCGCGCTCAGCTCGGTGAGTCGCCGTTCGACTGACGCGACAATCCGCTTTGGATAGAAGTGCTGCATCGCCGGCACACCGTAGATGTCGACGTCCCAGCCGCGCGCATCCACGATGGCCTTGACCTCCGTGCCCAACGCGCCACAGATGAGCAGGGCGACCGGTTTCATCGCACGGTCTCGATCTCCGGAAACTGCAGCACCGACACGAAGGAGTCGTTGAAGTCCGAGCGCCCGGAGAGTTCCACGTATTCGACCTTGTCCGGAAGCTCGAAGGCGACCTGCCGCTCGCGAAAGGACAGGAGCGCCATCTTGGCGCCCTCGCCGGCGGTATTGCCAACCGAGAGGATGCGATCGACGTCCACCGCCGGCACCAGTCCGATAATCTTCGCGCTCTCCGGATTCAGATAGGAGCCGAACGAACCGCCCAGCAAGACCTCGTCCAGGTCGGTCGCGCTGACACCCATTACGTCCATGAGCACTTTGATACCGGTCGCGATCGAGCCTTTCCCGAACTGCAGCTCGCGCACGTCCCGCTGCGTGAGGTAGACGTTCTCCGCCAGCAAGAAGGCCCGCACGCCCTCGACCGTGATCAGGCGATCGGAAAGGGGATGCTCCGGGACCTCTTCCCGGCTCCGCATCTTGCCTCCGACGTCGAGTAGACCCGCCAGCCGAAGCTGCGCGACCGTATCGACCAGGCCGGAGCCACAGATGCCCCGTGGCACGATGTCGCCGCCGATCACCTGGAGCTCGACGTGATCGGTCAAGGTCACGCCCTCGATGGCGCCCTCGGTAGCGCGCATCCCGCAGCGGATCTGGCTGCCCTCGAAGGCCGGCCCGGCGGGTGCCGCCGTGCAGAGTACGCGCTTGACTGAGCCAAGCACAATCTCCCCGTTCGTGCCTACGTCGACAAAGACTCGCATCTTGTCCTCGCGGGCGAGTCCGGTGGCCATGATGCCGGCAACGATATCCGCGCCAACGTAGGCTCCGATGACCGGCAGTGTCTGGACGTAGCCAGCCGGATGGATGTCGATGCCGACGTCCAGCGCCGGCAGATACAGCGGATCGGTAAAGGCCGGCGTGAACGGCATCATCGAGATCGGCGTGGCATCGATGCCCAGCATCAGGTGGAGCATCGTGGCGTTTCCAACGATCACCATCTCGTAGACGCGGTCGCGGCTCACACCCGCGCTCTCGTACAGCTCGGAAAGGATCGTGTTGATCGTCCGCCGGACGGCATCGCGCAACTCCGCCTTCGCCTCGTCGCCCTGCATGCCGTGACTGATCCGGGAGATGACGTCCGCGCCGAACGGCGCCTGGCCGTTCAGCGTCGAGCGCACCGCCTCCGCCATCCCGGTCTTCAGGTTCATGAGGGTGCCCACCACGGTTGTCGTGCCCAGGTCGACGGCGACGCCGTAACTTTCCTCACGCGTGTCGCCTGGTTCAACCGCAATCAATGCATCGCCACCGAGAACGGCCGTTACCGTGAAGCCGGCGTCACGCAGCACGACCGGCAGACGACGCAGCACGCGCAGATCGGCCTTCATATCGAAGCCTTCGGCGGTCAGGGCATCGCGCAGCCGCTCGAGGTCACTGCGCTGATCCTCGAGACTGGGCTCGCTCAGCTCGACAAAGACTTTTCGCACGTTGGGATCGAGCAGGACCAGCCGGTTCACGCCCATGGTTGCGGCCTTCGGGACCCGGAGCAATTCCGGCACGGTGACCGTCGTGTCCTGGTAGACCTTCGCCTGGCAGGAGAGGCGCCAGCCGGCCTCCAGCTCGATCGGGCGTAGCTGTTTGCGGTCCGCCGTCGTGATCTCAGCGCCACCCTCGAGCACTTGCACCTTGCACTTGCCGCACGTGCCACGCCCCCCGCAGGTGGAATCGATCGGCAGGCCAATCCAGTGCGCGGCGCTGAACAGGGTCGTGCCGGGCGGTACCCTGGTCGCCTTGTCGAACGGCTTGTAGACGACCTCGAGCTTCTTCTGGATCACCGCGTCACCGGTTCGACGGCGGCCGCTTTCTTCCGTTCCTGGCGGAACGTCGAAATCCAGCGCATCGCGTACTCGTCGTGCCCGAGCAAAAGGTCCGACGCCAGCACCGCTTTGCGCACCTCGGGCACGAGCGGATTCGTGATGGCGCAGGTCAACCCGGCGTGCATCGCCACCGAAAAGAAGGCGGCGTTCACGATCGGGCGATCCGGCAGTCCGAACGACACATTCGAGGCGCCGCACGTCATGTTGTTGCCCAGTTGCTCTTTGATCAGGCGCATGGTCTCCAGCGTGATGACGCCGGCCTGCGGGTCGGCGGCGACGGTCATCGCGATCGGGTCGATCACAACGTCCTCGGGCGGGATCCCGTAGTACCGGGCGCGGTCGATGATCCGGCGGGCGATCTCCACCCGCTCCTGGGGCACCATGGTGATGCCGGTTTCGTCGTTGCTCATGCCGATGACGGCGGCGCCGTACTTCTTGACGATCGGCAGGATGCGATCCATTCGCTCGTCCTCCGCCGTCACTGAGTTGACCAGCGCCTTGCCCTGATAGACGGCGAGGGCGGCCTCCAGCGCCTCGATGACCGAGGAGTCGATGCAAATCGGAACGTCGGTAACCTCACTGACGGCCTGGATCGCGGCGACGAGCAGGGCGGGCTCGTCGATGCCCGGGACGCCGGCATTGACGTCAAGCATCTGGGCGCCGGCCTCGACCTGGGCAATAGCATCGGCCCTGACCCGGTCCATCACCCCGGCCGTCATCTCAGCGGCAAGAACCTTTCGGCCGGTCGGGTTGATTCGCTCGCCGATGATGACGAACGGCCGATCGATTGAGATGACGACCTCTCTCGAGCGCGAGCGGAGCACCGTTTCCATCAGGGAAGGCCTCCACCCTGTCCTCCCCCAGCGGGGGAGTGAACGATTCCAATGGCTGCCAGCGGGCTCAGCGTCGGTCGCGGAAGCAAGCCGGCGCGCTCGGCGACCTGGACGACGCCTTCCTCCCACTTGATGCCAATCAGGTGGACGCCAGCGATCCCCGGAATCTCACGCACCGCCCTGACCAGCTCGACGGCGATCTGGATGCCTTCTTCGGCCTGCCGCGCGGGGGCTGTGCGCTCGAGGCGGTTCACGAGACTCTCAGGAACATGCAGGCCCGGCACCTTCTGCTGCATGAAGCGGGCACCGCGAGCCGAGCGAGGGATGCCGATCGAGGGGATGATGAAGACCTTCTTCTGAAGATCCAGTTCGCCGACCATGTCCATGAATCGGATGAAGACGGGCACATCGAAAACCAGCTGGGTCTGGATGAAATCGGCCCCCGCTCGGACCTTTTTCTGAAGCCGCAGCGGGCGGAACTCGAGCGGCGGGGCAAACGGATTCTCGACGGCCCCGATGAAGAATGAGGGAGCCTGCTCCAGCTTTCTGCCACTGAGGTACGTACCTCGGTCGCGCATCGCAGCGGCGACCTCGAGGAGCTGCATCGAGTCGATGTCATAGATGCGGCGGGCTTCGGGATGGTCGCCAGCGGTGACGTCGTCGCCGCTCATCAGCACGAGGTTGCGAACACCCAGGGCGGCCGCGCCAAGCAAGTCGGCCTGGAGCGCGAGCCGGTTCCGATCGCGCACCGTCAGCTGCATGATCGGCTCCAGACCCTTTTCCACCAGGAGGTGGGCCGCCGCCAGTGACGACATGTGCACGTGCGCACCCGTGTTGTCGGTGCAGTTGATCGCATCGACCGATCCGCGGAGCACCTCAGCGCGGCGCCAGGTCGCCTGCGGATCGGCGCTGTTGCTGGAGGACAATTCGGCGGTCACCACGAAGTGGCCATCGCGCAACAGGCCGGCGAGGCGGCTAGGGCTGGTCATGGGCCTCCCAACCCTTCGGCGCCATCCGGTCGCGACCCCGCAGGAGATTGATCCAGGAGGAGGTTCCCTGCAACTGCCAATCCACCGGCTTCTGCACGTGCTCCATGTGATCCCGGAAGACAGGCAGTCGCCGCGATCCCTTCCACGCTTCCACCCAAACGCAGGGCTGATCCGCGAAGACCTCGCAATTGCCGTTCGCCCGCACGCCGCCACAGGGCCCGTTGCGGAGATTCTTGGGACAGCGCATCGGACAGCTCAAGCCGGTCGAATGCAGGATGCACTGGCCGCACATCTGGCAGCCCCAGATTGCCTCCTTGAGAGGCTTTTCCACGGCGAGGACGAGCCGCTCGGTAACCGACATGAGCCTCAGCCCTTCTTCAGGGTCTTGTCGATCAGCTCGACGGCCTGGGTCAGCGCCTGGTTCTCCGCGGCCTGCGCCGCACCAACGATCTGCTTGGCCATCCGGGTCGCGATCGAGGCATCCGGCGCGTAGTGGTCGGCACCGGAGAGCTTGGCGTAGTCCTCCGTGACGGGCGCGCCGCCGACCATCACCGCCACCTTGTCGCGGAGTCCGGCTTTCCGGAGCGCCTCGATGTTCACCTTGAACATCGGCATCGTGGTGGTGAGGAAAGCCGAAAAGCCGACGATGTGCGGCTCGTTGGCCCGGACCGCCTCCACGAACTTCTCGGGAGCACAGTTGACGCCCAGGTCCACGACCTCGAAGCCGGCCCCTTCCAGCATGATGATCACGAGGTTCTTACCGATATCGTGGATGTCGCCCTTCACCGTACCGATCACGTACTTGCCGATCGGCTTCGCGCCGGTCTCGGCGATCAATGGCCGCAGGATAACCAGCGCGCCCTGCATCGCCCGGGCCGCGATCAACATCTCCGGGACGAAGAAATCGCCTCGCTCGAAGCGGCGGCCGACCTCTTCCAGCGACGGGATCAGTGCCTTGAAGAGGATGTCCATGGGGTCCATCCCCAGCTTGAGGGCCTCTTCGGTGAGTGCCTTGACTTGGGGGGCGTGCCCATTGAGCGTGTGATCGAACAGCTCCTGCCGGATTTCTTCTTCGCGACTCATGCCTCGCCTCCCGCGTTCCGGATGTAGCCCATCCGGCGTGATATCGCCGCGCCCGCATCCTTGGTCATCTCCCCCAGCTCAGTCAAGCGCTGTGGCGTGACCCGATAGGAGGGGCCGGCCACGCTGACCGCGGCCTGTACCCGGCCGTCCGCCGCGTGGACGGGGGCGGCCACGGCATTCAAGCCAAGCTCGAGCTCCTCGAGCGTGAACGCGTAGCCATCCGTGAGGATCCGACGCAGCTGCTTCTCGAGGATGCGCGGGTCGGTGATGGTTCGCGGCGTGAGTCGGGGTAGCGGCCGGCTCAGCAGGCGGCGCCGCTCCTCCTCTGCGAGGTGCGCCAGCAGCACTTTGCCGTTCGAGGTGGCGTGCAGCGGGGTCTGCTTCCCCACCCAGTTGACGTTGACGACCAGGTTCGGTGCGGCGATCTGATCGATGTTCACCACCTGGTCGCCCTGAAGAATCGCCAGGTTGACCGTCTCCCCTGTCCTGAACGCCAGCTGCTCCAGCACGGATCGCGACGCGCGGGCGAGGTCGAGCTCCGCGACGACGGCGCCGGCCAGCCGGACCAGGCCGTACCCGAGCCGGTATCTCTCGGTGGTGGGGTTTTGGTCGACCAGGCCGTGCTCCTGGAGCGTCGACAGCAGCCGGAAGACTGTCGACTTGTGGACCTCGAGGCGGCGGGCCAGGTCCGTGACCCGCATCTCCGGCTCGCTGCCAAGCAGCCTCAGAATCTCGAGCGCCCGGTCGAGGGATTGCACCTTGTTGCGCATTGCAAAACTGGTGCTCATGGCACAACAAGTGTAGCGCTGCCGCAAGGGGTCCGGCAAGCGCCGCGGACTGTCAGGCCGGCTGAAAACTTCCGAGAATGACCAGGAGCAGGACGGCTACACCGAGGCCGGTTGCGATCCACTCCCCGGTTGTCATGCCCTGCAGCGGACGCCCTGGGTAGCGAAGCTCCTGGTAGCCGTTGGCGGCCTGCTGCGTAAGGAAAGCCGCCGCCGCCAGCAGCGCGCCTCCAACGGCGAACGCGATGAGCTCCGTCGGCCCGGAGAAGCGGCTCGATGCGTTGCTGATGACCGTGGCAAAAATGAACAGCCAGATCACACCAGCCGAGCTGAACCGGATCGATGAGGCGTGGCTCGCCAGCGCCTTTTTGAGGTCGTCCAGCTGCTGGTAGACGACGTAGAAGTTGTAGAAGGGAACCAAGAGCCACCAGAACGCTCGAGCGCGTGGAAACTGCTCTCGGCGCGTGAATTGGAAGAGCTGCCACAGCCACCACAGCTCGTAGATGAACGGAGCAAAGAAGGACAGGAGCGCGACTCGCTGCGGGGATCGGTAGAACCCTCGGTCGTCAGCGGGCGTCGGCGGCGTCGAGCTGGGCGCGGGAAACGGTGGGTCCATTAGCGGCCTCCAAGAAGGATCTGGTCAGGCCCAACCCTAGCGTCTTTTTGGCCGGAGCGGCCATTTCACCATTGACGACTCCGAACGTCGGTGCTAGCGTGCGCCTACGGCCGATATATCGCTGGTGTACGGCCGATATACGGGAGGGGATCGTTTGGCGAGCGAACTCACGACCGCTCGTCTGCCGCGGCGGCGTATCGCGGACGCGCCGCTGCACACCGTCGTCCTCGAAAGCGGCTCGGCTCGGTCGCAAGGTGAGCGCGCCTACCTGCTGATCAGGGACCAGATCATCACCCTCAAGCTGGCACCTGGCTCGGTGATCGAGGAGGCGCGGTTACGCGAGGAGCTCGGCCTGGGACGGACGCCGATCCGCGAGGCGTTGCAGCGGCTGGCCCACGAAAATCTGGTCACCTTCATCCCGCATCGGGGGACATTCGTCTGCGACATCAACCTCACGGATCTTCATCGCCTTACCGAGGTGCGGGTCGAGCTCGAGGGCTACGCCGCCCGGCTGGCCGCCGACCGCGCCGGCGCCGCCGACCGCACCCTGATGAAAGCGCTGATCGCGGAGCTGGAGAAAATCGATGAGTCCGACGTCCACGCCCTGATGCGGCTCGATCAGCGTATCCATCGACAGGTGTACCAGGCGACCCGCAACGCCTTCCTCCAGTCGATGCTCGAGGAGAGCTTCAATCTCAGCCTTCGCATCTGGTTCCTGGGTCTCGATCGGGGGATTCGACTCAAGGAGGCCGTCGAGGAGCACCGCCGGCTGCTCGACGCCA
>WNGO01000650.1_pt1 | contig 22248 bp, 22 predicted proteins | sample 5400511 | NCBI WGS metagenome assembly WNGO01 (sample SAMN13153380, study PRJNA577476) | soil metagenome | isolation source: 20 cm soil or saprolite under Garry oak tree replicate 2 | place: USA:California | collected 2016-06-15 | reverse complement strand
ACATTGCTCGCTACGAGGATGGCACCACGATCGCCGCGAAGCCCCTGCGCATGCGCGGCACGGTCCGGCAGGCGATCATCACCGGTGGATCCGCCGTGCTCGCGGTCGACGCCGAGTCGCGCACGTTCGTGAATGTGCTCGACATCGCCACCGCCACCGTACGCCTGAAGAAGGATGTCAAGATCAAGGGGCAGCTCGCATATGCCGAGCTGACGCCGGCCGGATTGCTCTACGTCTCACGCGCCGATCAGGCAACGAACGGCGAAGTCAACATCCTCGACTTGACGAGCGGCGAACCGAAGTACAAGGACGCGATCGAGGGCAAGTCAGCTGTGTTGCTGCACGCCATCGATGGCAACACGCTGTACGCGTATGCGAACAAGGACCACCATCTCTACGCGGTGAATCGGCAGGACGGGACGTATCGCGCGCTTGGCGGAGAGATCAAGCTGCAGGGCGACGAGGATCCGACCACCCTCGAGGTTCGCACGTCGGGACTCGTGCTGATCTCGCCGCAGAACCTCGTCATCGTCGGTCGAGACGGGCAGATCAAGCAGCAGGTCTATAATCCGGCGCCGCAGCTGCCCGGGCTGCTGCGCGCACTGTACCGGATCAACTCCGTGCGCGCCGGACTCTACGGCGCGGCGGCCTCGGCGTACGGGGACGCCTTTGCGCAGGCATCGCGCAACGCGACCGACACGACCGCCAAACGGATCACGGGCCAGCTGGCCGCGGCGTACAGCCAGGGCGGGGCGCAACTGCAAGGCTACTCGAGCCAGGCCGCGTCGCTGGCGTCGAAACGCTCACCCGATGGGAACGGCAACGTCTTGCTCCAAATCGACAAGGACACCGCGCAGCCGCGCTCGCGCGTAGACCTCGGCAAGCAGCGCGAGCCCGTGTACGCGGTGGACGATATTTCGGGGATGCTGTTCCTACAAACGACGCCGGGGACGCTCGCGGGCTATCGGCTCTGACGAGAGTTCAGGGTGCATTCGGCGTGCTAATCGTGAACGCGTTGCTGACCACCGCCGTGGCACCGCTGGTACCTGCCTGAAGCGTGTATGTCCCGGCCTTATCGATCACGAGGTTGTTGAAGCTCGCGATCCCTTTCACCGGTCGCACGACGGTCGTGCCACTCAATGAGGCACCCGTCGAATTGGATGCGAAGCTGATCGTGATGCTGCCGGTGAATGAGCTGTCCGTGCCGCCGACGGAATCCTGCGCCACGACCTCGACCGGCGGTGTGATGACGTGACCGGCATCGGCCGAATTCGGCTGCACGAAGAACCCCAGAACCGGCGGGCTGTTGCTGCCGTTGCCGCCATTGCCGCTGATGCCGACGAGGCCGGAGCCTTGGCCGCCGAAGCAGCCGCTCACCAATATCGCGAGCAGGGTTCCGCTGAGGTGTACCGGTGTGATTCGCATGAATCCCTTACCCAATGCCCCCCCCGGCGTTCCGGTAGGTCACAGGCTCGCCTGCAAAGGCGGGCCGTTTTGTGGTAAACTGGGGGCCATGCCAACACAGGTTGAAGGCCGTCGCGGCGGCGCCGTAGGAGCCAAAATCGAATTCCGGGACGGCCATTGGATCGTCCCCGACCATCCGATCATCCCCTTCATCGAAGGCGATGGCACGGGGCCCGACATCTGGCGGGCCTCGGCCAAGGTGTTCGACGCCGCGGTGGCCAAAACGTCGGGCGGCAAGCGCAGCATCGTGTGGCGCGAAGTGCTGGCCGGCGAGAAGTCGTTCAATCAGAATGGCAACTGGCTGCCGGAGGAGACCGTCGCGGTTATCCGCGAGCATCGCGTCGCGATCAAGGGGCCGCTGACGACGCCCGTGGGCGGCGGGATCCGGTCGCTGAACGTCGCGCTCCGCCAGATCCTCGACCTGTACGCCTGCATCCGACCGGTCCGCTACTTCGCCGGCGTGCCGGCGCCGGTAAAGGAGCCCGGCAAACTCGACGTCGTCATTTTCCGGGAGAACATCGAGGACGTCTACGCCGGCATCGAGTACAAGGCCGAGAGCCCGGAGGCCGACGCGGTCATCGAGTTTCTCCAGCGCCGCTTCGGCGCGAAGATCCGCGAGAAGAGCGCTATCGGGATCAAGCCGATGTCGAAATTCGGCTCGCAGCGTCTCGTCGTGAAAGCGATCCAATACGCGATCAAACGCGAGCGCCCCTCGGTGACGCTGGTCCACAAGGGCAACATCATGAAGTTCACCGAAGGCGGCTTCCGCGACTGGGGCTACGAAATCGCGAAAGGGCGCTTCGGCGCGCAGACGGTGACCGAGGCGGAGGGCGGCAAGCGCAAGGAAGACGTCGGCAAGGTCGTCATCAAGGATCGCATCGCGGACGCGATGTTTCAGCAGCTCGTGCTGCGGCCCGACGAGTACTCGGTAATCGCGGCGCCGAATCTCAACGGTGATTACCTGTCGGACGCGGCGGCCGCGCAGGTCGGCGGCCTCGGGCTCGCCCCGGGCGGCAATGTCGGAGACGGCTACGCGGTGTATGAGGCGACGCACGGCACCGCACCGAAATACGCCGGCCAGGACAAGGTCAATCCGAGCAGTGTGATTCTCTCCGGGGTGATGATGTTCGAGGAGATGGGCTGGGATGAGGTGGCGCGCGCCATCGTGGGCGGGCTGGAGGGCGCGATCGCGGCGAAACGCGTCACCTACGACCTCGCGCGCCAAATGCCCGGCGCGACCGAGGTCTCGACCTCCGCGTTCGCCGACGCCATCATCGAGCACCTGTCATGAAAACGCTCATCTCGACGAAGCCGCTCGCGAACCTTGACACGCCACTCCTGGCGCTGCTCGCCGCTCAGGGATCGGTACCGAAGCTCGAGGCAAATTTGGAGCGCGCCATTGCCTCGGGCGACTACAACGGTAAGAAAGACGAGACGCTCCTCATCTACGGCGCGGGCAAGACTGAGCGGATCCTGCTCGTCGGCGTCGGCAAGGCTAACGAGATCACGCGGAGTGCCGTCCGGCGCGCAGCGGCGGTCGCGGCGAAGCGCGCCCGCGGTCTGGGGACCAAGACGTTCTCCCTGGCCGTCGCGAAAGAGGCCCGCGGCAGTCTCGGCGCCGCCGAGCTGGCACAGGTGCTCATCGAGGGTACCGCACAGGGCGGGTGGCAGTTCACCGAGCTCAAGAAGCAGCCGGAGGACCCCAAGCCCGAGATCGAGTCCGTCGAGCTGGTGATCGACCCGGCGGACAAGGACGAAGCGGAGGCGGGGCGCCGCATCGGGGACGCCATCGCGGCCGGGTACCTGTACACGCGCAACCTGCAGATGCAGCCGGGAAACGTCTGCACCCCCAGCTACCTCGCCGAGGAGGCTCGCAAGCTTGCGGCCGTGCACGGATTCAAGGCGACGATCCTCGACAAGGCGCAGATAAAGAAGGAAGGGATGGGCGCGCTCCTCGCCGTCGCGCAAGGAAGTGCGGAAGAACCACGGTTTATTGTGCTGGAGTATGGCGGCGGATCGGGTCCCCCCGTGGCGTTGATCGGGAAGGGCGTCACGTTCGATTCCGGCGGCATCTCGATCAAGCCCGCGGCGAACATGGAGGATATGAAGTTCGACAAGTCCGGTGCCACCGCGGTGCTCGGGGCTTTCGAGGTGCTCGGCCGTCTCAAGCCGAAGATCAACGTCGTCGGCCTGATAGCGGCTACCGAGAACCTGCCCTCCGGGACAGCGGTCAAGCCCGGCGACGTGGTGAAGAGCCACCTGGGCAAGACCATCGAGATCATCAACACCGACGCCGAAGGGCGCCTGATTCTGTGCGACGCACTCTCATACGCCCGGCGTTTCAAGCCCGTCGCCGCGATCGACGCCGCCACGTTGACCGGTGCTGTCGTCATCGCGCTCGGCCATCATGCCATCGGCATGCTCGGCAATGACGAGCGCCTGCTGGCTGAAGTGCGCGACGCCGGCGAGCGCGCGGGCGAGCGCTGCTGGCCGTTGCCGTTGTGGGACGACTACCGCGAGCTGCTCAAGTCCGATGTCGCCGACATCAAGAACTCGGGCGGGCGTGCCGCCGGCACGATCGCCGGCGCCTGGTTCCTGCGCGAGTTCGTCGACAGCTTCCCGTGGGTCCACCTCGACATCGCCGGAACGGCGTACCTGGAAGGCGAGGGCGCCGACCACGCGAAGGGTCCGACGGCGGTGTGCGTCCGGCTGTTCACGGAGTTCCTGCTCAAACGCGCCGGCGCTTGATTCCTGCGCGGGCGGGACTTTTCGTCCTGGCCCTGTTGCCTGCGGCTCTCTCTGCCCAGGTGGATACCGCAGGCCGAGGCACGTCGGCACGAGACACGTCGGCACGAGACACCACCGCACGCGACACGACGACTGTGTTGCTCCCGACGTTCGCGCCGGCGATCATGCCCGGCCCGTTGCCCAAGGGCACGCGCTACACCTTCACCCTCGACTCGATCCTCCTCTCGAGTGCGCGCACCCTGAGTGACCTCCTCAGTCACATTCCCGGCGTTTACGTCGCGCGCGGCGGCTGGTACGGAGAGCCCGAGATCGTCTTGTACGGCGGCCGCGGTCCCGCGTCGCTCGAGGTCTACTGGGATGGCATGCCGATGGGGCCGCTGGGCCGCGACTCGGTCTATCTCGATCCGGCGCGCATCCCGCTTGGACCGATCGAGCGCGTCGATGTCATCATCCTCCCCGCATCGCTCCAGGTGTACCTGGTCACCGCGCAACATCGTCCGACGGCGCCGCGCACGCAGGTCGGCATCGTGTCCGGGCAACAGGACATCGCCGATTACCGCGCGGGCTACGCCACGCGTACGCGCTCAGGGTTTGGTGTGTCGATGCTCGCCGATTGGGCCAGCATCGGAATCGGCTCGCCCGGCAACACCACGCCGCCGTTCGGGACGAGCGACATCTGGGTCAAGGCCGACTACGTGCCGCCCGGCGGACGCGTCGGCGCGTCCTTTCAGGTATCGAGCGCGAGCTGGCATCGCGCCACCGCAAGCGACAGCCGCGTGGACGGCTGGCGGCAGGATCGCCGCGACAAGATGCTGCGCCTGTTCGTCGCAGAGCGTGAAGACGGTCTCGGGTGGCGGTTCACGGCAACGCTCGGGACGAGCGCCATCAGTAACGACACCCTGGTCGCGCGCCGGACGACCTCCACCGCGATCCTCGAGGCCAGCCAGACGTGGCGCGCGGCGTCGGTTTCGGGAGTCGCGCGGTTCGGCGCCGCCGGGGCGCCCCAACAGTTCGAGGCGCGCGCGGGATGGATGCCGCTCTCGCCCATCACACTTGCCGGATCCTTCCGGCAAACGTTCTACGTCGGCAATCGATACGGTTGGCGGACGTTTGGCTCCGCCGGACTCACGCTCCCGCTCGGGTTCTCCGCCCGGGCCGAGGTCGCCTGGCAGGAGGACGCGGAGGCACCGCTCGTCACCACCGATCCGATGCATCGCACGTTGGACGTCGCGGGCTGGCTGCGCTTCGAGAACCGCCGCCTGACAGTCGAGGTCGGTCGTGGCCGGCGCGATCCGTTCGCGCCGCTCGGCTTCGCCGCCGGGATCAAAACCGTGGATTCACTGAATCCCACGCCGCTCACAGAGTTCGTCGCGGTGCACGCCATCCTGCACGTTGCGCCCGGATTCACGCTGAGCGGCTGGTACTTCGATCCGGTGATTGGAGGCGGTGATTTCGAGCCGCCACGGCATGGGCGTGTGTCGGCGACGTTCTACTCGAAGTTCTGGCGGGTCTTCAAGAGCGGGATCTTCGCGCTGCGCGGCGAGGTCGCGATGGAGTCGTGGAGTCGATCCGCCTTCGGAGGGATCGACACCACTGGCGCGCATCTGGGCATGACGGGCTCGAGCTTCGTCGATACGAACCTCGAGATGCAGCTCGCCGGCGTCACGCTCTTCTGGAATGTCACCAACATCAACATCATGCGGTCGAGCTACGTGACCGGGCTGGGCTATCCGAAGACTGTGCAGCAGTATGGCGCCCGCTGGTTCTTCACTAACTAGGGGCTACATTTAAGGCCCTGTGCCGCGCAGTATGACGGGCTTCGGCTCGGCCGAAGATCGGGTGCTCCGCGGACGGTTGCGAGTTGAAATCCGCACCGTCAACCACCGCTATTTCAACCCGCAGCTGAAGCTGCCGGCGGATCTGGCTGGCGTGGAGATCGAGATGCGCGAGCGGCTGCGCCAGCTGCTCGAGCGCGGCCACGTGGCGGTGACCGCACGATGGGTCGAGGGACCGGGGCCGGAACGGGAAGTCACCATCGACCTGACGCGCGCCAAGCAGGTGGTGGCCGCGGCGCAGCAGCTCAAGAAGAAGCTGAAGCTGAAGGGCAACGTAGACCTCGCGTTCGTGGCGCGGCAGCCCGACGTCCTGACGGCGACGAACGGCACGAGCGAACAGCCGGTGCAGTGGGTGGACGTGCAGCCCATCGTCGAGCGAGCCGCGCGCGACGTCGTCGCGATGCGGGAGCGGGAGGGGCAGGCGCTGGCGACCGAGCTGAAGGGGCGTCTTGACGCGCTCGAAGCGGCGGCCCAGACGATCGAAGCGCAGGCGCCGGCACGGCTCAAGGCGGAGCATGAGCGGCTCAAGCGGGCAGTGGCCGAGCTGACGGCACAGACAAGCGTGGACGAGCAGCGCCTGGCGCTCGAGATCGCGCTGCTGGCGGATCGCGTGGACATCACCGAGGAGTTGGTGCGGTTCCGCTCGCATGTGGGGGCAGCCCGCGCCGCGCTCCGGTCCGATCAGGCGGTGGGGAAGCAGCTCGGGTTCCTGGCGCAGGAGCTGCTGCGCGAGGTGAACACGATGGGCTCGAAGGCGAATGACGCGCGCATCACCCAGACGGTGATCGCGATGAAGGGAGATCTCGAGAAGTTTCGGGAGCAGCTGGAGAACCTGGAGTGACGCCGCGGTTAGTCGTCCTCTCGGCGCCATCGGGCGGTGGGAAGACGACGATCGCGAAAGCGGTGCGAGATCGGTATTCGGATCAGTTCGGATTCTCGGTGTCGGCAACGACACGGAAGCCGCGCGCGGGAGAGCGCGAAGGGGTCGATTACTATTTCTGGTCTCCCGACAGGTTCCTGAAGGGCGTGGCCGAAGGGAGTTTCCTCGAGCACGCGGAGTACGCCGGCGAGCTCTACGGGACGCTCAAAGCCGACGTAGAACGAATACTGAAGTCAGGACGACATGTCCTGCTGGACATTGAAGTCGACGGAGCGGCGCAGGTCCGGCTGCTCGAGCCAGGCGCGGTTACGATTTTCATACTGCCGAGCGATCCGCGCGTGCTGATCCAACGACTCGTGCAGCGCGGCAGTGAGACGCCTCAGGAGATTCGGCAGCGGCTGGATCGTGCCATTTACGAGCTCGGGCACGCGACGTCGTTCAACCGCTGGATCAGGAACGACGACCTCGATCAGGCCATCGGCGCGGTCGTGAAAGCGGTCGACCAGAGGCCCGACAAGGTGCGAGATCGCCACGATTTCGCGTGGCTCAAGGGATACCTGAGCAGTCTAGAGACAGAGAAACAGCGGTTATATGATGCATCGCACCAACAGAAAGGCTGAGCAATGCGCATCGTAACACCAGCAGAAGTCGCAGGACAGACGCAAAACAAGTATCTGGGCGTCCTCGTGGCCGCCAAATTCGCGCGCTTCGTAAACGATTTCCCGCGCGATCGGTCGGTCGACTGGGAAGAGAAACTCACCACGCGCGCGTTCGACGAACTCGTCCGCGGCGGCCTCAAGTACCGCCTGGTGCGGCGGCGGCGCTCGCAGGAAACCTGATGCCGTTCGCCGGCTCCCCCCGGCACGTCGTGCTCGGCGTGGCGGGCGGGATCGCCTGCTATAAGAGCTGTACCCTGGCGCGCCGCCTGACCGAGGCGGGGGCGACAGTGGATGTGATCATGACCGCCGCGGCCGCAGAGTTCGTGCGTCCCGTCACGTTCGAGGCGCTGACGGGGCGGCCCGTCCTGACGTCGCTGTGGCAACGCGGCCACGCGCTCGCCCACATCGATCTCGCCAAACATCCGGATCTCGTGATCGTCGCGCCGGCGACCGCCAGTGTCCTGGCGCGCGCCGCCATGGGCATGGCCGACGATCTGCTCACCACGCTGCTGCTCGCGCGCGCGGACCGTCCCGTGCTCGCCGCGCCGGCGATGAACGACGCGATGTACGCCAATCCCGCGACCACCGCAAACATCAAGACGCTCAAGGAGCGTGGCTGGCATTTCATCGGCCCCGAGATCGGCGCGCTCGCCGAAGGTCCGAGCGAGCGGCCCGGACGCATGAGCGAGCCCGAGGCGATCTTTGCGGCGGCGGAGCGCCTGGTCGGTCACCACGACACCAGCAAGTGGTCCGGCAAACGTGTCGTGGTGACCGCCGGCCCGACGCGCGAGCATCTCGATCCGGTGCGGGTGATCACGAATCCGTCGAGCGGGCGCATGGGCTACGCGCTCGCGGAAGCGGCGCGCGCGCGCGGTGCGGACGTCGTGCTCGTCACCGGTCCGACCGAGCTCGCGCCTCCTACGGGACTCGCGCTGACACGCGTCGAGACGACGGAAGAGATGCAGCACGCACTCGAGTCCCTGGTCCCCAATGCCGACGCCCTCATCATGAGCGCCGCACCGGCGGATTACCGGCCCAAGAGTCCCGCCGACACCAAGCGCGCACGCTCGGCGGGGCCGCTGACCGTCGAGCTCGAAGGCACGCCGGACATCCTGGGGTCGCTGAAGCGACGCAAGGGGATGGTCGTGGTCGGGTTCGCGCTCGAAACCGGAAATGGATTGGCGAACGCGCGGGCGAAGCTGCAGAATAAGGCGCTTGATTTCGTGATCCTGAATGACGCCACTGAGCCCGGCGCCGGATTCGAGGTCACGACCAATCGCGTGACGATTCTGGGACGCAACGGTACGCAAGTCGACTTGCCGTTGCTGCCCAAACGCGACGTGGCCGAACGCATCCTCGACGTGGTGGAAGAAGCGCTTTGACTGACGCGCGGGCTCTCGCAATCGAATATCTGAATCAGCAGCGGCTCTTGGGGGGAGATTCGGTGATTCTCCCCGAGCAGCCGGCACGGGGCACGGAGCAATCGGCGCCGGTGGTGACTGCTCCGAGCTCCGTGCTCCTTGCTCCAGGTCTTTCGTTCGATCCACCCAGCGCCGATCTCTTCGCCAACGATCCGATCCAACGGGCGGCAAGCCTCCAGGACGTCGCCACTCTCATCGCCGTCTGCCGGAAGTGCAAGCTGTGCGAAGCGCGGACGAACACCGTCCCAGGCGAAGGTCTGGCAACCGCGCGGCTCGTGGTGATCGGCGAAGGACCGGGACGGACCGAAGACGAAACGGGCCGTCCGTTCGTCGGCAGGGCGGGCGAGCTCCTCACCAAGATCCTCGAAGCGATCAAGCTGCCGCGGGAGCAGGTGTTCATCTGCAATGTCGTGAAATGCCGGCCGCCGGAGAACCGGTTGCCGCAGTACGACGAGATCGCGGCGTGCCTGCCGTTCCTGTATCGCCAGATCGAGCTGGTCAAACCGAAGGTCATTCTGGCGATGGGTGGGACCGCATCGCAGAGCCTGCTCAGCACCAAACAATCGCTTGGCGCCTTACGCAATCAGGTTCACCGGTTCCGCGGCATCCCCGTGGTCGTGACCTACCATCCGGCCGCGCTGCTCCGGAACCCCAACTGGAAGAGACCAACCTGGGATGACGTCCGTATCGCCGCTCGCCTCCTCGACAACTGACCGAGGAGCGGCCGAGTGGACCGGCCGCCAGACTCCGTGGAGTAACGAGGCGGAGCAGGCGGTGCTCGGCGCGATGTTGCTCGACCAGGACGCGGCCCTCAAGGCCGCGGAAATCCTGGACGACACGATGTTCTACCGCGAGGGACATCGGCTGCTGTTCCGGTCGATGCTCTCGCTGACTGAGCGCGGCGACGTCATCGATCCCGTCACGCTGCGCGATGAGCTGAGCCGGCGCGGCGATCTCGACCGGGCCGGCGGCATGGAGTACATCGCATCGCTGATCGACGTCGTCCCGACCGCCGCGAACGTCGACTACCACGCCAAGATCGTCCGCGACAAAGCGGTTCTGCGTCGACTCGTGGAGGCCGCGACCGGGATTATCCAGGACGTCTACGAGGGCCACGGCACCGCCGGCGAAGTGCTCGACAACGCCGAGCACCGCGTGTTCCAGGTCGCACAGTTCCGGCGCGCCGAGGAATTCATTCGGATCAAGGAGCTGATCTGGCCCACGATGGAGCGGATCGAGCAGCTCCAATCCGGCGCCGGATCAGTCACGGGCGTGCCGAGCGGCTTCGTCGATCTCGATCGCCTGACGGCTGGGTTCCAGCGTGCCGATCTGGTCATCATCGCCGCCCGGCCATCCATGGGGAAGACGGCGCTGGCGCTGAACATCGTCCAGCACGCCGCGATCGAGCACAACACCGGCGTCGCTTTCTTCTCGATCGAAATGTCAAAAGACGCCCTGGTCCAGCGGCTGCTCTGTTCCGAGGGCCTCGTCGACGCGCAGCGGCTGCGTCGCGGCCAGCTACGGGATGACGACTATCCGAAATTGGCGCGTGCGGCAGGATTGCTGGGGACCGCACCAATCTGGATCGATGATTCCGCCTCGTTGACGCCGCTAGCCATGCGTTCCAAGGCACGCCGGTTGAAGGCCGAGCACGACATTGCGCTCGTGATCGTGGACTATTTGCAGCTGATGCAGGGGCCGGGCGACGTCGAGAATCGCCAGCAGGAGATCTCGTACATCTCGCGCTCGCTCAAGGCACTCGCGAAGGAGCTCGATGTGCCGGTCGTCGCCATCTCTCAGCTGTCGCGCGCACCCGAGCAGCGCGGCGGAGAACACCGGCGGCCGCAGCTCTCCGATCTTCGCGAATCGGGCGCGATCGAGCAGGACGCCGACGTCGTCTGCTTCATTTACCGGCAGGAGTTCTACGACGGCCCGGTCGACCCCAAGACCAACGAGAGCATCGAAGGCATCGCGGAGGTCATCGTCGGCAAGCAGCGCAATGGCCCCACGGGCACCGTGAAGCTGCACTTCAAGAAAGAGTACACGCGCTTCGACAATTACACGGCGCGCGAGGCTCCCTCGCTCGAGGCTGGACGTGTCTAAAGGCAAGTCGGTCTTTCGCTGCACCGAATGCGGCGCAGATCAGCCCAAATGGGGCGGCAAATGTGACGCGTGTGGGGCTTGGAATTCGCTCGTTGAAGAAGCGGTTGGGCGGTTGAGCGGTTCGGCGGTTCAAGGTGTTCCAACCGGCCAACCGCCCATCCGCCTAACCGACCTGAAGCAATCTGCCGTCGCGCGCTGGAAGACCGGACTCGCCGAATTCGATTTCGTTCTGGGCGGGGGAATTGTCCCGGGCTCGGTCATCCTCGTCGGCGGCGAGCCGGGAATCGGCAAGTCGACGCTGCTGATGCAGTGCGCCGCGCGGCTCGAGAGCCAGGGCGTCTCGACGCTCTACGTCTCCGGTGAGGAATCCCCCGATCAGCTGCGCTTGCGCGCCGATCGCCTGGAAGAAGACGCCGGCGGCATCCACGTGCTCGGTGAGACGCGCCTCGAATCGATTCTCCACCACGCCACGCAGCTGAAATCGAGCGTCGTGCTGCTCGATTCGGTGCAGACCACGTATACGGAGGAGCTCGAAGGCGCGCCCGGCAACGTCGGTCAGGTGCGCGAGTGCGCGGCCCGGCTGATGCGCTTCGCCAAGGAATCGGGGCCGGCGGTCGTGCTCGTCGGCCACGTGACCAAGGGCGGCGGCATCGCCGGCCCGAAGACGCTCGAGCACATCGTGGATACCGTCCTGTATTTCGAAGGCGAAACGACGCTGGACCACCGAATCCTGCGGGCTGTGAAGAACCGGTTCGGGTCGGTGGACGAGATCGGCGTCTTCCGCATGACAGGGTCGGGGCTCGAACCTGTCGCGAATCCCGCGGCCGCATTTCTCGCCGGCCGCAGCACCGGTGCATCCGGCTCTGCCGTGACGGCGCTGATGGAAGGCACGCGCCCGATGCTGGTCGAGATCCAGGCACTCGCCTCCAAAGCCGGTTTTGGTACGCCGCAGCGCGTCGCGACGGGACTCGATCATCGCCGCCTGGCGCTGCTGCTCGCCGTGCTCGAGCGCCGCGGCGGGCTGCCGTTCGGGAATCTGGATGTCTTCGTCAACGTGACGGGAGGCGTGCGGCTGATCGAGCCCTCCACCGATCTCGCGGTTCTTGCCGCGCTCGTCTCGACCGTGCACGACCGTCCCGTCCCCGCCGACGCGCTCTTCCTGGGAGAGGTCGGCCTCGGCGGCGAGATCCGTCCCGTGGCCGGCGTGGAGCGGCGCCTGGCCGAAGCGGCCCGTCAGGGATTCCGGCGCGTGTTCCTGTCCGCCCGGTCTCGCGGAACCGCCGGCGCCGGCGACCTCGAGGTGATCGGGCTGGAGGGAATCGGTGAGCTCACCCGGCGTCTCGCAGCCTGACATCGGTGTCGTGGTCGTGGCAGCAGGGGCGGGCGTGCGCGCCGGCCCTGGCGAGCCCAAGCAGTTCCGTCCGATCCTCGGTGTCCCGATGCTGCTGCGCGCACTCCGGCCATTCACCGGCCATCCGGAAGTCCGGCAGGTCGTCATCGTCTTGCCGCCCGGATACGCGGAGCGTCCACCCGATTGGCTCGGCAAACTGCGAGGCGAGCGGCTGGAGTTTGTGCCGGGTGGCGCGCAGCGTGTGGATTCCGTGCGCGCCGGACTCGACGCGCTGCCCGACGACGCGACGATCATTCTCATCCACGACGCCGCGCGGCCGTTCGTGAGTCGGGGGACGATCGACGCGGTGATCGCGCGAGCGCGCGCGGGTGTCGGTGCCGTCGCCGCAGTCCCCACGTCGGACACGCTCAAGGAAATCGGGCCGGGCAGCCACCGGCCGACCCCGCGGATCACCCGCACCGTGGATCGTGAGCGCATCTGGCGCGCGCAGACGCCGCAGGGCTTTCCCCGGCAGATGTTGCGCGACGCCTATGCGCAGCTCGGTGCAACCGCCAACGGCGGCGCGCCGAGTGACGATGCCGAGGTGTGCGAGCGGGCCGGATTTCCGGTGGAGTTGATTCCTGATTCGCCGTACAACTTCAAGATCACCACAGCAGACGACTTCCGGATCGCCGAGGCGCTGGCCCGTGAGCTCCGGTGAAGCCAGTCCCGTTCCAGACGCCGGCGGATATCGCGGCGGCGATTCCGCGCGTCGTGACGCACATGCAGGGCGGCGGCTTGCTCGCCTATCCGACCGAGACCGTCTACGGCCTCGGCTCGCGTGCCGTACAGGCGGACGTTGCAGCACTGGCCGCGATGAAAGGTCGGTCCGCGAGCAAACCATTCCTCTTATTGATCAGCGATCGCGGCATGGCTGAAGCGCACGGGCTGGCATTCAACGCCTCGGCCGATGCGCTGGCGCGTGCGTTCTGGCCCGGCCCTCTCACGCTGGTCTTGCCCGGCGGCTCCGGCCGGCTGCCGGATCTCCTCCGCGGGCCAGACGGCGGCATCGCCGTGCGCTGGACCTCGCATCAGGGGATCGCCAACCTCGTCGCCGCGCTGGGCGTGCCGTTGACGTCCACTTCGGCGAACCTGCCCGGCCAGCCGCCTGGCCCGGGCGCCGACGCGATCGCGCGCGATTTTGCGCCCGCGGTGGCATCGGGGCAGTTGCTCGTGCTCGACGGCGGAGTGCTGGGGAACCGGCCCCCTTCGACGGTGGTTGACTGCACCAGGCCGCGGGCGCACATCGTTCGCGAAGGGACGTTGAGTGTCGCCGAGCTGCGACGCGCCGTCGGCCGGCTCGCACCGTGACCCAACATGTCCTGTTCGTGTGCACCGGCAACATTTGCCGCAGTCCACTCGCGTCTTCCCTCCTCGAGCGTGCGCTGAAGGAGCGTGGGCTCGAGCTCACGGTGAGCTCCGCCGGCACGGGCGCCTGGGACGGCGCGCCCGCATCCGAAGGGGCGTACCTCGTCGGGCTCGAGCGCGGCCTCGATCTCTCCGGGCACCGGGCCCGGCTGTTGACGCGTGAGCTGGTGGATCAAGCCGATCTCATCCTGACGATGGCACGACATCATCGCGCCCGCGTCGACGAGTTGGGCGGCGAAGGCAAGGTGTTCGTGCTGGGCGAATACGCCGGCAAAGGCGGCGACGAGGTCAGCGACCCCTTTGGCGGCGACCTCGGCGTGTACCGCGACACCTGCCAGGAGCTCGAGGGCCTCGTGGCCGCGGTGGCCGAACGACTCGCGGCTGAGAGCAAGCGTGGAGATCAGCGCTAAGACGCGTTTGCTCACCGTCATCGGCGACCCGGTGGCCCACTCTCTGTCCCCCGCCATGCACAACGCCGCGTGTCGGGCCCTCGGCCTCGACGCCGTCTACATCGCCCTCCAGGTCCCGCCGGCATCACTCCCCGCCGTGCTTGCAATGCAGGCCGCTATCGGCGGTGCAGGGAACGTCACCGTCCCGCATAAGGAAGCAGTCGAACGATCCGTCACGCGGAAAACGGATGTCTGCGCCCGCGTCGGCGCGTGCAATACGTTCTGGACGGAGGATGGCGGCCTGGTCGGCGACAACACCGACGTATTTGGCGTGGCTGCTGCGCTCGACCAGATCGGCGCGGCGCGACACGGGGAACGGTGGCTCGTGGTGGGAACCGGCGGATCGGCGCGGGCGACGGCGGTGACCGCGGTGGACCGCGGCGCGAAGCTCTTCGTGCGCTCGCGCGATGCATCGCGCGCCACGGCGTTCGCCGAGTGGGCGACCCGCATTGGCGTGGCGACGACTGTCGCTAACGGCCCGATCGAGGTCGACGTCGCGATCAATGCCACACCGCTCGGACTCGCCGGACACGATCCGCTCCCGATCGACGTCAATCACATCCCGGGTGTGCAGCGCGCGCTCGATCTGGTGTACGCGCCGGGGGAAACCCGATGGGTCCATGCCCTGCGGGAACGCGGGATCGAGGCCACAGACGGTCGCGAGATGCTCGTCCAGCAAGGCGCGGCGGCGTTCGAGCGGTTTTTCCCCGGCAGCGATGCTCCCACCGAGGTGATGCGCGCCGCCGTGCAACGCGCGCTGCGTGTTTAGCACCGCCATCGAGCAGCTGCTTCTTCCCGCGGAGTGCCTGCTCTGTCACGCCCTGCTCAGCCCCCGCGACGCCGGCAGGATCGTCTGCCCGCTGTGCCGGCAACGATGGCGCGCGGTGCGGCCGCCGTGGTGTGAGCGGTGCGGGCAACCCGAGCCGCATTTCGGCCCGTGCCGTCTGTGCGCCGACTGGCCCGCCGCGCTCACCTGGGTCCGATCGGCGGTCTGGCTCGACGAGGGCGCCCGGCCGGCCGTGCACGGTCTCAAGTACGGCCGATTGCCGCGGATCGCCGACGACTTAGCGGCCCCGATGCTGCCGCTGCGGCCCACGACGGACGGACCGTCGGTGCTGATCCCGATTCCGCTCGCTCCAAAGCGTTTGCGCGAGCGAGGCTACAATCAGAGCGAGATGCTGGCGCGCGCGCTGGCCCGACAGTGGCGGATTCCCGTCGCTCTGGACGTGCTCGTCCGCGCGCGGGAGACGCCGACGCAAACGGCGTTGACACCGGGGACGCGTCTGGCGAATGTGGCGGGGGCCTTCGCGGTTGCGAATGTCCAATGTTCAATGATCAATGATCATTGGACATTGATCATTGTCGATGACGTGTTCACCACTGGGGCAACGCTCGCCGAGGGAGCGAGAGCCCTAGAGCAGGCCGGGGCGAGGCGCATTCGGGGCGTCACCTTCGCCCGCGCAGCTATTCCAGACTTCACTTAAGGGGAGCGTCATGGCGGTTCGGGTAGGGATCAATGGGTTCGGCCGCATCGGGCGCAACGTGCTCCGCGCGGCCACGATGGCGAAGCAGACCGACCTCGAGTTCGTCGGCGTCAACGACATCACCGACACAAAAACCCTGGCGCACCTGCTGAAATACGACTCGGTGCATGGGCGTTTCCCAGGCACCGTCGAAGCCAAGGGCGACGCGCTCGTCGTCAACGGGAAGACGATCAAGGTCTCCGCCATCAAGGAGCCCGAGAAGCTGCCCTGGAAAGATCTCGGCGTGGAGTTCGTGCTCGAGAGCACCGGGCGCTTCACCGACAAGGAGAGCGCGTCGAAACACCTGGCCGCGGGAGCCAAGAAAGTCGTGATCTCGGCGCCGGCCAAGGGCGAAGACATCACGATCTGCATGGGCGTCAACAACGAGAAATACGATCCCGCCAAGCATCACATCATCTCGAACGCGTCGTGCACCACCAACTGCCTCGTCCCGATGGTCAAGGTCGTGATGGACAGCTTCGGGTTCAAGCACGGTTTCATGACGACGGTGCACAGCTACACGAACGACCAGCAAATCCTCGACCTGCCGCACAAGGATCTGCGCCGCGCCCGCGCCGCCGCCCTCAGCATCATTCCGACCACGACCGGCGCGGCCAAGGCCACCGGCCTCGTCATCCCGGAAGTGAAAGGCAAGATCGACGGCATCTCGCTGCGCGTTCCGACGCCCGACGTTTCGGTCGTCGAGCTCGTCGCCGACGTCGAGCGAGCGACTACCGTGGAAGCCGTGAACGCGGCGTTCAAGCAGGCGGCCGCCGCCGGTCCCCTGAAGGGGATTCTCGACACGAGCGACGAGCCGCTGGTCTCTCACGACTACATCGGCAATCTGTATTCGAGTGTGATCGACACGATGTCGACGGCTGTCATCGACGGCACGCTGGTGCACGTCTCGTCGTGGTACGACAACGAGATGGGCTACTCGGCGCGCTGCGTGGACCTGCTCGCGTACCTCGGTCGCCGCCGTTGAAGAAAAGGAGCCTGCGGGATCTTCCCCCGCAGGCGCTGGACGGCAAGCGCGCGCTCGTGCGGGTCGACTTCAACGTCCCCCTGAAGAACGGCAAGGTCACCGACGACACGCGGCTGCGCGCGTCGCTTCCCACGATTCAGTACCTCCGCGACAAAGGCGCGCGCGTCGTGCTGCTCTCGCACCTCGGCCGGCCAAAGGGGGGGCCGGAGCCGCAGTACTCGCTGCAGCAGGTCGTCCGCGATCTGGAGACGCTGCTCGGCGCGCCCGTGGAGTTCATTCCCGATCCCACGACCGGCGTCGCCACGACGCGGCGGCTGCCGCGCGGCGGTGTCGCGCTCGTCGAGAACACGCGCTTCTGGCCGGGCGAGGAGAAGAACGATCCCGCGTTGGCGAGAGTCTTCGCGGCGCTCGGCGATCTCTATGTGAACGACGCGTTCGGATCGGCGCATCGCGCCCATGCGTCGACCGAAGCGGTCGCCCATCTTCTCAAACCCGCCGTCGCCGGCTTCCTGATGGAGAAGGAGCTGACGTATCTCGGCCAGCTGCTCAGCAACCCCAAACATCCCTTCGTCGCGGTGTTGGGCGGCGCCAAGATCTCGGGCAAGATCGACGTGATCCGCTCCCTGCTGCCGCGCGTCGACGACCTACTGATCGGCGGCGCGATGGCGTGCACATTTTTTGGGGCTATGGGGCTAGAGGTTGGGGGTTCGTTGGTCGAGCCGGATCGCATCGCGCTCGCCAAGGAGCTGCTCGCGACGAGCGGGAAGAAACTGATCCTCCCGCGGGGCGGGGTCATCGCGCCGTCCCTCGAGCGCGCGAGCGAGCATCGCTCCGTGCGGGCTGACGCGATCCCCAAGGGCTGGGCCGTCTTCGATATCGATGAGGCGACGCAGCACGACTTCCGGGCACGCCTGCTGCGCGCCAAGACGATCTTCTGGAACGGGCCGATGGGCGTGTTCGAGACGCCGCCGTTCGACGCGGGTACACGTGCGATTGCGACGGCACTGGTCGATGCCGGGAAGAAGGGGGCCGTCACCGTGATCGGCGGTGGAGACTCCGTCGCGGCCGTCGCGGGGATGGAGAATCAGCTCACCCACGTCTCGACCGGCGGCGGCGCGTCGCTCGAGTTTCTGGAAGGGAAAGAGCTTCCCGGCGTGGCAGCTCTGGAGGACGCGTGAGGCCCCTGGTCTTCGCGGGCAACTGGAAGATGAACGTGGGTCCCCTCGAAGCCCGCGAGTACGTGCGGGCATTCTTTGCGGCGGGTGAGATCCCACACGAGCGATCGGTGTGGTTTTTCCCTCCAGCCGTTTCGATCGAGGCGGTCGCACAGGGAATAGCCGGTCATCGGAACGTCCAGGCCGGCGCGCAGGACATTTACTGGGAAGCGAAGGGCGCCTTCACCGGCGCAATGTCTGCGGCGCTGGCCAAACAGGCCGGCGCTCGGCTCACACTGATCGGCCACTCGGAACGGCGTCATGTGTTCGGCGAAACGGACGAGCAGACCGGCAAGAAGGTGAACGCCGCGCTCGCGACCAACTTGCAACCTGTCTTGTGCGTTGGGGAGACATTGGCGCAACGCGAGGCAGGCGACACGTTGAGCGTGGTCACCCGCCAGCTCGAGGCAGCGCTGGGTGGACGCGACGGCAAGGCTCGCGTGACGATCGCGTACGAGCCCGTGTGGGCGATCGGGACTGGCCGCAACGCGACGCCCAAAGACGCCGCCGAAGTGCATCGGGCCATACGAAGCTGGTTGAAAGAGCACGCCGTCACGGCATCCCCGTTTGTGATCCTCTATGGCGGCTCCGTCAGCTTGAAGAATGCCGCCGAGCTTCTGGCGGAGCACGAGTTGGACGGTGTGCTGGTAGGCGGCGCGTCGCTCGATCCCCGCGCCTGGGCGCAACTTGTGCGCACCTCCGTACCCTAGGTATCTTGCCCCGCGCATGTACGGAATTCTCGTCGGCATCCTGATTCTCGACTCGTTGATCCTGGCTACCGCCGTGCTGTTACAGGCGGGGCAGGGCGGCGGGCTCGCCACCATGGGTGGTGGCGCTGGCACCGAAACGATCATGGGCGGACGTCAGGCGACCACGTTGCTCACCAAGGTCACGTGGTGGACGGCCGGGATCTTCCTGTTCCTCTCGCTGATCCTGACGTTCATGTCCGCCGGGAACGGCACGCAGGTTCGCCCGTTGCTCGAAGGCCAGGGACAAGCGCCCACGCCGGTGGCGCCGACACCGCTGCCGATCGAAACTCAACCGACGGCGCCTCCTCCGGCCGCCCGCCCGCCCGCCACGCGGCCGCAGCCCAATCGCCGGCCCTAGCCCAGCACTCGCTTACGTCCTGCTGGAGGACGGCGCCTGGTTCCCCGGAACTGCTCCTCTCCCGTTTGAACCGGCCTACGCGGAAGTCGTTTTCACCACCAATCTGAGCGGATACCAGGAGGTGTTCACCGACCCCTCCTATTTGGGACAGATCGTCGTGATGACGGCACCGATGATCGGCAATTACGGCATCAATCCCGAAGACGTCGAATCCGACCGCCCGCGCGTCGCGGGCGTGGTTGTGCGCGAGCTGGCGGCGACGCCGTCGAACTGGCGCTCGACCGGCACGCTGATCGACTGGCTCTCGGGAGCGAAGGTCCCGTTGGTCTCCGACGTCGATACGCGGCAGCTCACGCGCCACATTCGCTCCAAGGGCGCGATGCGCGGTGTGCTCGCGCTGGGCGACAAGCCGAGCGACGCGATCAGCGCCGCACTCGCGGCATCGCCGTCGATGAACGGACTCGATCTCGCGACTGCCGCGACGATTCCCAAGGCGTACACCGAGGGACCCGAGCGCGCCAAGCATCACGTCGTCGCGTTCGACTTCGGGATGAAACGCAACATCCTGCGGCTGTTCGTGCAGCACGGCTGCCGCGTCACCGTCGTCCCGGCGGCGACGACCGCGGCCGAGACACGCGCGCTGAAACCGGACGGCGTCTTCCTGTCGAACGGGCCCGGCGACCCCGCGGCCGTGGGTTACGCGATCGATACAATTCGCACGCTGGCGGACGGGACGCTGCCAATCTTTGGCATCTGTCTCGGCCACCAATTGCTCGGGCTGGCAATGGGAGGCGAGACGGTGAAGCTCCCGTACGGACATCGCGGCGGCAACCATCCGGTGCAGGATCTTGCGACAGGGCAAGTACTTATCACGTCACAGAATCATGGATTCGCAGTTCGGGGAGAAACGTCTGGCGTTCCCGGCGCGAAGTCGCTTGAGGTCACCCACCTTAACCTCAACGACGGGACCGTAGAAGGAATCAGGCATCGGGAGTACCCGATTTTTGCCGTTCAGTACCATCCCGAGGCGTCACCGGGGCCACATGACGCCCAGGGACACTTTCAACAATTCCTACAAGCTCTTGACACTAAATAAGTAAGCCCGTATCATAGCCCCCGACTTTTGCATCTCGGCAGACGTTCGGGGGGGACCAATGACGAAGGCCGATCTGGTCGAAAAGGTCACCGCGCAAATCGCTCGCACCGCCGGTCCCCTCATTTCAAAAAAGGACTGTGCGCGGGTCGTAGACTCCTTCCTCGACGCCGTGAAAGCCGCGCTGTCTGAGCAGCATAACATTGAGATACGCGGGTTTGGGACGTTCAAGATCCGCCAGCGGAAGACGCGCATGGCGCGTAACCCACGGACTGGTGATCCCGTCGAAGTGGCGGCGCGCCCGGTGCCTGTCTTCAAGCCCAGCAAGGAGTTGCGGGCGATGGTCGCGGACGCGAGCGCGAAGGTTACGTCGTAAGCCGCTACGCGGCGACCACTTAAGACTTCGGCCCCGGCGTTGCTGCCGGGGCCGCTAGTTTTTAGGTATCTCTCAACTTCTTGCCCGGAGTGATGATGCGCCGCTTCATGCACTGCCTCGCACTCACGCTGCTCGGCGCGGCGCCCGTCTCGCTGGTCGCGCAGTCGGTTCGTTACGAAGTTGCCGTCGCTCGCAGCGAGTTCCACGTCACCGCCGAGTTTCCAACCGGCGGCAAGGACACGCTCCTCGTGTCTCTGCCAGCATGGAGTCCGGGCAATTACGAAATCCAGAACTACGCGCGCTACGTCCACGGCTTCGGAGCGAAGAACGCGAGCGGTCAGGCGCTGTATTGGGACCGCGCCGACAAAGACACGTGGCGCGTCGCGACCGGCCGGTCCGATCGCGTCACCGTCGAGTTCGACTATTCGTCCGACACGATCGATCTCTCCATCGCGCGAGCCTCGCAGGACTTCGCGCAATTCCTCGGCACCAACCTGTTCATGTTCGAAGAAGGGCAGTGGGCCCGCCCGGCGGAGGTGCGCTTCCGTTTGCCGGCGGGATGGCAAGTGACGACCGCCCTCAAAGGTCCCACCAACGGAGTCTATCGGGCCGCCGACTACCACGAGCTCGCGGATGCGATGACGTTCGTCGGCCGCTATAGCATCGATTCGCTCCAGACCGATGGGAAGTGGATTCGCATCGCGGTGTGGCCCGCGTCCGATTACACCCCGGCGGTGGCGCGCAATCTCCGCAACGGAGTCGCCAAGATGGCGCCGGTCCAGAACCGGATCATGGGCGAAGCGCCCTACGACGTGTACACGGTCTTCTTCAACGTCATCCACGGGCCGATCGACTTCGGCGGCGGTCTGGAACACAGCTCCTCGCAGTACGACATCATGCCCGCGCTGGCGTTCGCCGATCCGTCAGGCAACCTGGGCGACTTCATGTACCCGCTGCTGTCGCACGAATTCTTCCATCTCTGGAACGTGAAGCGCATCCGACCCGCCGAGATGTGGCCGTACGACTACCACGCAGAGCAGTACACGCCGCTCTTGTGGTGGTCGGAAGGCGTCACCGACTATTACGCCGACCTCACCAACCTGCGCTCCGGGCTGTGGAGTCCGGATCAATTTCTGGCCAACGCGGTCAGCAACATCAAGCAGGTAGATGATGCCCGCGAGCCCTGGAGCGTCGAGGACGGCAGCGAGGCGACGTGGATCCACGAGGTCTACGTCAACAGCTCGCAGCTCTACTATCCCAAAGGCTCGCTGCTCGGATTCCTGCTCGACATTTCGATTCGGGATGCCTCGGACAACGCGCGCAATCTCGACCAGGTGATGCGCGCGCTCTACACGCGCTACTACCGCCAGAGCAAGGGATTCCTAACCGCGGATCTGTTGGGTGAGCTCCGGGCCGCCGGCATGCCGGACGTCGACACGTTCTATCGCCGTTACATCGATGGCCGCGATTCGCTCCCGTACGAAGCGGTGTTTGCCAGGGCGGGGATCGTATTTCATCGCGATGTCGTCACCAGTCCGTTTGTCGGCGTCTCGACGACCCCGACGCCGAGCGGCGGGATGGCAGTGCAGATGGTCTCGCCGGGAAGCTCTGCCGAGGGAGCTGGTGTGCAGCC
>WNGO01001469.1_pt1 | contig 22258 bp, 22 predicted proteins | sample 5400511 | NCBI WGS metagenome assembly WNGO01 (sample SAMN13153380, study PRJNA577476) | soil metagenome | isolation source: 20 cm soil or saprolite under Garry oak tree replicate 2 | place: USA:California | collected 2016-06-15 | reverse complement strand
GCGGCGCGAAACTCGGCGAACAGCGCCCGCTCGGCGTCACCGTAGCTCGGGCGCTCGGTCGCGCTGAGCGCTTCGACGCGCTCACGCAGCGACATGCGCCGCGCCCTGAAGGAGGCCGAGCTCCGCGAGCACCGCGCGCACCCGGGCGCGGGTCTGCTCCTGAACCGGCACGAGAGGCAGGCGGAAGTGCTCCTCCACGAGGCCGAGCGCGGCCAGCGCGGCCTTGACCGGTCCGGGGTTCGACTCGATGAAATTCGCCTCCATGAGGGGGAGCAGGCGGTAGTGCAGGGTGCGCGCCGCCGCCCAGTCACCGCGCAGGGCAAGGTCGGTGAGTCGCGCCATCGCGTCGGGTACCTCGTTCGACGCCACCGACACGACCCCGTCGGCGCCCAGCGCGACGAGCGGCAAGGTCACGGCGTCGTCGCCCGAGAGCACGCAGAAGTTCGGCGGCCGGTCGCGCAGGATCGTCATGATCTGGGAGAAATCGCCCGAGGCCTCCTTCGTGCCCACGATGTTGGCGCGCTCCCGGGCGAGGGTCAGCGTGGTGGCGGCGGTGATGTTGGACGCCGTGCGGCCCGGCACGTTGTAGAGCACGACCGGGAGATCCTCCACCGCTTCGGCAACGGCTCGGAAGTGGGCCACGAGCCCGCCCTGGGTCGGTTTGTTGTAGTACGGCGCCACGACGAGGATGGCGTCGGCGCCGGCGCCACGGGCGGCGCGCGCCCGCTCGATCGTGACGGCGGTCGCGTTGCTCCCGACGCCGGCGATCACGCGGGCGCGCCGGCCCGCCACCTCGACCGTGAGCGCGATGAGCCGCTCCTGCTCCCGCGCATCGAGCGTCGCTCCCTCCCCGGTCGTGCCGCACGGCACGAGCAGGCGCACGCCTCCCCCGATCTGCCGCTCGAGCAAGGCGCGGAACCGCGTCTCGTCCACCTCGCCCGTCGCAGTGAAGGGCGTCACGAGCGCGGTTCCGCAGCCGCGCAGCCATTCCACGCGCAGCGTCATACGGCCTTCCTTTCCATCTCCAGCATGTCGTCCAAGACGTCTGCGAACGCGTACATGCCCCGGCGGCCTCCCCCCGACAGCCAGCGGGCCGCGAGCAGCGCGCCGGCGGCGAAGGTCTCGCGGCTGCGGGCGGTGTGGGTCAGCAGGATCTGATCGCCCGGCGAATCGAACCCGACGCGGTGCGTCCCCGGAATGTGGCCCGCCCGTGTGCTGGTCAACGACACGTCGGATCGTCCCAGCCCCCGCAGCAGGATATCCTTCAGGACGAGCGCGGTGCCCGAGGTCGCGTCGCGCTTGGTGGCGTGGTGCGCCTCCTCGATGAACGGGTCGTACCCGGCGAGCCCGTGGAACAGCGCCGCCGACCGTGCGACGATCTGATAGAACAGATTCACTCCGATCGAGAAGTTCGCGCCGTAGACGAGCGCAGCCCCCCGCTCGTCGACCACGCGCCGCACGTCCGCCTCCCGCGCCTGCCACCCGGTCGTGCCCTCCACGAGGGGCACCCCCGCTGCCGCGCACGCGTCGACGTGCGCCGGCACGGCGTCGGGCGCGGAGAAGTCGATGGCCGCGTCGTGACCGGGGAGCAGTCGAGCGATGTCGGCCGTATTGCGTGAGGTGAACACGGCGCCGACCTGATGTCCCGCTGCGGCGGCGTGTGCCGCGGCGGCGCGTGCCATGCGGCCGAACCCGAACAGCGCGAGCTTCATGCGGCGCTCTTCCCGCACAGCAGGGCGCGGACCAGGTGGACATAGTTGTCCGCGCCGGCCGCCAGCTGCTCGAGCGAGATCCGCTCGTGGGCGGTGTGCGCGTCCAGGATCGACCCGGGCCCGATGAGGAGCGGGGCGCCCCAGTTCCCCAGATTGGGAATGTCGGTCGTGAACCGGACGACGCACGTCTCGAATCCCGGCACGGTCGTCAGGCGGACGGGGTTCACGGCGCTCAAGTACTCGATGCGCGCGCGCCCTCCCACGGCCCGCTCGAGCAGCTGTCGCACGGGTGTGGCGTCCGTCACCAGGCGAATCTGCAGGTCGGCCCGCGCGTCGCCCGCCACGACGTTGGGCCGCGACCCGCCCGCGATCACCCCGATGTTGAGCGTGGTGTCACCGAAGAACGGATCGCTCGGCCAGGACGTCCGGCGCACGTCCGCGAGCACGTCGAGCAGAGGGTCGATCGCCGATCGCCCCGCCTCAGGGTAGGCCGAGTGCGCGGTGACGCCCTCGGTCCGGAGCGACAGCCGAAGCGAGCCTTTGGAGCCGGCCGCGAGCTTGTTGTCGGTCGGCTCGCCGTCGATCAGCCAGCGGCACTCACCGGCGCGCGGATGCGCATTCGCCGCCCGCGCGCCGGCGCTCCCCATCTCCTCGTCTACGACGAACAACAGCCCGATCTCGCCCACCCCCTCGGCCCGGAGCCGCTCGGCCGCGGTGATCTGGGCCGCCATGATGCCCTTCGCGTCACACGCGCCCCGCCCGTACAGAAAGCCGTGCTCCTCCCGCGCCGGGAGATGAGGCGGCACCGTGTCGAGGTGCGTGGACAGCACGGCGCGGGGGGGACGATCGGTCGTCGCCAGCACGTTGGGCCGGCCCGGCGCGGCCTCGAAGACCTCCACCGCGTAGCCCAGCTCGGCGAGGTGCGCCGCGACGAAGCGCGCCGCCTCGGCCTCGTCGCCGGACGCGGACGGAATGTTCACGAGCCGCTGCGCCAGGGCGACGAGCGCGGTCACGACGCCGTCCGGCCGATGGCGTCGGAGCCGGTCGCTGCGCGCGCCTGCTCGAAGCACGCCGCGTGCAGCCGGCGCACCGCCTCGTGCACCCGGTCCTCCGCGACTACGAAAGTCAGATTGACCCGCGAGGCGCCCTGGGAGATCAGTGAGACGTTGATGTCCTCGACGGTGCTGAAGATCCGCGCGGCGATCCCGGGTGTCGTGCGCAACCCCTCGCCGACGACACACACGATCGCCCGGTGCGGCTCGACGCTCACTTCGCCCAGCGCCCGCAGCTCGCTCACGATGGTGGGCAGCGCGCGGGCGTCCTCCAGCGTGAGCGAGACGCTGACTTCCGACGTGGTCACGACGTCCACCACCGTGCGATGGCGGTCGAACACCTCGAACAGGGCGCGCAGGAAGCCGTACGCCCCCAGCATACGGGTGGACGCGATCTGCAGCACCGTGATCCCGGTCTTGTGCGCGATGGCCTTGACCGCGCCGGGCCACACCGCGGGCTCCGCCGCCACGACCGTTCCGGGGTCGTCGGGCGCGAGCGAATTGCAGATGCGAACCGGAATATGCCGCGCCGTCGCCGGCTCGATCGTCTTGGGGTGCAGGACCTTCGCCCCGAAATACGCGAGCTCGGCGGCTTCGGCGTACGAGAGACGCGGAATGGGGCGCGCGCCCGGAACGACCCGCGGATCGGCGGTGAGGACGCCGCTCACGTCGGTCCAGATCTGGATTTCGCGAGCCGCCAGCGCGGCACCCACCAGCGCGGCGGTATAGTCGGAGCCGCCCCGGCCCAGCGTCGTGGTCCGGCCGCCTGGCGTCGCGGCGATGTAGCCTCCCAGCACGGGGACCAGCCCGGCATCGAGCAGCGGGACCAGCTCGGCCTCTGTGCGGCGGTCCGTATCGGCCGGGAGCGGCGCCGCCCTGCCGTGCGTCTCGTCGGTGATGATGCAGCGGCGCGCGTCCACGGCGCGCGCCGGCACCCCCGCGGTCGCCAGCGCCGCCGCGAGCAGGCAGGCGGACAGTCGCTCGCCGTAGGACACGATCTCGTCCTCCAGCGCCGCGCGCTCCTTCGCCTGCCCGGCCAACCCGTCGAACAGGCCGGTGAGCGCATCGCGCGCGTGTGCGAGCTGGTCCTGGAACGGCAGGGCGGCGTTCCCGTGCAGCAACGCGCGTCCGACCGCGTCATGCCGGGCGAGCTGCTCGTCCACGATGCGGCGGGCGCGGGCCGCGTCGCCATCGGCCGCGGCCGCCGCCGCGGCGAACAAGGCGTCCGTCATGCCGGCGAGCGCCGACACGACGACGACGGGCCGCGGTCCCCCGTGGCGGCGCACGATGGTCACCACCCTCGTGAACGCCGCGGCATCGGCGACCGACGTGCCGCCGAACTTGAGAATCGTCACATCACTCACGGTCGTCTGTAAAGCACGTCCGACCACGCGACTCGTGTCAAGCTGGGCGCGCGTCGCGGGAACGGAGCTCCCGCTCGACCTCGCCGAGCGTCGGCCCGATCTCGACGGGCGGATTGGCGTGGGGGGGGCGGGGGTCCGCTTGCTGGTGGTAGCGCGTCACGGAGTCGGGATCCTTGAGGAGGTGCCCGGTGAGCACCGCCACGACGCGCTGCTCCCGGCCGATCACGCCGTCCCGCAGCAGCTGCCGCGCGCCGGCCACGCTGGCCGCGCTCGCCGGCTCGCATCCGACGCCGGCGCCGTCCACGACCGCCTTGGCCTCGAGAATCTCCTCGTCCGGGACGGTGGTGACGACGCCGTGCGTCTCCCGAATCGCCCGCACCGCCCGGTCGTAGGACGCCGGGTTGCCGATGTTGATCGCGCTGGCGACGGTGTGCGGCTCGACGCGGTGACGCCGCGCGAACCCCTCCCGGAAACTCGCCGCGAAGGGAGCCGCCCCTTCGGCCTGCACCGCCGCGAGCCGCGGTGTGTCGTTGATGAGCCCCCACTCGCGCGCTTCGGCGAGCGCCTTCCCGAACGCCGCCGTGTTGCCAAGGTTGCCCGCGGGGAACACGATCCAGTCCGGCGCCGTCCAGTCGAGTTGCTGCAGCAACTCGAGCACGATCGTCTTCTGTCCCTCGATGCGAAACGGGTTGATCGAGTTGAGCAGGTACAGCCCGAGCCGCTCGCGCGCCTGCTCGGCGAGGGCGAGGCACGCGTCGAAGTTGCCGCGCACGAGCAGCGTGCGGGCGCCGTAGGCGATCGCCTGGCTCAGCTTGCCGAGCGCCACCTGGCCCTGCGGCACCAGCACCAGGGCCGGAAGCCCGGCGAGGCTGGCGTACGCGGCGAGCGAGGCCCCGGTGTTGCCCGTCGACGCGCACGCCAGCGCCGTCGCGCCGACACGGCGGGCCTGCGTGACCGCCACGGTCATCCCCCGGTCCTTGAACGATCCCGTGGGATTGAGCCCCTCGTGCTTGAGCAGCAGCCGGGGAAGCCCGGTCCAGCGGGCCAGCGCGGGATTTTCGAGGAGCGGCGTGTTCCCTTCGGGATAGCTCACGATCTCGCGCGCGGCGGTCGGCAGCACCGCCTCGAGGAAGCGCCACACGCCTGAGTCCCGCGCGGCGCCTTCCGTCCCCCGGGGCGCCGCGCGGCGACCGTCGAACCGGGCCCGCAGCGCCGCGCCGGTCACGGCGGGACGCGCGTGGAGGATCTCCAGCAGGCCCTGGCACGCGGGGCAGCGTACCTGCGCGTCGGTTTCCGCGAGCTCGTGCCCGCAGCTGGCGCACCGTTGCCGCGTGCCGCTCACGCGCCGGCGAGCTTCAGCACATCGTTCAGGATGCCGCCGGCGGTCACGGCAGGCCCCGCTCCCGGTCCGGTGATCACCAGTGGATTCTTGCGATACCGCGTCGTGGTGAAGATGAACTGGTTATCGGTGCCGTTGAGCGACGCCATCGGGCTCGAGGCATCGACCACGACCAGGCCGACGCGAATCCGGCGCCGGGTCACGATGGCGCGATAGCGCAGCGCTCCACCCCGCCGGCGCGCCAGCGCCAGGCGCCGCGTCCACAGCGCGTCGTACTCGTCGAGCCGGGCCAGGAACTCCTGCGGCGTCAGGCGCTCGGCCCCCTGCGGCACCAGCGACTCGACCGCGATGTCCTTCAGCTCACCGGGAAAGCCGAGCAGTCGCCCGAGGATCAGCGCCTTGCGGGCGACGTCCATGCCGGAGAGGTCCTCACGCGGGTCGGGCTCCGGGTATCCCTTGGCGATCGCGCCGCGCAGCGCCTGCGAGAAGCGGCGGCCGCGCCCCAACTCGCCGAACAGATAGCCCAGCGTGCCCGACGGACACCCCTCGATCCGCTGCACCCGGTCGCCCGACCCCACCAGCTTCGCATAGGTGTCCATGATCGGCAATCCGGCGCCGACCGTCGCCTCGTGCAGCAGCTGGCGCCCCTGCGCCTCTGCGGTGGCGCGCGCAGCTGGCGCCCCTGCGCCTCTGCGGTGGCGCGCAGATCGTCGTAGCGTTTCCGGCTCACCGTGATGGGCCGCTTGTTGGCGAGCACGACGTGCATGCCGGCCGCCAGCGCCGTCCTGAGCGTCTCGGTCGTGTCGGCTGCGGTGACGTCCACCAGGATCGGATTCGAAAGTGCGTGGCGCGCCGCGAACGCCACGGCTTCCGTCGCGGAGCCGCGGTGGCCGCCCCCGCCGGGGGCCTTCGCGAGCGGCGTGGCCTTTGCCTTGGCGGCGGCGAGCGCGGCGAGGCGGCGCGGCGACAGGCCGGCCGGATCGAACACGAACCCGCTGCGATCGACCAGCCCGACGAGGCGCAACCGCACCGCCCCGTGCTTCGGCTTCGCGATCAGCGGCGCCAGGGTGCGGCCGATCTGACCGAAGCCCAGGAGCACCACGTCGCTGCGCTCCGGGTGCGCGCCCATCCCTCCGCCGATCTTGCTGAGCTGGAAGGCGCCGTGCACCACCCGCAGGGCGCGCGCCGCGTCGCCGGCGTCCACCACGAGCGACAGGTTCAGCTCCGAGGAGCCTTGGGCGATCGCGCTGACGTTGATCTTCGCCTCGGCCAGGGCCGAGAAGACGCGGGCGGCGATGCCGGGGGTTCCCGCCATGCCGAGCCCGACGACCACGAGCGTCGCCGCGCCGGCGCGCACTTCCACGCGGTCGATCTCCTGCCGCCCGATCTCGCGCCGGAACGCCTCGTCGAGCCGCCGGCGCGCCCGCTCCGCCTGGTCCTCCGGGACGCTGAAGCAGATCGACTGCTCGGAGGACGCCTGGCTGATGAGCGAGACGGAGATCCCTTCGTGGTGCACCGCGGCGAAGGCGCGCGCCGCGATCCCCGGCACCCCGAGCATGCCGCTCCCGGTCACGGTGAGGAGCGCCTGCTTGGGGATCGCGGAGAGCGCCTTGACCGGGTACGCGTTCAGAGTGCGGCGCCGGGAGATCTCCGTCCCGAGCGACGCCGGATCGGCGAACGGCCGGATGCGCACCGCGACGCTGCGCCGCAGCACGGGAAGGAGCGCCCGCGGGTGCAGCACCTTCGCACCGTAGTAGGCGAGCTCGGCGGCTTCGCGCACGTGCAGCTGCGGGATGACGCGCGCGTCCGGCACGATGCGCGGGTCGGCGGTGAGCACGCCCGGCACGTCCTTCCAGAGGGAGACCTCCCGCGCGCCCAGCGCGCGGGCGAGCAGCGTCGCCGTGAGGTCGGAGCCGCCGCGCCCCAGCGTGACCGCCTGTCCGTCCGGAGCGGCGCCGAGGAAGCCGGGAACGACGGGGACGACGCCGCGGGCGAGCAGGGGGCGGAGCACGCGGCGCGCGCGGCGCTCGGTGCGTCCGAGATCGGGTGAGGCGTTGCCGAACGTCCCGTCGGTGTGGATCACCTCCACGGCGTCCACGTAGACGGCCGGGCAACCGGCGCTGTCCAGGGCCGCCGCGACGATGCGGGCCGAGAGGTACTCGCCCCGGGCGACGAGATAGTCGGTGGTCCGGGGCGTCAGCTCGCGCAGCACGCGCAACCCGGCTGCGAGCGGCTCGACCTCCGCGAAGGCGCCCTCGATCGCCTGCAGCAGCTCGTCCGACCGCGGGCCGGGACGCACGAGCGCGGCGACCGCCGCGCGGTGCTGCGCCGCCAGCCGGTCGAGCGTGGCACGGGCGCCGTCCGCGTCGCCCCGGACGGCCGCCCCGGCGAGATCGAGCAGCGCGTCCGTCACACCCGCCATCGCGGATACGACGACCACGAGGGGCGCGGGCCGCCGCGCCCGGATGACGGACACGGCGTGCGCGATCGCCACCCCGTTCGCGAGCGAGGCTCCGCCGAACTTGTGGATCTCGAGCGGGTGTCGGGAGCGCGGCATGGTGAACCTCGGGAACAGCAAAGCCCGGGCAGTGCGTGCCGCGGGCGGTCGCTTTTTAGCACTTTGTTTAACGTGGCGGCAATACGCGGCAAATCACCACGCGACTTCAATTGTATCTTCATACTTATCGCGGGGTGCGGCGAGCGTCAAGGAGCGAAAGGACGGGTGTGATGGGGAAGATCCGCGTCGGCATTCTCGGCGCCACGGGCACGGTCGGTCAGCGCTTCATCGCCATGCTGGAGGAGCACCCCCAGTTCGTGGTGACGGCGCTGGCCGCCTCGGACCGGTCGCAAGGGCGGCCGTACGGGGACGCGTGCACGTGGCGCCTGCCCGGCGACATCCCGACCGCGGTCCGGTCGCTGGTTGTGCAGGCGCCCCGGCCGCCGCTCGACTGCGACGTCGTCTTCTCCAGCCTGCCGGCGGACGTCGCCGGCGAGGCGGAGACCGCCTTCGCGCGCGCGGGGTTCGCCGTGGTGAGTAACTCCTCGGCGCACCGCCTCGATGAGTCGGTCCCGCTGCTCATTCCCGAGGTGAACGCCGAGCATTTGGCCCTGCTCGACGGGCGCGAGGCGAGGCGGGGCAAGTGCGGGTACATCGTGACCAACCCCAACTGCTCGACGGTCATGCTGGCGCTCGCCCTGGCGCCGCTCGTGGCGCGCTTCGGCGTCGAGGCCGTGGTCGCGACGACGCTGCAGGCGCTGTCCGGGGCCGGCTATCCCGGCGTCGCGTCGCTCGACATCACCGACAACGTGATTCCCTATATCGCGAACGAGGAGGAGAAAATCGAGCGGGAGACCCTCAAGATCCTGGGCCGGCTGACCGGCGATCGCGTCGCGCCGGCGCCGTTCGCGGTGAGCGCGCAGTGCCACCGGGTGAACGTCGTGGACGGGCACGTGGCGGCGGTGCGGGTGAAGCTCGCCCGGCCCGCCGGGCTGGCGGAGCTGCGCGACGCGTTCGCCGGGTTCGTGGGTGAGCCGCAGCGCTTGGGGCTGCACACGGCGCCGGCGCGCCCGATTCTCGTGCGGGACGAGCCCGACCGGCCGCAGCCGCGGCTCGATCGCGACGCGGGGCGCGGCATGAGCGTCACGGTCGGGCGGATCGCATCGGACCCGGTGCTCGGGCACCGCTTCGTCGTGCTGAGCCACAATACGATTCGCGGCGCTGCGGGGGCGGCGATCCTCAACGCCGAGCTGCTCGTGGCGCGGGGCTATTTGGCGGGCGCGGGCGCCTGAGCCACGCGCCGTGTCCGCCGCACGGAGTGGTCACTCGTCACACGCCGTGGCGACTAACGGCGTGTGACTCCGGTCACGAACGAGTTTCGCCAGCCTGTGTTACTTTCTCGGTGTGACGATTCCGTTCCGCCCGATCACCCCGACCCGCCTCCAGGCGAAGGGGTGGGCCCGAGTCGGGAAGCCGGGCGCGCATCTGCTGCGCCGCGGTGCGTGGTACCCCGTGGTCCGCATCTCCTCGAGCCACATCGTCGTGCTCGACGTCAACCGGCGCAACGTGCCCGTCGACCGCCGCTTCCTCGAGATTCGCTATCACCCCCCGGAGCGCTGGAGCATCGTGCGGTGCGAGCCCCGCGAGATCCAGCGGGTCGGGCGCATCTTTCCGCTGACGTACGCCGTGTGCCCGAGCTGCCGCCACCGGCAGGCGTTCGAGGCCGACTCCAAAGAGTTGAGCTGCGAGCGCTGCAAGAAAATGGCGGGCTTGGCGTGGGATGAACTCAGCTAGGCCGGTGAGCGGCCTTTTCCCGACTACAGTATGACCACTCGATCCCCCACGCTCACGATCCCCGTCCCCACGCCGGCGCAGTAAAACCCCCGCATTCCGTCGTCGAGAAACTGCAGCGTCTCTTTCAGCACGTCCGTCTCCACCACCCCGCCCAGCGCCCAGCCGCTGAACGGCCGGCAGGGATGCGCCACCTGGAGGACGTGCAGCCGCACCAGCTCGCGGCCGTCGCGCGCGAGCAGCCCGACGCCCCCGGTCAAGTCTTCCATTTCCACGCGGCCCCGCGCCTCCACCAGGATGTTCTCGCCCGCGCAGCCCGGCGTGATCCGATCGCCCAACCGTGCCCGCATCAGGTCGTAGTGCGACGTGAAGCCGAGCGAGATGCCGTGCTCGCCATCCGGGTTCTTGGTGCTGGGGTGCATGCGGTGATGGATGTCGACCATCCAGGCGTCGTCGGCGGCCTCGCCCAGCGCGCCGTCGGGCGACACGCTGAGCCGCTCCACCGTGAGAATCGGAGCGGGGTCGTACACGCGATGCGGCTTCTCCCCCGTCTTGAGGGACGAGCGCTGGATCTGCAGGCGGACCACATGACCGAGCTCGCGCATAACCAAATTTATCAAATCGTGGTATCATGTGGGGTCGCGATCCCCAAAACATGCGAATCACGCTAGGCTGGGCCCGATGTGCCGATAACGTGGCGGACGTGCTCCGCCGCGGCGCGTGGTATCCGGTCGTGGAAGAACCCGCGGACGGACACGTCGTCGTCGAGGTGCGCCGGCAGCGCATCCGGCTCAACCGCGCGGACGTGACGGTGCGCAGGGAGCCCCCCGACCACTGGAGCGTCGTCGTTCGCACGGGGGTGTTGCGGCCCACCCAGGAAGAGAAGGGGATGGAGGTCGTCACCACCTACGCCGTCTGCCCGCTGTGCCACTACCGTCAGGACTTCGCCGGCAAGCCGAGGACGCTGCGCTGCGTGCGCTGCGGCGCGACCTCGCCCGTGGACTGGACGGAGACCTGCTAGCCCGGTCCCGCCGCGGCGGGATCCATCCGATCGAACACGCCGCCCAGGAAGTGGACGGCCAGCGCTCCCTCGAACGCCACCACGCCGGCGCCGACCAGGCTCCCGAGTGGCAGCGTCCACAGCATCGACAGTCCGGCCGCGTGAGCCCCCACGCCTGCGATACCGCCGGCGAACACGGCGGGCACGAGGGCTACAACCAGCACGATCATGCTCCCTGCCGTCATGAGAATCCGCTGCCCGGTCGCCTCCAGTCCCACCGCGCGATCCCGCCCTACGCCGATCCACGCCGGGAAGAGCAACACCGCTGCGTTCTGCACCAACACCAGCACCAGCAGCACCGCCGCCGTCGCCGGGAGCGCGGCGAGCAGCAGCGCCAGGCGATCGCCCGGCGGCGGCAGCTCGGGGCCCGGCCGGGCGGCCGTCGCCGCGAAGGCTCCGAGTAAGCAGCTCCAGACGACGAGGCCGATCAGCGTCACCGGCGCCGCCACCTCGCCGGCGACCAGCTCGCGTCCCTGCACCGGGTAGCCCTTGAGAACGTCGAGCATCTCGAGGTCTTGCCGCAGGTCGCAGCGCGCGGCGAGCGGCCCGAACACCAGGGCCATGGCGCCGAGCGCCACCAGGATCACCGCCACGAGATCGAGGGCGCGCAACTGCCCGCTCGCGAGGGCCATCGAGCCACCGATCACCAGCGCGATGGTCAGCACGAGGGTGCGCTGGCTCAAGTCGCGAGTCGCTCCGACGGCGTTCTTCCACAGGATGGCGCCGGCCGGTGCGCCGGTCGGTGCCAGCCGCAGGCGGATCGGGCCGGTCGTTTGCCGGGCGCGCATGCTGCGCTCCCCCCATCGTCCCTGTCGCGCGGCTTCGATCCTCCGCGCCATGCGAGCGGCGTGCTCCACCGCGGCTTCCTCGAACGCGAGTGTCGAGCGGACGACCCAGACGTAGTGGACCGCGAGCACGAGCAGCGCGGCCGGCAGCCGGCTCGCGAACGCCGCCGGACCGGCGGCCACGAGCGGCGCCACCAGCGCCTCGAGCGGCCACAGCACCACGCCGAGTGGTCCGGAATGCATGACACTCGTGAGCGCGGCGTAGCCCTGTGTGGAGCCGTCCTCGAAGGCCGCCACGATCCCGGGGAGCGCCCGGCGCAGGCTCCACCACACGAGTACCAGGAGGCTCGCCAGTCCGATCAGCGTGCCGAGTCGGCGGCGCAACCCCGTGACGCCGTGTTGCGTCAGACTGGCCCGCACCAGCGACGCCCCGGCATAGTGCAGCTGCAGCGTACTGTACAACAGCCAGAGGCCCACGACGCGGAACAGCCGCCCCCCGGTGACCTGGCCGCCCGAGAAGATCAGCGCGGAGAGGACGGCCGAAAGGAACAGCGGGAGCTGGGACCGGAGCACCTTGAAGTCGATCACCTGGCGCCGCGTGAGCGGGGCGGGGAACAGGTACTGCGTCTCGGCGAGACTGAACGTGAACGGGGTCTCGGCGGTCCCGAACAACCACTTCAGCAGCACGAGCGTGCCCACCAGCCCGACGGCCACGATCTCACCGCCGGGGGAGGCGACCGCACCGAGCCCCGCGCCCCGGCGCGGCCGGAAAAAGAACCAGTAGAAGTACAATCCACCGACCACGAGGCCGATCAGATATTTCGGCTGGCGCAGCCGCGCCACGCGACGCCGCGTCGCGTTGACCAGGGACCGGCCGATGAGGTAGAGCGCCGCCCCGATCATGTCCCCGTGAGCGTGAGGAAAATGTCCTCCAGACTCCGCCCCCGCAGGTCGGGTCGCTCGGTCAGGATCTCCTCGATCGTGCCCAGGACGACCTTGCGTCCCCGCTGCATGATGAGCACGCGCGTGCAGATCTCCTCCACCAGGTGCAGCAGGTGGGAGCTCAGCACGACCGCCGCCCCCTGCCGCGCGCGCTCCCGGATGGTTTGCTTCATCCGGCGGATCCCCGCCGGGTCGAGGCCGGTGAGCGGCTCGTCGAACAGCAGCGCCCCGGGGTCGTGCAGCAGGCCGCATCCGATCACGAGCTTCTGCTTCATGCCGCGCGACAGCTCTCCGGGCAACGCCTTGGCTTTTTCGGAGAGCTCGAGCTCCTGGAGCAGGGCAGGGAGGCGCTGCTCCACGTCCGCCACCTGGTAGAGCCGGGCGGTGAACCGCAGATGCTCTTCCACCGTGAGGTAGTCGAACAGATGGGGCTCGTCGGGCATGAACGCGAGCAGCCGCTTCGCGGCGACCGGATCGCGCTCCATGTCGTGTCCGCCGATGCGGATCGTCCCCCCCGCCGGCCGGACGATGCCCGCGAGGCTGCGCAGCGTCGTGGTCTTGCCGGCGCCGTTGGGGCCGACCAGCCCGAGCACTTCGCCGGGTGCCACGCTGAACGACAGGTCGCGGACCGCCGCGACGCTGCCGTACGACTTCGTGAGCCCCTGGACCTCGATCATCGGGCAGCAAATCTAGGGAAAATCAGGGCTTGCGGCACACCCGGCAATTGTTAGTATGTTAATAGTCAACATATTAATAAACTCCGAGGCATGCATGCGCGATCGCTCCGAGCTGGCCCTGCAGCTGACCGACGCCGTCGCCGCCGCGCGGGCGGCCGTGGAGCGCGCCGGCGATCGAGCGTTCCGCGCCTATGGGCTGTCGCATCGCGCCCACGCGGCGCTCAATGCCGTGGACGAGAGCGGCCCCGACGGCGCCCGGCCCAAGGACGTCGCCGCCGCGCTGGGCGTGTCCCGCGCCGCCGCCACCACGTTCATCCAGCGGCTCGAGCTGAAGGGGCTGGTCGAAACCACGCCGGACTCCGAGGATGATCGCGGCGTGCGGGTGACGCTCACGCGCCAGGGGCTCGAGGTGCTGCTGCGGGTGGGCCAGCTCGAGCGGCGGCTCGCCGCCCGGGCGATCGAAGGGATGCCGGCATCGGGCATCGCACGGGCCGTGCACGTGCTCGAGGGATTCAAGCGCCGGCTGGAGGAACGGCAGATCGGCGTCGTCCGCTAGATGCCGTGCACCAACGGGTGACGCATGCGGGCGCCGCTGCCGCTATAGAGGCCGCGGCGCGCGCCCTGCGCGCGGCGCCAAGCGTCGTGGTCACGACGGGTGCCGGTATGTCTCAGGACAGCGGCATCCCGACCTTCCGGGACGCAGGTGTCGGCCTGTGGGCGCGGTTCGATCCGGCAGAGCTGGCTACGGAGGCCGCGTTTCGGCGCCACCCCGCGCGGGTGTTCGGGTGGTATGCATGGCGACGCCGCCTGGTACGCGCCGCCCTCCCCCACGCGGGGTATCACGCGCTCGTCGCGCTCGAGGACCTGGTGCCCGAGCTCGCCATCGTGACGCAGAACGTGGACGGGCTGCACACGCGGGCCGGCAGCCGGCGGGTGCTCGAGCTGCACGGGTCGCTGGAGCGGTTCTCGTGTCTCGACGCCCGCCACCCCTTCCCGGCGGACCGGACGCCCGAGCCCGAGCAGGACACGGAGTGCGAGCCGCCGCGCTGCGCGCGCTGCGGGTCCCCGGTGCGGCCCGACGTCGTATGGTTCGGGGAGCTGCTCCCCGAGGCGGTGACGGCGGAGGCGTGGGCGCTGACCGCCTCGTGCCGGGCGATGCTGGTGGTGGGGACGTCGGGGCTGGTGCAACCGGCCGCTCAGCTTCCTCTTATAGCGCGCGAGGCGGGCGCGACGGTCATCGAGGTGAACCCCGACCCGACCGAACTGTCGGACGCCGCGCACATCGTTTGCCGCGGTCGCGCCGGTACAGTGCTGCCGGCGTTGATCGCCGCACTCACGCAAGGAGCGAGGCAGTGATCCGCCGCACCAAGATCGTCGTCACGCTCGGGCCCGCGACGGCGACGCCCGAGCGCATCGCCGGCCTGATCGACGCGGGCGCCAACGTGATCCGGGTGAACGCCTCCCACGGCACGCCGGAGCTGCGGGCGGGGTGGATCGCGGCGACCCGACAGGCCGCCGACGCCGCGGGCGCCCCCGTCGCGATCCTCGTCGATCTCCAGGGCCCGCGCATCCGCGTCGGCGCGCTCGCCGAGCCGCGCCTGCTGCGCGCCGGCGAGCAGGTGGTGTTCGCGCCCGAAGCGGTGGCGCAGGGAGACGAGCTGCCCACCACCTATGACGATCTCGCCAAGGACGCCCGCGTGGGCGCGCGCGTGCTCCTGGACGACGGGTTGCTCTCGGTCGAAGTGACGCGTATCGCCAGGCCCCGCGTGGAGGGCCGCGTGGTAGACGGCGGCACGCTGACGTCGCACAAGGGCATGAACCTCCCCGGGCTGCACGTCAGCGCGCCCGCCCTCACGGAGAAGGACCGGGAAGACGTCGGCCACGCCGTGGGGTGGGGCGTCGACTACGTCGCGCTGTCGTTCGTGCGCCGGGCGGATGACCTGGCCGAGTTGCGGCGGCTGGTGCCCCCGGCGATCAAGCTCGTCGCCAAGATCGAGAAGGCGGCGGCGCTCGAGGACTTGGACGGCATCCTTCGAGTCTCCGACGCCGTCATGGTGGCGCGGGGCGACCTCGGCGTGGAATTGCCGTTCGAAGAGGTGCCCGTGGTGCAGAAGCGCCTGATTCGCGAGGCGAACCGCCACGGCAAGCCGGTGATCACGGCGACGCAGATGCTCGAGTCGATGGTCCATCACCCGCGCCCCACGCGCGCCGAGGCCTCCGACGTCGCGAACGCGATCCTCGACGGCACCGACGCCGTCATGCTGTCGGCCGAGACCGCGGTCGGAGAGTATCCGCTCGAGGCCGTCCGCGCGATGGATCGGATCATCCGGGAGATGGAGCGCCATCCGCTCGCCGTGGCGCGGGACGAGCGCCGCGTGCCGCCGGGTCAGGAGGTGTCGGTGGAAGACGCGATCGCCATCGGCACGAGCGCCGTCGCGCGGATGCTGAAGACGCCGCTGATCGTCACCCTCACCAAGGGCGGCTTCACCGCCCGCAAGGTCGCCGCGCTGCGGCCGCCCATCCCCATCCTCGCGGTGACCACCGAGTCCCCCACCTATCGCCAGCTCGCGCTCGTGTGGGGGGTCGCGGCGGTCCTGGTGGACCACGTCCCGAGCTACGACGCCATGCTCGCGGTGGTGCGTGACCTGCTGCTCAAGCGCGGCTACGCGCGGGCGGGAGACCGCATCGTGATGACGGCGGGCGTGCCGTGGGAGGTGTCGGGCGCCACCAACCTGCTCAAGGTCGAGGTCGTCTGAAGTGCGGCTCGTGTTCCTCGGGACCGGCACTTCTTACGGTGTGCCGCAGATCGGCTGCTCCTGCCGCACCTGCACCTCCGCCGACCCGCGGGACCGCCGCACCCGGACCGCGGCGCTGATCGAGTCGGGGGGCCGGCGCCTGCTGATCGACACGCCCCCCGAGCTCCGGCTCCAGCTCGTGGCGGCGGGTGTGACGTCCCTCGATGCCGTGCTCTTCACCCACGCGCATGCCGACCACGTCCACGGCATCGATGACCTGCGCGCCTTCTCGGTGCGACAGCGGGGCCGCCTGCCGGTGTACGGTGCGGCGGGCACGCTGGCGGAGCTGGGGCGACGCTTCGGCTACATCTTCGACGCCGCCCCCGCCCAACCGGGGACGAGTAAGCCCGAGCTCAGCGCCCATGCGCTCGATCCGGATGCGGAGACCGAGATCGCCGGCCTGCGGGTACGCGCGTTGGCGCTGCCCCACGGTGACCGCACCGTGTTGGGATACCGCGTCGGACCGGTCGCGTACCTCACCGATGCGAAGGAGATTCCCCCGACGGCGCGCGCCCACCTGGCGGGGCTCGAAGTCCTGGTGCTGAACGCGCTGCTGCCGCGCCCGCATCCGCTGCATCTCTCGATCCCCGAGGCTGTCGCGGCGGCGCTGCAGATCGGCGCGCGCCGCACGTTCCTCACGCACCTGACGCACCACACGTCGCATGCGGAGCTCGCGGCGGAATTGCCGGACGGCGTGGCGCCGGCGTACGATGGGCTGGTGATCGAGGTGGGCGCGGCCTAAATTCGACGCCAGGAGGGCCTCTCATGTCGAACGATCACGCAGCGACGCTGCGACGGTTCCAAAACCCGGCGGTGCGCCAGAGCGCCGCGCTGGACGATCTCGTGCGGCAGGCGGTGTTCGGGTCCGGGCCCGAGCGGGAGGAGGCCCGCTGGCTCATTTGGGAGATTGGGCAGCACGCCGGCGTGCGCCCGGCCTCGATCCACGAGCTGTACCTGGCGCGGGGACGGGGGGAGGTCGCGCCGTTCACGACTCCGGCGATGAACCTGCGGGTGGTGGCCTACGATACCGCCCGGGCGGTGTTCCGGGCGGCGCAGCGACTCGATGTCGGCGCCCTGATCTGCGAGATCGCCCGCAGCGAGATCGGCTACACGGAGCAGCGGCCGGCCGAGTACGTGGCCGTGATGACCGCCGCGGCGTTGCGCGAAGGCTTCATCGGACCGCTCTTCATTCAGGGCGACCACGTCCAGGTCAACGCCAAGAAGTACGCGGCCGATCCCGAGACCGAGCTCCAGGCCTTACGCACGCTCATCGAAGAAGAGCTGCACGCCGGCTTCTACAACATCGACGTGGACACCTCGACGCTGGTGGACCTCTCCCAGAAGACCCTCGACGATCAGCAGCGCGTGAATTACGAGCGGGCGGCCGAGCTGACCCGCTTCATCCGCGACCGCGAGCCGGACGGCGTGACGGTTTCGGTGGGTGCCGAGATCGGCGAAGTGGGCGGCAAGAACTCCGACGTGCACGAGCTGAAGGCCTTCATGGATGGGTACACCCGTACCCTGAAGCGGCTCGGCCCCTATGCGGGGATCAGCAAGATCTCGGTCCAGACCGGAACCAGCCACGGCGGCGTGGTGCTGCCGGACGGCTCGATCGCCAAGGTCCAGCTCGATCTGGACGCCTTGAAGGCGCTGTCGCGGGACGCGCGCGGCACCTACGGCCTGGGCGGCGCGGTGCAGCACGGCGCGTCCACCCTTCCGGCCGAGGCGTTCGGTCAGTTCCCGGCGTGCGAGGCGATCGAGATCCACCTGGCCACGAACTTCCAGAACATCGTGTTCGACCATCCCAAGCTGCCCGCCGAGCTGCGCCGTGAGATCAACGAATGGGTCAAGGCCGAGTGCAAGGACGAGTGGAAGAAGGGCGACAGCGAGCAGCAGTTCATCTACAAGGCCCGCAAGAAGGCGATCGGGCCGTTCAAACGGCGGCTGTGGGATCTCCCGGCCTCCGTGCGCGACGCCGTGGCGGCCGACTTGGAGAAGACGTTCGCCTTTCTGTTCGAGCAGCTGCGCGTCACCAACACCCGTGCCGTCGTGGACCGCTTCGTGCGGCCGCCGCTGCAATCCCACGCCGAGCCGCGCGCCGTCGCGGTGGCCGCCCCGGACGATCTGGAGGCGGGGGAGTGAGCGAGCGCGGCGCTGGGCTCGGGTCCTTCCTGCTCGGTCTCGGGATCGGGGCGGTGGTGGGCTTCCTGTTCGCTCCCGAGGGCGAGGCGACCCGCGGCAAGCTGGCGGGCCGGCTGCGCGGGCTGCGCGAGCTGGCGAGCGAGAAGGTGGACGAGCTCGGGCAACTGCTCGACAGCGACGACGCGGCGGATGCCCCGTCCCCCTCCGCCCGCGAAGCGCTGGAGCGCCGGCTCACCGAGGCGAAGCGCAGCCGCCGCGGCGCCAAGGCGCTCCCCCGCGCCGCCGAGGAGGACGAGCCGGTCGCGTGAGGGCCGAAGCCGGCTGGCATCGGTCGGTGACCGGCGTCGTCCGCCGCACGCTCGAGGCGGCCTACGAGGACAACGTCCCGTTTCTCGCGAGCGCCCTGTCGTTCGACCTCCTGCTCACCGTCATTCCGTTCGTCGCGCTGCTGCTCGCCGTCGTGGGCGCACTCGTCCAGCACCAGGTCACCACCCAGCAGGTCGATCTCCACGAGCTGCTGGCCCGCTTCCTCCCCACCACGCCGGGCGGGAGCACGGACCGGGCGTTCCAGGCCGTCGAGAGCACGCTGAGCGGCATCGTGCGCCACCGCGGCCGGCTGACCGCCTTCGGTCTCCCGCTGTTCGTGTGGTTCTCGTCTCGCCTGTTCGGCGGCGTGCGGGCGGCGCTCAACGAAGTGTTCGACACCGACGAGCGGCGGCCGTGGCCGGTGGCGAAGCTCCTCGACCTCGCCATGGTGCTCGGCGCTGGAGCCTTGCTCGTCTTGAGCGGGCTCGTGGCGGCTTGGGAGGCGGGCAACGCCCTGCTCATGAGCTCGTCGAGCTTCGCCCTCGACTGGCTGTGGCGCTTCAGCCTCGAGACCGCCGCGTTCGCCGCCGGCGTGCTGTTGTTCTTCGGCATCTTCAAGCTGCTTCCCAGCCGGCGCATTCACTGGCGCACCGCGCTGGTCGCCGCGGTCTTCTGCGCGCTCGGCTTCGAGGTGGCGAAACGGCTGTACGCGCTCTATGTGATGCGCTTCGCGACGCTCGATCGCCTCGCCTCGGATGCCAACGTCGTGGCGCTCGCCCTGTTCCTGCTGTGGGTGTACTACACGGCCTACCTCTTCCTGCTGGGCGGCGAGGTGGCCGAGACGTACGACCTGATGCGGATGCGACGCACGCAGCGCGTGCAGCTGGGGTGACCGCGCCCCGGCCGATCGATCTCCGCAGCGACACGGTGACGCGGCCGTCGCCCGCGATGCGCCGCGCCATGGCCGACGCCCAGGTCGGCGACGACGTCCTGGACGGCGACCCGACCACCCGCCGTCTCGAGCAGCGCGTCGCCGAGCTGGTCGGGCAGGACGACGCGCTGTTCTTCCCGTCCGGGACCCAGGCGAATCAGACGGGGATCGCGCTGCTCGCCCGGCCCGGGACCGAGCTCGTGGTCGAGGCGAACGCCCACCTCGTGCACTACGAGCTCGCCGGCGTGGCGGCGAACTGGGGCGTGCAGATCCGGCCGGTCGCGACGCCCGATGGCCGGTTGACCGGCGAGCTGGTGCGGGACGCGCTGCGCCCCGCGTCTCCTCATGTGCCGCGCGCCGGCGCCGTCGCCGCAGAGAACACCCACAACGCCGCGGGGGGAAAGGTGATGTCTCCCGCCGTCATGGCCGGGATCGTGAGCGTCGCGCAGCAGGCCGAGCTCCCCGTCCACCTGGACGGCGCCCGGCTGTGGAACGCGGCCGCCGCACTCGGCGTCCCGCTCGCCCAGCTCGCTCGGGGCGCCGCCACGGTGATGGTGAGCTTCTCGAAGGGACTGGGCTGTCCCGTCGGGTCGTGTCTCGCGTTCGCCGCGACCCACCGCGCGCTCGCCTGGGAGATTCGCAAGCGGCTGGGAGGGGGGATGCGGCAGTCGGGCATCCTCGCCGCTGCGGCGCTGTATGCGCTGGAGTGCAACTTGGGCCGGCTCGTCGAGGACCACGAGAACGCCAAGCTCTTCGCTCACCGACTGTCCGACTGTCCGACCGTCCGACCGTCCGACCCGGAGACGAACATCGTGATGCTCGATCTCGTCCGTGAGGCCGACACGGCGGACCGCGTAGTTCCGCGGCTCGCACAGGCGGGCGTGCTGGTCGTGCCGTTCGGCGCGCGCCGCCTGCGCGCGGTCACGCACCTGGACGTGAGCCGGCAGGAGGTCGAGCGGGCCGCCGGCGTGATCACGCGCGTGCTGGCAGAATGAGCCGTCCGCCCAGCCGCTCGTTATGTTGAGGCGATGAGCGCGGACGCTCCGCTCCGGAAGACGATCCCGCTCGCCCGGTCCATCCTGTGGAGTCCCACTGCTGCGCCGGGGACGGCGGGAGGGGGCCGGCCGGGCAACATCCCGTTTCCGGTCTTTGTGGCGCAATCCGCCCTCGCGGCCGTGCGCGAGCACCTCGCCACGGCGCCCTCGCCGGGTCAGGGGATCCTGGGCTTCCTCGTCGGTGATATGTGCGAGTGCCCCGACACCAACGTTTCCTATCTCATCATCGATGCGACGCTGCGCTTGAGCCAGCCGATCTACGGCGACCGCACCACCGACGTCGTGACGCGTATCTGGGATCGGATCGTGGCGCAGGTGGAAGCGACCAAAGGGCACCTGATCGGCTGGTACCACACGCATGCGCCGCTGCCGGTCGCGATGTCGGCTCACGACATCGAGACGCACGAGCACTACTTCGCGGAGCTGTGGCAGGTCGCCCTCGTGCTGGGGAGCGACCCCGACGGCCAACCCATCGCCGGTCTCTTTCGGGCCGGCTCGGACGAGGCCTGGGCCACGACGGGGTTGCCGTTTTACGAGCTGTTGAGCGAAGAATCGTTCCGCCCGGGGGGCAAGAAGCGCTCGTTCGTCGCGTGGAAGAACTACCGGGCCTACAATCCGGTCGCCGATCGACCGTTTCGAACACCGCCCAAGCAGGCCGAACCGGAGCCGGCGCCTCGCGAGCCGGAGCCTGTTGAGGCCGAAGCTCCAGAGCCGGAACCGGAAGAACCCGCGGCCCCTCCTGAGCCGCCGCCGCCCCCGCCCCCCCGGCAGGAGCCCACACCCCCGACACCGCCGCAGTGGCGCGAGCCGCCGCCCGAGCCGTTGCCGCCGGGCCCCGAGCTCGCGTCCATCTTCGAGGAGCGAGCCGGGGAGGGAGAGGAGGACACGCAGCAACTGATGGAGCAAGCGCCCGAGCCCGCGGTGGAGGAGGAGCTCGAGCCACCGCCTCCGGTGCGCCCGGCGCGCCGGCGTGCTCGACGGATCCGGTGGGGCCGCTGGGTGCGCTTGTTGGGCATCCTCCTGGTCGCTGGCGCAGGCGGCTTTTACGTCTGGCTGAATGGTCTCCCCGCGCTGCCGCCGCTGCCGCGGTTGCCCAGCATCCCGTTCCTCAAGAAGCAGAAGCCCCAGACGAGTGTGCCGCCCCGCCGCTCCGCCCCGGCGCCACGGCAGCCGGCGGCCAAACCGCAGGTGAACCCGCCGGCGCCCGGGCCGGCGGCTGTGCGTCCACTGAGTACCCGGCTCGACCAGCTCGCGGACTCGCTCGCAACGGTGGTGCGGGGGTTCAGCGACCGCGCCGCGCTGTTCGAGCGACGGCAGCAGACCTGCGACGGGCTCGCGCGCGGTCTCCTCGCGGTCGAAGCTCGCTGGCAAAGCTACAGCACGGCTCGACGCGCGTCTGGCATACTGGATCCGACTCGCGCCGTGCGGGACCAAACGCTATACGCTGGCGTGGATGCAGTGGAGCGCCGCTTCGAGCAGTCGGGATGTCAGCGGCCGTAGCCCGCCATTTCACGTCTGTCTTCCTGTTGCTGCTCGCGGCCGCCCGCCCGGCACCCGGGCAGAGCCCGTCCACCGAGCCGCTCCGCAAGACCGATCTCGTGCGCTTGCTGACCGTCGGCACCATCAGGTCGGCCGAGCTCGCCGCGCTCGTAAACCGCAACTGCCTGAGCTTCATCCCGACCGCGCGAGACCGCGCCGATCTCGTGTCACTGGGGGCGGACACCGCGCTGTTGCGCGCGCTCGCTGCCTGCGCGCGCCGGGTTGAGGCCGCACCGCCGGCCGCGGGTGCGGCCCGCGCCCGCCCGCCCCT